>Ga0308159_1000218_pt1 | contig 175624 bp, 157 predicted proteins | sample PhyCR1_FD_201040 | JGI IMG/M metagenome (GOLD analysis project Ga0308159, IMG submission 201040) | Phyllosphere microbial communities from UC Gill Tract Community Farm, Albany, California, United States - DLSLC.R1 | ecosystem: Host-associated > Plants > Phyllosphere > Unclassified | place...
ATGAACGTCTTTGCGAGAACATCTTCCGATCCTTCATCGGTAAATGTTCGTGGCAATCTCCTTGTGAGTTTTGTTTGCGGAAATGAGATTGCTTCGTTGCTGAAAAAGCTTCCTCGCAATGACGACCAGGTTAGTTTGCCGCACTATTTTTCACCTCCATGAACGTCTTTGCGAGAACATCTTCCGATCCTTCATCGGTAAATGTTCGTGGCAATCTCCTTGTGAGTTTTGTTTGCGGAAATGAGATTGCTTCGTTGCTGAAAAAGCTTCCTCGCAATGACGACCGGGTTAGTTTAATGTATTAATTCACTCTCCTAGCGTCTTTGCGAGAGCTAGCTCCGATTTCTCGGAGAGGCACGACGAAGCAATCTCATTTACGATTTTTTGATGGAGATTGCTTTAGCAGATGAAGAATCAGTTTCGCAATGAAGGTTCCGCGAGAAATCTACTTAACTTACTTAAAATCAAATAGCGTATTTTTCAATTCCGTTTCTGTAAATTCCTTCTCGTAAAATCTCCGCTTCTTCTTATTTACAAATAGAGTTGCGGGAATCGCTCCAGACCAATGTTCATCAATACGTTGAATATCAGCTTGTCGGTCTGGTGCATTTAAAAGGAACACTTCAGCATTAATCTGATTTTTCTGAACAAATGGAATTACTTCTTTCTGCAATTTTGATTTAAAATCTAAACTGATCAAGAGCACCTTAACAGGATTTTGCAGATTTGTCAAGCGTAACTTTTCAAAATTAGGTAGTTCTGCTACGCATGGAGCACACCAGGTTGCCCAGAAATTGATAACATAGGTGGTATCTTTTCCATTGGCCAGGCGTTTTTCCAAATCATTGAGTGATAGTAATTTTACTTGAGCGCCAGCTGAATAAGTAATTATAGATAAGTAGATTATAAAAAATATACGCATAGTTTTATAACGAAAAGTAGAGCGCTTTAGTTTGGAGTTTTGGCGCTCGTCACCCTGAATTTATTTCAGGGTCTTTTTTATATTAGATGTTGAAATAAATTTAGTTCGTAGCTTTCCGCTGCGCTACAGGTTAGCATGACGATGAGCTTAAAGAATTATTTAATTAACCGAACCTGACTTCACTAAAACCCTTTGATAGGCTGGCAGATTTAAATCATCTACAATTACCCCTCTGTTTGTGCTGGCATGAACAAAAAAACCGTTATTCAGGTAAACTCCAACATGATCTACATTAATGCCTCCAAAGGAGAAAAATACCAGGTCACCTTCTTTTAAATTGTCAACGCTTTTGTGTTTTACTACGCTTGCCTGATCACGGGATATCCGGGGTAAGGTAACACCATAGATTTCTTTCTCCAGTAAAAATGCAAAACCAGAACAATCTATACCACTTTTATCCAATCCACCGAAGCGGTATTTTACGCCAGTCCAATCTGTAATGAATTTATAAAGTTGTTTACTTTTTAAATTAGACATTGCATCAGCAGCCTTTGCCGCTTTGGTATCACTTTTAACTGTATATTTTCTGGAACCACAAGCCATTATAAGGATTGAGAGAATTAAAATTAACCAAAAAGAGTATTTTTTTTTCATCATATCTCTATATTATTTGCCGCAAATTCGCAGATATAATTTTATCACAGAAATAAGTTTTAAAGGCATAATTCAGTAAAATTATATACTATACCTAATAAAATCTGCGAATCTGTGGCTAACCTAGTTCTTTATCAATCGTTGTATCTCATCCAACTTCAGCAAAGCCTCTACAGGTGTTAACGCATTAACATCCAAATTATTTAGCGTATCTCTGATTTTTATCAAAACAGGATCGTCAATAGCGAACATTTGTAATTGATAAGCCTGATTCTGAACTTTTTTAATACTGTCTTTAATGCTCTGCCCCTCTGTCCTATCGATTTCTAATTTCTTTAAAATCTCATTTGCCCTGCCAATCAATTTTGGTGGCATACCTGCCATTTTCGCCACATGAATACCGAAACTGTGTTCACTTCCTCCCGGAATTAACTTCCTCAAAAAGATCACTTTATTGGTCATTTCCTTAACAGATACATTAAAATTTTTAATGCGGGGCATGGTATTGGCCAACTCGTTTAATTCATGATAATGCGTGGCAAAAAGTGTTTTTGGTCTCGCTGTTGGATGTTGATGTAAAAATTCTGCGATGGCCCAGGCGATGGAAATTCCATCATATGTACTTGTTCCACGCCCGATTTCATCTAATAAAATTAAACTATCATCTGAGATATTATTTAAGATACTGGCTGTTTCATTCATTTCCACCATGAATGTACTTTCGCCCGAAGAAATATTATCAGAAGCACCAACACGGGTGAAAATTTTATCAACGATTCCCACTTCAGCATCTTTTGCGGGAACAAATGAACCCATCTGCGCCATTAAAACAATTAATGCCGTTTGCCGGAGGATTGCTGATTTACCTGCCATATTGGGGCCGGTTATCATGATGATCTGTTGAGAATCGGTATCCAGATAAACATCATTGGTAATGTATTCCTGGCCAACTGGTAACTGTTTTTCAATTACCGGATGTCGACCACCTTTAATATCCAATACTTTATTATTGTTTACCTTTGGTTTATTGTAATGATTTTTTTTAGCCAGTTGAGCGAAGCATAGCAAACAATCCAATTGTGCAATCAGAAATGAATCCAATTGAATAGGTTTGATGTAGCCCGCCGTTTCATACATCAGTTCATTGTATAAACGAATTTCAATGGCCAGAATTTTTTCTTCAGCACCCAGAATCTGATCTTCATATTCTTTAAGTTCGGGCGTAATGTATCGCTCTGCATTTACCAGGGTTTGCTTACGAATCCAACCTTCAGGAACTTTATCTTTATGGGTGTGTGTTACTTCTAAATAGTAACCAAAAACATTATTAAAGGCAATTTTTAGTGATGGTATTCCAGTAGCCTCAGCTTCGCGTTTTTGAATCTGAACCAGATAATCTTTACCTCCAAAGGCAATTTTTCTTAAACGATCAAGGTCTTCATCTATACCATCTGCAATTACATTTCCTTTAATTAATACAGCGGGAGGTTCAGGTTGTAATTCTTTTTCAATGCGATCGCGAATGGCAAGACACGGATTTAATTGATCGGCTATTTTAATTAAAAAAGGATTTTTAGAATCGGCAGCCAGCTTTTTAACAGATTCGATATGGTAAAGTGCTCTTTTTAGCGCCACCAATTCCCTCGGACCAACTCGTTGTAATCCCACTTTAGAAATCAATCGCTCTAAATCACCGATTTGTTTAATATGAGTTAAAAATTCTTCTTGTAATTCATGATTTGTAACAAAATATTCAACCATCCCCAAACGTTCCTGGATAGGTTTTAACTCCTTTAGCGGCATAATAATCCACTTTTGTAACAAACGGGCACCCATCGGAGTACAGGTGTGGTCAAGAATATCGAATAAAGTTACCGCATTATCATTTGGTGAGTTCACCAGTTCAAGGTTACGAATGGTGAACCTGTCTAACCACATATAGCGGTCCTCTTCAATTCTGCTGATCGATGTAATATGTTGTAAGTTGCGGTGTTCTGTTTCGCCCAAATAGTGGAGAACAACTCCTGCAGCCACAATACCACTTTGTAATCTGTCTACGCCAAAGCCTTTCAGTGAAGTTACATCAAAGTGTTTCATTAGGGTTTCATTTCCATAGTCGGAAGTGAAAGGCCAGTCATCTAAACCGAAAGTGTAAAAACGATCACCAAAATTTTCGGTAAATGTTTGCCTTTTAGATTTTTGAAAAATTACTTCTGTAGGCTTAAAACCTTGCAAAAGCTTATCAATGTAATCACTATTTCCTTGGGCAATTAAAAATTCGCCGGTAGAAATATCCAGAAAGGAAACACCCAATTGTGTTTTATCAAAGAAAACACAGGCCAGAAAATTATTCGACTTTTGATTGATAATATTATCGCCATAAGCCACGCCAGGTGTAACCAGTTCGGTAACACCACGTTTTACAATAGTTTTGGTTGCTTTAGGATCTTCTAACTGATCACATATCGCTACACGCTGGCCTGCCCTAACCAATTTTGATAAATAATTATCTAAAGAATGATGCGGAAAACCTGCAAGCTCTAAAGCGCCACCATTTGGTCCGGTGCCTCTTCTGGTTAAAACAATGCCTAAAATCTGAGCTGTTTTTATGGCATCTTCGCCAAAGGTTTCGTAAAAATCTCCTACCCTAAAAAGTAGTAATGCACCCGGATACTTCGCCTTTATGGCATTGTACTGTTGCATTAATGGGGTTTCTTTATTCGTATCTTTAGCCAAAACTGAAATTAATTTGCAAAAGCTATAAAGATAACATGAATAAGCGTTTTACAGCTGTTTTGTTGAAAAGTTAAAAAAAACTGCTTATTGATCGGTTAATGACCCGTTGTCAAAAGCAGATTTTTAGAGGTGTATTACAACAGATATACTAAATCTTAAACTTTTATAAAATGAAAGAAATTTATTAAATTTATTTTTCTAAGTATAGATAAATTTATAGATATGATTTAAATATTTTTGACTTTTAATATGTTTTATAATAACGCAGTTTGTGATATTTATATTGGAAGTGGGGCAGGCAAAAAGCTTGTAAATGATATAAAAAATGCAAAGCGATCAGTTAAAATCGTTTCACCTTATCTATCGCCATACTTAATTTCAGAGTTGATTTATTTAAGGAATAAAAATATCAACATTAAGTTAATTACAACAAATAATATCGAAGACTTTTATGGTGATCGTGAGAAAAATATCTATAGATTGATTATTCAGAATCGAAATACAGATACTAATAAGCAAAAAACTAGAGATAAATGGATTAGTTTTACCAAACGCCTTTCTTATATTTTCTTTAGTTCAATAGTTTTGTTAATTTCATTTGCTTATTATTTCGAAGAAATTAAGGTATTCTTAGGTTTTGTTCCAATTACAATAATCTTTTTTATACAAAATCTATATAGATTAAAAATAAAAAATCTTCAAATCTATTCTTATTATTACACCCAACTTTTTCCATTCAAAGTTTATGCTGCTAAAGAAAAAGCATCATTAATTCATAGTAAAATTTATTTAATTGATGATCAAATAGCTTATTTAGGATCGTTAAACTTTACCCAAAGCGGAACTCAGTTTAATCACGAGACCCGCATAAGGACAACTGATTTAAACGCAGTTAAAGAAATAAAGAATGAAATTGACCTGCTTTTTGAGAACTCAAACATGCTTGCCGCAGATATACAACTCTGGGGAAAAAATATATATAATGAACCTATTAACTAAAATTAACAGTTAATTTAAAAACGTTTTGGCACAAATGCTGTTACATTAAGATAAACTTTATACCTAATACTTTAATTATGACGATTCAACTTAACACCGACAAAAATTTAACCATACACCAGGAATACGAAGAAAAAATTAAAGGTGCCATCACTGACGGATTGGGCCGATTTGATGATTTACTTACCCGAATCGAGGTACACCTGTCTGATGAAAATGGAAGTAAAGATGGTTTAGATGATAAACGTTGTTTATTGGAAGCAAAAATAGTTGGTAAAGAACCTATCGCCGTAACTAACCTCGGTAATACTTATGACTTAGCACTTAACGGGGCCATTACTAAACTTAAAAGTAAGCTGGAAACAATAGCTGGAAAGCTTAAGACACACTAGAAATATAAAAGGCATTTAGTTGCCTTTTTTTATGCCTTCACTTTTCCAGTTGTTCAATATATCCTAAAAACAAATTCATGGCCTGCTTCCGTTCTTCAGTAGCATCAAACTGCAGTTTATGATATAAATAATCTTCTAAATCGAAATTCTCTGTTTGAGACAAATCTTTTAAAACTTCTTCTCTGTGATCTAAACCAAATTTTAAAGCCGCATTAAATTCTGCTTTAAATTCATTAGAGATCTCTTTATTGGCTACCCAGGCTGCGTACATAAATGGTAAATTTGTAAATTTTTTCCACTCCTCACCCATATCATAAGCATAGGCAAAATCATCCTTTCTACCAAAGGTTCTATCACCTATTAATACCAGCGCATCAGTGTCAACCGCTTGATCAGTAGTAAAATCCACATCTTTCTTCCAGTAAAATTTCAACAAAACTTTAGCTAGATTATTTGATGTCCTGGAATGGGCATCTAATTTTAATGTTTTGATTTCCTCAATTGGAACATTACTAAATATAAATACAGAATTTACCGCACCATCGCTTCCGATGCAATAATCTGCAACAATATTTGCATGAGGTACCAAAGGAATTGCAGCAACTGGCATTAATCCCATATCTACCTCACCACTAATCACTTTAGCGGCACAATCTGAAGGAATATCTAAACTTAAATCTATTTTATTGATAATATCCGAATGTTCCAATCCGTATATAAAAGCTTTGGTGTTGGTATAGGCAACAGCCGATATTTTAATTTTATTCAAAGTAATATTTTAATGTTTTTTGCCAGGTATGTGGCAAGTTATCCAATTACCAAATCATCCAAATGAATGGCATTATTAAATTCAAGAACTGAAAATTTTCCATTTTCAAAGCCCATTTTATATAAAACCGTGTTCTGATGAGGAAAATTGGTCATTTCACTTAAAGGTTTTTCGAGCAATAAACATAAAAAAACCCGCATGGCACGTCCATGCATGCAAAGTAAAACTGTTTTTTCTTCAGGGCGTGTAGACAGGACTTCCATTGGGTGCTTTAAACGCTCATATACATCCTGAACACTTTCACCACCATCGAAATGGGCCGTATAATCCCCATTTTCCCATGCTCCTAACATATCACGAAAAGCTTCACGTGCTTTTTCACTATTTGGCTGGCCTTCCCAAATGCCCCAGGCCAATTCATCCAAGCCAGAAAGTTTTTCCCATGGTAAATCAGCATCAATAAACTTTTGAACGGTTTGCCAGGTACGTTTTAAATCAGAAGTATATATTTTATCAAAAGGAATGTCTTTATATCGTTGATAGAAAGCTTCAGCTTGCGCTCTACCTGTATCATTTAGATCAGAATTTATACCTCTACCTTGTACTATGCCCTGTTTATTAAGTTCTGTTTCGCCGTGTCGGATAATATAAATATGCTTCATTTAACGATTGGATTTCGAGTTATGGAATGATAGAATTTTGAACCGTGAAGTATTCACCTATTCAAAACTCATTCATTCAAAATTAATTTACTACAGGCAACTTATAATATTGTGGCTTTTTTTCTTCTTCAAAAACAACATTTTCAAAATCGGTTACCACATTATAAAGTGTATCACGTTCAATTGCAATTCTGCCAACTTGTTTAATCAGATTGACGAGTTCTCTGGTACTCATTGCCGGTGTTTGCTCTTCAGCTCCAGCCATAGAATAAATTTTAGTGGTATCATCTAAAGTACCATCAATATCATCTACACCATAATTTAATGATAACTGAGCGGTTTCTCTGCTGATCATTGCCCAATAGGCCTTGATATGGTCAAAATTATCCATATAAATTCGTGCAATGGCATAGTTTCTCAAATCCTCAATTACAGAAGATTCAGCTACATTGCTCATCTGGTTGTGTTGATTTCTAAATTTTAATGGAATAAAAGTTTGAAAACCACCAGTTTTGTCTTGCAATTCACGAAGTTTTTCCATGTGGTCTACCCGATGCTCAAATTTTTCAATATGACCATAAAGCATGGTGGCATTACTTCTCATGCCTAACTTATGCCATTCTTCATGTATTGCCAGCCACTGTTCGCCGGTACATTTATCTTTGGCAATTTGCTCTCGGATTTCTTGGTGAAATATTTCCGCTCCACCTCCAGGCATAGATTGTAAGCCTGCATCCTTCATCAGTTTCATACCGGTAGCATAATCTATTTTAGCCTTTTTAAAGATATAATGATATTCAACTGGGGTTAAAGCTTTTACGTGCAATTCCGGACGGTGCTCTCTAATCGCGGTAAAAAGTGCAGAATAGAACGCCACATCGTATTGCGGTAAAACACCACCTACAATGTGTACTTCGGTTACAGGTTCATGATCGTATTTTTTTACAATATCGAGCATTTGCTGCATTGTTAAGGCCCAGCCTTCTTCTTTTTGCTTAATTAAACGAGAATAAGAACAGAATTTACAGTCGTAAACGCATAAATTGGTGGGTTCCAAATGGAAGTTACGATTAAAATAAGTCTTGTCACCATGTTTTTCTTCCCTGATAAAATTGGCTAAAACACCCAGGTAACCCAATTCTGCATGCTCGTAGAGGTAAACGCCTTCATTAAAAGTAATGCGTTCTTTATGAAGGACTTTATATGCTATGTTTTGTAATTCAGTTGATAGTGATGTATCAGCTAATATTTTTTCAACTTGTTCAGTTGTATTCATTCCTGATTTATTTTAGACAAAAATACAATATTGGGTCGATTTGAAAATCATTTTCTTGTAACAAACAGACATTATTGATTCAATAGCTCATCAGTCATTTGTAAACGTGCTTCAACTCAACGACTAAATTTTATTTAAAATAGCAAGGATTTAGATCTTATTTAATACCTAACTAATAAACCAATGATTAATGAACCACTGAACACATAAAAAAAGCACCTCCTTACGGAAGTGCTCTCAAATTATGTTTTTCGTAGGTAATGTTTAATTTGCAGCTGGTGAAAATGTTAAAACGATATTTGCTGTTTTGCCACCAAATTCGATTGGAGATTTCATCACCATGTTACCTTTAGATAATTGTGTTAAAACTAAACGATAACCTTCAGTTACGTTTTTAGCTTTGTCTCCTTCAAATATTTTTTTGAATTGAAAAGTTTCTTCTGAAGGTGTTGCAGACCAAAATATAGTTTGCATTACCGAACCACAAGTACTTGATGCAGGCAATGTATATGAACCATTTCCGCTATTGGTTAATTTCCAGGTGCTTCCTTGAAAACATTTATAAGATTTTTCGCCGAATAAACCTTGAACTGCCTGATCTGGAAGACCTTCTAAGGTTACATTGTTTAATACCCATGTACCAGTAATTGTACCTCTTCCACCACTAATACCTGTTGTAGCATTTTTAGTTGAAGAACAACTTTGTAACATCACCAAAGTAGAACATACTATCGCAATAGCTATAAATAATCTTTTCATTTTAGTTTTTTTTAATTTTGAGAAAATAGATACATAAATCTTGCCAAAACAATTTTGAATTTTAATTTAATACTAAATTATTAAATTGCCACCAGATTAATCTACCTTAAAAAGAATCGTTATGAAACCCGAAACCCTTGCTATTCACGCCTCTAATCTTGTAAAAAACACTACCGGTGATGTTACACCGCCCATAAATTTATCTACAACTTTCTTTCGGGATGAAAATGGTGGATATCCTGGTGGCTATATGTACAGCCGTGTAAGTAATCCAAACAGGTCTGCTTTAGAAAATACTGTAGCGAAATTGGAATATGGCGAAGATGCTGCAGCTTTCGCTTCGGGTAATTATTGTGGCATGGCTTTGTTTCAGGCGCTAAAACCTGGAAGCCATATTATTGCACCTGATGATATGTATTGGGGCATTAAAAAACAGCTGCTTACCATTTATCATGAAATTCTTGAATTTGATTTTGTTGATCAAACTGATTTAAACCTGATCAAATCAGCAATAAAGCCAAATACAAAAGTGATCTGGATCGAGACCCCATCTAATCCTTTACTAAAGGTTACAGACGTTGAGGAAATTTCTAAAATAGCCAAAGCAAACCAAGCTACATTGGTTTGCGACAGTACTTTTGCCTCTCCTATCTTACAAAACCCCATTTTGCTGGGTGCAGATTTGGTCATGCATAGCAGTACGAAGTATCTCGGCGGACACAGTGATATATTGGGTGGAATTTTAGTAACTGCTAAAAAAGATGAACTGTGGGAAAAAATCAAAAATATTCAACAAACCGGTGGTGCCGTACCTTCTCCATTTGATTGTTTTTTACTTTGCAGAAGTATTAAAACACTTGCTTATCGCATGAAAGGGCATTGCGAAAATGGAAAAATAGTAGCTCAGTTCTTAAATAAGCACCCAAAAGTGGAAGCTGTTTTTTATCCTGGATTAGAAACCCATCCTCAGCATGAAGTTGCGAAAAAGCAAATGAAAGATTTTGGTGGGATGATGTCCTTTTTAGTTAAGGGTGATGTTGATGCCACCAGCCTGGTAGTGAATAAAGTAAAATTATTTGCACAGGCAACAAGTTTAGGTGGCGTAGAGAGTTTAATTGAACACCGTTATTCAGTTGAAGGTCCTGATAGTAAAACGCCTAAAAATCTGTTGAGGATTTCAGTCGGGCTGGAACATGTTGATGATATTATTGCAGACCTGGAACAGGCCTTAGGGTAATCATATAAGTATTTCTACTAAGGTGGAGAACCACTTGGTGCTCAGCGAAGTAAAATCTTTGAACTCGAATGAGTTGCCTTTACTTAAGCGGCAACCTTGCAGATTCTTCAATCTGAGAAGCGAAGAATCTGCAAGCTATGAAACAGATTCTTCGTTTCTCAGCATAAGAAAGCTAAAAGAATAATACTACTTTGGATTACAAACCGTTACCAACTTCGCAGAATAATTTGCATTTAGTGGTTCATTTGTTTGTGCCAAACGCTGTGAACCCGTATTTGCAGGGCAAGCAATATCACCTGCTGCATCATAAACCAATTTGTTACCACTGGCCACTATTTCTTTAGGTACATATACCTGAACGCGTGTAGTAGAATAGCCCGAAGGGAAATAACGCAAATAGTATCCATCAGGATGCTTTGTCCAGATACCGCTAGGCACATCCGCTCTTTGTGGGGCCATACCAGCTACAATGGCATATCGCTCCAAATCAGCATAGGTATAATTTCCTGAAGAAACGAGTTGGCGAATATTATTTTCAGCTTCAAAAACGGCCTTTAAACCAGAAGGCAACTGGTCTTTGGCTTTTTCCATTACATCGAAAGGAAGCACACCTAAAGCGCCACCTTCTAACATGGTAATCTGTTTTGGCGTTAATAATTTTAATGCGGTAACCTTTACTTGTCCGTTATAACTGGCGAATTTGGTACGTGCAATAATTGTCCATAACAATGCCTGGATATCATGTTGTTCTACTTCAGGATGTTTTTCTGCACTTTTAAGGATGGCGATCACTACTTCTTCTTTTGATCCTAACACTGGTGCAAACATATAACCATCCCCTTTTGATGGTGCGAAGGTACCGGCCATTAAACAATAGCTTTTATTTGTCATTTCATAAAGGCCTTCGCAAAGTAAGTATCCCCCCTCTGGATTCTTTGGTAAAAGATAAAGCGGTTGTGCTTTGAGTGTTGCTTTAAAATCTGGCATCATTTCTCCTTCACGGTTTACGTCTTCAAAACTGGTCGTGATTGCGCCTGGTTGTTTCAGAAATTTATCTACACCTAAGGCTTTTGCGCCTTGTGCAGTTCCAACTTTTAGTAATTTGTCTTTTAATCCGCCGAATTGAGCGTTAACTGTAGTCATACTTGCCATGGCGAGTGAAAGGGCCAGGCAGATCATTTTAGCGTTTTTCATATAGATGAGATGGTTTACACAAACATAAAATTTTAATGTTAAATAAATTTAATCGAATAATTGTTTTAAGAACAAAGCGCTCAATTAGATTTTTTTTATAAAAATTCAGAATTTAATTTTGTTCTTCAAATAATATTTCAGACATTTGAAATATTATTTGGTAGATTACTAAGTAAAAGTCAATCTAAATCAGATTGATTTATAAAGAAGTGGCGAGAGACTGGCTCCGTGACCCACTGGCAACCCTCAGAAAGAGAAGGTGCCAATTCCTGACCGGATAACATGGTGTTATCTGGTGATATAAATTTTAACTGATGAATACTTTAAATTTTCAATCGCAAGGCGACCTAAGTCTAAAATTAAAAAAGGTAGAAATTTTTGCTATTTCTTTTATTTGCTGTGATATGATGCTCATTACTCGTATGTGTTGTCGCATACGGTAATTTAAAAATCTTCCTCTCTTGTTTATTTTTCAAATTGGAAGGTCCCGATCAATCGGGATACGACGCCTGCTATGATTTATGGTATTTCCTAAATCAGCCCAATTCATTCAAATTCACTCAATCAATAAGAAAATGTCAACATCATATAAATTTGAAACTTTACAGTTACACGCCGGTCAGGAAATAGATCCCACAACAGGTTCAAGAGCAGTACCTATTTATCAAACTACATCATATGGATTTAAAAATGCAGAACATGGTGCTAATCTTTTCGCATTAAAGGAATTTGGAAACATCTATACCCGTTTAATGAACCCAACCACAGATGTTTTTGAGAAAAGAATTGCCGCTTTAGAAGGTGGTGTTGCAGCGCTTGCAGTGGCATCTGGTCAGGCCGCTCAATTTATTGCACTTCATAATATATTAGAAGCTGGCGATCAGATTGTTTCTTCATCTCATATTTATGGTGGAACTTACAATCAATTTAAAGTTGCCTTTAAGCGATTGGGTATTCATGTTAATTTTGCAAATCCAGATGTACCTGAAGAGTTTGAACAAAAAATAACGGACAAAACCAAAGCCATCTATTTGGAAACCATTGGCAACCCTGCTTTTAGTATCCCTGATTTTGAGAAAATCGCAGCCATTGCGAAAACACATGATATTCCTTTCATTGTAGATAATACTTTCGGGGCAGGTGGTTATTTATTTAAACCATTGGAACATGGTGCGAACATCGTTGTAGAATCAGCTACCAAATGGATTGGCGGTCATGGCACAAGCATTGGTGGTGTAATCATCGATGGTGGCAATTACAACTGGGGTAATGGAAAATTTCCGCAATTTACTGAACCATCTGAAGGTTATCATGGATTAGTTTTTAATGATGTTTTTGGCATCGGAGGACCTTTTGGTAACATACAATTTATTATTCGTGCACGGGTAGAAGGTTTGACAGACCTTGGACCTGCCCTATCTCCTTTTAATTCTTTTCTTTTATTGCAGGGCTTAGAAACCTTATCACTTCGTGTTCAGCGCCACGTAGATAATGCCCTGGAACTGGCAACCTGGCTGGAAAATCATCCCTTGGTTAAGGAAGTGCATTATCCCGGCTTAACCAGTAGCCCTTATCATAATTTGGCCAAGAAATACCTGAGTAATGGCTTTGGAGGTGTTTTATCATTTGAGTTAAATGGCAGTAAAGAAAATGCCTCTCAGGTTATAGAGAGTTTGAAACTGGTTTCTCATTTAGCCAACGTTGGTGATGCCAAAACACTCATCATCCAACCGTCAGCTACCACACACCAGCAATTAAGCAGTGAAGCACAATTGGCAGCTGGAGTTAAACCAAATGCGCTTAGGGTTTCAGTTGGTATTGAGCATATCGATGATATTAAAGCAGATTTTGAACAGGCTTTCGCGGTGATTAGTGCGCAAATCAATCAGGAATCAATACAAGCTTAATACTCCGATTTTTTAATTACGACATTACGATTTTATAATGAGCATAGCATCAACATATCATTATCCCAAACAATTTAAATTAGAAAGTGGAAAGAAAATTCACAATCTGCAAATCGCCTATCAAACTTATGGTCAGCTAAATGCTAACAAAGACAATGTGATTTGGGTATGCCATGCTTTAACAGCCAATGCAGATGTATTTGAATGGTGGGAAGGTTTATTCGGACAAAACGCACTGTTTAATCCAGAAGATCACTATATCGTTTGTGCAAATGTTTTAGGCTCTAATTATGGTACCACAAATCCATTAAGCACAAATTCAGTAACAGGCTTGCCTTATTATTTGTCTTTTCCGCAATTTACCATTCGAGATTTCGTATCTGCGCATCAACTGCTTGCTAACCACTTAGGCATAGCATCAATTAAACTTTTAATTGGTGGCTCTTTGGGTGGACAACAAGCTGTAGAATGGGGAATTATCGAACCTTCGCGTATTGAAAATTTAATTTTAGTGGCCACGAATGCAGTTCATTCTCCCTGGGGAATTGCTTTCAATGAAAGTCAACGATTAGCCATTACTACAGACAGAACCTTTTATGCCAATCGGCCTGATGGTGGTAGTAAGGGTTTGAAAACGGCCCGAAGCATTGCACTTTTAAGTTACAGAACCTATACTGCTTATGGCAATACACAGGTAGAAAGTGTAAATGATAAAACTGATCATTTCAGGGCTTCTTCTTATCAAAACTATCAAGGAGAAAAACTAATCAATCGTTTTAACGCCTACAGTTACTATTACTTATCTAAAGCAATGGATAGCCATAATGTAGGTCGGAATAGAAAGAGTATTGCTGAAGCTTTGAAACTAATTACTGCGAATACTCTGGTTATTGGAATTGAAAATGATTTTCTGTTTCCATTATCAGAGCAAAAATATTTGGCAGACCACATTAAGAATGCTCAGTTTGCTGCCATCCATTCAGAATATGGTCATGATGGTTTTTTAATTGAAACCAATGCCCTGACTAATATTATCGGGACATTTATTAAAGAAAGCAGAAACCGGAAAATTATTAAGTTACAACATACCGCTTGAAGAGCTCAAAGCTTAAAGCTTAGAGATTAAAACCTGAGCAAAAATAAAATAACGTAAGAACAATTTAGTAGTGGAAGGTTTTCGATCGTCTGGTCTTGATACTAGATATTAATCTCCCTACTTGATACTATTAAAAAATATGAGTAAGAATTTAAAAATCGGTTTATTTGGTTTTGGAGTGGTAGGACAAGGATTATTAGATATTATCCAAAGTCAGAACCTCAATCTTGAAATTATAAAAATCGCTATAAAAGACCCAAAGAAGAAACGTACGCTTGATAAACATTTATTTACAACTGATCGCAATGAGATCCTGAATAATACAGAAATTAATACGGTTGTAGAACTGATTAATGATGCTGATGCCGCCTATGAGATTGTAACTACGGCTTTAAAGAACGGTAAAAATGTGGTTTCTGCGAATAAAAAAATGATCGCCACACATTTAAAAGAATTAGTTGAATTACAGCAAAAGCATGGTACCTCTTTACTTTATGAAGGTGCTGTGTGTGGAAGTATTCCAATCATCAGAAATTTGGAGGAATATTATGATAACGAACTTTTTCATGCACTAAGCGGCATCTTTAATGGATCATCAAATTACATTTTATCCAAGATTTTTAATGAAAATCAAAGTTATGATGCAGCTTTAAAAGAAGCACAAGACTTGGGTTTTGCAGAGACGGATCCAATTTTAGACGTAGGTGGTTATGATCCAAAATATAAACTTGCAATTGCCACCGCTCACGCCTATGGTTTATTTGTAAATCCGGATGCTATTTTAAATATTGGTATTCAAAACCTTTCCGCCAATGACATTAAGTATGCCCGTGAAAAGAATTTTAAAATAAAACTGGTTCCTACAGCCCGTAAAGTTAATACGAAGGATATTGTTACTTATGTGTTGCCAAAGCTTGTAGCAAAAGATGATTTCCTTTATAATGTAGAAAATGAGTACAATGCAGTAACCGTTCAGGCTGCATTTGCCGACAAACAATTCTTCTTCGGAAAAGGGGCTGGTGGTCACCCCACTGGTGCGGCTGTGCTATCTGATATTGCAGCTTTACGATATGATTATCGTTATGAGTATAAAAAATATCACTCCGAAAATGGAGTTAAACATACCGAAAATATTCTGCTTGAAATTTACCTACGCTATGCCGATGAAGACCTGATTACACTTTTAGGGTTTGATGAAATTAGTGAGCGCTATGCTGCCAGCAATTTTAAATATGTAATTGGTACGGTTAAATTAGAAAACCTGATTAAAAACCGCGATCTACTTCTGGATATAGCTGTATTTATAGCTTATACAGGCAGACAGATTTACAAGCAGGAACAAGTTGCAGAAAATGTTTTTGCAGAAGAACTTGCTGCTCTTTAAGTATTTTTAGATTAATTTTTTTTATTTGTTTTGTTGTTAAGCATGAAGGTCGGAGCGATTCCGACCTTTGTGTTTTTACCTATCAGGCTTCGCCCTGATATATTTTTCAATAATCACCCGATCAATGTTTGCTTCTTCTACCTTCTCCACTCCTTTTTGAATGAGTGTATCTTTATTTAGTGTAACTTTAAATTTAAAGGTTTTACCCTCCCACTTTTTATCTTTATAATAATCAAGATATTCTGTGTAATCGTGCTGATTTAAGGTATAATATCCTCCACCGGCATCAAAACTACTGCTATCTTTTGGATTGATACTATGTTTTAAAAATGCGAAATGTGTAGCGTTAATAATTTTAATCATCTTCTGTTCATCAGAGAAAGGTGTAGATTGGATTTTTCCATTCTCAATGATTTCGGATGAAATTAATTCCCATGTTCCTTGAATATTAAGCGTAGAATTTTCTTTCTTTTCTTTTTTGTCCGAACACGCTAAGAATGAGAATAATATAATAACCAAAAAATATTTTATCTTCATTTTTCTGATGGATTTAAACCTAACCCCGCCCTGCCATTTCCGTTAGTTTTTTTGATAAATCTTTTCCTAAATAGCGATCAATAATCAGATGGACTACATATAGAATAGGTGTCATTAAAATGGCAACGATGAATTTATACGTATAATTAACCAGGCCGATAGCCGCAACCATCTTCCAGCTGTAATGATATTGTGGATTAAGATAAAAAGCAATAAATATGACCACAAAACTATCTATCAGCTGTGAAATTAACGTTGAGCCTGTAGCACGCAACCATAGTGCCCGCTCTCCGGTTACCTTTTTAATGCGGTGAAAGATTAAAACATCAGCTAACTGGCCAACAATAAAGGCAATAATAGACCCAACAATAATCCACATCCCCTGACCAAAGATGCCAGCAAAGGCATTGTTCATGTTTAAATCTTCCCCATTGATGTTTTGGTGTACCCAGAAATCAGCTGCACTTAAATGCATGGAACCCCAAACCACTAAGAAAGCAAAAGCAATTAGAATTGATGTTAAGATAGAAAGAAAGCGAACCTGCTTTACGCCAAAATATTCATTAATAATATCTGTCATGATGAATATGATAGGCCAGGTAAGCACGCCTGCTGACATTACAAAGGAGAGATTTTTAACACCTAGTAAGTTAATATCAAACTTTTTAATACCCAGAGTATCTTCCACACTAAACAATTTCACACCAATAAACTCAGATAGTATTGCATTTGCAACGAAAAAACATCCCAGTATAAGGAACAAGCGGCTTTCTTTGGTTTTAAAAGTCATAGACTATAAATCTAAATATAATTCAAATCAGAATAACGATTTCAAACATTAATTTTTTTAACCGTTTATCTTTTTACAATCATTCGACTTCAAAAATAGGTTAAACGCATAAATCTGACAATCTTTGCGCCTCGGAAAACTCATCATTATATGGCTAAGCAAAAAAAAATCTACCTCATCTTAATTTTAGGTTCTTTAGCGGCATTAGGCCCCTTTTCCATTGATATGTATTTGCCAGGCTTTGTTGATATCGCAAAAGATTTAAAAACAAGTGAATCTTCAGTAGCGCTTTCATTGTCGGCATTTTTCATTGGCATCTCTGCCGGACAATTACTTTACGGGCCACTACTTGATAAATTCGGAAGGAAAAAACCACTTTACTTTGGTTTAGCACTTTATATTGTTTCTTCATTTCTTTGCCTCGCTGTAACTGATGTGAATCAGCTTATCGTTTTACGTTTTGTGCAGGCCATTGGTAGTTGCGCCACAGCTGTAGCGTCAATAGCCATGGTTCGCGATCTTTTTACTGTGGAAGAAAGTCCAAAGGTTTTCGCGTCCCTAATGCTCGTCATTGCCGTTTCACCAATGCTGGCACCAACGGCAGGCGGTTATTTAATATCTACTTTAAGCTGGAAATATGTATTTGTTTTTCTAGGATTTATGGCCATTTTGATGCTCCTTGCTTCCATATTTAAGTTGCCTGAAAGCTATAAACCAGATCCAAATTATTCTCTAAAGCCCAAGCCAATTTTAAATAGCTTTTTAACAGTTTTAAAAGAACCACAGTTCTCTACTTATGCCTTAATCAGCTCGATTACTTTTTCTGGCTTGTTTGCTTATGTATCCTCTTCACCAACGGTTTTTATGAAAATTTACGAAGTAACCAAAACAGGTTATGGTTGGATTTTTGCTTTACTTTCTGTTGCCTTTATTGGATCAAGCCAATTAAACAGTTTAATTTTAAAGTGGTTCAGCAGTAAAAAGATTGTAACCTGGGCCCTAACCGCTCAATGCATATTTAGCTTAATCTTCCTGGTATTTGCCTTGAATGATTGGTTAAACTTATACCTCACACTTGGTTTTATTGCCTTGTTTTTATCCTGTCTTGGATTTATTAACCCCAATGCTGCAGCTTTGGCATTGGCACCTTTCAGTAAAAATGCAGGAAGTGCTTCAGCGTTAATGGGTGCCTTACAAATGGGGCTCGGTGCTTTAGCATCGGTAATGGTAAGTTTATTTAGTGAACATTCTGTTGTACCTATGCCATTGGTGATGACAGCAGCCGCATTTATTGCTATGCTTTGTTTATTAGTTGGAAGAAAACTGATCAAAAGTGAAATTGAAGTATCTGCAGATGCTGCGGTTGTGACACATTAAAAGACTTCTGGTCTATTGAGATTAATGGTTCTATCAATAAAAAATAGCAACTATTTTAATACGGAGACTAATGCGTTTATTTATAGTGACTTAGAAGCACATATAATTGTCATAGGCAAAAATAGGAACGCTTTTTTAAGCTTTTTTTGCTATTTTCGCTTATAACATGTTAAATATACAATCAAAGCTTCCCGGCGTAGGCACTACCATTTTTTCTGTAATGTCAAAGCTTGCGACAGCGCACCATGCCATTAATTTATCTCAGGGATTCCCTGATTATCCCTGTGACCCAATACTTGTAGAGCTGGTTAATAAAGCCATGAAAGATGGCTTTAACCAATACGCACCGATGACGGGTAATCATTTGCTAAATGAAACCATTGCTCAAAAGGTAGAAAGCTTATATCAGGTAAAATATAATCCGGAGACTGAAATAACAGTTACAGCAGGTGGTACTCAGGCCATTTTTACGGCTTTAACATCCATCATCAATTCTGGCGATGAAGTTATTATTTTTGAACCAGCATATGATTGTTACGCCCCAACAGTAAGGCTTTTAGGTGGCTTAGTGAAAACATATGAACTAAGTCCGCCAAGCTATGGAATTGACTGGGATATGGTTAAGAAACTATTCACGTCAAGAACGAGGATGATCATTTTAAATTCTCCTCAAAATCCTACAGGCAGTATTTTGTCAGACGAAGATATGAAGGCGCTGATTAAACTCATCAGTGGTACAGATATTTTAATTCTGAGTGATGAGGTTTATGAACACCTCATTTATGATGGAGAAAAACACAACAGTGTGATGCTTTATCCGGAATTGAAAGAAAGAAGTTTTATTGTAGCTTCTTTCGGAAAGCTCTTACATGCAACAGGTTGGAAGCTGGGTTATTGCCTTGCCCCTGAATTGTTAATGAAAGAATTTAGAAAAGTACACCAATTTAACGTTTTCAGCGTTAATAGTGCCATGCAACAAGCTATTGCGCAATATCTTCAAGAACCCAATCATTATAATCAGATAGGCCTTTTTTTTGAACAAAAAAGAAATTACTTTAGAACACTTTTAAGCGAAAGCCGTTTTGAACTGCTTCCATGTAAAGGATCCTATTTTCAATGCGTAAGTTATGCAAAGGTTAGTGATGAAAAAGACACTGATTTTAGTATCAGACTTATTAAAGAATTTGGCGTAGCCAGCATCCCTGTTTCGGCTTTTTATCAAAAAGCAATTGACCATAAAATCATCCGCTTCTGTTTTGCTAAAGAAAACTCAACCCTTGCTTTAGCCGCAGAAAAATTAAAGAATGTTTAACATTTTGCAAACCAAAACATATGGAAGCACCTATCTACACTAAAATAGAAAATCTGAAAGTAACCATTTTTCAAGCTTATCTATTTTGGGAAAATATAGAAAAAAATCTGGTAAACCTTGCCCTTAGACTATCTATGGGCGTTAGAGAAAAAACAGATTTAATTATTCTGCCAGAAATGTTTAACAGTGGTTTCAGCATGAATGCAGAAACTTTAGCTGAAGAAATGGGCGGCCCTACCATGCAATGGATGCAGAAAACAGCTGCATTATACAATTGCATAGTTACCGGAAGTTTGATCATAAAGGATAATGGCCACTATTTTAATCGGCTAATCTGGATGGATAAAGATGGCGAACACCAATATTATGATAAGCGGCATCTGTTTGGTATGGGTGATGAGGATGAAAATTTCAGTTCAGGTGAAAACAAGCTAATTGTTGAATTGAAAGGCTGGAAAATCAGATTGGCCATATGTTACGACCTACGTTTTCCGGTATGGCTAAGGAATATTAATGAAGAATATGATATCCTGCTTTTAGTAGCCAGTTGGCCAGATCGGCGTTCGGCACACTGGAAAGCACTAATTCCTGCAAGGGCAATAGAAAATCAAAGTTATGTAATTGGGGTAAACCGCGTGGGGCACGATGGGAATCAGGTTTATCATGGTGGTCATTCCATGGTGATTGATCCAGCTGGAAATACAGTTTATTATAAACCTGAAGATGAAGACATGTATACGGTGACCATTAACTATGAAGAATTAGCCAAAATCAGGCGACAGTTTCCTTTTTTAAGAGACGCAGATCAATTCACCATCCTTTAACCTTAACAAAAAATCTAAATTTAATATAAATGTTTAACAGACGTAAATTTATAAAAGCCTCTGCCCTTTCTGCCGGAATACTGGCTATTGATAAAGCCAGCATTGCCAATGCTATTCCATCTTCGCCTGTTCAGGCAAAAAACTTACCCATTGTTATCTCCACCTGGGATTTTGGTATTGCCGCAAATGCCGATGCCTGGAAAGTTTTATCAAAGGGAGGCAGATGTTTAGATGCTGTAGAGCAAGGTGTTTGGGTTCCGGAAGCAGATGAAAAAAATCAAACAGTTGGTTACGGTGGTTTGCCAGATAGAGATGGTAAGGTAACACTTGATGCTTGTATTATGGATGAATTGGGTAATTGCGGTGCTGTTCTGGCTTTAGAACATATTAAACATCCTATATCTGTTGCTCGAAAAGTAATGGAAAAAACACCGCATGTGATGTTGGCTGGAGATGGTGCTTTACAATTCGCTTTAGAACAAGGATTTAAAAAAGAAAATTTGCTCACACCATCTAGTGAAAAGGCATGGAAAGAATGGTTGAAAACAGCAAAATACGAACCTGTTATGAATATAGAGAACAGGCATTATGATCAAGCTGCCCCTCAGAAATTACCAGGAAACCAATACAATCATGATACTATTGGCATGTTGGCTATTGATGCAAAAGGGAATATTTCTGGTGCTTGCACCACTAGCGGTATGGCTTATAAACTTCATGGCAGAATAGGTGATAGTCCGATTATTGGAGCGGGTTTATTTGTAGATAATGAGGTGGGTGGTGCAACTTCAACAGGTGTTGGTGAAGAAGTGATCCGGAATGTGGGTTCATTTCTGGTGGTTGAACTCATGAGACAAGGTTATACTCCCGAAGCTGCCTGTAAAGAAGCTGTAATGCGCATCATTAAAAAGAAACCTGAAACAGCCAAAAGTATTCAGGTGGGTTTCCTGGCCATTAATAAAAAAGGTGAGTATGGAGCATATGCTATTCAGCAAGGATTTAGCTATGCCGTATGCAATGCTGAAAAACAAGATTTATTAATCAAGGGGAAGAGTTATTATTAATCTTTAAATACACGCTTATATTAAATGGGTTTACTATCTAAAATTTTTGGAAAAAAAAATGTAGCAGAACGTAAAGGCGAACCTACTATGGTGTACATTCCAGAGGAAGATGAAGGAATGAACTGGGCCATTGAAAAAGCCAATTTAACGCTTTGGTATTTTGAAGAAAGTTTGAACCAGCCAAAAAGCCACCAAACTTATTTTTCTATTAAAGTAAAAATCATAGATGGTGAGATCAGCGAGCATATCTGGCTTATTGATCCGAGTTTTGATGAATCCGGAAATCTGTTTGGCGTAATTGGTAATGTGCCTGTAGATGTTAAAACCGTTCAGATAGATCAAAAAATAGGGATCGACAGGAATTATATTTCTGACTGGATGATTATTGAACAAGGCAGATTGATTGGTGGATATACGATTAGAGCAATTAGAGATGGGATTCCTGATGCAGATAAAGCACAGTTCGATGAAAGTATTGGTTTATATATAGATGAAGGTGTCGATCATTTCAAAACTGATTTTGAAACACCTGAAGGAGCCATTTTATCCCTGGAAAAAGCTTATGATAAACAGGATTTAGAGGCAGCACTTGACTGTAAAGATTTTAAAGAAGAAGCGAAAACCATGCTTTCAAAATTATCAATAGATATTGATGAGGAGATGGTTACCAATACTGCTGAAGTTTTAGAACTATCCTTTATTAATAACATTAAGGAACATGGCTTTCCAAATTTCTCCGATCTACAAAATGCCTTTCCAGTAAGAGAAAAAATTGATGATACACATTATATCATTACTGAAGTCTGTTGGTTTCCAGACGGCGGTATCTCCATTCAAAAGTTGAATACCTATAAATCAGCCTCTGGTTGGAAAGTCCTTGGTCCGGTAAATGAAGAAGAATAAATAATATGTCGGGTATTTTAGAAGTTTGTGCGAACTCATATGCATCTGCTCTGGCCGCTCAACTTGGTGGTGCCAAACGTGTAGAGTTTTGTGATAATTTAGCTGAAGGTGGTACAACACCGAGCTATGGACAAATTAAACTGGCAAAGCAAAATTTAAACATCGCCATATGGCCCATTATTCGTCCACGGGGCGGAGATTTTCTATATTCTGAATTAGAATTTAACTTAATGAAAGAGGATGTAAAAATCTGTAAATCATTAAATTGTGAAGGAATTGTAATTGGAATACTTAAGGCAGAAGGTAGTGTAGATGTTCTAAGATGTCAGGAGCTTATTGAACTTGCTTATCCAATGAAAGTTGCTTTTCACAGGGCTTTCGATATGTGTAATGACATGGAAAAAGCGCTGGAAGATTTAATCGGAATGGGGATTATTCGTGTGTTGTCTTCTGGCGGTGCTTCATCTGCATATTTAGGAATGAACCAACTGGCTAAACTCATTAAACAGGCAAACGGAAGAATCACCATTATGCCTGGTGCTGGTATAAATGCTGGGAATATCAAAGAACTTTATCTTAAAACCAGCGCAACTGATTTCCATGCATCTGCAAAGGTATTTGTAGAAAGTAAGATGGAATACCGGAATGTAACGGCTAAAATGGGAAGTATTGAAGATGAATATCGTTATGAATTAACTTCTGAAGAAAAAGTAAGGGAGCTTGTTGCAGAGATAAAGCAGTTTGATTAGTAACTTGCGAAGTTTCAAAGGCCAGAAGCGTTGCATAACTTCTCCAGTTTAAAAATGATTAATTGGTATTCCTAATTTAAGAACTTTTTAATGCTATATATCTTGTAGACTGACGAAGTTTCCCCTTCACACCATCCAACTAAACTTCGTAAGTCGAATTTGGATTAACTTACGAAGTTTCAAAAGCCAGAAGCGTGGCGGAACTTCGTCAGTTTAAAAATGATTAATTGATGTTCCTAATTTAAGAACTTGTTAATGCTATATATCTTGTAGACTGACGAAGTTTCCCCTTCACACCATCCAACAAAACTTCGTAAGTCGAATTTTGGATTAACTTACGAAGTTTAAAAAGCCAGAAGCGTGGCATAACTTCTCCAGTTTAAAAATGATTAATTGGTATTCCTAATTTAAGAACTTTTTAATGCTATATATCTTGTAGACTGACGAAGTTTCCCCTTCACACCATCCAACAAAACTTCGTAAGTCGAATTTGGATTAACTTACGAAGTTTCAAAGGCCAGAAGCAACGCAGAATTTCGCCAGTTTAAAAATGATTAATTGATGTTCCTAATTTAAGAACTTGTTAATGCTATATATCTTGTAGACTGACGAAGTTTCCCCTTCACACTAGTCAACTAAACTTTGTAAGTCGAGTTGGATTAACTTACGAAGTTTCAAAGGCCAGAAGCGTGGCATAACTTCTCCAGTTTAAACGTGATTAATTGGTGTTCCTAATTTAAGAACTTGTTAATGCTATATATCTTGTAGACTGACGAAGTTTCCCCTTCACACTAGTCAACTAAACTTTGTAAGTCGGTTCTGTTTAAGCCTTCTGAATTAAATCACCGCTCCCCGGTACATAATGTAAGCCTGGCGTTAAATAATGCAATAGAATAACTCTCGAATATCGGTAATTAATCGGTGAACAAAGCAATACACCAAAAAGGATCAGGCTAACATAATACCAAAGATTTTCATAAATTAACGGCAAGCCTAAAACATAAGAGGCTACCCCAATAGTAATAATTTCTGCTACGTTCATGGCATAACTCACAAACATCGCTACATAGAAAAAGCCAGGTTCACGTTCAAATTTCAGATTGCAATGCGGACAATTGATGTTTGTTTTTTGTAATTTATAGGAATAAGCACTTCCAGTGAAGATATCGCCTTTACGGCAACGTGGGCATTTACATTGGATAAAGGCTTGGAAACTTGTTAAATCTGGCATAATTGTATTATTTAATAATGCAAATTTATCACTAAAACAATGAGTACTTTATGATCTGCATCATATTTAGAAACCAATATTGTATTGGTCGTCCTTATTACTTTACACGTACAATCTTTCCTCGTACCATGGAAATTTCTTCCTTAGAAGAAAGCGACTTAACCCCTCGAATCACGGTTTCTACTCTTAAACCGGTCATGTCAGCGAGCTCCTGCCGGGTAACTTTGAGCTGTTCTCCCACTTTTACTTCAGCCAATAAATAGTTAATAATGGTGAGCAAGCGGTGTTCAGCTTTTTCGTTAGCGAGTTCTTCCAGCATCATAGATTTATAGAATAAGCGCTTGCTTAGTGTTTTAATAATCGACATGCTAAAGCCGGGTTCATTTTCTATTAAGCTAAAAAAGTCATCCTTACTTACCTGTATAATCTGCGAAACCTTATTGATGATGGTAAAAGCCAGATAAGGTCGGTTAATCAATAATGCAGGTTCGCCAAAATACTGACCTGCTTTAAATACACCCTGAATAAACTCTTTACCTTCATCACTAATCGTGACCATTCGCACCTCACCCGATTTAATGAAATAGACATATCGGGGTTGCATGCCCGGCTCATAAATGATGGCATCCTTCTGAAAGGTCTTTACAGCAAAGCCTTTATCAATAAGCTTTTGTATTTCCATCAAACAGTACCCTAAACTTAGATTAACCAATGGTTTCCTTTAACAAACTGGTATAAAATTCTTTCAAGGTAATGCCCATCGCCGCAACCTGTTGTGGTATAAAACTGGTAGCCGTTTGTCCTGGAATGGTATTGATTTCTATAAAATAAAACTTTCCGGTTTCATGTTCCAGAAAATAATCTATGCGAACAACTCCCCTACAATTTAATTTTGTGTAAACTGCTTTAATAATTTCATGAACTCTCTCATATTCTTCGTCAGTCATGTTTCCTGGCGTAATTTCTTCAGTGGCACCCGGTGTATATTTAGCTTCAAAATCAAAAAACTCATTAGCTGGAATCACTTCTGTCGTCGGCAATACGGTTACCACACCTTTAGCACTGAATACGCCAATAGAAAACTCTCTTCCACTAACAAATTCCTCTATCAGCACTTGTGGGTCTTCCTTAAAAGCTTTTTCTAGAGCAGCTTCAAGTTCATCTGCAAGTTTAACTTTAGTCATGCCGATGCTGCTGCCGCCACTATTTGGCTTCACAAAATATGGCAATTTTAAATCTTGTTTAATCTGGTTAATATCATAATTGCCACCTTTAAAAATCTGAACAGATTTAGCAGTGTACAAATGATCAATATCATTTACAATGGCTTTTGTATATCCTTTGTTCATGGTTATGGCAGAAGTTAAAGCATCGCAGGTGGTGTAAGGAATATGTAGCATATCGAAATACCCCTGTAATTTACCATCTTCACCAGGAGAACCGTGAATGGCAATAAATACCCCATCAAATTTGATCCTTCTTCCTTCAATAGTTAAGGAAAAATCATTCCTGTCGATTTCAATTTTAACAGAATCTGCCGGCTCATAAAACCAGCCATGATCATTGAGCATAATTTTATAAACATCATATAATTCTGCATCTATATGATGCGCTATAGTAGCTGCACTTTTTACAGAAACCACCCATTCGCCTGTGGTACCGCCTGTTAGCAAGGCAATCGTTTTCTTCATGTAGAAATCCTTAAGTATAAATTGAAATTGATTCTAAATATATCCTCAAAAATATAAATATCTTTGTGCAAAAATTAATTATTAATGAATTGAATGGTTTATGAAATAATGAATTTAATGGTGTGATTATTGCTTTCGAAACGCCGAAAATGATTCATTCGTCCATTAATGATTACATTTGATTTGTACGCAAACCCCAGAATTTAATATTCATGTCTAAATTTATAGCATATTTAAAAACAAAATCCTTCAGGACTAACATTTTAGCAGCGCTTTTAACGGTAGTAGGCCTTTTGCTCATTGCCTTTTTTAGTCTTCGCTATTATACCAAACATGGCCAGGGCCTGAATGTTCCTTTGGTAAAAGGTTTATCATTTGAACAAGCAGTAAGTAAATTGGAAGATGCCGGGTTAAAATATGAGGTCGATTCAGTTTTTATCATGGACCAGCCAGCGGGAATTGTTATTGATCAGGACCCTGATCCAAATACTTTTGTTAAAGATAACCGAACCATATATTTAACTATCAATGCGGGTAAAGTTCCGAACACAAAATTTCCAGATATCGCTTTCAAAACCTTGCGTGAGGCACAGGCCATTATCGAAAGTTCGAGATTGAAATTAGGCGATACTACTTACAAACCTGATGTGAGCCGGGATGTTGTGCTGGAAGCTACTTTTGGCGGACAGCCTATTCAGCCAGGAGACATTATTCCTGTTGGATCAAGAATTAATCTCGTTCTAGGTGATGGACGTGGCAGTGAGGAAGTTGATATTCCACAATTAACCGGCTTAACTGTTGACGAAGCTAGATTTAGCTTGAAAGGTTCTAACCTGAGCTTAGGCAATATTATTTACGAAGGAGACATCACAGATAGTGCTAATGCCGTAATTACCAAACAAGATCCTATGCCAGTAGATTCTTTAACAAAAGTGGCCATCGGAACTAAAATCAATATTACATTATCCAATAAGCAACCATAAACGCACATCATAAAAATGACTGAAATAGAAAAAAAGAAGATGAGTACCGGAAAAAAGATAACACTTATTATTGTTGCGGCTATTGTGCTGGTTGCCGCATATTTTGCACTTAATTTTTATAAGGTATACTTCTCTCCTAACGTTACTGAAAACCAGAAGTATTTGTACATTAAAACCGGAAGCAATTATGATCAGTTGGTGGCTGAGATGAAACAAAAGGATATTTTAAAAAGCGTTTCCTCTTTTACCGCAGCAGCAGAAAAAATGAAGCTGGCAGCCAATTTGAAACCAGGCCGTTATCGCTTACAGAAAGGTATGACCAACCGCACTTTGGTTAACCTGATTAAGGCAGGTAATCAAGATCCGGTAAAGCTTAAGTTTCAAAACATCAGAAAAAAAGAAAATTTTGCAGCTTACTTAGCCAGTAATCTTGAAGCAGATTCATTAAGCTTTATTAAGGTGTTGGATTCTACCGATCTGATTACCAAATATGGTTTTAATCAGGATAATATTTATACCATGTTTATTCCGAATACTTATGAAATGTATTGGAATGTTTCTCCGGTTGATTTTTTTGAACGGATGCATAGAGAGTATGATAAGTTCTGGACCCCTGAACGGAAGCAGAAAGCAGCCAGCTTGAATCTTACTCCCTCTCAGGTATATATCTTAGCTTCTATTGTAGATGCAGAAGCTCTATATGATAAAGAAATGCCTATTATCGCAGGTTTATATCTAAACCGATTGAATAAGGGTATTTTGTTACAGGCAGACCCAACAGTAATTTTTGCCAATAATGATTTTACTGTAAAACGGGTAACCGGAAAATTATTGCAGGTTCAATCTTTATACAACACTTACAAGTATGCTGGCTTACCTCCCGGACCTATAATGATGCCAAGTATCAATGCTATTGATGCGGTATTAAACAGAGGGCAAAACAATTACATTTATATGTGTGCTAAAGAAGATTTTTCGGGTTACCATAACTTTGCCGAGACGAAGGCACAACATGAAATTAACGCGAAAAAATATCGTGAAGCATTAAACAAAAAAAATATTTTCAGATAATGTTCGTTCATGAAACAAAAGTAAAGGTTCGCTATGCAGAAACCGATCAGATGGGCATAGTACATCATGCCAATTATGCCCTTTATTACGAAATTGCAAGGACAGAATGTTTTGAGAAATGCTCGGGCATTACCTATGAATCTATGGAGGCTGCTGGTGTAATGCTCCCTCTGTTAGAATTACAATCTAAATTTTTAAAACCTGCATTTTATAACCAGGTTTTAACCGTTAAATGTATGGTAAAGGAATTACCTACCGTTCGTTTAAATGTAGAATATGAAATTTACAACGAAGCAGAGCAGTTGATCAATATCGGTAAAACCGTTCTGGTATTCGTAGATAAACAGACTAGAAAACCATGTCAGCCACCTAAAAATTTTATGGATGGCGTTAAACCTCATTTTACCACATAATTAAATGGAATGGTTACACCGGCAGTTATTACATCTTAGCATCTACTCCAAGTTTATTGAGTGGACGAAGAGTTGTGTGCTGCCTGGTTTTAGTCCTTTGCCTTTATATACTGTTGCTACCTTCTTTTTTAAGGAAATTGGTAAAGACACATTGGTGAATAAATCATCTTCCCTGGCATATAGTTTTATGCTGGCGATCTTTCCTGGGATTATATTCTTATTTACATTGATTCCCTTTATTCCGATTAAAGGTTTCCAGGATCAGTTATTAAGTTTAATTGAACTTGTTTTGCCTCACACAGCATATGAAGCCTTTGAATCTACGTTAAATGATATCGTGAAAAATCAGAATACTGGATTGTTATCTTTCGGTTTTCTATCTGCTATATTCTTTGCCACTAACGGAGTAAAAAATCTAATGAAGGCTTTTAATAAATCATCACTGATTATCGAAACCCGTGGTTGGATTAAACAAAGATTAATTGCACTGGTTTTAACGGTTTTCATCTGTCTTTCTATTATCGCCTGTATTACGGCCATGGCTTTAAGTGAGGTATTGCTGAAATACATTAAAGATGAACTTCATTTAAAGGCAAGTTTGGCTGTTTACGCCATTCAGTTTACGCGCTGGGCCTTACTGGCAGCTTTATACTTTATTACTATTTCCATTTTATACCGTTATGGCCCATCTCATGCAAAAAAATGGAAGTTATTTAGTGCGGGTTCCTGGCTGGCTACCATTTTAGCATTTATCACCATCTGGGGATTTTCTTTTTATATCAACCACTTTGGTTCTTATAATAAGGTTTATGGTTCCATTGGTACCTTGATTGTAGTGATGATCTGGTTGTATTTGAATTCTTTTATTTTGTTAATAGGTTTTGAACTGAATGCCAGTGTGGATGTGAGTAAGCGTAGTGTTAAAATTATACGACCTACATTTAATCTCTTCAAAAAAAGTGATCCTATCGACGAAAACTTCCAAAATAAATAATTTTTTCTTCCTCTGTGTTAAGCAATTATCAACTTAATATAAAAAAAACGTCAACGTAGTTTGCAGATTTAGCCGGAGTTTGTACTTTTGCAGCGGAGAGTTGGCAGAGTGGTCGATTGCGGCAGTCTTGAAAACTGTTGACTTGTTAAAGGGTCCGCGGGTTCGAATCCCCCACTCTCCGCATAAGGAGAATGATTTCTCAACTCATAGGGTTGCTCGATTTCGAGCAACCCTATTTGCTTTAATACAGCGTGGTACATTTTAAATCTTGATTAATCGAAGGTGTTCTAAACATCCCATTTTTATATGTGAGACCTTCTTTGAACACCTCTTTAATCATTGCATGTTTCTACCTAAGCGGTGCATCAATATATACCTGATGCAGGTTCAACATGTACGGCAGAACCAATAAATCCTGTTGGATATTGTCTGCCAGGTTATTCAAATTTTCAATTTCATCGTTCAACTTACCCTGTTCCCCTTTGAATTTTTGCATGTTCCTCTTGTAAGTATCATCATTGATTACAGCAGAAAAAAGCTTCTGATCAACATTTACTATCATTACCTCTATCCCATGCAATTGCTGCCTTAGCTCTTTTAGTCTATTTTCATTCGATTTAAGAATCTCTTTTACTTTTCTCGAAACCAATTGGACAACTTCAGTTATAAATTCACTGGTAAAGCTTAAATGGCGCAACAATTCCTCAAATTTTTCGTGTAACTCTATCCCATATATGTTTGTATTTGAATGATCCAAAAAACGGTAATACATATACTTTTTAAGTTTACCTGTACTCCATCCAGCAGTTAAATTTCTGCCACAACAAGGGCTTTTAATAATGCCTTTTAACGGAAATTCTTCTTTCGGCTTGGATTTCATTTGCCATTGTCGCTGCCAGTTTTACTCCAGCGGAAACGGATAAGCTACGCCGATCTATGGCTACCTTTAAGATGCACGGCATGGTGACCAAATTTGAAAAGAAGCTGGTGGATGGGATGACCAAAAAGGCTATAGTGAGGAATTTGCCAGCGTGTTCAAGCAGCTCGAAGGATTTGGTAGCTACGGATTTCCCGAAAGTCATGCGGCAAGCTTTGCCCTTCTGGTCTATGTTTCCTGTTGGCTCAAGTGCTACTATCCGGACGTGTTTGCCTGCGCGATCTTGAACTCGATGCCGATGGGATTCTATCAGCCTGCGCAGCTGGTCATTGATGCCCGCAACCATGGTGTGGAAGTAAGGGAAATTGATGTCAATGTTTCCAGGTGGGATAACCATTTGCAGGAAAAGTCCGGCAAATATTGTGCGCTAAGACAGGGCTCTGGCTACCTCAACCTCCATTCGCTATTGGATGCAGGAGTTTCTTTGGGCGCTTTGGGAAGTATCTGCACTAAAAGACCGACCTGCGGCACTGTTTGAAGGCCAGCCCTCAGAATCAGACAAAGAGCAGCAAATTCAGCTTCCGCTGATGAGCGAGGGCGAACATGTCGTGCAGGATTACGCTTCTACTGCACTTTCTTTAAAAGCACATCCGGTGAGTCTGGTCCGTGAAAACTGAAGCTCTTCAACGTCAAATCATCCCCAGGACATCAAACAGATCTCCAACGGAAGCCTGATCAAGGCGGCTGGTCTGGTGATCGTTAGGCAGCGGCCTGGAACAGCTGGTGGGGTGTGTTTTATCACCATTGAGGATGAAACCGGGTTTTCAAACCTTGTGATTTTCGAGAAGCTTTTTTGAAACATACAGAAAAGAAATCCTTCATTCGCGTTTTTTGATGGTCGAGGGAAAGGTGCAAAAAGAAGGCGAGGTGGTACACCTGATCGTATCCAAATGCTTTGATTTCACCAAACTGCTTAAAGGGCTGACCATTAAAGACGATGACCAACTGCCAATCTTAACCTTGTCCAGAGCCGATGAAAAATCGCCGCCCTACCCTGCTGAAAACAAACGCTAACGACCTACAATGCCGAATTTTCATCAAACAAGTTTTTACAGCTGGCAGAACAAAAATGATATTATCTGCCGAATTTCAATTGATGGTTCCGATGAAGAATTCTCTATTGCCCAAAAGGTACATATCGATCATTGGGGCATTGACATTAAAAGAGTGCGAACAGCTGCGAACGCCAAAGCCAATCCACAAATCATATGGCGAAAACTAAACATAACAGATTAGTGTTAAATTACATGATGTAAATCAACTAATTAAGCGGCAAAAACGGTAATCGCATATTTTGCTGAATAGGTACATTTAGCCACAGGATGAATATGAATACTAGAAGAGATTTTCTACAAAAAATTGGTGTATCAGCATTAATGCTGCAGTTAAGTTCTATAACAGCATTTGCGAACGCTCCTCATCAAATTGAACAGCCTTACGAAGGTAAGGTACTCCGGGTAGCTATCATGGGTTTAGGTGGATATGGAACCCGTGTAGCAGAAGCGATGAAAGCCTGTACCAAAGCGAAGCTGGTTGGTGTAATTAGTGGTACGCCATCAAAAATTAAAGAGTGGCAAATGAAGTACAACATCCCGGAAAAGAATTGCTATAATTATGACAACTTTGATGAGGTAAAAAATAATCCGGATATAGATGCGATTTACGTGATTACTCCAAACGCACTGCACCATGGTCAGGTTATCCGTGTAGCAAAAGCAGGAAAACATGCTATATGCGAGAAGCCTATGGCCTTGAATGCCAAAGAGGGACAGGAGATGATAGACGCTTGTAATAAAGCAGATGTAAAGTTACTGGTTGGCTACAGGTTGCATTTTGAACCCCTGACGTTGGAGGTGATCCGAATGAGAAATGCGGGTGACTTCGGCAAGATCATGTTTTTCCAAGGACAATGTGGTTTTAAAGCAGGCGATCCCAAGCAGTGGCGATTAAACAAAGCGCTGGCAGGCGGAGGATCAATGATGGACATTGGTATCTATGCCATCAACGGGGCAAGATATATGGTTGGCGAAGAGCCAATTTGGGTAACAGCTCAGGAAACCAAGACCGACCCGATAAAGTTTAAAGAAGGTGTGGATGAAACTATACAGTTTCAATTGGGTTTCCCAAACGGTGCCATAGCGTCATGCTTGTCTAGCTACAATATCAATCACCTGGATAGATTTTTTATAAGTGGCGATAAAGGATTTGCAGAAATGCAACCTTCTACTGGTTATGGTCCGATTAAGGGCAGAACACATAAAGGTGAACTCACACAGCCTGCAACTACTCATCAAACTATACAGATGGATGAAATGGCAACAATTATTTTTGAAGATAAAAAGCCAGTGGTTGCTGTAAACGGCGAGGAAGGCTTGAAAGATCTTGAAATCATTGATAGCATCTATCAGGCCGTGAAAACAGGAAAAAAGGTTAACCTTCCTACTTAGCTAAAGATGATTATGAAGCGGGCTTATCTAGCCATGAAACCTCAACCTTTTGAAATAATGAGATTAAGCGTGCACGGATGTACATGTATATTAATTTTATAATTCGTACAGATAAGTTTTCAGGGATAATCTTCTTTTCTTTTAGATCGACAATGGCGGTTGTAATATGTGTTCCGCCGACATCTGCTCAGAACGAAATCCTTCATTTATTAAAATTTAGTACAACAATTAATCTATAGTTAAAATATGCTCTGATTGTAGCTCATTTAATCCATTGCATACCCGATAACATATAGGAAGGTTTGAATTCATACATGCGAGAAGATCAAAAAAGCAAGTTTACAACTCCCCAGTTAAATAGCAGCACTCTTTACTTGCCCAATCCTTTTTATCAACTCTAAACAAGCCCGGCTGTTATGGTATGGGCATTTCCACAAACCGGCTTTGTCGTGGGTTTCCATTACCTGGCCGTGTTCATCAATACCCCAGTACCATTCGCCATATTTCTTATTCAGCAGTTTTCTTTCCACAAAGGTCCAGCAGCTCAAAGAAAATGACAAAAACTGTTCATCATGACTAAGTTGCCAGGCATTGAAAAATCCTATCATAGCTTCAGCCTGAACCCACCAGTGCTTCTCTGTATTCAAATGAGCATGTTGTACATCCAATTCATAATACATTCCACCGTATCTGTCTACCCCCGTTAGTGATGCGCTGGCCATTTGCAGAGATAAAACTCTAAACTCCTCTATCCTGCTTTCCTCAGTAATGATCTCTGCTGCCTCCAGCAATAGCCACGCGGCCTCAATGTCGTGTCCGTAAGAAATAATCTCAGATTTTCGGTTCCAGTTTTCATCAAAGAACAGCACCAAGTGTCCGGTCTTTCTATCAATAATATGACTACTGAAATTAGAAAGCAGCAGGCCAATGTGCTTTTTAAGAGGCTCAGCAGGCCAAATCCGGTATAAATTTGCAAAGGCTTCCAATACGTGCAAATGAGTATTCATTGTTTTTTTTTCATTCGCATCCTTTTCACTCAATCTCAGATCATCCATCGGTTGCCATTGCCGGTCAAAAGCTTCGAAAAAGCCACCGGCCCGATTATCATAGCTGTATTTAAGCAGATCCTTAAAAAGACCAATAGCTATCTCTTTAGCTTCCTGCTTTCCCGAAACCATAAAGTACTCGCTCAATCCATAAATAGCAAAAGCTACTGCATACACCTGCTTTTTAGTATCCAGTGGTGTTCCATCATAATTTACTGTCCAATAAACGCCTCCATATTCCCTATCCAGAAAATGAGAAATCAGATAATCATAAGCCCTGTTAGCTTGTTCCAGCCATTCTGGCTTACTGGCATGTTTATAACCTGCAGAAAAAGACCAGAGAATTCTGGCATGAAGCACTGCCCCTTTGGTTGCCTTAAAATCTGGAATATTCTCATTATCTATCTGACCTAAAAATCCTCCGTATAGTGGATCAGGAACTACAGCACTCCAATAGTCTAAAATTAGATGAAGTTCCTGATTAAGGACCTTAGCATATTCCGAAAGCTTTTTAACCATATTTAATCTTATACAAACGATCTATTATTTTCTATATTTTGGATGATGTTTTTAACTGAAGCTGCAGAACGAAAACCATCCTGAGGCGTATTTATAACATACTCGGTCAGCAGATCAAGCGTGGAAGTAACCACATGCATGCGGGTATCTGAAGAAGCATAATAAATCAGAACCCTTCCATCCTCATCTAAAATCCAGCCATTACTGAATACCACATTAGATACATCTCCGATACGTTCGTCTCCTTCCGGTGCAAGAAAATATCCGGCGGGTTTATGGATGACTTTAGTGACATCGTCCAATGCCGTCATGAACATATATAGCACATACCGCAGTCCTGCTGCCGTATTACGCACGCCGTGGGCCAGAAAAAGCCAGCCATGTTCGGTTTTGATCGGCTCAGGACCCATGCCATTTTTGGCTTCGTAAACGGTATGATAATTTTTATTATCAACAATGATTTCCTCTTCCACAACAGCATTTTCAATAGATTTACTGAGCCCAAAACCAATGCCACCACCCTTTCCGCTTTCAATAAAGCCATCCTGTGGACGGGTATAGAAGGCATACCGGCCATCAACAAACTCAGGATGAAGCACCACATTGCGTTGCTGGGGTGAAGGGGTTTTCAGATCCGCAAGGCGTTCCCAGGTAATTAAATCTTTTGTTCTGGCTATTCCACACTGCGCAACCGCCATCGACTGGTCGTGAACTGGTGCGGAGGGGTCTTTTCGTTCTGTGCAAAAAAGCCCGTAGATCCATCCGTCTTCATGAGCGATGACACGCATGTCATAAACATTGGTATCTGGCTCATCTGTCTCGGGAAGAACAATCGGTTTATCCCAAAATTTAAATCCATCAATGCCGTTAGCACTTTCGGCCACTGCAAAAAAGGATTTACGGTCTACACCCTCCACCCTTACGATGAGCAGATATTTGCCGTTAAATTTAATCGCTCCTGCATTAAAAGTAGCATTGATCCCGATACGCTCAAGCAAATGAGGATTAGACGCTGGGTTAAAATCATATTTCCAGGTTAAGGGGATATGTCCCGGAGTGATGATGGGATATTTATACCTGCAATAAATACCGTTCAGGCTTTGTTCTTTTTCATTTTCCCTTTCAACGAGCTGATGATATGCATCAGTAAGGATTTTGTATCGTGTTTCAAAATTATTCATGATAGTGCTTATTTTTCTAATATTCATTTAATTTATTCCACCAGGTTTTTTTAAGGATCACAATGATTACCGCCAGGATGGCTATAGTGATGAGCATGGGCAGTTTCTGCATCATAATAAAGTACATTGGAAGTATCGTGAGGCAAAGCTGGGCAATTACGCCAAGTACCACATTGAACATATTAAGCTTGAAATTGGTATTGGCCTGAAGTGTAGGATCATCTTGCAAAGCAAGAGCGTGAACTGGTTTCCAGAATCCCCAGGGTCTGACAGTGACATAGAAATCTTTTAATACAACCATATCGGTTGGCGGAGCAGCATAAGTACCTATCAGACAGCCTGCCATAGAAAGAATGAACAGAAGCGGCCAGTAGTAAAGATCCAACCCGGAAAGAATTTTAAGGGATTTAAGGACGGCAAGTATAATTGCAGGGATGACACCAAAGAGCATTCCCAGAAAATAACCGTTGGCATTGAATCGCCACCAGAACCATTTTAGTACGTTGGCTGCTACATAGCCTCCATAAAGTCCCGAAACGATCCATTGCAGCACAGTATTCACATCTTTTACATATAGCCCCAACACCACACCAATGATGACTACTGCAATACCCACAATATAATTCATGGATATGATCCGTTTGGTATTGGCAGAAGGATTAATATATTTAAGGTATATATCGTTCACGATATAAGCTTGGGCCGCGTTAACTGTACCACTGAAAGTACCCATAAACGCACCTAATAGACCAGTTAGCACAATACCCAGTACGCCTACCGGCAAAAACGTATTAATAGCTGCTGGAAGAATACGTTCAAAATCTGTAACACCGTCAGGACCTTTCAGGTACAGCTGATTGTAATAAAGTAAAGCCAGAACGGTGAGGCCCATCACCATTGAATATCTGATTGGAAGTAATATAATGCTCACAAATCCTGTCATTTTACTCGCATCTTCCGGGCTCCTGGTACTCAGTACCTTCTGCATATCGTAATTTGGGGCTGGGCCAGCCAGTGATGCAAACACTCCCTTCATAATCATCATACCAAAGAAAAGACCAAAGAGGCTGAAACCATCCTCCGCGATTTTTTTATTTGCATCCGCAGCAATCCCTGTCCAGTCCAGATCCAGTTTCCAGCCAAAAAATGGGTCGTCCCATCCCCGGGGTACATTTAAGGTTTGTCCGTTCAGGTGTGAAATGGCAATAATGGCAATGGCAATGCAGGCAACAGTCATGATAACATATTTGATTATATCGCCCAGTACAATGCTGTGTAATCCGCCCAGTATCGAATAAAACATTGCAAAAAGTGTAAAAATAATACCATAAAAATGTGGCACATAACGATCGGCAAGTTCAAAAGGGACATAGTCTTTCACCATTTTCCAGGGAATAAATATCTCAATAAACTTTCCCAGTCCAACGAATCCATAGGCAAGAAAACCAAAACAGCTAATCAGCGCAAAGGCAATCACCACAACTTGTGAGCCTTTCACCCCCTTACCTATTCGACCAAACCGGGTAGTTAACCACTCTGCGCCCGTGTTGGCATTGCTTCGCCGCAACCATCGGCTAAGAAACATCATCATAAAAACCTGATTAAATACAGGCCATAACCACGGAATCCAAATACTTTTTAAGCCATATACAAAGCAAAGGCTTACCATCCACATCGTTCCGCTGATATCAAACATATCTGAGGCATCGCTTAAACCCAATTTATACCAGGGAAGGGATTTCCCCCCCATCAGGTAGCTATCCTTGTTTTCTTTTGCTTTTTTGCGATACCAAAGACCAATAAAAATGGTCAGCAGCAGGTAGGCCAGGATGATACATAGATCTATTGTTGATAATTTCATAAAATATGTTTGCTTTAGTTACTTGGCATAAAGGTTAAGTGATGCGGCATCCAGTTGAAAGAGAAATCTTTTTTTACGCTTCATTTTTAAAAAATTAGCTGCAGATCTATGGCCCTTATAAGGCACATAATAGTGATTGTCTTTTTCTTTCTCACGGAATCCTGCATTGCGCCAGAAGAGTATAAAGGCGGGTGGATGCTGTGAAATTCCTTTCCACACCACTTCAGACCACCATTTGGGATCGGGTATTTCCACGTAACCCATTTCGGCGATTGCACTAATCTTATGGTTTTTTTTGGCCAGGGAATCCTGTATTTTAAGCTTGCCAGCTAAAGTTTTACTGAAAGTTTCTCCATTATCAACCTTGCCATACTGATAGGTATCAAAACTGAGTACATCCACTTCGCTATTACCTGGATATCTCGTCAGATATTCTCGTGCTGTAGTAAATTCAGAAGGATTGAAGACATAAATCAAATTATGCTGCTGTTTAACATCCCTGAGATAGTGTACGGTAAATTTCCAGATTTCCTGGTACTCTTGCGGACTGCATCCTTTACTGCCCCACCAAAACCAATCGCCAGAATGTTCGTGAAACGGACGGAACAGCAGTGGAATCGGTTTACCGTGTGCGCCGGTAAGCCGGCTGTTAAATTTCACAAAACGATCCAGCCACTGTTTATATTTCTGATGTACGCTTCCACCAGGAAGCAGCATTTCTTTTATCGTATTGGGAGAACTGGTATCCCAGGCTGTCTTTCCATTCAACGGATTATCCATGTGCCAGCTAAGGGTATTCACTGCGCCCATATTATAGCCTTTACGAATATATTCAACCATGCGATCAAACGGGACCCCATCAATATTTTTCTGTTCATCTTTTTCCAGCCCGGCAAGATCCCATCCGAAAACAGCAGGGTATTGCCCTGTAAGTTCCTTGATATCACTTCTGCCCGGCTGATATGACCATCCTACCCCATAAGCCAGGTCATCCTGATGTCCAAACAACACTCCGCTTTTTTTCATTTTAAGCAGCTTATTAAACAGGCTTTTGGTTTCGACAGTTGCCTGAACGTCTGTCAGCTGGCAATAGCTATCCAAAGAATAAATCAATAAAATACATAATATAAGAAGTGACTTTCTGCTCATTTACATTTGGTTTTTTCTGGTTAGAAGGAATGTTAAGAATATGGGGTCTAAAGTAGGCATCGAATACTTCGCTTAAGTAATACTTTTTTATCCATTTTACATACAATTTGTCTTATAGACTTAAAAACATTCCCTCCAGATAATTTAAACTTTATTTTTACATATAATTGTATAATGTTATTTTATCTTGAAATAACATTTTCTAACCAATGTTTTAATGTATCAAATAATTAAAGAGATCACACCACTCACGCAGAATGACTGTTTTACCATTTTTTCGAGGGTAAAAAAGGAATTTGATTTCCCCATGCATTTCCATGAGGAGTACGAGCTCAATCTGATTTTGGGTGCTCCTGGCGCAAAGCGTATTGTTGGCGATCATATAGAAGAAATCGGTGAATTGGAACTGGTATTGGTAGGCCCCAACCTTTCACATGTGTGGATGACCCATCATTGTAAGAGCGAAAATATTACAGAAGTTACCATACAATGGCATCAGGATTTATTTGATGAGAAGCTACTGCGCAGGCATCAGCTCACTTTCATTCGCAGAATGTTTGAACGATCCGTTCGCGGTATTCTTTTCCCCAGAGAAACGATTGAAAAACTTTGTCCACGGATTTTGACAATCAATCAGCTCCAGGGTTTTGATTCCGTATTGGAGCTGATGAGTATCCTGCACGAACTTTCCAATTCAAAAAGTATGCGCATTCTCTCAGATGCAACTTTTAATAATGACCAGATTGTAAACTACAACAGCAGGAGAATTGATAAAGCTTATGAATTCATGAATGCTAACTTTCATAAGGGAGTTACACTAAAAGATATGGCCAGGTTGGTGAGTATGTCGGAAGTGTCCTTCAGCCGATTCATCAAGAAAAGAACAGGAACTTCTTTTATTGATAGCCTGAATGAAATTCGTCTTGGTCATGCCACACGTATGCTTATTGAAACTACCCATTCAGTAGCCGAGATTTCTTACAATTGCGGATTCAACAATATCTCTAATTTCAACAGACTTTTTAAAAAGAAAAAGCATTGTACCCCTAAAGAATTCAGGGATAACTTTTCAGGAACAAGGGTGTTCATTTAGCTGCAAAACCTGATGATAGACCTTAATTTTTATTGACAATTAAGGAATTTAAATCATCCGCTGAAATTCTATTACTATTATATCAGGATAACAGCAGCATTAGAATCTATTTGAATTATGCGTTTTAGCATTTACCTTCCTGTTATTAGTATTGCGTTGTTAAAATTATACCAATAATTATGAATAAAAAACTAACCAAATTATCAACCCTCCTTATTATTGGCTTGCTAATGATCCAATATACGCGGGCGCAAAAGCCAGAGGCAGATTTACGGCAACGAATTCTTATGGATCAGGGCTGGAAATTTGCTTTTGGCCATCCTTATGACACCAAACGTGATTTTGATCATGCCACCAGTTACTTTTCTTATCTGGCTAAAGCAGCTTACGGTGATGGAGCTGCTGCCGCAAAATTTGATGATCGTGGATGGAGGAAGCTCGATTTACCACATGATTGGGCCGTTGAACAGGATTTTCATCCAGACGCCAGTTTCAGTCATGGCTTCAAGGCCATTGGCGCCAAATTTCCAGATCGGACTATCGGCTGGTACAGAAAAACCATCAACATTCCCGCTTCTGATGTTGGACGCAAGATCAGTATCGAATTTGATGGCGTATTCAGAAATTCTAAAGTTTGGGTAAACGGCCATTATCTCGGAACAGAAGAAAGCGGCTACAACAGTTTTGATTATGATATCACAGACGTGATTAATTATGGTGGTGAAAATACCATCGCTGTAAGAGTGGATGTGGGCATGGAAGAGGGCTGGTTCTACGAAGGTGCTGGAATATACCGCCATGTGTGGCTTTCCAAAACTGATCCCGTTCATATCGAGAAAGATGGAACTTTCATTACCGCTAACATCAATCTGCAAAACCGCAACGCTATTGTGCATACCAATACAGAAGTTATCAGTGAAGAAAAATCAGCAAAAACCGTTTCTCTGGTACATATCCTGCTTGATGCTTCAGGAAAAACAGTAGCCAGCAGCAGAAAAGATGGAATTAAACTTATCCCCTATCAGGTTCAGCGGGTTGATGTAGATTTCCCTGCGAAAAACATAACCCTGTGGGATATAAACACCCCATACCTTTACAATCTGGTCACTACGGTTTGGAGTCATGGTAAGCAAACCGACCGTTATCAAACTCCATTTGGATTTAGGACCATGCGATTTGATGCCAAGCAGGGATTTTTTCTGAATGAAAAACACGTGAAGCTTAAAGGAACAAATAATCACCAGGATCACGCGGGTGTAGGGTCTGCCATGCCAGATGCACTACAATACTACAGGATACAACAACTCAGGTCATTTGGATCAAATGCCTACAGATGCGCTCATCATCCGCCTTCACCTGAACTTTTGGAAGCCTGTGACAAGTTGGGTATGTTGGTTATTGACGAGAACCGATTATTAGGTACCAGTGCTCCTATATTGACCAACTTAAAAAAAATGATCAAAAGAGACAGAAACCATCCTAGTGTAATGCTATGGTCTGTCGGAAACGAAGAATGGGGAGTTGAAAATAACATTATTGGTGCCCGTCTTGCAACAACGCTTCAGGCCATTACCAAAAGCATGGATTCTACACGGGCAACCACCGCAGGTGTAAGTGGTGGCTTTCAAAGCGGCATCGGCGATGTTCTGGAAGTGATGGGCTATAATTATATTGCCAACGGCGACATTGATAAACACTACGAGCGTTTACCAAACCAGGCCGGTGCAGGAACCGAAGAAGGATCTACGTTTGCTACAAGAGGCATATACGTTACCGACAGTGCCAAACATTACCAGGCAGCCTATGATCGCAAACCGCGCCCATCTTTTTACAGCATAGAAGAAGGATGGAAATTTTATTCCAGTCGAGCCAACCTTGCAGGAATGTTTATATGGACTGGATTTGACTATCGCGGTGAACCAACCCCTTACGGCTGGCCATCTGTAACATCTTATTTTGGTATGATGGATCTCTGCGGATTTCCTAAAGACAATGTCTATTACCTGAAATCATGGTGGACAGATATACCGACCCTCCATATTCTACCCCACTGGAACTGGCCAGGAAAAGAAGGGAAAGAGATTGATGTATGGGTCTACAGCAATTGTGAGGAAGTGGAACTGTTCCTGAATAAAAAATCTCTGGGCAGGCAAAAAATGCAATTAAATTCTCATTTGGAATGGAAAGTTAACTACGCACCCGGAACAATGGAAGCAGTAGGATACAAGAATGGAAAAAAGGTCATGTCTGACGTGGTTAGAACGACCGAAACACCTGTTGCCATTAAACTAGCCGGTCATCAGCAATCTGTAAAAGCAAATGATGAAGATGTAGTGATGGTTACCGTTTCTGTTGAGGACAAGAAACAGCTGGCAGTACCAACGGCGGATAATGAAATTAGTTTTAACCTGGAAGGCCCGGGCAAAATTATAGGCGTTGGAAACGGTGATCCTACCTCCTTGGAAAAAGAGCGCTATATCGAAGAAATCAGCACCGTTAATATAAAAAATTTAAAAGAAAAGGAATTAACCGATCTCTCAGCAGGAAAATCACTGCTTGATGAAGATGATTCTACATGGAAAAATGCATTTACCGGCCGCAATTACAAAAATCTTCCAGCAGCTTACATCCATAAAGGTACATTTGATTTACCTGTATCTTTTAAAGGAGAACGCCTGACTTTCTTTTTTAGTAGCATAGGTAAGCAACAATCCATCTTCATCAATGGAAAAGCTGTAGGAAGAAATCTTAGAGATGATCAGTCAGCTTTCGAAATCATGCTTGATCAAAACATTTTAAAAGCCGGAAGCAATCAGATTGCCATCATTGCCACTCCGCTGACTAGGAAAAATGACTGGGATGCGGTCAATATGGATCCTGGATCCATTCAGATCTTCCGTAAAGCAGGACAGTGGAAAAGAAAATTGTTTAGCGGATTAGCCCAGGTCATCATCCAGTCTACTGGTCAACCTGGTGAAATTGTGCTTACCGCAACAGCAACAGGATTAAAAACCGGAACGCTGAAAATAAATTCTGTTAAATCAGATAACAGAAAGTCGGTTAACTAAAGGTTATACACTAACCAATATTTCCCAGGCAATAACCTTTTGAGACATCAGGAAAAAAATCTGACAAGCAGAGCTTCATTTTACAGTGATTCGGGGATGATACCACCATCTCATCCCGCACCACTGCTTAAGCTAACACGCATATCATTAACAATTCGTTCGGTAATTTATTCTTATCGGCGAAATTAAGTAAAACATCATTCTGCCAGGGCATGATGCTAGCATGGTTTGCGGAGGTTCCGCACGATGATTTAATCCTTTAGAACTGAAATTATTTTTTTAACGCAGCATGAACTGCCGCCTCTAAAAGCGGTTCCATAACTTTATAGCCTGCCAGGTTTGGATGTACGCCATCATAAGTCAGATCTGATTTAAGGCCTTTCCTTTCATCAGCCATTGGTGTAAAATAATCAAGATAAACCATGTTATTGCGTTGTGCGAATACTTTCAGCTGGGTGTTAATGGAATGGATTCTGGGAACCGGATTTAACCCCTTTTTCCAGGGATAATCATAGACAGGCAAAATGGATGAGAGTACCACTTTAATGCCATAGTGCTGAGCTAGAAGTGCCATTGACTGGATATTTCCGATAATGGTAGCCTCTGATGTTTGACCAGTATTGCCGGCAATATCATTTGTACCAGCCAATATCACCACAACTTTTGGTTTAAGATTGATTACATCAGGCCTGAAACGTAACAACATCTGGGAGGTGGTTTGTCCACCGATCCCTCTGTTCACATAAGCTTTTCCCTTGAAAAATTCAGGATCCTTATCACTCCAACCCTGCGTAATAGAATTTCCCATCAAAACAACGCGGGATTCATCTTTTAAAGGTGCAGGCAACCGGACGTTTTCTGCTTCAAAGCGTTTCAGATTTGCCCAGTCATTATGCAGCCGGAACTCTTCTTCCGCCCACCTCAGGCTATCTGCTTTTTTTTTTTCTGCGTTACCAGATACCTGCGCCAGCGTTAGGGTATAAATAAACAGCAAAGCGGCAGTTGAGAAGATATGTTTTATTTTCATGATTTATTAAATTGATGGTAATTATTTCCTCGTATAAAAGTAATGAGTTCATTTGCTATCTGCTGATGCTCTTCGAGGTTAGGGTGGCTATCGCATCCGTTATGATATCTCTTTTTAAAAAAATAGCGGTGTATTTTATGATCTCCTCCGGTATTCATTTCATCAACAATGCGATCCAGATAAGCTTTCTGAACCTCTACAAGCTCAGCATCTGCCATGGGACTTGTTAAACAAATGATAGTTGCTTTTGGATAGTGATGCCTTAAAGTATTCAGGAAATTTACATAGGCAGAACAGAATTGATCAGCCTCAACTATTCCGTCGTTCTGACCAAGGCATACCGTTACAATATCTGGTTGAAATTTTTTGAAATTCCACGGTATAGTATTTTCGGCCAGGTTTATTTTGTCAAATACTTGTGGCATGATCAGTTTCCCACCGCAGCAGCTGCGTGTAAGTCCTATTCCTGAAACCGAGGTGAGCTGCCACTGTGCATTTAAAGCACGTGCAGTAAGCGGGCCGTAAGCCTTATAAGCATTGTTCTGGTCATACCATTTTCCCTTATTGCATGCAACATCACTTGTATCACTTCCCATACCGCATGTAATAGAGTTTCCTATAAATTCAATTTTAAGCTTGGGCAAAGGTGGTGCCTGAACCAGTTTCTTGCAGCGAACGCCAACAAATTCCAGATAACCGATACCTGATTCTGTTGATTTGCAAATTGTAATGATATGTTTCTGCCGACTAAGGCCATCACCAAGCTGAAGGACATTCCGCTTCTTGCCGAGTTTAATTCGTTTTACCGGTAAATCGTCAATTGCAATGGAAACATAATTATTTCCCTCCCATTTCTGCTCATCATTGATGATTAACTCAAAGAAGTTGCCCTCGAATGCAAGTTTGATATATACTCCGGGTGCCCAGAAGCGTGGTAACATCTGGTTTGAGAAATCAATTCTACCTGTGTATTGTATTTTAGTGTCTGATGGCTGGTAAAAACGTAAAGGCGAACGATCCGAATTTCCGGCGGGTAGTGCGCAAAATGCTGTTCGAACATAAACCAGAAAAATCAGAAGAAAAAAAACCTTAAATCGTGAGTGTGATTTCATATTACTATTCATTATTTTTTAATTGTATTTTCTGAACCTTTATTTTATTGGTACCAAACGAGCCGACCATCCACCGCCACTGGCCATTTGTATTTTTAATTTAGTTATCCGTATTCCTTTACAATATCAGGCAGTTCATCTTTTGTAATGATGAGCTCATGCCAGTAAACTTTCTTAAGATAAGCCTTGTTTACCTTTGTTAAATGATCAGTATGCCATTCCATCCACCATGACCACATTGCACCATCACGGATACAAGCGTCGGGATCTGGAGGGGTTCCGCATTCATGATAAGCAATAGGCATACGGTTTCCAACTACATCCTCAACTCCTTTGTACATCTCTTCCTGGGACCGGTCTCCAACCCCATAAATATCAGCTCCTGCAATATCCACATAGTCATCACCCGGATACCAGCTGGCATCTGATTTTTCAGTGTAACACAACACCCAGATCAGGTTATTCAGTTTGCGGGTTTTGGTAAAATAATCATACATGGCTACCCAAAGCTTTTTAAAATTTTCGGGTCCTTGTTTGCTCCACCAAAACCAATGCCCGTTGAGCTCATGAAAAGGACGCCAGAGCACGGGTACTTTGGCTGCCTGAAGCTGTTGCAGCAAATCAGCCTTTTGCTTCAGTTCAGCCCAGAAAATCTCATATTCGGGAGTACCTTTCTGCAGGCAGCGGTGGATATCAACCGTCTTTTTACTACTTTCATAGCCTTCCCCTTGCCCCGGGGCACCCATATGCCACATGATGGTAGGGATTCCTCCGGACCGCCACCATTCTATAGCGCCTTTTACTTCCTGAAGATTATCCTTTGCGGTGATAAAATCAAAACCATTGATAGCGGGAAGCTTTCCGGTTGTCTTCAGTATATATGCCATCTCATCAATTCCCCAGCTGGAACTCATCTGACCGGAAAGGATCTTTTTTCCCGACATCTCATTCAGATAAGCATATAAGGCAACAGCCTCTCGGGAAGCCCTGGAATTGGACAGTTTTGGATTTTGCGCTGCTCCCATCAATGGAAACAGCACTGATAAAGAAAAGATAATCGATTTAATATTCATTATTGAAATTATTTCACTTACTGCATCATCATCTGATTTATGACTCCAGCAATAATTCATATTTTATCATAAAACTATGCTTTCAATCTACCTAATCAGCCTCATTAAAGTTTCATCAGATGGGAAGCAAATGTTCGGATGTGATTACTTTAAAAGTTTCAGCATGAGCACTTCATGAGCAGACAGTTTAACTTTAAGATTTTTTTGGGTTCCACCGATTTCTTTGTTCGTCCACAGGTTACGCATCTTGTACCTTGTTTTTACGGGAGCAAACTCATGATTGGATAATTCATCATTAACGTTGAATTCATTCCAATTAACTGTAAAATCCTTGGCTTGTGAAGACCTGTTTAAATAACAGATTGCCCAGCCCCCATCCTTAAGCGGTTTTAAATAGCATTCCACGCTATCTTTCATCCCGTATTTCAAGGCCTGAATGCCCAGGGAATCCTGGTTAATTGCAATGACTTCTTTATTGGTTAATACATCAATTGTGTTCTTGTTCATTTTTCTGATGTCATTTCCTGCCATTAAAGGAGCGGCAATCATGGCCCACATTGAAAAATGTGCACGATCTTCTACAGCTGTCAATTTTCCATTACCTACTTCAAGCATATCCGGATCATTCCAATGACCTGGCCCTGCATATTTTCTTAAACCTTCCTGCTTATCCAGTATCTGCATTACGCCCCATGATTTCCAGGTGCCATGGTCATTGATGCAGTCGAAACAATTGTAGATATCACCGGTAGTTCTCCAAAGGTGTCCCACATTCTGCCCCCATTCCCAGGGCTTATCAGTTCCCCATTCGCATATACTCAAGACTATGGGTCTGCCTGCTTTCCTCAAGGCTGCTGTAATGGTTTTATAAGCGCCTTCTGCTTTCAACCCTTCTGTATTGCACCAATCATATTTCAGGTAATCGATACCCCATTTTGCATAGGTTAATGCATCCTGAAATTCATAGCCTCTGCTTCCCGGACGTCCTCCGCAGGTCTTAGATCCTGCATCAGAATAAATTCCAATTTTAAGACCTTTACCATGAATGTAATAAGCAAGTGCTTTTATGCCCGATGGGAATCTGGTTTGATCCGGATGAATAAATCCCAGGCTGTCCCTTTCGCCGTGCCAGCAGTCGTCTATATTGATATATTTGTAACCTGCATCTTTCATCCCGTTACTAACCATTGCGTCAGCAATTTCGCGAATCAGTTTTTCATCTACATTACAGGCAAACCGGTTCCAGCTGTTCCAGCCCATTGGAGGTGTGAGAGCTAGCCCTTCAAACTTTTTATAGTTTTGAGTAAAATTATTTCCCTGGCCAAATGCCATGGAAACACTAATTGATAGAACTACAAATAATTTAAACTTCATTTTATAATTTATTAATGGTTTAGTTTTCTGAGTTTATTACGAATAAATTTCCCTGCAGGGGTAAGCACATCCGGCTTCCAATTCCCAATAGGTGAAGCCCCAGGTGCTAATAGCGCGGTTGTTTCTTTTTTATCAGTGAGGTTCCAGTTTGCCCAACTCAGCTGATTGCGCTCTAGCCAGTTAAACCACTTTTGAACTTTTGTAATATCGAATGCCCCATCACCGGTTGCTTCACCAACACCCCATTCGGTCACCATTACAGGCAGACCTGAAGAAATAGCTGCATCAGCCCTTCTCATCAACACATCCTGGTGATTTAAGTCTGAAGCGTAAAAATGAAAAGAATAGGCAATATTGGAAAACCCCTTTATCGGATCTTTAGCGACTACATCAATATCCTGATCCCAATGCGGGCTTCCCACTACAATGATGTTATCAGGATCAGATTTTCTAATTTCGGCGATCACCTGCTCGGCATAATTTTTAACCATTTTCCAATCTATTTTTTCAGGTTCATTAAAAACTTCATAGATAACGTTTGGTTTACCGGCATATCTTTTAGCCATTTTAGCGAAGAAGATTTTAGATGCCGCCAGATGCTGATGTGCATTATGATCGTGCCAGTCTATTAAAACGTATATGCCTTTTTTGATGGCGGCATCAATCGTTTTAACCACAAGAACTTCCTGTTCAGCAGGTTTTTGCAAATAACCGCCATCGGGTTGCACCGCCATAGAAACCCTAAGTAAATTGATATTAAAATCAGACTGAAGCCAATTGACTACTTCAGTATTATAGTATTTCTGTCCTTGCCAAATGCTCCATGACAAGCTTACACCCCGAAACTGGGGCGGAACATTTTTACTATTTACAATTTTTCCATCCTGAACTTTCAACTTCCCATTGCGTGCAACCCAATCCACATGTTGAGCAAAGCAAGGCATAAAAAGAAAAACGGTTACCAGAACCAATAAAGAATTTTTCATGATAGGTTATCTATTTTCATAAATCAATGGTATTTAATATTCAAAACCGCTAGTGATGGTGTTATTTTGATCATGAATGTAATAAGTGCTTAAAGGTAAGCGCGTTAATAAAGAATAAGAATGTTTTTCCATTGATATCATTTTAATTTGATTGACTATTGGGTTAAAAAAACAACTTATAACGAGAGATTTAGATCCAGACAATCCAACAGTATTAAGATAATTCTGGCTTTCAGTTGGTCATAAGCTTAGTAAGATGACTGTTGCTAATAAATCCTATTAAAAGATTTTATCACATTCCAGGTGGTATGGTCAGAATCGAAAATGGTATTCAATCCTTGCTCTTCCTGGGGTGGATCACCCGAAAAATCATCACCATCTTTCCAAAATAGCTGGCCTTTTATTGGTTGAGACTTTCCGCCGAATGCCCAGAAATTACAACCGGCAATTGCACCTTTGGTAATTTTACTACCTGCCCAAAGAGCGAAAATATTTTTAAAATATTCGTCCCTCAGTTTTGTAGTGGTGGCCGGGTCGAAAGCGTGCTCATCTCTTGGCAAACCAAACTCTTCTACTACCAGAGGTTTTTTCAATTCTATTGCGATTTTTTCGTGCTGTTTAATATATGTAACCGTTTTTTCAATCACTTCCGGCAAATTTTCATTTGTCGGAATATGCTTGAACCATCCCCAATTTTTTGGCCAGATGTGAATAGTTAAATAATTGATCGCCTTACTTGCATGAATTTCTTTAAACAAGTCCCAGTTTTCTTCTGTACCCATAAAACCTTCTGTGCCGATGGTAATCAGGTGATTTTTATCTTTTGATTTAATGTAGTCCGCTGTATTAACGATCCACTTTTTATAGGCTTCCACAACATCCGGGCGCATTGGCCTGGGTTCATTAGCCAACTCCCAGGTCATAATTGCTGGTTCATCGATGTATTTTTTCCCTGTATAAAAGTTCTGATGTTGAAGTATTAAACTTAGCTGTTTTTGATAATCGATTTTGCAGGCATCACAAGTATAAAACTTACTGGTATAGTCTCGCTGTTCATCCCATGATAACTTTCGTTTTAAGGTTTCATCATCAATCTGCTTATTCCAGTTTAGATATTGCAGAAAACCACCGCTCCATTCCCAGTTATTACTTAAATACAATACCGCGTACATTTTACGCTTTGCCATTTCCATTAGTAAAAAATCAAGCCCTTTTAAAACTTTGACATCAAATACGTGATGCTGATTTTGCAGCGCTGGCTTAACACGGTCAACGCCGTTGATTCTTCCTTCACCTTCTGATCCGACCAGCACACGGAGATTATTTACACCTTGTGAGTGGAGAAAGTCAAGTTCATAAATTAGTCTTAGTTTACCTTTTATAGGATCTTTTTGTAAAGCAAGCAATCCTCCATACCAATAGTTGGCACCGATAAAGTAATACGGGTTACCATTAATTAGAAACTGACTACCATATTGCTCAACGAAATACTGCTGTGCACTCGCCGCCACAGAAAATGACAGGAATACAAATATTAACCTTATTATTTTACTCATCTTATTGAAAAAAGCCCTGATCGGTTATTGATCAGGGCGGTGTTTTTTAAAGGACTAGATAAACCCTATGTCATCCACATAAATTGTACTTGGTACTGCATTGCCAAGGCTTTGCAGTACAAACTCAGTAATAACTGATGGGCTACCCAGATCTTTCAGGTCGACTGTATAATCGGTGTAAACCCCTGGTACCAGTGTGATGGCAACTGACTTTCCATAATCACCATTAATCACCAGTTGAACCTTACTTCCGGAGGCTATTCCGCTTCCACCGTAAACCGAAAATTTTATGGATGTCAGTCCTGATTTGACCACATCTATAGTGGATCCATTGTAGCCAATCTGCAATGCACCATAGGCATCGGTAAAAGTAGTTGCAATAGCAGATGTGCCTCGTTTGACTTGTGTGGTACTCGCTGTATTTATGGTGCTGTTATAACCTAAATAAGAACCCCATCCTGTAGAAAACAGATCATCATAAAGCAGGGCTTTAAATCCGAATGAACTGGCTGAACGGGTTGTACCGCCAGGAGTGGTTACCAGAATACGTGATTGAACAATGCCTGCAGGTACTCTGACCTGAATTTGAGTTTTGGTTGGAGTTCCTACAATTTGGGCAGGAATAGAATCAAAAGTAACCTTTGAAACACCTTCGAATATTGTTCCCATGATGGTTACTGTTTCTCCTGCACCGGCAGCAACCGGACTAAATGAAGTGATTGTTGGTGGTGGCTGCAGGATTGGAAAATCAAAACTTGCCACGCCAAACTTCGTTGTTACAATCAGTTTATTACTCTGGGCAGGACCGTATGGGGTCTCTGCAGGTATTGAGATGATAATGCTGTTATCGGTTAACAATGCTGGATTATAATTTACCTTTAATCCATTAAATGAAACTGAAGTGGTTGTGAGTAAATTTTCTCCAATGATTGCGTATTGATTATTCAGTCTTCCGGCAACAATCGTAGAGTCAAATTTAACCTGTCTGGTTTCGTCATAAACTGAATTGGAATCCAGATTGATCCTGTGTATAACATTTTTAAGCGTATCGGTTTTACTTACCAGTCTTACCCTTGTAATTTTAGGCATACCGCCGGCACCTTCATTATTTTTTTTACATGATGTAAAACCTATAACCATGGCTACGAAAGCGAGCGTCATGGTTAATTTTGTTTGCTTGTTTATCTTTTTCATGTTCATCTTATTTAAACACATATGGTACTGGTGGTTGTACTAACTTAGGATTTGATGCGACCTCTGTTGCAGGGTATGGGAATAAAAACCTGGCATTAGTCATTTTATAATATCCGTTTCCATAACTATTTGATGGGACACTATTATCTCCTGCGCCACGATCCTGCTGGTTGATAATCGTAATTGCATTTGGGTGATTGGTCACATTAAATCCATCCAGCCGGCATAAATCAAACCAATAATCAAACTCAAACATAAATTCACGTCTACGCTCTTCCAAAATATCATCTCTGTAGAATTGTGCCGGTGCGGTGCCTGATTTTCCAGGGGTGTTATTAGGAGTGAAATAACCCCGCTTAATTTCTGTTAAATTACCTAAACCTGCGCGGTTTCTTATTTTATTGATTGCTGCCAGTGCCTGAGGATCAGTACTGTTTTTCGCAGTTCCCATAATCGCCTCTGCCAAGATCAGATAAACTTCCGAATAGCGCATCATATAAGTATTATTGGCTGATGATTGTGCGGAACCGATGCCACCATTATCTGCAGGAGTACCTACCACGTATTTTTTTACAAACGCGCTGGTACCCTGGCCCTGATTGGCTAAATGTGTATAGCCCCCGGTTGCTTGATTGATCTCCGGATAGAATGCTCCGGTAACCATAATCGTTGGCTTAAACCGTTTATCATCCTGCTGAAATGAATATAAGGCATCGAAAGTAACGCCTAAAACACCATATCCGTCACCAGTTCCGGTGATTACCGTATTAGCCGCCCATGAAGCCTGTAGCGGATTACCTTTACCATAACCTCCTGCACCTGCCCATTGAAGTGCTATAACTGATTCTTCGTTATTGTTATTTGCGGTTAAGTAAAGATCTTTATATTCTTTGCCTGGAACATCAACACCGTACAGTTTAAATTCACCACTTGAAATCACCTTTTCTGCTGCGGCTCGGGAATTGGTATAATCCTGCATGTAAAGGTAAATTTTGGCTAACAATGCTGTTGCTGAACCGCTCGACACGCGGCCCTGTGCAATCGAGTTTCCACTCCTGATTTGTGGGATTAGATTTGCTTCTGCAAACTTCAGGTCATTTAAAATAAACTTATAAACGTCTACAACCGGGTTAGTATTGATTTGGAAATCCTGCACATAATCCGCTGTGTTTTCGATTATTGGAACATTGCCCAATAACCTAACGAGATGAAAGTAAGACAATGCCCTAAACAAATGTGCCTCACCCAGAGCCTGGTTAACCACTTTCTTATCCACACTTTCCGGCACTTTAACAGGCAAGTTATTGATAATGGCATTTGATTGCGCAACTACAATCCACAAGGAATTATAAGCATTGGCAAGTTCAGTATTACCATCAGTAACGGAGAAATCACCGAAATTTGCCACGTCTGAGGAATATGAGCGGCCATTTCCGCTAGCCATTTCAGTAATAGCCCATCCGCCTTTGGTAACCCAGCCAAACCAAGCCGCGCTGTAAAGTATATTTGTACTGGCCTGTACCTGCTCTGCCGTTTTATAAAAATTATCCAATGTAATAGAACTCTGAGGCGGACGATCAAAAAATTCTTTTTTACAGCCCGTAATTGTACTCATCATGAGCACTGCAATTGTAAGTGAGTATTTTATATATGTCTTCATATTAATTTCTTATGATTAAAATTCTGCATTGATTCCAAAGGTGTATGTTCTAGGTGTTGGATACCTTCCGCTATCCACATTGGTTAGAAACACATTATAGTTTTGGTTACCTACCTCCGGATCCAAGCCTTTATACTTGGTAAAAACATATAGGTTTTGGACGCTTGCAAATACTTTCAGCCTGTTTAGCTTTGCTTTACGTATCAGTTCAGTAGGCAAACTGTAAGCCAGGTTTACATTCTGAACACGGAGATAAGAACCGGACTCCACAAAACGGTCTGAATTTTTTAAGTTTGGATTATCACCACCACGAGGAGCCGGGATATTAGATCCGCTATTGGTTGGGGTCCAGAAATTGATTGCCGAGGCCAACTGATTTTGATAAAGGCCGGATAATCCTGCCAACTGATAATTTAAAGCATTAAAAATTTTCGCTCCATAAGATCCATTCAAAAAGATGGAGAGATCGAAAGATTTATAAGAGAAGTTGTTGGTAATTCCATAGGTAAATTTTGGATTTGGATTTCCTATAGACGTCTGATCCAATTCATCAATCTTACCATCTCCGTTCACATCCTCGAATTGAATATCACCCAGCCAGGTACCTGCACTATTGCTTGCAACAGGCCTTCCGAACTGGACAGGAGCATTTCTTAACTGTGCATCTGTACGGAAAATATCTTTTACTTTGTAGCCATAAAATTCACCTATTGATCCGCCTACCTTGGTTCTGGTTACCGTCATCTGTAAGAAACTTACGTTAATCTTACCATCAATAAATGGTACGCCGTCTGCCAATGACAGCACTTTGTTTTTATATTTTGAAAAAATTACTGTCGTATTCCATTTAAAATTACCAGTCAAGTTTTTACTGTTTAAAGTAAAGTCGAAACCTTTATTACTCACTTTTCCACCATTGATATATGGCGGACTGATTACACCTGTTCCTGAGTAGGCAGCTGGTTGGCCGACAAGATATGCCGGAAGTGGTTTTTGGAAAAGGAAATCTTTTGAAGTTTTGTTAAAATAATCGAAAGCAGCATCAATTCTGCCTTTGAACAAGCTGAAATCGATACCCACATTTGTTTGTACCGCACTTTCCCAGGTAAGATTCGGATTGGATACTTTATCTATTGCAAACCCGGTTCCCAAGCCTGTAACAACCGGGGTTAATGCCGATCCATACTGATAATTGGGAAGATTCTGGTTACCTACTTCTCCATAACCTACCCTCAATTTAATGTTATCGGCAATATCTTTTACACCAGACATAAAGGCTTCGTCAGAAACACGCCATGAGGCTGCAAACGCAGGGAAGTAACCTGTTTGTTTACCCTGCACAAATTTGGAAGACTTGTCCGAACGAATGGTAGCCGTAATACTGTATTTACTGTTATAGGTATAAATGCCCCTGGCGAAGAATGACTCCAGGGACTGGCTGTCCTTATATTCTCCAATTATAGCTGTTTTCAGATCTCCTAAACCAAGTGTTTGCAGATCATTACTTAAAAATTTCTGAACAGAGGCATCCGTACCACCCCAGGTAGACTCATTTACTTCATAACCCAATAATGCCGTAAGGTTATGTTTCTTATTAAAAGTGTGATTGTAGGTTAAATATTCTTTCCAACCCCAAAAATTTGTATTGGCGTTGTACTCCTGCAATCTGGCTGTAGCATTTCCATAGATACCGTATTGGTAAGTTGGGACGAACACCCTTGCTGCAGAATAATTAAAATCACCATTTAACTCAGATCTTAGGGTAAGGTCTTTGAGGACTTTCAGATCACCATATATTGCTCCATTTAGGTTGCTTCGCCCTAATACATTGGTAATATCTAAAGATTGGGCTACTGGATTAATTTGCCCACCCTGCTGGTTTGAATTAGGAATAGGCCCTGCGAAAGAACCATCAGGATTTCTAACTGCCTGATCAGGGGCACTTAAAAGCGCATTATAAACAACACCGGTATTATTGGACAATCCCTGGTTTTCATTTGACCTGCTTCCCGATACCGACATTCCTACCTTTAACCAGGGCTTCACCTGGCTATTGATATTGGTACGGAAAGTATATCTTTTATAATTACTTCCTAAAATGGTACCGTCTTGCTTAAGATAGCCGCCAGAAAAATAATAATCCACCCCATCTTTGCCTCCTGATATACCCAACTGGTGATTTTGCATCATGGCATTGCGAAATACCTCATCCTGCCAGTTCGTGCCGTTACCTAACAAACTAGGGTCAGCGAAATCTGATCTTCTTTGAACGCCCGTTATATCGGCAAGCGCATTCTGTAACACGGCATATTGTTTAAGATCCATTACATCGAGGAATTTACCTTGTTGTGAAATTGCCCCATACCCGTCATAGGTTACACGGGCTGTTCCGTTTTTACCACGCTTGGTGGTAATGATGATAACACCATTGGATGCCCTGCTCCCGTAAATTGCCGTGGCCGAAGCATCCTTAAGCACATCAATAGATTCAATATCGCTTGGATTGATTGCAGATAGTGGACTTACCGCTGACTCTCCATTATTTGCAGAAAGACCAACAGTCCTTCCACTTGTGGATTGATTGGTTGCATCGCCTGAAATCGGAACACCATCGATAACATATAAAGGCTCATTTGATAAACTTAATGAAGTTACCCCGCGAACACGTACCGAGGTGGAACTACCCGGCGCACCAGAGTTTTGCGTAATGGTAAGCCCTGAAGCCCTGCCCTGAAGCATCTGATCGATACTTACCTGAGGTACATTTGCTATATCGGCAGCCTTAACAGAGGAAATTGCGCCATTTACATCTCCCCTTTTCTGGTTTCCATATCCGATGACCACAACATCGGATAAATCATTTGCAGCCGACTTCAGCACAACGTTGACTACACTTCTCTGACCTAAAACAATTTCTTGCCCGACAAGACCGATGAATGAAAAAACCAGGGTAGCTGAAGAACCTGAAGGTATTGAAAGGACGTATTTACCTTCTGAATTTGTAGAGACTGATGTTTTGGTGTTTTTAACCGACACGCTTGCACCCGGCAAAGTGGTTCCTTTTTCATCAGAAACTGTCCCTGTAATTTGCCTATTTGCAGTATTTTGTGCTGACGCGGAGAAGAGCGAAGCCAAAAATACGACAAACAGCATAGCTGTTCGTAACGTTTTACTCATAATGGTTATATTTAGTTATTGTTTATTAATTCAAATTTAACATCCTTATACAGGACATTTATAATGTTATTTTAACTTAAGATAATCTAAAAAGAACTATCAAATTTAAAAATGTCCATCAAACCAATCATAATCAATATTTTTAGCACAAAATAGAGTCAAATTAACATTGTACTTTTTCACCACAAATACCCGAAAATTTAAATGCAAACGCCTGATATAAAAGAATAATCAGCCATGGTGATGTACTATGGAATATAATTAACTTAAAGCATTTAGCTAGCATTGGTTTGGTTTAATCAAGATGAAGCAAAAGTCAGTTTTACTTCTCTGCAGACTTATTTTTCTGCATAATAACCCATGTGAAACTGCAGAAAGTTTTTCTTAAATCAATGCAGAAAAGCCAAATAATTATATAGGTTGAAGATTAAAATCAATTAGTTCCTACGATCTGTCCGACATCCATGCAGGTTTTGTTTCGATCTGACCGCCTGTCAATCCCTTTTCAAAATTTTCGCTATACATCATAAGTTAATATTTATCATGGATTTTATGAATAGGATAAATAGGCCTTATATTTTAATTGTTATTTTGTTAAAACCAGAAAAGGAGGCCAGTACTACTCCCGAAAATGCGATCAGCATCCCTTCACATCAGCTTTGCGAAGCTTTCGTTTGGTAATACCGCATAAAAAATGTGATCACAAATTGGACAATGGCAATAAAGAGCGTACTGACACCCGCGGATCGTAACGTTGCGAAGCCGAGATAGAGCCCAGTGTCAGCGTTGTATTCAGCAGTCTATGTATAAGAATTGGCTTCCATTCTGCCTTCGCACGCCAGAATCGTGAGCTTTTGCGGCTAAAGTAAATGGCCCCCAAAAAGCAGCCGTATGGCAGCCACTATTAGCAGCTATCCTTTGAATTTAGCATCAAAATTAATACTACTATTATTAAGTCATGATTAAATATAAGGCAGTTATTGCACTCTTTCATTCTTGTATAAAATATGCCATACGCAAAATCTAAAAAAATTGATGAACAGACCAATGTACTTACCTGGTTTGAAATCTTTGGCTATTTCGATTAATAACCGATAATTTCTTTAAGGAGGATTGATGGATTTCAGCCCTCTTTTAGTTCTGATTTGATAATCACAATTTCAGAAATTTTCTCATTTACGCTACTAAAAATCATTTAGGGTAAAAACACCCCCTAACTAGCATTAGAGAAATACGAAACTAGCATAAATTATTAATGCGTAGAATTACATACAAAACCCCAGATGATATATTAGAAAACATAAAAACTGGAGATCATATCTCAGACGAATATCAAATTAAGGGTATTGTAAAAGAAATTGAACGCGATGCTGTTTGGAATGGTGTTATTTATACATTTCATCTGGATAATGGTTATCAGATTCTTTTACTTCGATAAAATGAAAATTATCATTTAACATCAGTTAAAAGGGACAATCTTCACTCTTTGAGTTTTACTTGAATAAGCTCTTAAGATTGGTCACACCCCATCTAGTCGATGAATAAGCTAATCATACACCAGTTAACTTTACTACGATATTTGTAAATATTAAATATATTATTTGTATGTTTATGGGTACATTTAGATTAAGCCCTCAAAACCTATGAAAACTTCCAAAAGAGATTCTTCACCGCTTAAAAGAGAACAACAATTTAAATTAATTAAAATCGCTGTTCTTTTATTTGTAACATTAATTATATCACATTGCTCGAAAAACTCATATAAATTGTATTCAAAACAAAATTATTTACGTATCCCTATCATGACATTTAAATTCATAGCCAGCAATAAACAGTTTGGCAAAATTAAAATAAATCAAGGCCACGCTATTAATTAATTATTTATTTTTTAACAATTAAACCTTTCAAAATGTCTTTTTTTAATGTTCCTCACAATTTTTTTCGCGACTCTTCCAGTTTTGTACCTCAATCGATGATTGACACCCTATTTGATTACGGTAAATTTCTCCAAGATGTAGATGCCCACGGAATAGCCCCTTCCGTCCCAGGAAGCCAAAAAACAGTAGCAATAATCGGAGCCGGTATATCCGGACTAATTTGTGCTTATGAACTTAGTCGCATTCAAAACATCAATGTCAAAGTTTATGAAATGAATGATCAAAGTGATAGCGTGGCAGGGCGTATGTATTCAATTCATAATCCCGATGCGGGTTATAATGACAAAATATTTGAAATGGGTTGTATGCGGTTTCCACCTACTTCCTACTCCCTTTTTCACTACCTGAATAAGTTTAATATTCAGACAACGCCTAATTTTCCGGATCCTGGAAAAGTTCCTACCACTATCTATTATGAAAATTCGGCCTATAATTGGAACCCAAAAGACCCCGCTCCCGGACCATTTACACAAATTGCCAAAGACTTTTCAACCATTTTAAAAGATCTTATAGGCGATCCATCCGTGCTTGATACAGACAATCCTAGATTGATTGATTATTGGTCTATCTATCAAAGTGATCCAAGTACCATAAACCTGACCGCACTTACCAATTCTTGGCAAAGTTTGATCACTGCATACAAAGATGTAACCTTTTATGAAGCTATTTTTACGCTAAGCCAGCAGTTAGCGTCGCCTTGGAAACAAGAGGATATGAATGCTTTTGGAGCGCTTGGTGTTGGTTCTGGAGGCTTCGGGCCGCTTTATGAAGTTAACTTTCTTGAAATATTAAGAATTATGGTTAACGGATGGGAAAACGGTCAAGAATTTGTGGTCAGCGGCATCTCTTCATTAGCTACCAATATTATCAGCAGTTTGCCTTCCAATGTGTCCATCAAATACTCAACTCAGATCACAGGAATTACAAAAGTTAGCGCGGCTGGAGTAACCTATTATCAGCTAATTGGCAATAATGGGGTACAAGGGCTCAATTTTGATGCTGTAATTGTTGCTACGACAACCCCAGCAATGGAATATATGGGTTTAACTATGCCAAATCAAATTTTAGGAAAATCATTCCCCTCCCTATTGTCATCAGATGTACAAGTTGCTTTAAGAAATCTTCATTTAATGAGTTCGTCAAAACTCTTTATACTAACGAAAACTAAATTTTGGTATCTGACTGACAATCTTCCTTATAATATTCAAACCGATGAGGCTTTGCGGGGGTTGTATTGTTTAGATTATGATCCTACAAGTTCTGAGCAACCAAACACCGAAGGCTACGGCGTTGTCCTTGTGAGCTATGTGTGGGGAGATGATTCAACCAGACTTCAAGCTTTAACCGCGAATCAGCGATACAATATTTTTTTAGAAAGGCTAAAGATTATTGATAATGATTTTGCTACGCAATTGGAAAACAATGTGATAAGCCTATCAACTATGGAATGCATAGACTGGCAGAGCACAGCTGGAATTTATGGTGCGTTTAAGCTTAATTATCCAGGTCAGGAACAAGCGAACTCTTGTGCATTTTTCCAATACCAGCAGGAGGAACAAGGATTATTTATTGCTGGCGATAGCGTATCGTATGCTGGCGGGTGGATGGAAGGCGCAATTACTACGGCACTTAATGCTGCCTGTGGCGTAGCGCGATACCTAAACGGTGATGTTATTGCCGGATCACCTTTAGAAATAGTATCAACTACATATAATTATTCCTAATAATTAATTGAAGTGATTAAAATGGCTGGATGACAATTAAAGAATTTATTGGTATTTAAAGGCATTCATTTTCCGACTACTAATTAGTTTAAGTTATCAATTTTTATAACCAGTCGTCTCAAAAAGTTTAAATGAACTTAATTAGATAATATAGTCCTCTTCCAGATAATGGAGTGCCCCCCAAAAAGTTAGAAACTTTATGGAGGCACTCCATTTTCGCCAAGGAGGATTTTAAATCCTTTTTTTGTATCGATCAGCGCGGGTAAAGTAGCCATCTGATTGGACACTTTCCACTTTTTGGCAGCAATATGTAGGTAATTGGAATTGTAATTTGAGCTAAAATCTTTTGCAGGCTGTATATGTAACAGGTAATCATAAGCCAGATTCATCATTAATTATTCACTCCGAATTTTCACCTTTCACTTTTTGTCGCTTTTAAAGTTAGTTACAAAAAATAGGCACGCCATCATTATAGGCTCGAAACTCTACGGCATATTAATCAGAGGTTGACCGAATGGAAGATATTCCGTTTGATAATCTATAAAATCCTGATATTCCATTTTTATTTATTTAACTGCCTAACAACTTCGTTGGAGATTGTGGACCTCAACTAAAGTTAACTAATTCACTGTGATGTAACCACTCTGAAAAGTTATCTAGTAGAGTGATCTTGGAATCCTCTACTAAATAATACAATCTTAAAAGAAGTCTAAAACATCGTTTTACAGATCAGAAACGGAAATTTATTTAGCTACTTTCCTTTTCGTCCATTCACATTATCTTCAATATGCTTCTTATTCTTATAGATTTCCCTGATTATTCTAAAAAGTTCCTGTAGATGTTGTAGTGGGTAATCCGATTCCCCGCCAATGTATAATCAAAATACACAAAAACGCTTTAAACACCTGTTTAAGGCGCTTTTTGTTTATAGTCCCTAGCAAAATCATACAATTTATACTATTCTGAGTTGCTTCAACAAGTGTCGTTATTGTATGTCATTTAAAAGGGCTATCAATTTCTAAGCATGTTCTGTTGCTTTTCCGGTTACTTCTTCCTTTGTAAAACCTGCTGCTAAAGAAGTAACATAAAAATAAATGGGCTCTACAGTAAACTTGATATAAAGTTTTTGCCATCTAATTGTCGCCCTTTGAGCCGTAAGCAAACTGGTACTGAAATATCACATCAAAGCATTGCTTTAATATCGCAGGTATATTGCACCAATAAAAAGGATATTGGAAAACTATTGTATTGTGCCGCAACAGGGCTTCCTGTTCTGCTTTTAAAACATTTTTTAATCAGGGTATAACTCATGGATATTTCTGATTTCAATATCGTTATTGCTGTTTTTTAATTTGTTGATAATCGTTTTGTTCGTAAAAGATGTATCAAAGGTTGGGTGTGCTAATATTATTTATGATAGCCTATAATTATTTGAGTAGCAAAACTATTTATAGTAAATTGCATCTGCAATAACTATTAAAATAGATAGGTGTAAATAAAACCAGATGAAGACAGAGTGTATTGGTGATTATATCAAACTACAGCAAAAGGTTTATCCTTGTACCGTAAGCCTGGCGATGGACCTAATTGGCGGTAAATGGAAGACAGTAATTCTGTATCATTTACAAGATGCCGAAAAACGTTATAGCGAACTCCGAAAAGAGGTGCCAGATATTACCGAAATGACACTGAGTTTGCAGTTGAAGCAGTTAGAAAAAGATGGATTGATAGCACGTGAGGTATTTGGTAAAAAGCCACCTATTAAGGTTATTTATAGCCTGACAGACTTCGGCAGAACACTTATACCAGTATTAAAAGCAATCGTTGAGTGGGGAAATCAGATCGCTTCTGAAAAAGGAGAGTTTGTCAATAAAATTGTTTAGATGCGAACGCTTTGCAATTTATCATTTGCAAATGAAGTGTTCCTCCCTATGGAATTTGTTCCGCTTCGGAATATGAGTTTTTGAATTTCCTTTTTTAAAACATCAAATTACTTATAAAAATTTACGATTTAAGCCCAGGAAATCAAGTCATTTAATGGAAACCTTACTGGTCATCCATATGATAATCAGTGATACCAAACGTCTTTAAAAACTTTGAATTCTTTTCTAAAATTTGTTTTCAAGATTTGCAACCTTAAAAGTTCATGTATCCGTAGCTTTTACTTTTTAATCAGTTTGTAATTGCCTGTAGTATTATCTTTTACTATTAAATAAGTTTCTTTAAGCTCCAGTTTCCACCCATCTCCGATTATATTATTTTTTTCATTCTTTAACGGAATAGTTATAGAATTTTGTCCCAATTTATACTCATTAATGCGCCACTATCAACACTGAGTATTCCCCATTTGTCCGTAACTCTAATGTTCGGATAGACCGTTCCTTTGTTTTCTATAGGCATTAAATTCCTTGGGTCGAAGGATACATTTGCTCAAATACAAGTTCAAAGTAAGGTTGGGTAATAAACTTACTTTTGTATTCGGCAATCAGTTTCTTAGTTTGTTCTTCCCTAATTTTTTCTTCTGAAATAATTACCGCTCCATTGTATTGATTCAATCGTAAATCAGTCGCTTCCTTTAAGTCATTTGGTAGTGATATATCAAATTTCTTTATAAAATAGTCAGTGAGGTTAGTGTTAATTATTATTTCTCTGTTCCATCGTTTTTTTTTGCAGGCCAGCAAGTAAGTGTAGATAGGAATTGTTTGATAGGCAAATGAACGTACAAATGTAGGATTGCGCATGAAAGAATTTAGGCTTTGTACAAAATATTAATTAAACGTCTATTAGAGATTTATTTTCGGTTATAAGTAACTGCCAGGTTATTTTTTCAGCCCACTGAAGTGAGTCACTTTATTCGCAGATCTTCGATCTCTACTCAAAAGCTAATTTAATGAAAATTTTTACATCTTACCCATTCTACGGTGAGCTTTCAGTTACTCTCCAGCTGATAATCCTGAGTATTTCTTCGTTTCTAATGAATGAATTTCTCAATAATCCTACGTAGATTACATTATAAAAAAAAATAACCCAAAAAGATACCAGGAAAGACATTGAAAAAACACATCTCCCGCAAGGAAATTTACGAGCTCAACTTATTTCCTGCAACTTCCTAAAAACATATTCTTTATAGTTTGGCCCAATGGGGATCATCTTATCGCCGATTGTGATATCATTTGAAGTAAAAGAGCTAATCTTAAGCATGTTGACAATAAATGATCGGTGAACACGCAGTAGAGAAAATAATATGATATCTGGTTCGAGATCGCCGATCCTGTATTTGATGGTAATCGAACTGTTCGTGGAAACTATTTTAATATTATCCTTAAGGCTTTCAATATATAGGATGTCATCCGTATTCAACCGGTAGTTTCTTAACCCTGACTTTAGAAAAAGATAAGAATTTTGTGGTGCTACAGCAGCTACAGGGTTTTCAGCAATCCGGGACCGTAAATATCGGTCTACTGCTTTAAAAAATCGTTCGAAGGTGATCGGTTTAAGAAGATAATCAATGATATCAAGATCATAGCCATCAACTGCGTATTCGCGATAGGCCGTAATAACGATCACAGCAGGCGGATCTTTTAAGCCTTTCAAAAAATCAATCCCCGCCATTTGAGGCATTTTGATATCCAGAAACATCAGGTCCACTGGAATAGTTCTCAAGATTTCAAGCGCCTTCATAGCATTGGAACAGGTTGCAACGACTTCGAAAGCATCCAATTGAGCAAGATGGTTCTGCACTAATTTTATGGCAAGCGGTTCGTCATCAACCAGAAGACATTTTATTTTCATATAGCCAAAACAGTTGTGTTATACTTCTTCCAGATCAATTTCCAATTCTATTTCGTAAATATGATTGATCTTCTTTATATTTAAATTATACCTCGACGGATAGACCAGATCAAGTTGCCGCGTAACATTGTTCAAGCCTATGCGATTGTCCCCTGTTTCAGGTTCATTATCCAGGACACTGTTTGTAACCTTGAAGCTGAGGTGACCATTTTGCAGATGGAGATTGATTGTAATAAAGGGGTAGCCAGCATCCATGCCTGCGCCATGTTTAAATGCATTTTCTACGAAAGATAACAAAATCAATGGTGCGATGCTTACCTCTCCATCAATTATACAATCAAAATCTACCTGTAGCCGTTCGTCATATCTAAGCTTTTCTAATGCAAGATAGTTCCCGATCAGTTTAATTTCCGATGAAAGAGGAACATAAGCGGTGCGGCACCTGTAAAGCACATGATCGAGTATCTCCGACAAGCCGGCTATCGATTTTGAAGTGACCGGAGAGTTCATCAGCGACAGCGAATAAATGTTGTTCAGTGTATTGAATAGAAAATGAGGGTTGAGCTGGCTTCGCAAAGCTTTGAGTTCCGTTTCTGCCTTTTCTTTCTCCAGCATTAGCGAACGCTGCTGAACAACATACTGATCACGGATCAGTTTAACAAAAGCGAATACCCATGCTGCAGAAAATGACAGGGCAAAATAATGTGTAACTAATTTTGGAAGATCAGATAGTATCTGCCATAGTGACTCCTGAGCAAAAGGAGGTGTTCTGATCAGCGGTTCTAAAAGGTATATAACAGCAATACGGGAGCAAGCAGAGATGAAGTAGGAACCTGCAATAAAATAGATAACTACCTCAAAATAATTCTTCGACTGCATTAATTTAGGAATGATCATGTAGGCCATAAAATAAGAAGCCAGCATGGTCACTGAGACAAAATAAATTTGGCGATATATAATGCTGTCGAATTGTTTGTATTCTTCTATATCATACCGGTTCATGAAAAGCAATGCAACTATCAGCCAAAAGATGATGTGCGTTTGAAAACGGTGAGTCAGGCTGAACTTAACGATTCTTTCGATCAATGGCATGATCAAATATAGCACATCAGAGGATGATCCTTGTTAAATGCGACAGAATAGCAGAAAAACCTCCTCAAAAAGGCAAATTCAAAGACGAAATGGAATGTGTGGTTAAATAACAGTTTCTGTACATCCTTTTGGCTTTTATGGCAGAGCTGTGTTGCAGACAAATTATTTTACTCGATTTTCATCTAAGTTTTCAAATAAATTATCAAGATGAGATCACAAATTAATATCATTACCTTGCTTCTATGCATTATGATAGTTGCAACGGCCTATGGGCAACATGCAGAGCAGCTACCCTTAAAATCAACTAATTCTATTGATAGCGTTATCCTGAAAAAAATGAACGATGCACAATTGGTAGGCTTAGGTGCAGCCATTATCGTCGACAAGAAATTGGTTTGGTCGAAAGGTTATGGTTACGCTAACCGGGAGAACAAGGTGCCATTCACAACATCAACAGTGATGAACATAGCCTCTGTTTCCAAAACCATTACCGGGGCCTGCCTAATGAAAGCCGTGGAGCAAGGAAAACTTTCCCTTGATGAAGACATCAATACCTATTTGCCTTTTATGATTCTTAACCCATTCTTTCCGAAAGAGAAAATCACCTTGCGTAACTTAGCTACCCATACCTCCGGACTGAATGACAGGTTCCCTTTTTATACCTCCGACAGTTTGTATGTTAACGGAAAAGATTCACAGGAAGCACTGGGCGGTTTTCTGCAAAACTACTTTACATCTGGTGGTAAATACTATTCAAAAGAAAATTTTCTCAATCATAAGCCGGGTACGTTTCGTGAGTATTCTAATCTCGGCACCGCCCTGGCCGGCTATATTGTTGAATTACGGACTGGTAAAAAGCTAAATGACTACAGCCGGGAATACCTATTCAAGCCATTGAAAATGAAAGATACAGGCTGGTTCCTGTCTGAGATCAACCTTAAAAAGCACGCTAATCTCTACCAGAAACAGGCGGATAGCAGTATTAAACGGATACCGCTTTATGGACTGACCACTTATCCCGATGGTGGCGTACGCACATCGGTAAATGACCTTTCCCAATTCTTTATCTGTTTGTTAAATGACGGTAAATTTCAAAACAGACAGGTTCTCAAGGAGAAAACGGTGCAGGAAATGCTCCGGTTTCAGTTCGATAATAAGCACAAACCTGAAAACATTGTACCAGCGGAACTAAACTCCGGCATTTTCTGGTCTACCAAGATGGGAGGAAAAAGGATCGGGCACAATGGCTCTGATTTTGGTGTAAGGACTTTCATGCTTTCTGATCTTAAAAAGGAAGTTGCGGTGATCATGTTTATCAATACTTCGTTGCTTGAAAAAGACGAAGCCAAATTCTTTGATATTTATAATGAGCTTTATCAATATGGTGTTCAGATGAGGAATAGTAGCCATATAAGAAGCAATGGAAATTAGGTTTATTTTCAAAACAGAACTTGGCTAATTAATAGTTCCTTTCCTCATTTCCTATATTGTCAGTATGACCATTGATCACAATTCTCAAGGTCATATCGGCATTGCGTACTTTATTGAATTCTCCTATAGCGGTTTGCCCTTCGGCCTTCAATTAAGCCATCTCTTATTCTTATCTCCAGATCAGATTTTGTATTTATTTTGATAGGAATAAGTTCTTTTTATTTCTGGAAAAATAATTACTATTATTACTTAAGATGAAGCACGCGATTTAATTAAGGCAAACCGCTATTCGGTTAGTTGAGTCGATTTTACACTGTGCACCTTTGTAATAAAGCTAACCACTAATCCGGCACCAGTAGTTCAATATGAACAGTTTAATAGTATTTCTATTGAGGTCAGGATATTTTCCGGACTAAAAATATGTGGGATTCTGCTGTGGTGAAGAGTGATCTGATCATGTCGATTAATGCTGGATTTAAGATTAATGGTATCTCTATTCCATTTCCGCAACAGGATTTACATTTTCCAAATGCAAAACATAAAGATTTTTTGAACAAATAAAATTAAAGAATAAATCTTTTTCCATCCACAAGCTTAGCCTGGGTGAACATAACGTAAGCGTAGTTAGTGGCGGATTATCAACTGGAAAGAAATCAGCACCACTTACATTTACGGTATCATGGATTTTTTAATATGTTTAATCCATTCAATTGCAGTGTTCATAGGGTCAACTGATTTTGAGAAAGCGGTATTATGTCCTAAAAATGGAAATAACCGATAATCATAAGGCTTGCCATCTGCTTTAAATATGTCGAGTCGTTCTATAGATAAACCCACCGGAGCTTGTATATCTTTGCCACCATAAATCCAGAGTCCGGGAACTTTTAATACAGCAAGAGCGTGACGCGGATCGCTACCTGAAAATTGATAACGGTCAGGATCATTTTTAATGTGCTCACGAACTTCAGCTTCTGTATGCATATCCCAGAAGTTAGATTTTCCTGATGTATAAAACTGGAACCGTAGCTGTTCTTGCGATGTAACCACTGGTCCGCTAAATATTACGATAAAATTGATCAGACTATTTTGTTCTGCGGCCATAGGAATAATCCAACCTGCCTGACTAAAACCTAATAAACCTAACGGCATATGCTTTTCCCTCAGCGATAATGAAAGCTTATTGGCGGCCGCACTTGCATCAGATGCCAGTAAATTCAGATTGGCAGAATCTATATTGTTGGTTCCAACTTCTGGTCCAGCATATACTCCGCCAGATTCTCCAACCCCACGTTTGTCATAAGTTAATGCAGCAATACCATTTTTGGCTAAAAGAGTAGCCACCTCTATCATTCTTTTCTCCTGGCCTGAGCCATGTACAAGAACTATTGCAGCATGAGGATGCTTGGGTTTGAATATGGTACCTGATAAAGTAATCCCGGTACTTTTAAACTTAATATTTTCAATAGTGAAAAGAGCTTGATGGGTAGAATCTGAAGCCGTTTGACCAAACAGCTTGGAACTAAAGCAAAGAATAAAAACCAAGTAGTATTTCATCATTTTAAGTTAGAGGATTTTAAATGTGAAGCGAATATATCCGGTTGACCATCCTCATCCTGATAAATGTGATGGAATAGGCAAAAAATGTGACCAACTATGTTTCAGCAGTATAAGTTAATGTCAGCTGTTATATTTCTGATTGTCTTTACTTGCTTATCAAGTAGTGATGATCAATACCTCAGATATTAACTCAAATACTGTCTTCTTAAAAATAATACTTCAAGAAAAACTTGCTTTTTATCTCAACAAAAACCTATCGATAATGTTATTTTTGTAACATGCAGATCAGGCAACCCATCCGGAACATTCAGGATTTCTTATTGAGTACTTATTTTGCGGATGGTTTGCGCATTACAATGGGCGTGCTCCTTCCCTCTCTCATTTTAGCGCAATTTGGAATGCTAAAATATGGAATGACTTTATCTTTGGGTGCCTTATGTGTGAGCATTGTTGATAGTCCGGGCCCGATGGTACATCGGCGCAATGCGATGTTGGTTACCACCGTTTTGATTTTTGTATTTTCCATCTTAACTGGTCTTACCAATAAGAGCAATTATTTTGTGGCTTTCCTGCTCGCCGTTTCGAGTTTCGTTTTTTCAATGTTTTACATTTACGGCATTCGTGCGGCATCAGTTGGTACGGCTGTATTGTTAATTATTGTGTTAAGCATAGACGATCTGCGCCCTTGGCAAGAAGTAATTCAGCATGCATTCATGGTACTAACAGGAAGCCTTTGGTATACCGGATTAAGCTATTTTTTTTACAGGCTTCGCCCCTTTCGCCTGGTGCAGCAATCGTTAAGTGATTCCATTTTTGAAGTGGCTGAATTTTTAAGAGAAAAAGCGAAATTCTACCACCAGAATACCAATTACGATAAAACTTATGCAGAATTGCTTCAATTACAGGTTTCTGTACACGAGAAGCAGGATGCTGTACGCGAATTGTTGTTCAGAACCCGGGAAATAGTCCGCGATTCAAGTCCAGAGGGCAGGTTCCTTTTGCTTGTTTTTGTCGATATGGTCGATCTTTTTGAACAAGTGATGTCAACTTATTATAATTATCAGCAGCTGCATGAACAGTTTGATCAGGCAGGAATTCTTAAAGATTACGAAATGGCCATCAAAAGAATTTCTTATGCTTTGGATGACATTGCCTTTGCTTTAAAAAGTGGTGGTAAACCCGTACTGTCCAAAAGATTATTGATAGAGATAGAAAGGCTAAAAATTAAGATCAATGATTTAGAAAAAAACAATACGAACCAGCAATACAATACACTTGGCATTATTGCACTCAAAAATATTGAAGTAAATATTGAAAATATACTGGCCAGGGTAAAAACCGTTTACAGTTATTTTAAGGTGAGAACAAGTAAAGATATCGGTCAGGCTGAAGTGGATACGGAAAAATTCATCAAAAGACAGAAATTTGATTTTCAGCTTTTCACAGAAAACTTAACTTATAGTTCATCAACTTTCAGGCATTCACTTAGGGTTACGGTTGTAATGCTTTTAGGTTTTGTAGTGGCTGAAATGCTAAATTTTTCACATAGTTACTGGATTCTCCTAACGATTCTGGTAATCTCCAAACCTGGTTTTAGCTTAACAAAGGAACGTAATTATCAACGTTTAATTGGTACAACGGTAGGTGCCTTTGTTGGGATGGGTGTGCTCACCTATATTGACGACCGACATACCTTATTTTTTATTCTGTTGATTTGTATGATTGGCAGTTATAGTTTCCAGCGAAAAAATTATGTCGTAAGCGTACTTTTTATGACGCCTTATATTCTCATCCTATTTGATTTCTTAGGCATGGGTTCTATTGCATTAGCAAGAGAACGTATTTATGATACGTTTATCGGCTCCGGTATTGCACTTTTAGCCAGTTATTCTTTGTTCCCAACCTGGGAACATGAAAAGCTAAAGGAAGCCATGGTCAGTATCATCAGAGCCAACAAAGCATATTATGAGCAGGTAGCAAAATTGTATTTTGAAAAGAACTATAACAGAACGGATTATAAATTGGCAAGAAAAGAAGTTTATGTGAGCACAGCAAATCTGGCCTCTCTATTTCAAAGAATGTTCTCTGAGCCAAAAAGCAAACAACTCTTTATCAAGGAGGTACATCAGTTCACAACGCTAAACCATCTTCTATCCTCTTACATTGCCACACTGTCTTTGTATAATAAAGAACATGCTTTTACTTTTGAAAGTTTCGATGCCCTAAAACCCATGTCCAATAATACTGATTACTTATTTGATATGGCTATTGAAAATCTCGAACAAAGTAAAGATACTTTAGATAATGTACCTCTGATTCGTATGGCCGATACAGGATATAAAATTAATCAGGGGCAGGATTTGGTTCCCGAACAATTTGATTTGATTCAAAAAGTGGCTTATGATATTTATAAACTGACCTTCAAGATTAAAATATAATTCGATTAGTGTATTCCTAATAGTTTAAACAAGCTAAAAATGGGTATTTGATTCTCATGATCTGGCATGCTATTCTTATCTGCTCAAACAATGGTCGTAATGCTTTGTTAGATTTATAAATAAAGAATATATTATCATGGAAAAATTATATACAGCTGAAGTTACAGCTACTGGAGGAAGAGATGGTCACGTTAAATCAAGTGATGGAATTTTAGATTTTGAATTAAGAAAACCAAAGGAAATGGGCGGACAAGGTGGTGCCACAAATCCAGAAGAATTATTTGCAGCAGCCTGGGGCCCTTGTTATCTTGGTGCATTGGGTTCTGTTGCCGAACGTGAGGGGGTAGATGTGAGTGAAGCTAATGTGAAAGTGTTGGTTTCATTTAATAAGGATGGTAATTCATTCGCATTATCTGCTGATTTGGATGTTCATATCCCAAACATAACTTTAGAAGAATCACAAGCTATTGCAGATAAGGCACATCGTGCTTGTCCATATTCAAAAGCTGTTAAAGGAAATATTGATGTGCGGGTAACTGCGGTTTAGAACAACTTGATTAAGTAAAAATTCATTTTTAGCTTGGATAAATTAATACTGGAATGTTATTAATTTATCTAAGCTTTTTTTTCGAAGAAAATCTTCTTTGCATCCAAACCCTCGGTTGGTGGCTTACCAACCGAAACGGTTTATCACCCTTTTGTACTCATTTTGTGGCGCGAACAATATCTTTATTTGTCTTTTCCCTTTCAGGATAAAGGTGTCGCTATTCGGATAGTGGCTTTTAAAACTCGCCTATCCTCTTACTAATCTATAACAAAAGTTTACTGGCCAAGCCTAAAATTAGCATAAAGCCGAATACATCTGTAAATGTTGTAATGATAATGGAAGAGGCAATTGCAGGATCAATCCCAACACGCTTTAAAATTAACGGAATGCCAGCTCCGGTAATACCAGCAATAAGCAAATTACCGGTCATAGCCAAGAAGATCACTACGCCAAGCATTGGATTTCCATCAAAGAAAACAGCAAAAATGAACACGATTAAACCATTTACAGCGCCATTAATTAAGCCAACTGTAAATTCTTTTAATACTGTTCTATAGGCTTGTTTATCCGTTAGGTCATAAAGTGAAATACGCCTTACTGTTACAGCGAGCGCTTGTGTAGCGGCGTTCCCTCCCATTCCAGCAATGATCGTCATGTAAGCGGCTAGTGATGGAATAAGCTGAATAGTAGGATCAAAATAACGTACTACTGATGAAGCGAGGAATGCAGTTCCTAAATTAATCACCAGCCAGGGCAAGCGAGACTTAACGGCCTCTACCCAATTACCACTTAATTCTTCATCTTCTGATACCCCCGAAATCTTTAATATATCTTCAGTACTTTCTGCTTCCATTACATCGATCACATCATCAAATGTTACACGACCTAATAATTTCTGATGTGCATCAATTACCGGAATACTGGTAAGGTTATATTGAGAAATTAAATTGGCTACCTCTTCCTGGTCGGTATCAGGATGCACATATACAGCATCAATTTTAACCAACTCAGTGATTTTAGCATTATGTTTTGCTTTAATAATATCTTTTAAGGAAACAATTCCTCTGAAAATCTCTTCGTCATCTACTACATAGATGGTGTAAAACTCCTCCATCTCTTCACTCTGACGGATAATTTCATCAATCGCGTCTTTCTTGGTGAGGTTAATATTAACACAAATTAGCTCGGTGTTCATTAAACCACCAGCCGTTTTTTCATCGTATGTTAAGAGGTTTCTTATCTCAGAAGCATGTTCATCCTGCAGATCTTCCAGAATTTCATTTTGCTCATGATCTTCCAGTTGCGAGATAATATCCGTTGCATCATCGTAATCCAATTCTTCGATTACTTCGGTACGCTTATCTGGATGTAGCTGGAAAAGTAAATTTTCAGGGTGAGATTCCTCGTCCATCTCTGAGATAATCTCAGAAGCAATTTCTGCAGGAAGCAGGTTAATGATATGCTGTTGTTCAGATTTGTCTAAACGCTCAAATAGTATAGCAATTTCTGAGGCATGATAATCATCTAAAACCTCTTTCAAGATTTCATCACCAGCTAAAATTGCATTTTTAACCTTTAGTACGTCGCTTTTATCAATTTCGAATGACTGCATTTATTACCTAACCTAAAACTTTCTAAAGCTACTAATAAAAAAGTTTTTTAAACCTATTTTGATACCCATCATTTAATAGTGAATGCTGAATGGTTTTCAACTTTAATTTTTATTTACAAGTGTTGTTCAAACGAGCAACGGGATCAAAATGTTTAATCTATTAAGGCTTTGACAATAAGCAATACTCTAGAAAAAAATAACGATTTATTTAAACCAGCCCTTACGCCAAAAATAAATGATTTGTGCCAATGCAATAATACCCATCACTACCCATGTCCATAAATAACCATGCGGACTATAAAGTTCTGGCATGTTATGAGGTAAGATTTTGCCAGTTATAGGATCTTCACGACTGAAATTCATTCCGTAAATACCGGCAATAAAAGTTAACGGGATAAAAATAGACGAGATAATTGTCAGTACCTTCATAATTTCATTCATCCGGTTACTGGTAATGGACAGATTCATATCAATATTTGCCGAGGCAATCTCTTTCAATGATTCTATAAAATCAATAATCTGGATGCAATGATCGTAAGCATCCTTCATGTAGGTTTTCGTCAGATCTGAAATCAGGGCACTGTCCGTTCGGATAATATCATTCAGCTTGTCACGCTCTGGCCAGGCCACTTTTCTAATGGTAATTAGGGATCGTTTAATGGCCTGCGTATCAAACATGATTCTTCTGTCAGGATGATCATAAAGGCGGTCTTCAATCGCGTCTAATTCCTCTCCCCAGAAATTCAACAAGGTAAAGTAATTATCTACAATTACATCCATAATGGCATACATTAAGTAGCTGCTGCCACCAATCCGGATATTGCCCTTACCAACCTCCAATCGTTTCCGTACTGGCTCAAAACAATCTGCATAGGTTTCCTGAAAAGTAATGAGGGTACGTTCAGATAAAATAAAGGAGATTTGATCATTACATAAAACATCATCATCACCTAAGTACAAATGTCTGCTAACTGCAAATAAATATTTATCGTTGTCGTACTCATCCAGCTTTGGTCGCTGATAAGAATTGGTGATATCTTCTAAAACCAAACGACTGATATCAAATTTGTTAAAAAGTGTTTCAAAAATATTAGGATCTGCCAGGCCTTTAATATCGAACCAATAATAAAAATCTTCATTTTTAACCAATTGATCAATGTTATTGATGTTCGATAATTCTTCCTTCTTATAGGTCTGGTCGTTATAAGTATGAAGCGTTATTTTTGGTTTTAAAGCATTATCATCTATTTCGTACAAGCCAGGACTCGTGCCTGGAACAGGTACATTATAATGTTTATGCCGGTTACGCGGTTTGCTCTTTCCCATTACAGATACAATTTGGCCTGTGGACCTTGATTAAATAGCAAGTCTACAATACTTAAATTAGGTAAAAACTTGTGCCTGTCTTCAAAAACCTGATAATAAGGCTTATTGTTTGCCAGCTCTTCAGCTTTCTTTGGATTCATCATTCCACGGTAATCCAATTCAGCCGGAATATCATCCTGATATTCTGAAGTAACTTTAAATTCGACAGGAAGTTTCAGCTTCTTCCCTAACCAGTTCAGTAATTCTAAATTATAATCAAAAAGGAAATCAAATTTTTCATGATAGAAACGTGCTAACTCATCTTCATAAAATTCAAAGTAAGCTGAACTTCGATAGCAGGTTTCTAAACTGAGCCAGTGCAAACGCTGCCATTTAAAATCGTAGCTGATGCGTACATCCTTCATTTTAGTATGGTTTTTAGCCCCTTTTACTATTGGAACGGTTAAATCTAGCTTACCGTTAGGCGAGTAAATACTTGTTCGGTTGCGGTAGGTTTGTTTCGCCAGGTGTTCGTTTTTTTCAATCATAAAATCTTGTCCGACCTTTTGTAGCAAACTAAAATAGCCTACCGGTGGAAGATAAAATAATGGAAGTATAGCTGTATTCTGCATTTGAAAATTTATGTTTGTAGCTGAAACGTTTTAAAAATAATGATTAAAAGAGGATTTGCGCATATAGGCGTATTTTTTTTATTTCTGATTTCGCTGCTGCCTCTACCCCTGCTCTTTTTTTTTGCAAGATTACTATATTATCTGCTTTATTACCTCATTGGCTATCGAAAAAAAGTGGTGCGTGGAAATTTAACGCATTCATTTCCCGAAAAATCACCCTCAGAAATTATTGAAATTGAAAAAAAATTCTTTCGCTTTTTATCTGAGCTCATTTTTGAAATTATAAAAATGACCACCATTTCAAAAAAGGAGGCCCGGAAAAGAGTCACCTTTGAAGGTTTGGAACATTTGGAAGTTCATTTTAAAGCCGGAGAAAGTGTTTTGGCCTGTACAGGTCATTATGGGAACTGGGAACTGGGAACACTCGCTCTAGGCCTAAACCTATCTGCCAAAACACTGGTGATTTACAAACCCATGAGCAATAAAATATTTGAATCATGGTTTAGCAAAATCCGTACGCAATATGGCAATGTTTTTATTGCCATGCGACAGACCTTAAGAGGTATGGCTGCCTATAAAAATGAACCTACCCTTTTATGTTTTGCCAGTGATCAGGCACCCACACGTGAGGAAACCAAATATTTCCTCGATTTTTTGCATCAGCCTACTGCAGCCTTATTGGGTGTAGAAAAAATAGCTAAATCTACCAACAGACCTATTTATTATTTCAAGGTAACCGTTGTTAAAAAAGGTTATTACCATGTAGAAGTGCTGCCTATGTGCTCAAACCCCTCGGTAATGAAGGATTATGAAATTACTAACCTACACTTTCAATTTTTAGAAGATATTATCAAAGAACAGCCTCAATACTGGCTTTGGAGCCATAAACGCTGGAAATTTAAACCCGAATAATGCCAATGAATCCCTCAGTAGCCGTTGTGATCTTAAACTGGAATGGAAAAGCATTTCTGGAAAAATTTTTGCCTGGAGTATTACGCTCCGAATATGATAACTTGCAGATAATTGTTGGAGATAATGCGTCTACTGATGATTCTATTTCCTTTTTAGAGAAGCATTTCCCAACGGTTAAAATTTTAAAAAACGATATCAATTACGGCTTTGCAGGTGGCTATAATAAAGTGTTGGAGCGGGTATCGGCAGATTATTACATCCTCCTAAACTCTGATGTGGAAGTTACACCCAACTGGATTAAGCCAGTAATCACCCTAATGGAAAGTGATGCAAAAATTGCAGCAGCACAACCAAAAATTAAATGGCAGCTGAATAAAGAACAGTTTGAGTATGCGGGTGCGGCAGGCGGCTACCTGGATATTTATGCCTATCCATTTTGCCGTGGTCGTTTATTTAATGTTTATGAATTCGATCAGGGGCAGTATGATCAACTTTCTGAAGTTTTCTGGGCCAGTGGTGCTGCGTTTTTTATTAAAAGTAAGTATTGGAAAGAAACGGGTGGACTGGATGCTGACCTTTTTGCGCATATGGAAGAAATTGATTTATGCTGGAGGTTGAAAAATCTGGGCTATAAGATCATGTACTGTCCTGATGCGGAAGTTTACCATGTTGGTGGAGGTACTTTACAAACAGAAAATCCATTTAAAACTTACCTCAATTTTCGGAATAACCTGATCATTATGCAGAAAAACCTCCCTGCTGCAGATGCCATTTTCAGGATTTCAATTCGGATGTGTATTGATTTTATTGCCTGGTGGCACTTTTTACTTAGTGGAAAACCTAAATTTACATTAGCGGTAAGTAAAGGACACTGGCATTTTATCAAATCAATTTCCAAAACTAATAGCAAGCGAAAAGTCGACCAAACCACTTACATAAAACATGCTGGCGTTTATAATAAAAGTGTAGTCTGGGCTTTTTTTATTAAAAAAATCAGATCGTTTTCAAAATTAGATTAGCAGTAAAATAGATGAAGGAACACTATCAGGAAAAGATGAAAATCTGCTTTTCAGCTCAATAAAATTATTTTTTAAAGATTAAACTTTCCAATGCCAAACGATAGCCATTCATTCCAAAACCTGTTAATACACCCTGGCAATTTTTTCCTGTTAAAGAGATATGCCGATATTCTTCTCGGGCATAAATGTTAGAGATATGTACTTCAACCACTGGCGTTTTAATAGCGGCAATAGCATCTGCCAGAGCAACCGAAGTATGTGTGTAGCCACCGGCATTTAATATGATTCCGTCATAAATAAATCCAATTTCATGAAGCTTATTAATTAATTCCCCTTCTACATTACTCTGGTAATAATCAATTTCTATGTTTGGGTAAAGCGCTTTTAATTCCTTAACATAATCTTCAATACTGGTATTACCGTAAATAGAAGGTTCTCTAACACCCAAAAGATTTAAATTCGGGCCATTTATAATTTGTACTTTCATGTAGTTATTATTGATTTTGAAGCAGGTAAATTAGACTTAAGATAATCTATTGCTTAAATTATACTACAATTATACTAAATGATATAAAAATTATAAGTTATTCTGATGAATGAATTTTACGCCTATAGCAATTCATCCTATCTTTGATTCCAGATGAATACCATTTTAATTTTCAAATCCATTAAATTTATATACTGTGTGGGATTCATATATTAAAGGTTTCAGGTCTTATTTAAAACTGGAAAGATCGCTTTCAGGAAATTCTGTCGTAGCATATCTCGGTGATATAGAAAAACTGGCACAATATTATAAATCCATCAACCATGCACCAGGACTGAATGAAATCACCACGGCAGATTTAAAATCTTTTTTATCATGGTTAAATGAATTGGGCATGCTGGCCAGTACCCAAGCCAGGGTAATTTCCGGTTTAAAGGCGTTTTTTACTTACCTCATTCTCGAAGAGCTGATCAGCAATAATCCAGCGGACTTAATTGACGCACCAAAACTAACTAGAAAACTTCCGGATACACTAAATATTCATGAAATTAATGAACTGATTGATGCTATAGACGCATCTAAACCAGAAGGCATGCGCAATAAAGCCATTATAGAGGTATTGTATGGCTGTGGCTTGCGGGTAACAGAATTAACAGAATTAAAAATCTCTAATCTTTATCCTCAAATAGAATTTATCAAAGTAATAGGAAAAGGAAATAAGGAAAGGTTAGTACCTATTGGAGGTGTTGCCTTGAAACTGCTGGATATTTATATGACTCAAATCAGGGTGCATATGAAAATTAAAAAAGGAAATGAAGATTATATTTTTTTAAACCGTTTTGGTGCTAAACTTTCCAGAATATCGATTTTTAATTTGATAAAGGGGCTTGCTACAACAATAGGTTTAAAGAAAACGATTAGTCCACATACCTTGAGACATTCCTTCGCTACGCATTTAATAGAAGGTGGCGCAGATTTGAGGGCTGTACAGGAAATGCTCGGACATTCCAGCATTACTACCACTGAAATCTACACCCATATTGATCGGGATTATTTGCATGAAGTGATTACTCAGTTTCATCCGAGATCTTAACCCTAATCATCCGATCTTTTCCTTGCATATCTTTTGTTAAAGTGATGTTTTTAAATCCTTTAGCACTTAACATATCGATAGTTTCTTTAGACAGATATTCATTAATCTCGAGATATAATGAGCCCTTAGGATTTAAATTTTGAATACTCAGATCAGCTATGGCTTCGTAAAATATTAAAGGATTATCATTGCTTACAAACAAAGCCAGATGAGGCTCATGCATTACCACATTGTTATGCATTTCCAGCTTCTCTAATTCTCTGATATATGGTGGATTGCTTACTATTATGTCAAACTTAAGATCAGTCTTGTAATCTAATATATCAGACTCAATAAATTTAACTTCCACATCAATTGCTTGTGCGTTTCTATTTGCGACTTCGAGGGCTTCAGCTGAAACGTCAATAGAAAAAACTTCAAAATCAGGTAGGTGTTTTTTTAAAGAAATCGGGATACAGCCAGAACCTGTTCCAATGTCAAGTAGTTTTGCATGATGGGCTCCTGATAACTTATGATCTTGAATAATCCAGTCTACAAGCTCTTCTGTTTCGGGCCTGGGTATTAATACATGCGAATTCACTTCAAATATGCCACCATAAAAATGTGCTACGCCCAAGATATGCTGAATCGGTTTACCAATTTTTAAATCATTAAGAATACTCAAAAGTTTCTGAAGATTGATAAAGGTGAGTGAATTATCTTTAACCATTCTTAATTTTACAGGCGATATCCCTAAAACATGTTCAGCAGCTAAACTGAATAATGCTTCTGCCTCATCATCGCCATATATTGATTCCAGTTCAATTTTATATTGAGTTGCTAATGCGCCTATTTTCATTGTTGTAAAATTACTTAATTGCAACCATAACATTTCTACATTCACATAATCGATCATTCATTTTTACTATTTTTGCCACAATGAGCGATGAGTTTTACCTAAAAAGATGTTTGGAGTTAGCAGCACTGGCTATCGGAAATGTTAATCCCAATCCCATGGTAGGTTGTGTAATTGTTGCCGATGGAAAAATTATAGGCGAAGGATATCATCAGCAATATGGTCAGGCTCATGCAGAACCTAATGCAGTACGCCAGGTGATGGAGAGATTTGGAGCTGAAGCCGAGCATTTATTTAAACGAGCTACTGCTTATGTGAATCTGGAACCTTGTGCTCATTTTGGTAAAACACCGCCTTGTGCTGATCTGTTTGTAAAACATCAGCTTAAAAAAGTTGTTATTGGAAACCGTGATCCTTTTGATGGTGTAGATGGCAAGGGAATAGAAAAATTAAAAAATGCAGGTATCGAAGTTGTCAGTGGGATTTTAAATGCTGAATGTAGATATTTTAACAGAAGATTTTTTACCCGAATTGAGCAAAAAAGACCATATATTATCTTAAAATGGGCAGAAACAGCCAATGGTTATTTTGCTACAAATGATGGCCACCAGAAATGGATTAGCGGTGCCATGGCCAAGCGACTGGCCCATCAATGGCGAACAGAAGAAGATGCAATTTTAATTGGGAAACAAACTGCACTGATGGATAATCCACAACTCACATCTAGAGAGTTCCCCGGGAAAAACCCCATCCGCCTGGTTATTGATAAGAATTTACAAATACCGCTATCAAATAATATTTATAACTCAGCAGCAAAAACTATTATTTTCAATGAGATCAAAACAGATGTAACCGACCATATTCATTACATCCAAATGGAAGATATGCACTTTTATTTGGCTCAAAAAATAGCTTTCCAACTCTATTTAATGGATATTCAATCTGTCATTATTGAAGGAGGTGCCCAAATCCTTCATCAATTTCTGGAGGCCAGTCTTTGGGATGAAGCGCGAATTTTCACTTCATCCGAGAGTTGGAATGAGGGCGTTTCTTCACCTTCTATTAAAGGTAACCTAATTGAACAAATCCAGATTGAAAAGGATAAACTTTCTATTTATATAAATAATTTAAATAAATGATATACATTGTTTTAAGTGTTATCTGTAGTGTTACTGTGGCCGTTTTGTTAAAGTTGGCTAAGCGGTATCAGATTAATATTATTCAAGCGGTGACTGTTAATTATTTTACAGCTTTATCTCTTTGTTTTCTATTCTTTAAACCTGATGTGCGTCTGCTTACAACATCTGCACCCTGGCCTGTATATATTACACTAGCCGTATTGCTTCCGTCAATCTTTCTTGTGCTTGCTGCATCGGTAAAAAAACTTGGCATAGTTAAAAGTGATATTGCCCAACGCTTATCATTATTCATCCCTATTTTAGCTGCATATTTTATTTTTAAAGAGGGATTTAGCGAATACAAACTCATCGGATTAACAATAGGTTTCCTTGCTATCATATTAACCTTTGTCCGAAAATCGGATCAGGAAACTCAATCCAAACACTGGATTTATCCCATTGCAGTCTTTATTGGTTTTGGCGTTATTGATATACTGTTTAAGCAAATAGCTTTATACAAAGATCTGCCTTACACCACTTCTCTTTTTACCATTTTTGCTTTGGCTTTTGTCGTATCTATGGTTATCGTAATTTTTATGGTTATCACCGGGAAAACTAAATTGCAACTGGTTAATCTGGCTTGCGGACTTATTTTGGGCTTCTTTAATTTTGGAAATATTCTATTTTATATGAAAGCACACAAGGCTTTGGCTGCAAATCCATCTACTGTATTTGCAGCGATGAACATGGGTGTAATTGTGGTAGGTAGCTTAATTGGGATTATCATTTTCAAAGAGAAGTTGAGCAAACTAAATTACGTTGGTATCTTTTTGGCTTTAGTGGCTGTTATATTTATTACGCTATCACAAAATGCTGTTCGATGATTCTTACAAAACAATAGAAGGTACTGTAGAAGGTATTTTCCGTGATAAAGGAAGTAAGTTTTTGGCTTATGCTTATCCAATCCGATCGGAAGATGAAGTTAAACCTATTATTGTAAAACTTAAAGCAGAACATGGAAAAGCTAACCATTTCTGTTATGCTTATCGTTTAACGCCAGATCGGTCAGTATTTAGGGTAAATGATGATGGCGAACCATCTGGAACTGCAGGCAGGCCAATTTTAAACTGCTTATTATCAGAAGACCTGACTAATATTTTAATCGTGGTGGTGCGATACTTTGGTGGCACTTTATTAGGCGTACCAGGTTTAATTAACGCTTACAAAAACGCTAGTTTAGAAGCGATTAAACAAAGTAAGGTTGTTGCTAAAACTGTAAATGATGTTTATGAGGTTTATTTTGATTACCTGCAAATGAATGATGTTATGAAGCTGGTTAAAGATGAAAATCTGCAGGTTTTGGCACAACATTTTGATACACACTGTAACTTAAAATTTGAGGTGAGAAAGTCTCACTTGAATCAGGTTTTGAATAGATTTGATAAAATTGAGCAGGTAAAACTTAAATATTTACAAACCATTTAAGTGGCGGCGTAAAACTTATTACATATGAAAATAGCAGAGAGCGACTTAATTATTAATCCAGACGGGAGTATTTACCACCTCAATTTATTGCCTGATGATATTGCAGAAAATATCATTACCGTTGGCGATCCTGATCGTGTAAGTGATGTAAGTAAATACTTTGATCGCATCGAATACAAAAAGGGTAAACGTGAATTCATTACCCATACAGGCTATGTTGGAAAAAAGCGCATTACGGTTATTTCTACAGGTATTGGTACAGATAATATTGACATTGTTTTCAATGAATTGGATGCTTTGGTTAATATTGATTTTAATACGCGGGAAATAAAGAAATCATTGACCTCTCTTAACATCATCCGTGTTGGAACATCGGGTGCTGTTCAGCCAGACATCCCTATGGGAACAATTTTAGCTTCATCACATGGTTTGGGAATGGATGCGTTGATGAATTTTTATCTTAACAAACAATCAGCAGAAGAAAGCGATTTACTATCTGCTGTTCAATTACATTTTGGCCATTTAAATCATATTCATCCATATTTAACTGCTGCCGATGAATCATTATTGAATACCATTGGAAAAGATTTACCAAAGGGAATTACGGTAACAGCACCAGGCTTCTACGCTCCTCAGGGAAGAATGGTTAGGGCGAAAAATGCGGTGCCTGATTTTATTAAATTGATTAATAGTTTTAACAGTAATCAACATCGCATTACCAATCTTGAAATGGAAACTGCGGGTATATATGCTCTTGCTCGTGTTCTAGGACATAAAGCGCTATCCATTAATGCCATCTTAGCCAGTCGTGTCAAATTTGAATTCAGCAAAGATCCACATCAAATTGTGGATCAGGCCATCAGATTAGTTCTGGAAAGGATTTAAGGTTTAACCCACCTGGGTTAAAAAAACTTAAGTGGGTTAAATTTATTTTCAGGTCGAGGAAATATTTTCTTTTAAAAGTTCGTTTCCTTCACTATTCAAATATGTACAAGTCATGTCTTCCAGATCGGTAATCCACTTTTCAACTCCAGCATCTGCAGCTTGTTTACAAAAGGTAATGTAATCTGTTTCACCTTTTTGATGAATTTCCAGGGCATGTGTCAATTTCTCTTCGGAAGATTCTTCATTAACCACCAACTCCAAATACTCTTCCGGGCTTATCTGCAATACCTCATTATCACTATCAAAATAAACAGACAAACCATTTGAAACATACACATCATTTCTAATTACGCCCATTGCTTTTATTTCCTTTATAAACTGAAGGAAATCTGAGCCTTTTGTGATTTTTGATTCCGCTGTCTGAATATCTTCTTTAGTAAACATATTTATTGGTTTAATGAAACTTTATAAATTGTAGTTTGCGTGTACAAGTCTTCGGGTTGAAGAATGGTATTTGGAAATTCAGGAATGTTAATGGCATTTGGATGATGCTGTGTTTCTACACAAAAAGCATCAAAACCAACATAGTCTCTTCCACCCTTTCCATTTTTCACATCCAAATACTTAGCAGTATATAAGTGTGCAATTGGTTCAGTAGTGTATACGCTTAAAGTTAAACCACTGTTTGCTTCGATTGTTTTACTGGCTAAAGAAAGATCACCATATGTTTTATCTAACACAAAGGATTGATCATAACCGGTATTTTCATCCCAATCTTTGCCAATCTCTTTCATCACCGTAAAATCAAGTGGTGTACCTTCAACAGGGATTAATTTTCCGGTTACCGAATAACCTTTATCCTGTTCAAGATAATGTGATGCAAAGATTTGTTGTTGATGTTTGCTTACATTTCCACCGCCAGGCGCTAAGTTAAAATAGCCATGATGCGTTAAGTTAATTGGAGTTGCTGCATCGGTTTCAGCCTCATAACTTAAGATCAGTTCATTATTTTCAGTCAATTCAAAAGTTAAATCAACAATTAAATTACCAGGGAAATGCTCCTCTCCATCAACACTTTCATATTGTAAAGTTACTGCGTTTAAGTTTTCATCAAGATCAACGATCTCCCAAACTTTTCTATCAAACCCCACTAAACCACCGTGTAAAGTGCTATCATCTGTATTCAAATCAAGCTGATAATGTTCTTCTCCAATAGAAAACTTACCATCTTTAATTCGATTGGCATATCGGCCAATTACGGCACCTAAATAAGGATATTCAATTAAATATGCTGGATCGGTGTACTGCTCAAACGTATCAAATCCAAGTACAATATCCTGCTTTTCGCCATGTATATTTTCGACAATAAATTGGTTAATAATTGCACCATAGTTGAATATCTTCACATAAGTGCCTTTGCTATTGGTTAGTTCGATGGTGAAGACCTCTTCATCATCAATAAATTTACCTGTTGATATTTGCTGAACGCTCATAAATTGTAACTTAGGGCTTTTGTTTATAAACAAACATACCATTATTAGTTGCTTTTAATAAAATATTTTTAGCCAAATGAAGATTGAACTCACAAAAAAATTTCTAGAACTATACCATAAAAATCCTGATTCAGTTTATTTTACACCGGGTCGTGTTAATCTGATAGGCGAACATATTGATTACAATGGTGGCTTGGTGATGCCTTGCGCCATTACATTAGGTACATGGCTGGCTATTTCACCTAACAACAATGGTGAGTACAACATGTACAGTTTAAATTTTGAAAACAACTTGACTGTTGAAGCTTCCAAAACACATGATAAAAATGGAAGCCACTGGGCAAACTATCCAATAGGTATAATTAATGAATTTCTTAAAGATGGTAAAGATATTCCTGGACTGGACTTTCTTTTCTTTGGAAACATTCCGATTGGTTCTGGCCTATCATCTTCTGCTTCTATTGAAATTGCTACTGCGTTCGCTTTGAATGCCTATTTCAACCTGGGTTATGATAGAGTCGACCTGGTGAAAATGGCTAAACTAGTAGAAAATGAATTTATCGGATTAAATTCCGGGATTATGGATCAGTTTGCGGTTGCCTTTGGAGAAAAAGATAAAGCTATTGTCCTCGATTGTGAAACGCTTAAATATAAAATGGTTGATTTAGATTTAGGAAATTATGTGTTGGCTATTATTAACACCAACAAGCCAAGGGAACTGGCGGATTCTAAATACAATGAACGTGTTGCAGAATGCCAGACAGCGTTGGCCCTGTTAAATAAAGAAATTACACTTCATAACCTTTGCGAACTTACTGCTGAAAAATTAGCTTTACACAGTCATTTAATTGAAAACGAAATAATATTAAATCGTGCAACCCATGTTATTAAAGAAAATGATCGCGTTCATCAGGCAGCTAAAGCACTCAATGGTGGCGATTTAAAAGAATTTGGTCGTTTGATGTATGCTTCACATCAATCTCTAAGAGTACTTTATGAAGTGAGTGGTAAAGAACTTGATGCTGTTGTAGATTATTGTTTAACAGATGAACATGTAATAGGTGCAAGGATGACGGGAGCTGGATTTGGTGGGTGTGCAATTGCATTACTTGAAAAAGGTTTCGAAGAAGATTTTGCTAAAAAATTGACAGATTATTACGTAAGTCAGATTGGTTATCCTGCTGCAATCTATATTAGCGAAATTGGTAACGGACCAATAAAACTTTAAACAAAAACTTATTATTAATAACGACCATGAGATGTAATATCCATACATGGCAAAGTATAACATGAGAAAATTAAAATTAGACGAGTTAAACCGTCCGGATATTGAGGCGTTTAAAGCACAGGATAAACTACCTGTAGTAGTGGTTTTAGATAATGTTCGCAGTATGCATAATGTAGGCTCAATATTTCGTACTGCTGATGGTTTTGCTTTAGAGAAAGTTATATTATGTGGCATTACGGCTCAACCTCCACATCGTGAAATAGAAAAAACAGCCTTAGGTGCTACACAATCAGTAGATTGGGTTCATTATTCAGATACTGTTTCGGCGGTGGAAGATTTAAAAATAAATGGTTATGAAATTGTGGCGATTGAACAAGCAGAAAACAGTACCATGCTCAATACCTTTATCCCAGATCAGCATAAAAAGTACGCCTTAATTTTTGGCAACGAAGTAGATGGCGTGAGTGATGAGGTGATGGGTAAAATCGACGAATGTATCGAAATTCCGCAGTTTGGTACTAAACACTCCTTTAATATTGTCATTTCAGCAGGGATAGTTTTCTGGGATTTTTTCGCAAAATTGAGGCTTTAGCTTTAGACTTTAACCAGGAAATATATTCTTTCACAATTGATGCTGTATAGAAAACTATACGGTTTATACCCAATTATTAATGTTAACGTAACATTTTTGTGTATTTATTTTTACATCCTAATCTTCTGATTCATTGATAATTGCCATATCTCATAAACTTTGGCAAGGTTTTTTCTTAGGAGTGACCAAACAGTAATATAGAAAAAGCTGTTTAACAACTATAATAATAAAGAAATGAATACGAGAATTACTAAATCAGCAATGTTGATTGCATTATTGGGATTATCATCACAATTGTTTGCGCAAGAATCAACGCCAACTACATCGGGTAGATTTGGCAAACAATCACTAAGAACCTGGAGCGTTGGTGCTCAGGGTGGTATTTTTAGCCAAAACACTATTTTAGGTGGTGGAAGCGTTACCGCAAGAGAATTTAAAAGTATCGGTTACGGTGCTTTCGTTAAAAAACAAATCTTACCAGCTTTAGGCTTACAGGCAGATTTTTTACGTGGTGAAATGAAAACCATTGTAGCACCAAACGTAGAACAGAAAAACAGCATCAACTGGGCCGGATCATTAACTGCAGTATTAAACATTGCTAACTTCAGCTTAAATACTGAAAACGCTGTATTAATTCCTTATATTAAAGCAGGTGCTGGTTATATGGCTTCTGATTCTCAGGTTGGAACTACACAAGTTTTTGCAGATAGAGAAGGCTGGTATATCCCTACTGGAGTTGGATTTAAATTTGGTGTATCAAAAGGAATCAATATTGATTTAGGTTATGATATCAATTTCATCAAATCATCACCAACTGTTAAAAGTGCTTATAACGAAAGTAGATACTCTTATTCTCACGTAGGTTTAGAGTTTGCTTTAGGTAACAAAGAAAATTCTCAATTGCAAAACTATAGTGCTATTGCTGATCTTCGCAAACAAAGTGCTGAAGAAAGTGCTGAGTTAAGAAGAGCATTATCTACCGCTGAGCAAAATGCACAACGTGATAGAGATCAATATGCTAAAGATATGGCTGATGATGATAATGATGGTGTAGCAAACAAATTTGACAAATGCCCTGGAACAGGTGCAGCAACTGTTGTTGATGGTTCTGGTTGCCCAATCAAAGTTCAACGTGAAATTATCAGAGAAACTAAAGTAATTACTGAAGAAGATCGTAAAGTAGTTAAAGATGCAATCTCTAACTTAGAATTTGATTTAGGTAAATCTACTATCCGTTCTAAATCATATGCAAGCTTGAACAGAGTTGCTGGTTTATTGGTAGACAAAAACTTTAGCTTAAAATTAGCTGGTCACACAGATAACACTGGTGGCAGAGAATTAAACTTACGTTTATCTAAAGAAAGAGCAGAATCTGTAAAAGCTTATTTAGTATCTCAAGGTGCTAATGCTTCTAGAATCGAAGCTACTGGTTACGGTCCTGATCAACCTATTTCTTCTAACAAAACTGCGACTGGTCGTCAAGAAAACCGTCGTGTAGAATTTACATTATACTAGTCAATAGTAAAATGAAATAGAAAAGCCCCGATTTCATCGGGGCTTTTTACGTATAATAACTTTTAGTTATTGCAAGATTGATAGGAAGCAATCTTGCATTATAGATTTGCAATAACTGGTGGTAATTATGATAATCCTTTTTTATTCTTGTACGTCATTTTAGCTTTAGTACCTGCGCTATAATTATAGCTTTTTAAATTGCTGGCTTTCTTCTCGTGAAATGCAGCACCTCGTTCAGACTGATCTTCATCATCCTCACCTTTCTTTTTCTTTGGTTTGGCTGTAGGATCAACAATTTTTAAATCTTCAGGTAATTCCATTGCCTCCATGCGTTGACCAATAGCCTGCTCAATCTTTTTTACCTCAATTAATTCAATATCCGTTGAGAAGGTAATAGCTACTACCTCTTCATCTTCATGCTTAATGATCCGCTGAATTAAGGTTTCTTTTTGTTCTGGTAATTCAAAATGAATAATAAAAGGAATCCCTTGAATATCTAGTTCGTCAAGATTTTCATTAGCAACAATTAGCACTCTTGAATTTGGATTGGATTTGAAGTCCTCAATATCATCATAACCTTTATCATCAAAAAACAATGATCGGTAAATGGTATATTCCTCATCATTGGAATGATTGAAGTTTTTATAAACTGTTTGTGCTGTTAATCGCGTATTAACGAACACCACAACTTTATCAAAAAATTCAGTGTCATTCATTAATAAAGTTAACAAATTTAGTTTAGTTCTAAAATTTGGAACCTGATATAAAATTTGCTGATAAACTTCAGCCTGTTTTTCACCAATCTCATCAACTTCAATAGTTGTTGCTGAATCTTTCATAAATGGTGAAATCATGAGATTTAATTTCTCATGCATCACTTCAGTAAAAACAACATGCTGAGCTTTATAAGCACTATTTGCCAATTCTACAACAGGTAATTGCAACCCTTTTTTAACAATTAATTCTGCATTATCAACGATGAACAACTGAATTTTATTGGTATTAAGCGCAAGTTTAAGGTATAAAGCACGTGCCCTATCTGGAACAGCCACGATGATATCGCAACCGTCTGTAATTTCGTTCATTTGAGTATCAACCGCTCCACGGCTGTCGATTCCTAATATTCTGAAAGTTTTATTTCTATTTAATAGTTTAAATTGCTCAAGCACATGATCAACATGCTCAATGTCAGGAACAAGAATTAAAGCTCTGGGTGCCTCTTCAAATGCATATTTCAACTTCATTAAGATGGCTAAAACATAAGTTGTCGTTTTACCCGATCCCTCTGGTCCTACCGCAATAACATCCTGACCACCTAAAATTCTTGACATGGTTTTGAGTTGGATTTCTTTTGGGGTTAAAAATCCTGCATCAGTCATGGCTGCAACCAGTGGCTTGCTTAGTTTTAATTTATCTAATGACACGCTTATTTTTTTTAATGTTTGAAAATGCAAATATCCTCAAAATAATTAGCTTTTCAGAAACTGAATTTAAAGGCTTCAAATGATAAATAACCAAATCTTTATAAACTTTAGTATTTAATGGCAGTTATTTTAATGGCTTGTTTTAGAGTTTCTATCTTATTCTGAACTATTCAATAGAATTATTATACTTTTAAGCAATACAATTAAAATTTAATAACTTATAAATCAATAAATTAAATAAATTATCTTAATATAGACTACAAAATCTATAGATATTATATAGTATTTTGTATATTTGTATAACATTAAGCATTAACTAAATAAGCATAAAACAATTAAAAGCTCAAGTAATGTCTGTTTATTTTCAATATCCTGCCATAGCTGAATATCCAAACCTGATGGAGAGTGTAATTTCTGAAGTTAAAGATCAGAAAAAAATGAAAGATGAAGATACCTTAAATCATGAACAAATAAAGGAGCTGAGTGATTTTTTAATGCTCAAATCAGTTTAATGCATACGGCCAGTTGACCGATTGGAAGGTTGGGGTTTCATAAATTCTTACATAATGGTTCGAATCCATTACTAGGCCGCTAAGTGTATCTCATAGCACTTAAACCTGATGATGCTCAAATTAGGGAAATTTGGTTATCTTATATTTGTTTTGTTGTTAGCAAAGGCTATTCGCGATGGATAGCCTTAACTTTTTATAAAGATATGCGTTTGATTAACACATCTTTATCTATAAACATTTCTCCATTTCTACAAATTAACTATTCTTAATTACCATAAAAGTCTAAAATATTTTTTAATACAAAACATTTTATTTTATTCTTGGTTATCTATATAATTCACATTATACTAATCTATTACAGATTAATTTGTTTGGTTTAAAAAAGGGATTTATGGATATGAATCCCTTTTCTTTTTTACGAATTTTTTAAAGCTTATATTAGTTGCTCGTAATCCAATTTTTTATATTTTGATGAACAGAAAACACTTCCTTTCTTCATTTATTGCAGCAGCAACGTCATTTCCTTCATTTAAAACGCTGGCTAGTGCTATTGATAATGAAAGTTTATCATTTAAGATTCCACCATTTTTAAGCAAAGGGGATACTATAGGAATTACCAGTCCTGCAGGATACATTACAATGGAACAGATTCAACCCTCCGTATTGCAGATGCAAAGCTGGGGTTTTAACATCGAAGTGGGTAAAACTATTGGAAAACGAGATTTTACTTATGGTGGAACGGATGATGAAAGGTTAGCCGATTTTCAAAAAATGCTCAATGATCCTAACATCAAGGCCATTATGTGTGCCCGTGGAGGATACGGTTTTGTGCGGATTATCGATCAGTTAGATTTTACCCATTTTATACGGAATCCCAAATGGATTATAGGCTTTAGCGATATCACCATTTTACATTGCCACCTGGCGAAAAATTATGGTATTGCTTCTATCCATTCTAAAATGTGCAATAGCTTTCCAGATGATTGGTTAAAAGCTGAGCCGATCCAAATAGAAACCATATTATCTATAAAAAGTGCACTAACTGGCCAAGCCCTAACCTACTCTGCTCCTCTCAATTTAAATAACAGGTTAGGTAAAGTAAATGGGATCTTGGTTGGTGGAAATTTAAGCATCATCGAAACACTTGCTGGCAGTAATTCAGACCTCGACACTAAAGATAAAATTCTTTTTATCGAAGATACTGGCGAATACCTATATAGCATTGATCGAATGCTTTGGAATCTAAAGCGTTGTGGCAAGCTAAAAAACCTAAAAGGATTAATTATTGGTGGTTTTAAAATTAAAACTGACGATCCTGGAGAGGAATTTGGTAAAACTGTTTATGAAATTGTTTTGGAGAAAGTCAGAGAATATAACTATCCTGTTACGTTTGATTTTCCTGTAGGTCACCAGCGGAATAACTTTGCACTAAAATGTGGTACAAATCATGTTTTGGAGGTTAATGAAAACGGTTCAGTATTGAGAACGATTTAGTTTATTTCAGTATTTTTATCCGACAAGAAATGGTCATTAAGCAAAATATATGATTGAAATTTGGTTAAATAATTTGTATTTTTGAGTTATGACTATAATCGCACATCCTAAAACCAAAAAGCAGGAAGCAGCTATCGAGGCTGTTTTAAAAGCTTTGAATATTTCTTTTCAAAAGGACGATGAAAGTCCTTATAACCCCGAATTTGTAGCGAAGATTAAAAAAAGCTTAGCTGAAGTTAATAAAGGGAATTACACAATATTAGACCCAAGTAAATCTCTGTGGGAAAATTTAAAGTAATTGTTTCAGAAAAAGCTAAAAAAGATTTATTAGCTATAGAAAAATCTGGAGATAAGGGTTCTATTAAGAAGTCAAATCATTTCAGAGCTTTATGAACATCCTGAAACTGGTATAGGCAATCCAGAAAAGCTAAAATACGATTTAACCGGATTATGGTCCAGACAAATCAATAGAAAAGACAGAGTAATTTATCAAATAGAAAATGAAATCGTAACTGTTACCATTATCTCCGCTGTAGGTCATTATGGCGATAAGTAATTCTATACGGTCTTCACTTCATCTTCTTCATAATCTTCTATATCCGTAATGTAATGATTAATCAGCAGGAAATCAAATAAAGGTTTTGCTTCGGGCGTAACTGGCATATTTGCCGTTGTTACTACTTCATTTGTATTTTTGTCTAAATAAGGATATGCAAATAACCGAACATTCGTATTGAACATATCATTCACATAGCTCAACAACTGACCTGAATAGTTTTCGCCTTTAAAATTAGTAGAATTAAATACAAATTTAAGGTTATTGATGTTTGTAGCCAATCCAATACTTTTAGGCTTGCATCGGGCTAAATATTTTGCCAGGCGATTATGCCTTGTAAAATTAGATACAATAACAATATTTCCGGTATCGCACATCTCCTGAGCACGCTTAGCTACAGATTCAAGGTCGATATCATCAGGCGTTTCCTGTTCATCAGTTAATACATTGGTTAGCAATACTTCTATCATCACCGCAAGATTTCCTTCTTCTACATGGTTTGTACGCTTAAATTGATCGGTAGCTTTATTGAATAAACTGAAATTTGGCAATGATTTCTGACCATATTTGGTTCTTAAAATCATAATGTCTTTCTTATACAATAAGTCCTTTGCCTGACGGGGATGCGCATCAGCATCAAAAATGGCAGCAGCAGAAAAATCTTTCATAATCATATACAGATTGAGTAAGATGTTATCTACACCAGGGAAAGCAGGGCCTTTTACAGAAATTAAATCAATTTCTACTGAACCTATGGTGAGGTTATCCGCTAAAGATTCCACCATCAACTTAGGATCCTGATAATGATAAAAAGCTGCGTAAAGCAAATTAACACCAATAATACCCAGTACCCGCTGTTGCATGTTTACATCAGTATCCAGCAGGCGAACATGAAAGAAAATTTCATTTGGCAACCCCCCAGGTTCATTTTGGAACCGAATGCCTACCCAACCGTGTGGCTCATTGGTGCGTTTGTAATTAAGTGTTGTTACCGTATCAGCAAAGGCAAAGAAAGTTCTACTCTCATATTTCTCACCAGATAACCGCTCATTTAGCAAACCAAATTCATGGTCTAGCATTTGTAGAAGCCTGTTTTGAGAAACGTAACGTCCATTTGATTCCGCTCCGTAAATGGCATCGCTAAAAGTCATGTCGTAAGCAGACATGGTTTTGGCTACTGTTCCGGATGCAGCACCAGCATTAAAAAAGTTTCGGGAAACTTCTTGCCCTGCTCCAATCTCAGCAAACGTGCCATAAATTCTAGGATCAAGATTTATTTTAAGTGCTTTACGTTTGGTATCCAGGATTTCTCTTGCCATGGCGCAAAAGTACAAAAAATGATGTTAGTATAATTTGGGTATTTAAACTTAAAATGAATCTAAATACAATTAGCAATATATTACGCTAAATTTATTACAGCCATTTTCAAAAATATAGAATAATATATTTCGCAGTATAATAATCAAAATAGCAGTATAAAAATAAGGTTAGCACCATCCGATGCTAACCTTATAAAACCTAAACTTAAACTATATATGAAATCGTTCTATTATTACGATACTACAATTTCCCTGTGTTTCAATTTGGCATCGTCTTTTTTACCAATACTGATATTTAAAATACCATCTTTATATTCAGCGCTAATATTATCACCATCCGCAGAATCTGGTAAATTAAATGACCTTGCAAATGAACTATAGTCAAATTCCTTACGTGTAAAATCTTTTGCTGCTTGGGTTTCGTTCTTTTTAACTTCTGCCCAAACGGAAAGTGTGTCTTTTTTCAGGTTGATTTGAAAATCTTCTTTTTTTAATCCAGGTGCAGCCAACTCAATTACATAAGCGGTTTCATTTTCATAAATATTTACGTTTGGTGACTGGCTAACCATTTTGTTTTTAGTTACAGCGTCGCTAAACAATGAATCAAAAACATTGTTAAAGTAAGGAGCTGTGTTGCGGGTTCTGTTGTTAAAATTTACAAGTGTCATATCTCTAATTTTTTATTTTTTAATTGATATTAACCCTTATTCAACTTATATACCAAACCAAAATTTTATGATTTTTAAGACATTATGGCAAAATTTCACAAATAAGAAAGACAAATTGTCAGAAATAAGATCTTTCTCAGATAAATTCAACTATAAAACTAATATTCATTTACGTTTTATAGACTTTGATATGATGGGTCATGTGAATAATTCTGTTTATTTCACTTACCTTGAAATAGCCAGAACAAAGTATTGGGAAGAGATTGTAAAATGGGATTGGAAGAAAACAGGAGTTGTTATTGCTCATGCAGAACTTGATTATATTTTACCAATTGTGATGAATGATAAAATTGCTGTTCATGTTAAAACTTCAAGAATTGGAACAACCAGTTTCGATTTAGAATATCAAATTGTAAAAATTATAGGTACAGAAGAAATAATTTGCAGTAAAGGTAAAACTGTTTGTATTGCAGTTGATTACCATACAAGCAGACCTACAGCCATACCAGAGGATGAAAAACAGAAAATGTTAGGTTTTGAACAATTAACTTAAAATGAGTCGTTATGCTGAACTTGTTTCAAAAACTTAATGATGATCATAAAATATTAAGCCTCTGAAACAGGCTCAGGGTGACGAACTAAACTAATCTGGCATTATCTTGCCAGGATTTAAAATCCCATTGGGGTCGAAAACATTTTTGATGCCTCTCATTAGGTTTAAATGAATTTCAGAATATTTAATTGGCATAAATTCCTTTTGAACCAACCCAATCCCATGCTCGCCAGATAGTGTTCCACCTAAAGCAGTTGTTAATTCAAAAATTTCAGCAATACCGAATTTGAGTTTATTTTTCCAGTCTTCATCGCTCATTCCAGCTTTAATGATATTCACGTGCAGGTTTCCATCACCGGCATGACCATAACAAACACTTTCGAAGCCATACTTAAAACCAATTTCTTTAATTCCGTTAATTAATTTGGGCAAAGCTGCCCTTGGAACCACTGTATCTTCTTCCTTATAAACTGAATTTGCTTTTACAGATTCGGCCATAGTTCTACGCATTCGCCACAATTCCTCTTTTTGCTGTGCAGTATCTGCAAATAAAACCTCAGTACAATCGTGTTGCTCGAGTACAATATTGGCTTTTTCACAATTTTTGAAAATATCATCCAGATCATCGCCATCAAATTCAATCATTAGCAAAGCAGCTACATCATCTTTTAAATCAAATTTAATGTCGTCGTATTGAATCACCCACTCCACTCCTTTTCGTTCCATAAACTCTACAGCAGATGGCGTTACACCTGCTCTGAAAAGGGCTGAAACAGCCGCACAGGCATCTTCATTGGTAGCAAAAGAACCCATCATCAGAACAGACTGACTTGGTTTTGGCAAAAGTTTGGTTACAATTTTGGTCACTATACCTAAGGTTCCTTCTGATCCAATCATTAACTGGGTTAAGTTATAACCCGATGCATATTTTAAGGTATTGGCACCTGTCCAAATAATCTCGCCATCAGGCAAAACCACTTCAAGGTTTAATATATATTCCCGTATCGTACCATATTTAACTACTCTTGGCCCACCAGAACCATGTGCCACATTTCCGCCGATAAAACAAGAACCTTTGCTGCTGGGGTCAACCGGATAAAGCAATCCTTCTACCGCCACTGCATTAATAAAATCTTCTGTAATAACACCAGGTTCAACTGTTGCCTGAAGGTTTTCAGTATCAATATCGGTGATGGATTTAAACTTTTCCATAGATAATGAAACCCCGCCGTAAATAGGCAAAGCTGCACCGCTTAAACCAGTTCCCCCACCCCGTGGCGTTACCGGAACATGATGTGCACTACAGATTTTAAGCAAAGCTGATATTTCCTCCGGGGAAGTTGGCTTCACCACAACTTCTGGTTGATAACGTAAGTCTTCCGTTTCGTCATGACTATAACGGTCTAAACTTTCAGCATCGGTAAATACTTTTTCATCGCCTAAGGCTAACTTGATTTCGGATAAAATTGCTGTATTTATTTTGTTAAAGGTCATTCTTATTTGGCTGAAGTGTAGGACAACTGAACAAAGGAATGCCCGATTTGCCCAGGCATTGGAGGATTTAATTTTTTTATACTCACATTTACATGTTCCACAAAGGGATAAATATTAATCACTTTTGAAATGATATTTTTCAAAACCGTTTCCAAAAGCTTTTGAGTATTTTTCATCTCATTCAGGATAATCTCGTTCAAATCTTCGTAATTCACCGTTTGAGCAAGCTCATCATCAAAGCCCTGAGGTATAAATTCAGTCTCCAGATCGATTATAAAATGATTTCCGATTAATTGCTCTTCGGGATAATAGCCATGCAGGGCAAAGCATTTTACATCTTTCAAAGCTACGGTTTGTTTATATTGACTCATGAATGTTTTGTATGCCGCTAAATTAAATTTTTATTCATGAATATCATGCCCCTTGTGGTAAATTGTTACCTTTGAAATAAACGCTATTTCTTAACCAGATTAGAAAACGACGATGAGCAAATCAGCAAAAAAAGACCTTTTCGAGGCTCCCGACTATTATTTATTGGATGAATTGTTAACAGATGAACATAAGTTAATTCGTGCAACGGCAAGAGAATGGGTGAAGAAAGAGGTAAGCCCAATCATTGAAGATTATGCGCAAAAAGCAGAATTTCCAAAGCATTTAATAAAAGGGCTGGCTGACATTGGTGCTTTTGGACCAACTATTCCGGTAGAATATGGTGGTGCGGGTTTAGATTATACTGCTTATGGCATCCTGATGCAGGAAATAGAACGTGGTGATTCAGGAATCCGTTCTACGGCATCCGTTCAAGGATCTTTAGTGATGTATCCGATTTATGCTTATGGAAGCGAGGCACAACGCAAAAAATACCTACCCAAGTTAGCCAGCGGTGAAATGATAGGTTGTTTCGGATTAACGGAACCGGATCATGGCTCTAATCCAGGCGGAATGGTGACCAATATCACAGACGCGGGTTCTCATTATATTTTAAATGGTGCAAAAATGTGGATCAGCAATGCGCCTTTTGCAGATATTGGTGTAGTTTGGGCGAAAGATGAATCTGGAAAAATTAGAGGAATGGTTGTTGAACGTGGAATGGATGGATTTTCTACACCTGAAACACACAATAAGTGGAGCTTAAGGGCATCTGCTACAGGCGAACTGGTTTTTGATAATGTTCAAATTCCGAAAGAAAATGTATTTCCGGAAATTAGTGGCTTGAAAGGTCCGCTAGGTTGCTTAAACCAGGCCCGTTATGGCATTGCCTGGGGTGCCTTGGGTGCTGCAATGGATTGTTATGATACAGCATTAAGATATTCAAAAGAACGGATTCAGTTTGGAAAACCAATAGGAGGCTTTCAATTGCAACAGAAAAAATTGGCCGAAATGGTTACAGAAATAACTAAAGGTCAGCTTTTGGTTTGGCGTTTAGGGATGCTTAAAAGTGAAAACCGAGCCACTGCTGAACAAATATCAATGGCTAAAAGAAATAGTGTTGAAATAGCATTGGATATTGCCCGTAATGCCCGTCAAATGCTTGGTGGAATGGGGATTACAGGAGAATATTCCATTATGCGCCATATGATGAACCTGGAATCTGTAGTGACGTATGAAGGCACTCACGATATCCATTTATTGATTACCGGAATGGATGTGACCGGGTTAAATGCGTTTAAATAAAAAACATGATTTTTGTGATTATCAAGATCTAAGCGTACAAAGCATGCTTTAATATTTAAAGCGCTCATATAGCTCAAGCAAAGAATTATGTTGTCGCATATAATTTCAATATCGGATTATTAATTAATTTTGGTGCGACAAGTTTACAATATAAAAAGATTTACAATCCTGCTATTAATAAGTATAAATCAGGATTGAATAAGATTTAAGGATTTGTATCATAATGCGCCAAAGTATTAATTAAATACTGGTTTAATTTTATTAAAATATAGTCTTGAAATTTTTTATACACTGAATATCAACAACTTGTTCATAATAATTAAAATACAAATTATTGGATTTGATCTTCTGAACTATAATCAGGAAAATCCTTAAATCCTTAAAATCATGACCCAAAATGGATTATAAAAAATATACCTACATATCAGCAACGCCTGAAGAAGTTTATTTAGCACTTACCAAAGACATTAGTATTAAACTGTGGACGGGTGCCGAGGTTGAATTTGAAGAAAAACCTGATACTGAATTTTCTTTTTGGGATGGCGATATCGTAGGTAAAAACCTGGAGTTCGAAACCAATAAGAAAATTGTTCAACAATGGTATTTCGGTGAAGATGGCGAACCTTCCATTGTAACCATCAAACTTCACCCGGATAAAGGTGGAACTTCGTTAGAATTTAGACAAACGAACATTCCTGATGAAGATTATAAAGACTTTACAGAAGGAATAGATGAATATTTCATCGGTGGACTGGTCGATTTCTTTGACGAATAAAACATAAGCCTTGCCCTTGCTGTTTAAATTAAGAAAATCATGAACAGAACTGTAGGACTCATATTAATTATTGCTGGCATCGCAATGCTCATCTGGACTGGCTTCTCCTATACTAAAAAAGAAAAAATAGTGGATGCTGGTCCGATTCAAATCTCTGCCGACAGACAAAAATCTTTTGCCTGGCCTCCTTATGTTGGCGGTATAATCCTGATTGCTGGTGCATTTATCTTCATCGCTTCCGGAAAGCAAAAGTAGATTCCACATTTACTTTTTATTGCTCACCTTTTCTTCCCAACTCTTACTGCGGAAGTAACTTTCATATGGTGTAGATTTTTCATAAATAAAATTATTTGCAACAATGTTGCGAAATAAAGGATTTATATTTTGCAACATTGTTGCAATTAAGTATCTTAGTGGTGTTGCAACCGGGGATAAGCCGAAACCTCGTAATCACCAGTAGGCATCATATTTAATCACTTATTTTATGAAAAATCAACCAGAAAAAATCACATTAACTTTAGAAGACCTTCAATTAGAAAGTTTTGTAACCAGTATCGACAGTGAAGTTGCGATGCGTTTATCAGGTGGTTTAGGTAATGTATCAGAACCTACGCACACAGAACAAACGGATGACCATCATACTCCACCGGTAAGATGTACCACGGTAATCTGCTAGTTAATTAGTTCAAGTTCAAGGCGCCAAATGGCGCCTTGTTTATTCTGTACAACTTATAAAGCCACATTTTAGCAGCAACCGAATTTGCTGTAATATCTTTTGAGTAACGAGTTCATTGCCGGCACCTGGTTCAAAATAATCTTTAGCTATTTTCTCTACCAGCACCAAGATTTTTGATTCTTTGGTACTTAATAGCTTAATGATGATCGCTGGAAATATACCAATTTGCTTTTCTTCAACGCCATGCTCATTACAAATCAGTAAGCATCCCCCTGAGTTTGCGTTATCGCCAAAATACTTCACATGACTACTCAGCTTTAACGTAAGCGCGATCAAATCACCATCAGATTTTAAATTCGCTTCTTTTGCTTTTCTATTGAGGTAGCTGTTTTGTTGCGCGTAGCAGAAATAACCTTTATGAAGTTTCCATAATTTCAATATTTCAGTTTCCAGATTAAATGTTTGCATTATTTCCTCTTTACCTTCCTCAAGTGTATTTATGCTGGATAATAGCAAGGCACTAAATGCATCAATGTTTTCTACCTGATCAATTACATCCAAATTAACAATTGCTTTTTCAAGATTCTCGATTGTTCTTTTATAGTATGGCGAAAAAATTTTCTGTTTAATAACCATTGTTGAAAGCTGTGTTTTCAGGCTAACGTTTTTCAAAGGTTTAGGTAAGGCTGGTTTTGCAATAGAATTAGATTGATTGCCAGTTATAAGTTGTAAAAGCATATACCCTACTCCTGCTTTCCCGGAAAAAAGCCCATAATCATCTGCACCACAAGACAGGTATTCACTGTAACTGCTCGTTTTTTGGTATTGTTTAATGGCACCATCCATTAAACCACAAAGTTTTTCATCAATTTTGTTTCTGTCTTTAACACACATCAGAAATGGAATCATTCCGGTGTAACCACTTACCAATGTAAAGTCTGGCCGGGTTGATTTTGCAAGGTCGGATAAACATCTTTCCAATGCATCATCACACTGTTTTGAATAAATTTCATTTTGGGTTAATTCAAACGCCATATTTCTTGATAAACCTACTCCGGCAGCCCCGTGTGCCCATGCATTTACACCAGCCATATCAGAAATAAAAGTATCAAGTTGCCAAAGGTGTGCATCTGGTTTTGCCAGGTTATAATTCCCAATGCGCAAATCCAGCCAGTTCTTAGCGGGAGCATAATAATATTGCATTTCATAAGCTAATGCTTCTTCTGCAAGATACAACAAGCCAGGTGCATTAAAATAAACACTTAACTGCATCAACACATAGGCAATGCCGGATGCACCATGAGAGATACCAGTCATGCTATCATATGCTTTTTTTGACTGATTGTAATCCCATTTCAATCCAATTTCTGCGATACGAGCTTCGTTTACAAGGCGATCTAAGAGCGAAGATATAAGTTGCATCACCTCATCGTTTTGAGTATGGTGATAAAGCAAGGTAAAAACAAGTAAATTCCCGGTATAACCACTTAGCAAATCTGCTTTAGGAAGCTCAATACTTAACTGTTGTTGATTATTCAATGTTAAATGTAATGCCTCCTTTAAATATTTTTCGTTTCCTGTAACTTCGAAGATCTTCAGATTAGTATAAATTACTCCTCCAATTCCCGTAAACAAGGCAAAGAACTTCGGATTCAATACAGCTGTAGACCTTAAGATTCTGTTCATCACTTTATCTATTAAATGAAGATGCGCCACATTTTGATCAAAACGATAGAGTTCTAAAAAGAATAAAGCGATGCCACAATTGCCATTAAATATATCGTAACGTTCTTCAAATTCATAGTCTTCTGCGTTGACATAATATGGTGTGAACCACCAGGCCTCATTTGTGGTTTCATTTTTTTTCAACAACAAATCATCTCTGATTTCATTTAGATGATTGATGAAAATTTGATTCTGTGCGATTGTAAACATGAATTTAATTTGAATGGTTTGTCTGATGAATAGCGTTGAGACAGGTTTTTACCACATACATCAGATAAGCTTCTTCCTGGTTAGCGATGCAGAGGCGATTATTGGTCATGTGCATCAGGCTTGATATGATTTCCTGGAGTTTAAACTCGTTAAATCCTGCATTTTTATACTGATTCATCATTTCCAGGTTGCTTGTTTTGTATTTTGCTAATTCATCAGCGATACTGTCTTCATTCAATTCCTTCCAAAAAGCTTTAGTCGCTAAACACAGTAATTCTTTTTTTGGAGATAAGACTTGTTCAAACTGATTGAGCCAATATTGCTTTTCTTCGGGGATGGAAAATCCGGGCCGATACAATCTGGGTAACCAACCGTCTATGAAAAAATCGCATATGGAGATTAATTTTTCTAGTTTCCATTGGGTACAAAACAACAGTATTAAATGGAGCCTGATTGCTTGTATGAGAATCTGACTGGTTGTGTTTCTGATCAAAAGCCAGTTTAAAATACAGGCTGATGAAATAGCGAAATGCTGTTCGGCCCAAACGATACTTTCCTCGTTCCCATATCGATTAATTTCTGGGAGATAATCCACGGTTAAAACCTTCTCCACTTTAAATTCCGCGTACTGAAATTGAAAAAAATTACGTTTTAATGCTTCAATAATTTGCTCATGATAAACTGGATCTGCTTGAAGCCTCAAACGGATATGACTTCCTCCTTCCCAATACCGGATAAAAAACCAAGGTGAAACTGGGGATAAAAAGCTTTTCCATCGACTCACAAATGGTACAATCGACCTTTTCAAAAGCTCATCAGCATCGCCACTGTAAAAAATATGCAGGCCTAGCCATGTATAAACAGGTAGTTTAATTTCGCTAGCCATTATACCACTGTATTAAATATTCCTTTACCCCACTTCTTGCTGGTACAGGCAGTACTTCCTCAACCGTGATGTAGTTTCCTGCTCTCGCCAACAAGCGTTTGAACATGATCACAAACAAGGGCTTATCAAATGCAATATATTGGGGTTTATAATCATCATGCAGGCCTTCCTTTTGTGCGATCTCACCGTCTACAATCTTCTTCTGAAAGGCACGTTTTCTCAAAAACAAAAAAATCTGTCTTGGTATTTTCTGTAAATCTAACCAGCTATTTAACCGAATGAAATACTCAAAATCTGTCTCTATCTGTTGTTGAATGGGTATAATCGTTGTTTTTATCCGCCAGGTTTTTCTCCTGATGATCACGGTTTCTTCGTAGGTAATTCTAGGTAGCCAGTAAACATCAGGTTCTTCATCTCCAAATTTGCTTTGACAATACTGGTCGATCAACTGGATAAATGGCTGAAGCGAAATTCGGGCATCAGGATTAAAATGAGCCAGTAATTGATATAAATTTGAGCGATTATAAAAAGATTCCAAACTCAGATCATAACTATAAACTTTTTGATCATTAAGCATAAGTTCCAGAGCATTATCATATGCATTCAGGCAAACTGATAAATCGCCCACCTTTATTTGCTGATCAAGAGGATAAATATTATTTCCTGACGGAAGAGATAACTCGTGTTTAAGCAGTGCAGGATGAATATTGGCATTAAAAGTAGAAGCATCATTCAACTCTGCCTTTATTACATTCGCTTCGATAGCCTCATTATACAAAACAAATTCCGCTTGTATTTTTGAATCAAAAAGCGACAGGAACCGTCCGCTCACCTTGCCCATGCCAGGCAAAATCGAATTGATTACACCACAAATCTGATCTTCGTACTGATAAAACTGTATAAAAGCGCCTACTGAAGAAAGTGAACCAAGATCAGATTCAACTGGCAAATCTGAAAAGAAAGCATCGGTCAAATTAAGTGTTTCTCCTAAAACATCCAACTGTTTCAGTTTAGCTAAGACTGTGGCTTTCCAAACTGTGTCGGCTACTTTTTGCACATTATCTTTTGCCTGCGCTTTCTCTGGCTTTTTAACATGGAAGTAATAATCCCTGTAAAAATCAGTCACTTTAATCTTTTCCCGCTTTGGATATTTAGAGAAGTAAAAATTGCGCATCTTGAGGCGCTCGTTCCGCATTACGTCTAAAGGAAGCAGGTGTTTAACAAGCTGGTTTGTTTTAGATACGAAACCAGCAACTCCTGCCTCGGGCAGTACCTCTATATTTTTTGTAAAACAATCTTCATAGAAAATATTACGTGCCGAAAAATAATAAGGAACAAAGCCATTGGTTTGGAAAGATTGGTGATCTCTGATTTCATCTGCATTGATAATTTTCCTTTCTTCCGCACTACTGTAATAGGGCAATCCTGCATCTTTCTGTAATTGGAGAAAAACGCTGTTTACTTCATTTTCTACCTGTTGCAAAATCTGATAACGTTGAGGTGGTTTAGCATCAGCGTAATGATCACGATGGTGTTGCAAGGCTTCGAAAAGATTAATTAAAGTGGTAATGGAATGATGCTGCTCCGGCAACGATCCAAAAAACTCCAAAAGCTTTCCATCCCAGTTTTCATCCATTCCCGAAAAGCCAAATCCAAAATCCAATAAACCAGTATTTATCAATTTAATTAAATATGCTTTGAGTGTCTCGCGGGTTAGCTGCTCCACACAATCCAATAAATAGGTAATAAGTATCTTTAAATTAACAGGCTGATTTGTGTTATGTAAATAATTGATTACCAATAATGGGATACCATTAGCTGTTAACTGCTGAAAGGATTCGATATTGTTAAAGTTGGCTAGAAACTGAATTTTATCATCCTTGATTTCGGCAGTAATGTTCATTTTGAGCAGTAAATATTCATTTAGTTTAGGATGTTGCCTGAGTATGGAACGCAGGTATTCGAAAAGAATATTATTCAATTTTAACCTGCTTTGTACTTCATGAATCTTAAATGACTGGCCTTTTAGATCGACAGCTGTAGTCATGATTCCGGTATAAGTAAAGCTGCTAAAGGGCGAAGTTTTGAAAGCCATGCGGCTGAGGTAGCGCAACAGACTGAATTCCATCCGTAGCTCTTTTTGCTTAAAATTATCGGGATCTTTCTTAATAAAATCATTCAACTGTGTATACAACACCGGGCTCGACAACATTAAACCATTTTGCAATTCTGAACTTAGCGCCATCTGCTGAATGATTTGCCGATGTACCCCAAACGCTCGTTTAAAGAGATTCTCATTCAATTCGAAGAAATTTTTTAGCAGGGCTTCGTTTAATAGGTAAGCTTGCAAACATTCAGGAAATCCTATTAAAGTTAATTCTTCAAGAAGCGTCAACTGCTCTAGACTTATTCTTTTATTGTTAAATATTTTACGTTTAATATTAATGAGCTGTTGCCTTAACTGATCGTCGGTTTGTTCGCTGATTATCGGGAACAAGCCATCGCATAAGGTATTTTTAAGTTCATCCCTTTTCTGTAAATGGTATTGATGCCTTTTGATTAACTCTTCACCCTGCTGAAAGGTAAACTGATCAAATGCCTGGCTGCTAAGACCTGCATATCGTACTAATGAATAAGGAAATATTTTGATAGACATAAAGTAGTTCTTAAGTTGATGAAAATTATTGCCCTAGTTCGAGTTGGTTTTTAATCAGGTAATAATATTGCCCCTTGATTTGAAGCAGTTCCTGGTGCGTGCCCACCTCTTTAATTTCACCTTGTTGAAGCACCACAATCTGGTCTGCATTTTTTACCGTACTGAGCCTATGGGCGACAATCAGCACCGTTTTACCTTTAAAAAAAGTATTTAAATTATTTACAATGGAAAGCTCGTTCTGCGCATCAAGGGAGTTAGTGGCTTCATCCAGGAAAACATAATCAGGATTGCGATAAATCATTCTGGCAATCAACAAACGCTGTTTTTGGCCTTCACTTAAGCCGTAACCATCTCTCCCAACTACGGTTTCGTACCCAAATGGCATCTTCACAAAAAAAGCATGCATATTAGCCATTTTTGCTGCTTCGTAAAGGCGGTTCATATCTTTATTCTCCGCCCCGGCAAAGATATTATTGGCAATGGTATCCATAAAAACATATCCATCCTGCATCACCACTCCACAATGTTTCCGCCATGATCTGGCATTAATGGCTTCAATTTTCTGATCACCAATTTTAATATTTCCATCAGTAGCAGCATAAAATTTGAGCAGGAGCTTGATGAGTGTTGTTTTTCCGCTACCACTGGTACCTACAATAGCGGTTACCTTTCCTGCCGGGATGTTCAGGCTAACATCCTTTAAAACGAGTGTGCTATATTTGCTTCCGTACCGGAAGGATACATGATTCATTGCCATATCCACTGGCCCGTTTGCTGATAATTCTTGTTCCACTCCTAAATCTTCTTCTTCCTCCTGTTGTACTTCATCTATCCGCATCAAACTGAATTTTGCATTTTGAGAAACCCTAGAAAACTCTACCAGCTGATTAACTGGTGCATTCAGCTGACCACAGATATAAGTGATTGCCAGCATTCCACCCAGAGTTACCTGATCATGGATCACCAACATAGCCGCTGCATAAGTAATCAGTACATTCTTCACTTCATTGATAAAAGCACCAACACCCTGCATCCGCTGATCGAGTTGCAAAGCTTCGAGTTTAAGATCAAAAGACTGATCTTGCAGGCTTTCCCAAAGCTGCTTTTTTTCTTCCTCGCTACCGGTTAATTTGATTTCCTGCATGGCATAAAAAATCTCCAGGAGGAGTTGCTGATTGGCAGAAAGTACCTTGAATTTTTTCTGATCGATGATTTTTCTTTTCTGCTGGAAGGAGTTAGACCAGATCACACTGATACCAGCACCCACAATAAAGAGCAGGAAAATCTGCCAGTTGTAGTGAAGCAAAACGCCTCCAAGCACCAATAAAGTAATGGCCGATAAAACAAAATTGATGAGTGAATTGGTCAAGAATTCCTCTATCCGTTGATTATCATTTACACGCTGCATATTGTCTCCTGCCTGCCTGTTATCAAAAAAGGAGAAAGGCAGTTTCATCAGTTTCGCCAGAAAATCTTTAAGCATGGTAATGCTCGTTCTGGCGCCAATTCTAAATAGCAGCCGTCCGCGTACAAAATCCATTAGCATGCGTCCAGAAAAAAGCATAAGCTGCCCTAAGCAGATCAGGAGTAACAGGTTGGTGTTCTTCCCCTGAATGCCTTTATCTACAATCATCTGGGTGAGCAACGGAATCACCAGTGAAAAACCACTTGCCAATGCTAAACTCACTGCTATTGGAAACCAACCTTTACGGTGCAATTTTAAATAAGGAATCAGGTTCCAAAGGGAGGTTTTATGATCTGGCTTGCTTTCCATATCCTCAAACGCAGCGGTGCGTTCCAGTAACAATACACGCCCGGTCTCGTCACCATTTTTGATACTCCAGCCTGCTAAAAATTCGGTAGCGTTTAATGTGATTGTACCATTAAGTGCCGGATCAGCCAGATAAACTGATTTATCATTTACCTCATAAACCACTACATAATGTTCTTTTTTCCAATGCACTATAAATGGTAGCGGTAGTTTATTTAGTTTGTTATATTCCAATTCTGCAGCTATCGTTTTAAAACCGATATTTTCTGCTGCATCAAGAAGATCAAGCATTGTAGTTCCCTGCTTCCCGATTTTACACAACCTCCTTAGGTGTTGCATGGAAAAGTTTTTACCATGATATTCTGCGATCATTTTAAGACAAACCGGACCACAATCCATGGCATCGGGCTGCTTATAAAAAGGATACTTTCTCCTGCGGATAAAATCTTTAATCATGCCTGAATTTGAAATAGTAAATGCAATGTAGTTGCAAATATGTAAAATATAATGCAACTTTGATGCATTATTAAAACATCTTTAATGAAAAAAAAGAACGTTTCTATTTGGCGAACGCTAGTTGAAAAAGAGTTGCTGATGGTCTATCGAAACAAAATCATGTTCCTATCAGCCATGATAATCTGGACGCTTTTTATCGTTGCATCAGGTTGTACATTTCTGGATTACCAATCGGCGCATAAACAAAGAACAGCGGCCAACATGCTCTTCAGGCAACAATGGGCTCATCAACAACGTAATCCGCATGATGCAGCCCACTTTGGAACTTATCTTTTTAAATCCATTAACCTGTTAAACGTTTTTGATACTGGCTTAGATGATTATGCAGGAAATACCTATCGTGTGGAAGCGCATGTGCAACACGAACCTAATGCGGCTAATGCAGAGGGAAATGACGGCTCTATGCGTTTTGGCCGGCTTACTTTTGCCCTGATTTTGCAATTGCTTATTCCACTCCTCATTTTATTTATTACGGCAACCAGCATCACCACCGAAAAAGAGAACGGCACCTTAAAAATGTTGTTGGCTCAGGGTTTAAGTGCAACCAGATTAATATGGGCAAAGGCAATTGCGAATTACCTTTTCATTGTGGTATTGGTGTTCCCAATTTTTCTATTCATGATTTCTATGCTCTTCTTCTCTGCTGATTTTATCAATCTGCTTCCAAGGTTACTATTATTAATACTGGCATTTCTAATGTATTTTTTCTTTACCGTATTATTGGGCACGCTGGTTTCAGCATATAGTGGTAATTCGGGAAAAGCACTTTTAACTGCTTTGACCTGCTGGATTGTAATGAGTATTATTTCACCGAAATTACTCACCAGTATAGCAGATCGCCATTATCAGCCAATGTCTCGTGCTACTTTCACTGATCTGGTAGAACAAGGTTACCGAAAGGGAATGAACGGCCATGATCCATATGCTGCACGTGGGGATCGTTTTGTTAAAAATATCCTTAAAAAATATCATGCAGATTCTATTAAAGACTTGCCCTTTAATATTGAAGGCTTAACGTTGCAGTATCATGAAGATTATCGCACCATGGCTTTTAATTATTATTTAGCACAAGTAGAACATCAGTTTGATAAACAGCAGCATTTTCTAAATGTAGCAGGAATTTTTAACCCGTTTATTTCTATCAAGAGGTTTTCTATGGCTTTATCAGGCACAGACTATTATCATCATCAGTATTTTTTTAAACAGGCGCAGGCCTATCGCAATCATTTAATTAAGAAGCTGAATCTACAACTGGCCATGCATAGTAAAGATGTAAAAGGAGAATATATTGTTGGCCCGCAATACTTTGCCAAGCTTGAAGAATTTGACGATCCGCTTCCGCATGTTAACCAAGTCATAAAATTAAATAAAACCACATTATTTTCTTTAACGGGGTGGATTATTCTTCTTACAGTATTTCTCCAGTTTGTTGCTTCACGTTCTTTAGCCCGAAATTATGAACCTGCTTAAAACGGTATTTTTATTCGAATTGCGGATGCTCCGCAGACAGCGTTTAGTGTTGTGCATGATTTCTTTTTTCCTTTTAACAGGCTTGTATAGTATTTACTATGGTCACCATTTTACTAAAAGACAACTCATGGCTATTGATAGTCTGGAACAAACCTATCAAAAGAAATATAAGGAGATTGCATCGAGTTTTACAGCAGATACCACTACCGCAGATGGAAAGCTCATCTTTGCGCAGGCCGGAATTCCATCGGTAATTGAATACCGCAACCCACTAAATGCCATACATCGGCCAGCAAATCTGATGTCGCTAGCTGTAGGTCAGCGAGATTTGCTGCCTTATTATGATGTGATTACCAGGAGGAGAAATACCGTTCAGGGGCCAAATGCTGAAATTGCTAATCCGGAAATGCTTGCTGCTGGTCATTTCGACCTCGCCTATATGATCGTTTATCTTCTTCCCTTGCTGGCCATAGCATTATCTTATAACACCTGGTCGAAAGAGAAAGAACAACAAACTGATCGGCTATTGGCGGTACAAGGCATGCATTTTAAACGCATCATCTTCTATAAACTAAGCTTCCGCTTTTTACTGGTCATTTTATTGGCTTGGTTGCTGAGCGCCATCGGAATTGTTAGTGATGTTTTTCTAAGTTCATTTAATCTAACGGCTTCAATTTTTTGGCTATTCACTGTGACGACTTATCTGCTATTCTGGTTTTCAATATGTTTACTTTTGATCAGGCTCGGCCAGAGTTCTGCCGTGAATGCGCTCTATCTATTGGCAGCATGGTGCTTTTTTCTTCTTGTATTGCCCGCAATAACCAATGCATTTGTTCGCCAATCTTACCCTATTCCGCTCAAAACTGATGAAGCTGTTGCTTTAAGAGAAAATAGTGAAGCCATTTGGGCCATGCCTAAACAGAAGCTAATTGATACTTTTTATCTCAATAATCCTAAATTCCAGAACTTAAAAACAGCTGCAGATACCAGTGAAAATAGCACTGTTCGTTTCGTTGCTTATTACGATCTCTTAGGGAGAAAGATGACCAGTACGATAGAAACTTATAATCAATATCCGCAAAAGCAAAATGCAATCTCTGTCAAATTAAGCTGGATTAACCCCGCAACTAAAACGCAGTACCTGCTGAATTCAATAGCCGAAACTGGATTAGCAGACTACCTATCCTACCAAAATCAGGTGAATCGTTTTCAAAAAACATGGGTTGATTTTATGACGGAATATATCATTCACAACAAAAATTTAAGCCTATCAGACTTACATCATCTACCAAAATTTGAAATGCTGCCAACGCCAGACAAAATCAAAAATATCGTGATTGGAATTTTATGTCTCCTAATCATTTCTACATCCATTTTGCTTTTAGCAACAAAAATAAAATCAGAATTATAAACTCAATCACCCATCAATTTAACAAATCACAGAAATGAAGAAAAAACTTTACCTCTCTTTAATCATCTTTATTTACATCCCCCGGCTATTTGCACAGCAGCAAAGCAAAACGAAATCTACTTTGGATTCTAACAAGACACAACAACTGAGGGAAATTAGCATCGCAGGAAAAAAGGCTCCCAAATTAAAAAAAGATACCTTATCGGCTGCGCTGAGAATGCAAATACCACTTCTTCAAATGCCTCAAAATATCATCAGTATTTCTTCGGTACTGATACAGCAGCAAGGAAGTTTTCAGTTAAAGGATATGGCAAGAAATGCCAGCGGAATCTATTTTGGGTATAATAGTTCGCCTTTTGATAATTCTGCATCCATCAAGATCAGGGGTTTTAATGCATCTACCACAATTAATGGAATGCCAAGTCGATTAGTACTTGGTGCCACTCTTGATGATGAAGCCTTAATTGAAAATCTGGAATTTATTAAAGGTCCTGCGGGATTTATAAGTGCCGTTGGAGAACCCGGCGGAACATTAAATATTTCTACAAAAGCGCCAAAAGAAAAGCTATTGAATGTGCAACTCACGGGAGGCAACTATAACCTTTTCCGGTCAACGGTAGATATTGGCAGTAAAGCTTTGAATAAAGGATTTTCGTATCGCTTCAATGCGGCCTACCAGCGTCAGCATTCTTATTTGAACCTAATGAAAACGGAGAAATATGTGATTGCTCCAGTACTCCAGTATAACTTCAGTCCGAAAACGTACCTGATTGCCGAATACAATTACATTCGTGGCGAAGTAAAAAATGGTTCATCTATCAATAAACTCAGGCAGGATAATGATGTGTTACAAGATCCAATCGGCGTTAATTATAGTGCAGGGATAGGACTTCCGTTGAGTGTGGCACAAACACACACCGGGAGATTTGTAGCCGTTCATAAATTTAATTCAAATTGGCAGTTAACCTCACAATCTAATTATGTTAAAGCGCCCTCTATCCAATGGTATATGGTATCTGCAAATAATAGAACCTCAATCAGTTTTGATAATGCAGGTAAAACCAAGAGAATATCCAGTAATTCCAACCTGTTAGGGGAAACCTATAATACCAATCTTTTTTTAAATGGTAAGTTTAACACAGGACAATTTAAACACACGCTTTTAATCGGTGGCGACTACACTACAGGTAAAGACTCATTATCTACTTATTATGGAAGTAATTCATTTGCCTTCGACCGCAACAATCCGAATTATGATGTAGATGTGAACACTGTTGCCGTAACAAAAAGATCCATCAGGCAGGAAAATAAAATTCATTACACGGCGGCATACGTTTATGATAACATTGCCTTTAATAAATTTCTACTTACTGTTGGAGCCCGCTACACGGAATACCGCAATCGGAATATTTTAACCACTACGAGAGGACCACGCGTACCTGATTATTACAAGCAACATGCATTTTCACCTCGTTTAGCTTTAACTTTTACGCCAGATTCTACTTCCTCTATCTATTTTTTGTATGATCAATCTTTTGTTCCACAAACTGGCCAGGTGGTAACTGAAACCACTGATGGTTCAACCGCAGGACAGCGAACCGTTACAGGAACAAGAGCCATTGAACCTCAATTTGGAAATAGTTTCGACATTGGAATTAAAAAAAACTGGTTTAATGGGAAGTTACTCACTACCATAAACGGTTTCCGCTCTGCAAAGCAAAATGTATCTGCCAGAGATTTTAGAAGTTATACGGCAACAGCAGGAGCAGCAGCCTATTACCTGCAATTGGGTGAAGTGGTAAGCAAGGGAATTGAAGTTGATGTGATTGGAAATATTACAGACAGGCTATCTTTAGTTGCGAATTATACCTACGTGGATGCGAAAATTACTAAGGATAACAATCTTGATCCAACACCAGATAACCCTTCTATTGTAGGGCAAAAAATGCCTGATGTGCCACAGCAAATTTTTAATACCTGGATTCAGTATAGCATTCCATTAAAGGGTTATAATAAAATCTCTTTCAGCGCCGGACAAACCACCATTACAAAACTCTCTGCAATTAGTCAGCGGGATGTTTTCTTACCGAATTATACTAAATTTGATGCAGGTGTAAATTTTACGAATCCAAGATATTGGGTAAGGGTAATCGCAGATAATTTGGCAAATAAACGTTACATCTCTTCAGGAGATATTACGACTGATTTTCCGTATGCCGGAAATAACTATTTCTTTGTTGAAGGAGAACCATTTAACATTAGGTTTTCTGTTGGCATCAAGTTTTAAAACCTGATTAACTAAGTAAAAAAATCGCCGATACGGTGGCAGAATTTGCTTCTTGTATCGGCGATTAATACTAAATTTCGTTACTATAAACAGATCTTATGGCATCTCTTAAGTTATATTTCGAGGCCATCACTTCTCCATAGGCACCTGCGCTTCGGATGGCGAAAATATCACCTCTGAACGAAGTTGGCTGTTCTACCTCTTTTCCAAAGCAATCTGTACTTTCGCAAATTGGTCCAACGATATCATACTTAACGACTTCAGACTCCTGACTCTCGGCTCCAGACTGACTAAGATTCTCAATTTTATGATAGGCCTGATATAAAGCCGGACGCATCAATTCTGTCATGCCGGCATCTAAAACGACGAAGTTTTTCTTCTTCCCATTTTTGATGTATAAAGCCCTTGTAATAAGTGATCCTGTTTGTCCGACAAGCGCTCTGCCCAATTCAAAATGCACTTCCTGTCCTGTTTTGATCTCCAAAAATTCGTCAAATATTTTAAAGTATGATTCGAAGTCAGGTATCTGATGATCAGGATTATAGTAGTCGATACCTAAACCTCCGCCTACGTTTAAAACTTTTAGTGTAAAGCCTTTATCTTCAAACCAGGTGGCAAACTCATTCACCCGAACACATAAGTTTTTGTATACATCAAGGTTGGTAATCTGAGAGCCAATATGAAAATGAATCCCAATAAATTTAAGGTTTGCAGATGCTTTTAAAGTCTCTGCACATTCTGGTAAATCCCAGGAATTAATGCCGAATTTATTTTCATCTAAACCTGTGGTAATGTTGTGGTGCGTATGTGCATCAACATTTGGATTGATGCGGATAGCAACCTGTGCTATCTTTCCTTTAACAGCAGCCAATTCATTTAGCACTTCCAGTTCCTGAATAGATTCTACATTGAAACAGAAAATATCCAGATCTAATGCTTCATTAATTTCTTTATCAGATTTACCTACCCCTGCAAAAACGATTTTCTGATGATCAAAACCTACTTCTACAGCTCTCCTTACCTCTCCGGCACTTACGCAATCTGCGCCGAAACCGATGCCCTTAATTTCTTCTAGCAGAACAGCATTGAAGTTAGCTTTTAAAGCATAATGGATATGAAAATCATACGGAGCTGCTGCTTCCGCACAGGTACGAAGCGTTTTTTGCAGTAAATCGGTATCGTAATAGTAAAAAGGTGTTTCTATATTGTTAAACTTTGATATATCTTTATCGGCGAACATGTTCAAATTCCTTATTATAATTTTAATTTTATTTTTTGGGCTGGTGTATTTCGGTAATTACCTCGATTTAAAGAACGGAAAAATTACCCAAAAACAATACAACGGAAAAATCCGGTTTTCACTCGTTTTGCTCCTAATTGTATTATTCCTCTTATTTATTAAAAAATGAAGATCGTAGCAGCCATATTTATTGTATTCATTATCTCTTTAGGTTTGTATAATTCCTATAAGAAATATAAAAACGATCAACTTCCAAAAGGCTTTTTAGCTTTGCATGGCTTACTTGGCCTTTTGGTCATTTTCGGTGCGCTTTACCTTCTATTCGAATAATCGATTATGCAGGCTTCTTAATGCCTCCGTTTTATATTCACTTAAAATAAGCAATGACACATTGTAATTGCTTCCGCCGTAAGAAATCATTCTGATTGGAATATGCTTTAGTCCTTCTAAAACCCTGCTGGCAAAGCCATGTTTTTCTGAACCAAAATCGCCCACCACGCAAACAATACTGTGGTTGGTATCTACTTCTACTGTTCCGAAACTTTCTAACTCTTCAATGATTTTAGGAAGATTCCCAATTTCATCAATAGTAAGAGAAACCGCCACCTCAGAAGTCGTAATCATATCAATTGGTGTCTTATAACGTTCAAATACTTCGAAAACACGACGAAGGAAACCATAAGCCAGCAACATCCGGCTAGATTGAATGCGAATGGCCGTAATTCCATCTTTAGCTGCAATGGATTTTATCTTTCCTTTTTCGCTTTCGTGTGTAATTAACGTTCCGGCAGCCGATGGCTCCATCGTATTTAACAAACGAACAGGGATTTTATATTTCTGCGCCGGGAAAACAGATTGCGGATGTAAAATTTTCGCACCGAAATAAGCCAGCTCAGCCGCCTCATCAAAAGATAATTGTGCAATGGGTTTGGTTCCTTTCACCACTCGTGGATCATTATTATGCATTCCGTCTATGTCTGTCCAGATTTGAACTTCTTCCGCTAAAATTGCAGCGCCAAGTAAAGAAGCAGTGTAGTCGCTACCACCACGGCGTAAATTGTCTACCTCACCAAAGCTATTGCGGCAAATAAATCCTTGAGTGATGAATAATTTATTTCCCTTATGTTGTTCCAGAAGCGGCGTTAAATGTTTCGTGGTAAATGGAATATCAGGCTCATTGTCTTCATCTGTTTTCATAAAATCCAATGCTGGTAACAGCACAGATTCAATTCCAATCGAGTTTAAATAAATATGATATAAAGTAGTAGACAATAATTCGCCCTGCGCCAGTACCACCTTCTCTTCAACGGGAGTGAAAATATCATTAGTTAAAACAGCTAAGAAGCTGAAATGGTAATCAATCACTTCATTTCCCATTTCCTGGAAATCTGCAGCGGGCAAAAGTTCGATTACGAAATCCTTATATTTTTGATATAAATTTTCTACGGCAGTACTTCCGTTCTTCTTATCTCCGGCTAAAAAATAATTAGAAATTTCCACTAAACTATTTGTAGTTCCAGAAACGGCTGATAACACTACAATCTGTTCTTCATTTGGATTAATGATATCCAATAACTTCGTCATTCGCTCGGGACTACCAACTGACGTACCCCCAAATTTTAATATTTTCATCTACTTAATTATTATTTTACCTGTGATAAATACTGTCAAAACTTTACATAATTCCTTTTAGAATGTGAAAAAGTTAAGATGGCTTTACTTTAATACCGGAATTTCTTTATTATTGTATCGGGGCGTGAAAATAAGCAAAACAAGCTTAAAAGCAACATCCTCAACAAAATAAAATTTGGATAAATTCAAATAAATGAATTTAGACCAAACTTCATCAACGAAATTTTGTTCAACACGAGATATTTAATTAAAAACAAGCTCAATGCAAGCAATTGACCAATCTACACAAGCCACCATTAACCAATGGTTAGGCGGTAATTACGACGAAAAAACGAAGGCTGAAATACAGGCATTAGTTGATCAGGATGCAACAACAGATCTAATCGATTCATTTTATAAAAGTTTAGAATTCGGAACTGGTGGCTTACGTGGCATCATGGGCGCAGGCTCTAACCGCATTAATAAATACACCATCGGTACTGCCACTCAGGGTTTAGCAAATTATCTCAACAACAAATATCCTGGCGAAAAAATCAGCGTAGCAATTGCACACGATAGCCGCAATAATTCTGACTATTTCGCTAAAATCACTGCTGATGTTTTCTCTGCCAATGGTATTTATGTTTACTTTTTTAAGGAATTAAGACCAACACCAGAACTTTCTTTCGCCGTGCGTCATTTCGGTTGCAAAAGTGGCGTAATGTTAACCGCATCCCATAATCCAAAAGAATATAATGGTTACAAGGCTTATGGTGCAGATGGTGGTCAGTTTACTTCTCCTGATGATAAGTTGGTAATTGATGAAGTAAATAAAATCAGCAGCATCGACGAAGTTAAGTTTGATCGCGTGGAAGCAAACATTGAATTAATTGGCGAGGCGGTAGATAAATTATACTTAGATGGCATCACGGCACTTTCTATTTCACCTGAAGCCATTAAAAGACAACATGATTTAAAGATTGTTTACTCTCCTATCCACGGTACCGGAATTACTTTGGTACCTAAAGCACTGGAACAGTTTGGTTTTACTAATGTTACCATTGTGGAAGAGCAAAGTAAACCAGACGGAAATTTTCCAACGGTAGTTTATCCAAATCCTGAGGAAAAAGACGCTTTAACTTTAGCCATGAATAAGGCTAAAGAAATAGATGCTGATTTAGTGTTGGCAACAGATCCTGATGCAGATCGAGTAGGTATCGCTGTGAAAGACAATGATGGCGAATGGGTTTTATTAAATGGGAACCAAACGGGGAGTTTATTAATCAATTACCTATTAACAGCATGGCAAGAGGCTGGTAAATTGGATGGCAACCAGTTCATTGTAAAAACAATTGTAACTTCAAACCTGATCGAAGAAATTGCGAAGAAAAAAGATGTTACTTATTATAACACCTTAACAGGATTTAAATACATCGGTCAGGTAATGACAGAGCTGGAAGGAAAGAAATACTTTATTGGTGGTGGTGAAGAAAGCTACGGTTATTTAATCGGCGATTTAGTCCGTGATAAGGATGCTGTTGTTTCTGCTGCTTTCATTTCTGAAATGACTGCATATTATAAAGATAAAGGTGCCAGCTTATATAATGCATTGCTTGATATGTATGTAGAATATGGCTTATACAAAGAAGATTTAGTATCGCTGACCAAAAAAGGCAAAACCGGTGCAGAAGAAATCAAAGCCATGATGGTGAAATTCAGAGAGAATCCACCTGCTTCTTTAGGCGGTTCTAAAGTGTCTGTATTGAAAGATTATGAATTGAGTCAGGAAACGGATTTGGCAACAGGAAAAGTAACCAAACTGGATTATCCTACTTCTGATGTTTTGCAGTTTATTACAGAAGATGGAAGTATCGTTTCTGCACGGCCGAGTGGAACAGAGCCTAAAATCAAATTTTATTGCAGTGTGAATGCGCCATTAGCTGATCGCGCTGATTTCGCGAAAGTAAATGAAGAGTTGGGCGAGAAAATTAAAGCGGTAATGGCTGATTTACAAGCGTAAGAAATCGGATTTAGATTTTCTCAACAATATAATTAAGAACCACAGTTGATATTTTCATCTGTGGTTTTTTTAATAAGATGCTGAATAAGTTCAGCAGGACGCATAAAGTAATTCTTAACAGATATAGATCTCACGATTCGTCACCCTGAATTTATTTCAGGGCCTATTCAAAAAATCCTACATAACTTTTTCTTTGCCAACCTCAATTTCGTTTGTACATTTGCAAGCGAAATACAATGTTTAAAAAAGCCCTTATATTTTTTCTGGTGATCTGTACCATATCTAATTGCTATATGCAATTGATCGTGTATTCAGGCTATCAAATGAATAAGGAATACATTACTTCTGTATTTTGTATTAATAAAGCGCATCCTGAATTGCATTGTGATGGCCAATGTTTCCTGGCTAAAAAATTGAAAGATTTGGACGGGAAGAATAAACAAACACAGGAAACGCTAAAGAGAATTGCAGAAGCTGATCCCGAATTTCAGGTTTTAACATGGAATCATCACCTTTCCTATTTCATTATCAAATCGGAAAGCCTTTACCTGGAAAAACCGATTAAAGACCTTTCCATTTCTATTTTCCATCCGCCGAAAGTGGTTTAAGTAAATCTTTTTCTTGCGATCGTTACCTCGATCCGATAGCTATCGGATTTATCTCAGGGTTTATCATGTATATTTTCAATTAGATGCTGAAATAAATTTATCAAGACGACCGTATTAGAATTTCTTTAAATACTTTTTACTTATTCAATTTTCAAAAAATGAAATTATCTCAATACTTATTGACATTATTATGCCCTATTATACTCCTGTCATCATGCAAAAAAGATGGCGATGAAACCACTCCAGATGCCAAATCCAGTTTTACCTTAGAATTTGAACATCAGGTAAACGGTGCAGCCCTGAATTTAAATACCACCACCTATAAAAATGCAAAAGGCGAAGACTTTAAAATCAATGTATTCAAATATTATGTGAGTAACGTCAAATTAAGCAAAGCAGATGGAACAACTTATCTGGTTCCAGAAAGTTATTTCTTAATAGATGAATCAAAACCAGCATCAAAATTAATTACAGTAAGTGATATTCCAACGGGTGATTATACCAAAATTGAATATACCATTGGTGTAGATTACGCACGTAATTTTGCAGGTGCTCAAACTGGTGCTTTAGATCCAATAAACGGCATGTTCTGGACCTGGAACAGTGGCTATATCTTTGTTAAACTGGAAGGTACATCTCCGCAGTCTATAGCCGCAAATCAGGCTTTAACTTTTCATATTGGGGGTGTTGTAGATCCTAATAATACGATCAGAACCTACTCAACTGAAATTAATAGCGCCAACCCATTAAGAATCAGAACAGATTCAAAACCAGATATACATTTTATCGTAAATGCAGCTGCGCTGTTTACAGGTACAACAGATGTTAGTTTTGCCTCATTAAATTTCACTATGGGTGGAGCCAACTCAGTTATTGTAGCCAACAACTATGCAAAAGGTTTATTCCGCCTAGATCATATTCATAATTAATGGTTAGGAAAATTGTTGTCTTCGCAGTACTTACTTTAAGTATTGCGTTGATGTATGCCTGTAGTAAAAACCAGGAAGAAATTAAACAGGAAGAAAAACCAATAAAATTTTCTATTCCTTCAAATTTCCCTGCCCCGGCATACAAATTTGAACAAAATAAACTGAGTAATGCTGGCTTTGCCTTGGGTAAAAAATTATTTTATTATGCCAGGTTATCCGCAGACAAAAGTGTGTCATGCGGCAGTTGCCATCAGCAATTCGCCGCTTTTGCAAACCTTGATCATAAAGTAAGTCATGGTGTAAACAACTGCCAGGGAAAACGAAACGCTCCGCCCCTTTTTAATCTGGCGTGGCAGAAAGCTTTCTTTTGGGATGGTGGAGTGAAAAACCTGGAAACATCACCATTAAATGCCATTACAGATGCCTGTGAAATGGGTACTGATATTCAAACCATCATTACTTTTTTGAAAAGCACCTCACCCTATCCCGATATGTTTAAACAGGCTTTTGGTACAGAAGAGATCAATTCTCAATTGCTTTTAAAATCACTCACTCAGTTTACTGGTGTATTGGTTTCGGGAAATTCAAAATATGATCAGGTAATCCGTAACGAGGCTGGTGTTTCATTTACTGCTGAAGAACAATCAGGTTATACACTTTTTAAAGAAAAATGCAGTTCCTGCCATGCAGAACCTTTTTTTACAGATTTTTCTTATCGTAACAATGGACTCGATTTAGTTAGCTCTGATGAAGGTCGTTCTCATATCACAGGTGTGCCAACTGATTTTGGAACATTCAGGATACCGAGTTTAAGAAATATCGAATATACAGGTCCATATATGCATGATGGTCGTTTCTACAGCCTGGACGAAGTGCTAGAACATTATGATTCTGGCATTAAAGCAAACAAAAATTTAGATCCATCACTTAAAAATGGTCTTCAATTAAACGGCTTGGAAAAAACACAAATCAAAGCATTTTTAAAAACCTTAACCGACAATGAATTTATTAAAAACAAATTATATAGCGAATCCTAAGTTGATCGTGATTACGTTGTTTCTGCTGCTCAGTAGCAATGTTTTTGCTTGTGATATCTGTGGCTGTTTTATGGGCATCACACCCTACTACAATAGAAACAGTATCAGTGTATTATACCGTTACCGATCATTTAATGGTTATGATGGTCAATCGCACTCATTATTCCCTAACGGAGGAAAGTTTTTCATTCCAGCAAGAAGCCAGAATTCACCGATTACTGGTCATGCCGGGAATCCAGATGACTATGAATTATATCGTTCGACGGAAATACGAGGCAAGTATTTCATTAACAGCAGATTGGAAGTTAATGCCATACTCCCATATGTGTCAAATAGCGAACGTTATAATGGCTATACTTCAACAATTGGTGGCATGGGCGATATCAATCTTTATGCAGGCTATCACATCGTTCAAAAACTCGGAGATAATTTTAAACAACAGCTGATTGCTGGTGCCGGGATTAAATTGCCTACAGGCAAAAATGATTTTAAAAATACAGCTGGAATCCGCTATTCATCTTTAATGCAAGGCGGCACAGGCAGTACCGATGGTTTTGTCTATCTGAATTATCTGGTTGGATTGGGCAAATTTGGTGCTAGTTTAAATACCTCTTACAAAGTAAACGGGAAGAACAGCCGGGAAGAAAGTATTGCGAATAGCACAACAAGTTTCCTTAATATTTTTTATGTCCAAAGAATCGGGAAAGACGTTCAGGTGATGCCTTCAGCACAGTTTTTTTATGAATATTCTGCTGGTGAAAAGTATAATGGTATCAAAACAGGTGAGCATGTGATGAACAATTTAATGGGCGGTGTTGGAGCAGATATCTTTTACAAAAATGTAGCACTAAATGCCGGAATACAAAAAAATATCTGGCAAGCTGAAACCGATCACCCAATGAGTGCAGGTAAAGTTTATGTCGGAATTACTTATAATTTTTAAATACAAACCATATGAAAAATACAATAACACTAGCATTATGCTTAATCGTTTTCCTTTTTAGCGCTTGCAAAACAGAACCAGATTCAAATGCAATAAAAAAAGAAGTACTTAATCTACATGATAAACTGATGGTTGATGGTGGAAAAGTGATGTCAAATAAAATGAAGTTAGATTCAGTTTTAAAATCCAACAAAATAAAATCTCCTCAGGATTCCTTAAACATAGCTGATCTGATTACAAATCTAAATCAAGCTGATGAACGTATGATGGATTGGATGCATGGTTTCAAAGATGACTTTAATGGCAAAAATGAACAGGAAGATTTGGATTACTACAAATCTGAAATGGTGAAAGTTAGAAAAGTTGAAGATGATTACATAAAAGTAACCAAAAGGTCAGATTCTATTTTAAATTTATATCAGGTTGCTACGGCTACAAAGATGAACATGGAACATCATAAACACTAAACAAGTTTCTAAACTCGTTGTTACCCTGAATTGATTTCAGGGTCTTAATAGTATGAAAGGTGCTGAAATGAATTCAGCATGACGATTCGTTTACAATTAATTCCCTCCTGCAAAACAGAGGTTGTATATTTACACATTAATAAAATAACATGAATAAAATTATTTCTTCGATAGCAGTTTGCTTGCTATCCATTGCTTTACTTTCATCTTGCAAACAAGATAAAAAACTTCCATTCTATGGTGAACGCCATGCTGAAACCATTAGAGATGAAGCTGGGGTAGAAAAAATAGATACCGTTTATCAAACCATTCCAGACTGGGCTTTTTTAAATCAGGATAGTGTGCTTACAACAAATAAAGCTACAGATGGAAAAGTATATGTTGCAGATTTCTTTTTCACCTCTTGCAGCACCATTTGCCCTACCATGCACCGCAATTTAATGACAGTTTATAAGGAGTTTAAAACGAATCCTGATGTGATGTTTGTATCGCATACAATAGATTTTAAATACGATAAACCTTCGGTATTAAAGAAATACGCGCAAAAGTTAGGTGTTGATGGAAACAAATGGCAATTTCTTTATGGAAGCAAAGACAGTGTTTATACTTTAGCAGAGAAAAACTATTTAGTAGCTGTTGGCGAAGACAGTACAGCGAAAGATGGTTATATTCATCAGGGTTACCTGGTATTAATTGATAAAGACAGACGGATCCGTGGTGCTTATGATGGTACGAAAGAAGATCAGGTGGAACAGTTGAAAAAGGATATTCCAGTTTTATTGGCTGAATATAAAAAATAGTATTATCACTTTAATCGTCATTTCGAATGAAATAAAATGGAGATATTTTTACTTGATATACATTAATTTCTCCAGTTCATTCGGGATGACGATTTGTTTAAGCTAAATCCATGCGAAAATATATTATTCATTCTATCTTTCTCTTTGCTATCATAGCAATAATTATTTCCTGTCAAAACCAGGAAACTATCGATTTGCAAAACTATATGTCTAATGGTAAGGATATCTATAAAACAAGATGTCAGAATTGCCACGGGGAAAATGGTGAAGGTTTAGGTAAATTGGCTCCACCTTTAACGGATTCAGTTTTCTTAAAAAACAATAAAACCCGTTTAGCTTGCATCATCAGAAATGGAACCAATGAAAAGATGACTATCAATGGCAAGGAATATCAGGAAAAGATGCCTGCATTTCCTGAATTAGCTGATATTGATGTTGCACAAGTGATGGTTTATATTACCAACTCATTTGGTAACAATCAGGGATTTGTTCCATACAATAAGGTTTCTGTTCAATTACAAAATTGCAAATAATCTAATTTTTTGGTGTCTTTTTAATTTAAAACAGGCATCTTTGCCCAAAATGCAGGTTGTTCTATCGCTGTTTCGATTTATCGAAAAAGAGGAAAGTCCGGGCAACGCAGGGCATCCCGCTTTCTAACGGAAAGGGATTGAGGATTGAAAACCTGAATCACGGATTAGTGCAACAGAAAATATACCGTCTCAACTTTACGTTGGGATAAGGGTGAAAACGTGTGGTAAGAGCGCACGAGCATTGCAGGCGACTGTAATGGTTTGTAAACCCCGGGAGTTGAAAGACCAAATAGGCTAACGCATGTAGGGCTGCCCGTCCGATGTTAGTGGGTAGGTCGTTAGAGATAAATGGCAACATTTATACTGGATTAATGATAGAAATTCTGAGTAATCAGAAAACAGAACCCGGCTTATAGACCTGCATTTTTTTATTTACATTATATAGATCTCATTACCCCTTCTGATTATTTAAGAATTTCACTTTAATATATTTTTATCTATAAGATATATTTCCTGTGTTAAATAACATCTACAACTTTATCTTTTAAGATGATTAAAACATTTTAGAAGATTCACGGTTTATAGCCTTAATTATTGTATAAAAAACTATACATTAATTAAAAAATAATATATTCGCATCAGAACTTGAACAAATAAACATTAAATGGCCAAACTATTAATTATTGATGATGAGCGGGCAATAAGAAGTACCCTACGCGAAATCCTGGAATACGAAAATTACGATGTTGAAGATATTGACAATGGTATCGACGGCCTTGAAATGATCAAAAGGACTAATTTCGATCTGGTACTCTGCGATATCAAAATGAATAAGATGGACGGCATGGAGGTATTGGAACAGGCCCAACTTCTTAAACCTGATTTGCCTTTCATTATGATTTCCGGACACGGAACGGTAGAGACTGCTATTGAAGCCAGCAAAAAAGGAGCCTTTGATTTCATATCAAAACCACCAGATTTAAATCGTTTACTAATTACAGTTCGTAATGGTTTAGATCGTGGAAACCTGGTTACCGAAACAAAGGTTTTAAAACGTAAGGTTAGTAAAACACGTGAAATTTTAGGTAAATCTGAAAGTATTTCGAAAATAAAGGAAACTATAGAACGCGTGGCCCCTACAGAAGCTCGGGTACTCATTACTGGCGCCAATGGTAGCGGTAAGGAATTAGTTGCGAGATGGTTACATGAAAAGTCCAATCGTGCAGATAGTCCGCTAATTGAAGTCAATTGTGCAGCAATCCCTTCAGAATTAATTGAGAGTGAATTGTTTGGCCATGAAAAAGGATCATTTACTTCAGCTGTTAAACAACGAATTGGTAAATTTGAATTGGCTAATGGTGGGACACTGTTTTTAGATGAGATCGGCGATATGAGTTTGTCCGCTCAGGCGAAAGTTTTACGTGCCTTACAGGAACATAAAATATCACGTGTAGGTGGCGAAAAAGAAATTGAAGTTAATGTTCGTGTATTAGCGGCAACAAATAAAGACTTACTGAAAGAAATTGAAGACGGCAACTTCCGGATGGATTTATACCACCGCTTAAATGTAATCAATATTCATGTTCCACATTTAACAGAACGCACAGACGATATTCCAGTGATTGCACAAAACTTTTTAGAAAACATTTGTAGTGATTACGGAATGCCGGTTAAAAAGATAAATGATGCAGGAATGGCTGCTTTACAAGCTTTACCATGGACGGGTAATGTACGTGAATTACATAACATGATTGAGCGATTAATTATTTTGAGTGATAAAGTCATTACTGAAAATGACGTTCGTGCATTTGCCAATCCTGGCGGCGGAACCAATATTGGTGCAGCTACAAGTACGCAAATAGCAGGCTCAAACAGTAATTCTTCGGGAATGTCGTCATCTTTTGATAGCTTTAATAATTTCCAGGATTATAAAGACCATGCTGAAAAAGAGTTTATAAAGTTTAAGCTGGAGAAAAATAATTGGAACGTTTCCAAAACGGCTGATGAGATAGATATTCAAAGAAGTCATTTATATAGTAAAATTGAAAAGTTTGGATTGAAAAGGGTTGATACCCCCTAGCCCCCTAAAGGGAGAATTCCTAGCGATCGAAATTACCAGGAGCATAAAAAGGTTTGAGTATCTTGATCATAAACAATAAAGCAGGAATTGATTCCTGCTTTATTGTTTAAGGCTAAATTTATCTTTTGCACAAGCCCAGCTAAACCTCGTAAGTTGTTTCTCCCGCCCGTCATTGCGAAATCGATTTTTCATCAATTGAAGCAATCTTATTTGTGAAATGGTTTAGGCAAAGAATGCTGTTGCATAACTTTCAATAACGACCAACCAGAGTTGCAAAAATAATTTACAATTAAACTGACGAAGTTTCCCTTCACACAGGCCGGCAAAACTTCGTAAGTTATATTCCCGTCATTGCTAAATGATATTTTTAAAGGGATAGGGTTTTAACTCATGTAGTCATTCTGACGCATTAATAGTGCCCTATATTTATTAAAAATGGCTGTTTTAGATACAAAACCTATATAGCGGTTAGCCTCATCAACCACGGGTAAAAGCCAAACATTGTCTTGCTCCATTTTTTTTAATACGACCTTAAGATCATCGTTTTCCATAATGGTATTCGGGGCAGCTTGTACCAGGTTTGTGGCTGATAAATTTGCTTTATCAGGATTATTAACCATTTCGCTAAAAAGTTCTTCAATATAAATAATCCCTTTAAAATCTCCCAGCTCATCGGTAACGGCACAAATATTTTTATGCGATTGAACGATCTCATTCATTTTTTCAGCAATCAGATCATTCATATATAGCTGAGGATACGATTTTTCTATCAGGTACTTGAGTTTCATTTGATTTAGAACCGTTGTATCCTTATCTTCATGAGATAACAATTCACCTTTATCTGCAAGAACTTTGGTATAGATAGAATGTTTCTGTGAACTGCGATTAATTGCGTAAGAAATTGCCGTGGTAATCATTAAAGGAACCATTAAAATATACCCACCGGTAATTTCTGCAATCAGAAAAATTCCGGTCAACGGAGCATGCATAATTGAGCCCAGGGCTGCCGCCATACCGGCTACAATAAAATTGGATACATTTAAGTGGGCCACACCGGAAAGATTCACCACATAGGCGAAAATAAAACCAATCAGACCACCCATGATCAGACTTGGTGCAAATGTACCACCGTTACCTCCAGCACCCAGAGTAATTAGTGTAGCAAGTGATTTCATAAAAATAGTGACCACTGTAAACAGCACCACCATTGCCGAAATGGAGTTGTAATCCTCAAAAATACTGTTGTTAATTACCGCAAGATAATCTCCTCTTAACAAATTTTTCATGGTGATATAACCTTCACCATAAAGTGTTGGAAAGAGAAATACTAAAACACCTAGCATTAAACCGCCTACCACTACTTTGGTATAAGGATGCTTAATTTTATAAAACAATCCTTTTACCGCATAATTGGCTTTTGTAAAATAAATGGAAAAAAGGCCGATTAATCCTGCCAAAAGCACATAATAAAATAGGGCATTGATTTGCCAGCCTTCTGTAACCAGGAAAAATAATTGCTGGGTATAAAATATCCTAGCCACTACCGCTGCTGTAGCTGCAGATAATAACAATGGGATAAAGGCCGGAATAGTAAATTCTGGCAATAAGATTTCTATAGCAAAAACGATTCCAGCTACCGGACTATTAAAGGCTCCTGCGATACCCGCAGCAGCACCGCAAGCTACCAGCATGGTAATTTCACGATATGATAGGCCAAGAAAGCGACCAAGATTAGAACCAATTGAAGCCCCACTGGTTACAATAGGTGCTTCCAAACCCGTTGATCCCCCAAAGCCTACCGTAATCGCAGCCGTTATAATTTGTGAATAGATATTATGTGCTTCTACCCTGCTCGATTTCTTTGAAATGGCATAAAGCAATGGTGTTAAGCCTGTTTCAAATTTACTTTTTCTGATGAAATATTTGATGTATAAAACCGTAAGGAAAATACCAATCATTGGAAAGATAAAATACAGGTAGTATTTATATTTCCAGTGCCAGTCTGATTGCAGGAACTCTTCAATATGGTGGGTTAGACTTTTAATCGCGGCCGCTGCAAGTCCGGCAAGAATCCCCACGATTACCGCCAATATAATTAGAAAATTACGGTTTGATATTTTTGACTTTCGGTACTGATTAATTTTATCAAGGTAATTGACAAAGCGGATATACATTCTATTTGATTTTAATAGAGGATTAATGCCTCAAATGTAGGCAAAAACGATATCCGAGACAATTTTTAAGAAAGTTATTTATGCATCAAACTTGTCTAGGAGCTTAATTAAAGTAGCAAAATCTTTAGGATATGGTGCATCAATAACAATATCACGGTCATTTAAACCTTTAAATACTAAATGCCGCGCATGTAAGGCAAACCGTTTCATAATAGGCTGTTCTTCTTCACCCTTCGTTAATTTATATCCACGTTTAATAGAAGAAAGAAAAACAGGCTTACCCTTATACATATCGTCACCTACAATTGCTGCCCGTTGTGTTGCCAGGTGAATCCTGATCTGGTGCATCCGGCCTGTAATCGGTTTACATTCTACCAGTGTGTAATGCTTATAAAATTTTAAGGAATCAAAAATAGTTTCTGCTCTTTTACCCTCCGCCCGATCAATAGTTACATTTTTATTTCCATCGTTGAGAATGGGTAAATCAACCAATAACTGGTCAAAAATAACATGGCCATCTACTACTGCGTGATAAGTTTTATTTACTTTCCTTCTTTCAAATTGCATGGAAGCATGACGGTAAGCTTCTGGATTTTTGGCAATAATTAAAGCACCCGATGTTTCTTTATCCAAACGATGGCAAACCTGAGCATCATCACTATATTGTTTGGCTAAACGCAAAACGTTGGTTTCGCCAGATCCTCCTCTTTCATCTAGTGAGGCCAGAAAAGGTGGTTTATTGATGACAATAAAATCGTTGTCTTCGAAAAGAATAAGATCTTTAAAATTTGGATACTTCAAACTGTAATGTTATTAATGAGCCGCAAAAATAAGGATTTATTTTTATTGGTGTAGAAATTAACGGCATAATAAGGATAAACCTGGATTAAAGGATATAACTATACATCATATTATCAAGAAGTAAAACAATCACTACTAACATACGAATTAAGATTGCTTCGTAACTAGTAATGACGAGTGTGTTAGTTTAGTTTAATATTTTTTCACCAATCTGCGAGATCAATGAAAATCAGCGGGCCCCATTTAATGTCTTTGCTAAGAACATTCTCCTATCCTTCATCGGTGATGTGTGCGCCCTTGATACTATCAACAAAAATAACTGAAAATCAAAAAGCCGCAGACACTCTGATTAGTCAGTGCATCTGCGGCTTAAAATCTAATAATTTCTTTATGAAAGTTCGAACTTATATCCTACTCCTTTAACAGTTGACACATAAGTTTCACCTAATTTTTCTCTTAACTTACGAATATGAACATCAATTGTTCTGTTGGTTACTACAACCGAATCTTCCCAGATATTTTTCAGAATAGATTCACGGGTGTAAACTTTACCTGGTTTTGAAGCTAAAAGGTATAACAATTCAAACTCCTTCTTGGCTAAAACAACTTTATTTCCGCCCTGAAAAACCAAATAGGCTTCTCTGTCTATTACTAAATCGCCGATTTCTAATTTGTTTTCAGAAACTTCTTCAGTGCCGGCATTTCTTCTTAAAATGGCATTGATCCGGCTTACTAACGCACGGGGTTTGATAGGTTTTGCAATATAATCATCAGCACCTACATTAAAACCTGCAATTTCAGAATATTCTTCACTTCTGGCTGTAAGGAACACCATAAAGGTATTTTTAAATTCAGGAATGGCTCTCATTAAGCGGCAAGCCTCAATTCCATCCATTTTAGGCATCATGATATCCAGAATGATTAAGTCAGGATGAACTTTTTTCGCGACAGTAATTCCTTCTTGACCGTTTGCAGCCGTAAAAACCTGATACCCCTCTTTTTTCAGGTTATATTCAATCAGTTCCAGAATATCTGGTTCATCATCAACAATTAATATTTTCTGACCTGCGTTGTTCATAGTTAAATATTTGTTACGAAAGTACTGTCTCTGCTGTAACTATTCGTTAAGTCTAAGTTAATAAATTGTTAACGACTTAAATTAGTTTAACATTGAATTTGTTTTAACGTAACGTCTTAGCTAAGAAAGCCTCTAATTCATCTCCACGTAGGTTTTTTGCAACAATTTTTCCGGATGGATCAATTAAATATGATGTTGGGATTGCTTGTACCTGATATTTTTTCACGGTTTCTCCATTAAAATCTTTCAATTCTGAAACATGTGTCCACATTAAGCCGTCAGCTTTAATGGCACCTAACCAGGCAGCTTTATCCGTATCTAATGAAATACCAAGTATGTCAAAATTCTTTGTTTTGTATTTATTATAAACTTTTACCACGTTTGGATTTTCCTGGCGACAAGGCTGGCACCATGAGGCCCAGAAATCTACCAAAACATATTTACCTTTATAATCAGCTAAGCTTACTGGTTTTCCATCTGCAGTATTGATGGTGAATGATGGCGCTACTTGTCCAACCTGAACCGCTTTCAGTAAAGCCATTTGTTTGATAAATGTATCTACAGTTGCATTCCCTTTAATCTCATCTTTAATTTCATCGGCAAAAGCCACTAATTGAGCTTCAAACTCTTGTGGACTTAAGGTATTCATTGCATAAAAACTTGCTAACGTACCTTTATTATCCTTTGCAAATTTTAGGATTGACGTATTTAGCTGATTAATATAAGATTCATATTGTGGCTTTGCTTCTTCCAGTATAGCTGCCCTGTTTTGTGGCTGTTTAGCAACCTTCGCTTCAAAATCTGCCTGCAGTTTCTCTACTTGTTTAGCGAAATTATTTCTAAGCGTATTTAGCTCAGATAATTTTTCCACCTCATTGGCACCAGATATTTTGTAGGCCATTGTTTTATCAGCTAAATCTGCTTCCAGTTTGATATCATCTCCATTTTTAGCAATTAGCATAAATTCGTGGTTACCAATAGAAACCCTGAAAAAATCAACTGATGGTGTTTTTCTGATAAATTTAAATTCGCCCTTCTCTGATAAATTGGTTGAATCTATTGCCACCATCTGGCTGTTTTCCATGCCAAACAAAAATACTTTTTTCTCAGTTCCCGGATTTTTGAATGTACCGTCGATCGTAAAACTATCTTTAGGTTTACATGCCGTGAAAGCAATCGTAATCAATACGATCAGGCTTAAGTTCTTTAATTTCATTATTTAAGTTTTTCTAAGATTAATTCATTTAGTTTTTTAGCGTCTGCTTTACCTTTTGCCAGCTTCATTACGTCACCCACAAACAAACCTAAAACACCTTTTTTCCCTTTTTTATAGGCTTCTACCTGTTGCGGATATTTATTTAGCACCTCATCAATAAATCCATCAAGCTCATTGCTGTTTTCTGTAATCATTAAATTTAACTGCTGTGCTAAAACAGCTACGTTAGTCTCACCTGTTTCTTCAATAGCTGGCAATAATTTTTGAATAGCAATTTGCTGGGTAAGTTTTTTATCATCAACCAGATTAATGGCCATTGCCAACTGATCTGGTTTAACTTTATAATCTGCAATCGCTATTCCACTTTCACTTAAAACCGCACGGATAGGTCCGATTAGCCAGTTAATGAGTGTCTTTTTGATGTTAACGATAGGTAAAGCCTGATTAAAATAATTTAATAAATCTATGTCTTCAGCAAATAGCGTTGCATCAGCTTTGCTGATTCCAAATTCTGCGATCATCTTTCTGGAGATTTCATTTGGCAAAGCAGGCATAGCAGACTTAATTTCCGAAAGCCATTCATCGGAAATATGAATGGGCTGTAAATCAGGATCAGCGAAATAACGGTAATCATTTGCTTCTTCCTTTGTTCGCATTGGCGAAGTTGTACCTTTATCTGCGTCGAAATTTAAAGTGCTTTGTATAATCGTTCCGCCATTACTCACTACCTCTACCTGTCTTTCAAATTCGAATTCCATTGCCCTGCGTACGTTACGCATTGAATTTAAATTTTTTACTTCGCAGCGCGTACCAAAAGCAGTTGTTCCGTTTTCACGGATAGAAATATTGGCATCGCAACGTAAACTTCCTTCTTCCATGTTACCATCACTCACGTTTAAATGCCGCACCAGTTTTCTGATTTCGCTCAATAATGCCGATGCTTCTTCTGCACTTCGTATATCTGGTTCAGTTACAATTTCAATTAAGGGTACGCCAGCGCGATTTAAATCAACCAGTGAGTAATGTTCATCCTGATCGTGGATGCTTTTGCCCGCATCTTCTTCTAAATGGATACGGTTAATGCCAATTTTCTTTTTCGAACCATTGCCCAGTTCTACTTCTAAGTGTCCATTAACACAAATGGGTTGATTATCTTGTGTAATTTGATATCCCTTGGGCAAATCAGCATAGAAATAATTTTTCCTGTCAAAATGATTTACCTGATTAATGGTACAATTTAATGCCAAACCAATCCGGATGGCTTTTGCTACCACTTCTTTATTTAATTTTGGCAAGGCTCCTGGTAAAGCCAGAGAAACTGTTGAAATATTTTGATTCGGCAAAGCCCCAAAAGATGCACTGTCAGCAGAAAATATTTTGGTATTGGTATTTAACTGAACATGTATTTCCAATCCTGAAACTAGCTCGTATCTGTTTTCGGGTATCCCTGAACTCATATAAAAATGATGCTTTAATGTATCGTGCTGGCAAATATAACAAAGAATGTTAAATTGAATGGCCACAATCTAACCAGAATTTTAGCTAAGCAGCTATTTCTTAATGGAAAACCGTTTCAGGTCATGATTAAATTTTATGATATTTCTTCATGTTAAAGAATGAGTCATTTGGAAACCAGAAAACAATTAGCGTTCCTTATTGATCTGCATTGATGAGATTAGTTCTCCATAAAATATAACCCAGGCGGCCACAGCATTCGGCCACAAAATATTCTATATCTGCCGGAACATCATTTACGATGCGATAACGTATCTTAAACTTTGGATTATAACTTAAATAAACCACCAGGTCATCCTTTGAAAATCCACTTCCGGTTAGCGCTTTAAGGTGTACCTCAGCAAGTTCTTTTGCCGCACGGTTTAAACGGTCATTCATGATTTTTGCCAGGTGTTTTGCAGGAACAAAATCAGTCTCTAAGATAGCTAGCACAGTAACAGTCATTTCGCAAATTTAGACGCATTATCCAATTTTGCAAATCCTGAGTGCTAAATTATTGAAACAGAGGTTAATTATTTTAGATGTCCTTTATATTCATGATCAATAGCCCCAATAATTAATAATACTCCTTAAAACCTTTTCTCTCCAACAACTGTTCCGTTAAAATGAAATCATTTAATCTTGTGGTAAGCCTTGATGGACGCAATACACCCATAACCGTGAGTGAAACTGATGGTATTTATGAAATCATTCATGAAGGACATATTATTGCTGCTTTAAGGCCACCAGGAGAAGATTGGCAATTGCTGCCTTTAGATGAATTGATCGAAGAAGTTTCCTTGTTTGAGAGTGACCTTGATCCCCAAAGCCACCGTATTGAACTGCATTCGCCAATAATTAATCAAATTATTGCGGAGATTGAAAATCAATAGTGTTTGAGCAATACTATTTATCCTAATCAAGCCTGATACCATAAAGTTTTATAACCACAGTAGCTTATTTTCTTCTTTATTTCATGATATAGATATCTTTAATATACACTTGCTTAAGGCTTTGATGATGATATGTAGAATTATAGAACTTTTATCGAAAAAATAGTGTTCTCATTAAAAACATATCTCTCACAACCATTATGATTGTATCTCTATTTAAAAAAAACAACTCTCTTTTTCCATCATTACCACATCCTCTTTTACGTGTAACTGTTGTTATTCCGGTAAAAAACGAAGCAGAATGCATTATCGATACATTAAATGCACTTCGTATGCAGTGCGATCCATCAGGAAATCAAATTGATAGCCATAGTTTTGAAGTATTGGTGCTGGCTAATAATTGTACAGACGAAACTTTTCAGATATGTGAGACTTATCAATTGGCTTATCCAGATTTTGCCTTTCAGGTTGCTGAAATCACATTTAAAGGCGATGATGCACATATTGGAACAGCCAGAAGGTTACTAATGGACTGTGCATACCAACGGCTGACCCAGGTTGCAGGAAACCGTGGAATTATTGTTTCAACAGATGGCGATAGCCAGGCAGATTCTACCTGGCTGTATCATATTATGGCCGAAATGGAAAATGGAGTAGATGTGGTAGGTGGCAGAATTTTACCGAGAGATACCCCTGAACAATCTAAATTGCATCACTTGCGGGATGTTACCTATAGATTATTTTCCAGCCGACTGGAATCTGTACTGGATCCATGCATATCAAATCCATGGCCCCGTCATTTTCAGTGTTATGGCCCTAGTTTAGCAGTAACCTGCGAAATTTATGATCGATCAGGAAGATTACCTGCAATTCCCTACCTTGAAGATGAAGAGTTTAGAAAACGACTAAAACGGGTAGATGCCAAGTTCAGACATTCTCCAAATGTGAAGATTTACACTTCTTCCCGACTAAATGGAAGAGTAGAATTTGGTTTTTCCGTACAGTTGCAGCAATGGCAGAATATGAGTGTAAAAGGAGATCAGCAATTGGTAGAATCATTAGAGACACTGATTTTTAAATTAAGCACTAAAAATTCCCTTCGAAAACTCTGGATTAGCCGTAAGCAATGTGCTGCTTTTCATGCTGAATTAAATACACTAGCTGCTGCCCTGTCAATCGATTTTCAGGCACTAAAAGTGGCTGTACAAAGCAATCAATATTTTGAAAGTTTATGGGAACAAATTGAAGAGCACCTATTATCATCCGGACATACACAAATTATCATGGAACCGATATCAAAGGCCATCGCATCAGTGAGGCAGTATTTTTCAAAACCTATTTTTCAACCTGAACCAAATTCTATTGCCATCAGCGAATCAGATGAAATGCAAAGTATTGCGGTTTAGCAGATTTAGATAATGATATCCGTTTTAACAATTGTTAAAGGAAGAGCAAAGGCACTTCGTAATTTACTTAAGGGTTTAGAGACAAGCAGCATTTTACCAGATGAACTGGTAGTGGTGTTTATGAATGAGCCTATTAGAGAAATGCCTATTCTCCCTTTCCCTGTTCGCTGTTATAATATCATTGAATCTGCACACTTGCCTCTGGCTGCTGCACGAAATCTTGCTGCTGAAATGGCAAGTGGCGATTTCTTAATCTTTTTAGATGTGGATTGTATTCCTTCTTTATCGCTCATTGCTAACTATCAAGCACATCAACATTCAAATGCGCTGCTGAGTGGAGAGGTGAAATATTTAAAAAATGGAGCTACAGAAAAGGATGATTTCATAAATAATATGGAAATATTAAGTGATCCTGATCCCATTCGTAGTGACATGGATGTTATACCCTATTCACTTTTCTGGTCGTTAAATTTTGCCTGTCGGAAAACTATTTATCAAAAAATTGGAGGTTTTGATGAAGGTTACAAGGGGTATGGCGCAGAGGATACAGACTTTTCTTTCTCTGCAGAAAAAATGCAGGTGCCCTTACAACATGTTTCAGCTAAAGCCTACCATCAATATCACGAAAGCTTTTCTCCACCTCTTAATCACCTGAAAGATATAATTGGTAATGCAAACCGATTCTATCAAAAATGGAAAAAGTGGCCAATGGAAGGCTGGTTAAAAGCTTTCAGTAATATGAAACTGATTGATTGGGAAGAGCAAAAAATTACATTTAAGAGAAAGCCAACTGATGATGAAATAGTGGCTGCTTTAAAAAAATAAGTTAGCCATACAACCTTTTGCCGACAGCTATAATTGCATTTGCTGCATCCTCTAAAGCACTTTCTGCAATTACATCCTTCCAGTTTGGTACAGCATTTTCCATTTCAGTAATAATGTAATTCCAATCCGTATCGTAAAGTGATTCAGGCAAAACAATGCACACCCCTGGAATTGAAGAAATGGCATTAGCCTTATCTACTTGTTCGTCAAAAGGGCGTGCTTCTGGAATACCGATAAAACGTTTGTTAAGACTTGCCATTTCCATTACAGTATTGTGCCCGGTATTCCCGATTACCATACTACACTGATCCACTACTTCTTTGGGTTCATCTAGGTGTCCATGATATTTAATGTGAGCATGTTCTATCGGTTTACCTCCAATTTTCCCAATGATGTCAAAATAAAAATCTGGTACTGAAATGGCAAGAAATTCTAGAAAGGAAGTATTGATAGAGGTACCTCCGCTCCCAACAATTACTGCTACATGATGTGGTATTTCAGCATTAGATTTGATTTGAGAAAATCTTGAAAAACCGCCAGTATAAATTGTTTTCTCTTCCACCCACTTCTCTGATAAAGGTGCAATTGAACTTGAAAATGGGGCAAGAAGACATTCAGCACTTTGATAGGCCATAAGGTGTGGTAAATCATCACGAAGACCGTGTTGCCGCATGACGATGGTTGGAATACCAGCGAGTCTTGCTAATAATGTCACCTCCACAGATACATCTACCACCAATACCATCGGAAAAGCTGATCTAAAAAACGCAGTCATCATAGCTACCCGGTCACTGATTCCCTTAACATTTAAAGGGGCATAATGTAACGCATCAACTGTATTTCCATCCTGAAAATATAAATCTTGATCTTCCTGCGTATCCATTGGAAGATGGATGACCTGAATATTTTTAGGCAGTAAATGAGCAAAAGGTTTTAAATTACTGCCTAACAGGGTAATGTTATATCCAGTTAAACGGGTAATGATTTGTGCAGTTCTGGTAAAATGACCAGCGCCATGATGATGAACGTAAAATGCCAGGTTAAATTTCATAAACTATGATTGCTTCCTGTAAACGTCTAACCTGTAATCAGCTGTTCGATCACCCTTTAGATGTAAGAGGTCCGCATTGGCAAAACAATGATGAACTTCATCCCCGCTTAAGGGATAATCTGCCACAAAATGTGTCCAGTGAACCAGCACTAAAATACCTTCAGGTTGTAAGGAGTTTGTAATGAGCTTCCTGGTTTGCAAAAGATCTTCCTTTGATAAGTAGTATCCCACTTCACTCATCACAATTAAATCAAAGCTTCCTTTTGGATAATCCATTGGAATTCCGCCATGAAGAAATTTAACTTCGGCTCGATCTTTCATTCTTAATCTGGCCTTTTCCAATGCTATTTCACTAATATCCATCGAGATTAGATGTTTACATTTTGTGCTCAGCATTTGCGTGAGTACGCCAATAGAACATCCTATTTCCAGTGCTCTTTCGTACTGCCCATCCGGAATTGCTGCTAAAGTTGCTGCATATTTATTTTTTTCATATTCACTGGTTTCGAACGACCATGGATCTGAATGTTTGCTGTAAAGCTGCTCAAAATAATCTTTAGAAAGCGTACCTGCGGGATTAGTTTTAGTACGTTGCATAAAATATTCTTTCCCGGTTAAAAAATTTCCAATCATTTCTTCAGTGAGTATAAACCCTTCAGGATCATCATCAATCAATTGGGTAGTTTGAGATTGGTGTGCATGAATGGCTTTCTTTTTTTGTTGCAAATGATCATTAACTTCTAAGGACTTAAGTTCACCTGTTTCCAATTGTGGGATATCACTTTCGGTGGCATTTTCATATAACCAAATCGGATATTCCCAGATGGTTGGTTTATAATCAGTCACATTTTTTAATGCAGCTAAAAGTAGTTGGAAAGTTGCCCGATGATCCCGATGTGGATCAAGTTCGTAGGGAACTAAAATGAGTTGAGGAAGAAAAGAAGATAAATCTGCATGAAGTTTTTCTGATAATGCCTCAAATCCATCTTCACCCTTTGCAGGCATTGCAGAATCCTGGCTTTGATAGCCTGAAAGTTTATCATGGCTTAAGCCTAAAAAACTTAAGGCACGAATCATTTCGGTGTAGCGCAATTTAGCCAAACGATCTGCCGGATATGTAACTGAATGATGAGATCGGCTACCATCTGTAGTTAGAATAACACGAACATCACAACCTTTCTGCAGCAGTGATTGGATTAAACCTCCACATGCTAATGATTCATCATCAGGATGTGGTGCTAAAATAAGGCATCGTTTAATGTTATTCAGAAATTGCTCATCAATGTTTACCGCCGATGACCAGAATGCTGTTTTATCAAATATCATCATCGAAAGAAAAATCATTGTGAATAAAAAATTCTGCTGCTTTAGTACGGGTGGCATCAGGAGCTGGCTGGCGAAGATAGAAAGTAAGATCGCGATGCAGCCGTTCCAGTTCAAATGGCTCCATCAGGCCACGGGCACCAACACACCTGTTACTTTCATCCATAATGTTCAGGCAAATCTCTTCAATTACGGTTCGGGTCATATTGGCGAATGCAATTAATGCCTGATCATAAGTACCAGCAGATGACCACTGATCGTAATACTTTCCAGCACGGTTAAGCCACAACTCTCCAGTAGTAAGGGCACTCATTATCTTATAAATACGCATTTGCTGGAATGGATCATCAGTACGCTTTAACTCCTTTAAATAGGCCAGTGTATGCTTTGCAATTGCCTCTGCTCCACCTAAATGTACAGCGGCAAACCGAATGGCTCCCCCATTAAAGTATGGCTGAGTTAAATAAGTTCCTGGTTTTGCTAACAAGTCCAGCTCAGTTATTACATAATTTGTGAAATCTACTTTGTAACTACCTGAAGCTTTCATTCCAAGCGGCTTCCAACTCTCACGGTCTATATTATCCTGTGAAAGATTTTCCATGTTAATAATGGCCATTTGCCATCCCCTTTCTCCATTACGAACGATTTCTCCGGAAATTAAGGCCCGGTTTACCAGATCTGCTCCAGAACAAAAAGTTTTACTTCCTTGAATACGAAATGTGTCTTCCTCCGCTTGAAAAGAAATACCATCTGCTGCCTGTGTATTCCAAACTCCAAACAGGAGACCTTTTTCTTCTACCTCTTTATACCATCTTTCACGCTGCTCCTTTTCTGCATATAAATGAATGAGGTAAAGGGTATTAATATGTCCTTCATATATTCTTCCTACAGATAAATTAGCCTTTCCAACTGCTTTTAATAATTTCAAAAGTGCAGGAGTTTTGGGTAATTTGAAATCTAGCGGACGCCCGGGCAAAACAATGGATAAAGCACCACATTCACGTAACCATATAAATTCATCCCGAGGTCCGGAGGGATGATGCTCTGTGGCAGCCGCACGCTTAGCTATCTTATTTAAAACAGAATTAATTTGGGCCTCATCATTATTTTTTATTTGGATATCTGCTGTAATACTCGCCATTATACTTCTAGAACTTTTTGTTTATTTTTCTGCTGTGCAACTTCAGCAAGCATTTCTTCGTAATTATCCATCATCTTTTCAATATCAAATCTGCTTCTGGCATAGTTGCTTACAAAAGTACGATCCAATTGCATGGCGCTCTTTATGGCTGTAGCTAAATTTTCAACTTCAGGGTAATCCACCAGGATTCCTGTTCCTTCGGCTACAATTTCTGGTAATGCACCCATCTTAAATCCAGCTACTGGGGTTCCACAGCTTAATGCTTCTGCAACCACTAATCCAAATGGCTCTTGCCAGCAAGGACTCACGATACACACACTTGCACCTCCAATTAAGGCATTTAATGACTTTTGATCCTGAATACCCAATAACGCTACATTTTCATCCACCAAGCCTGAAACTTTTTCTTTAAAATATCGCTGATCTGCAATGGCACCCGCAACTTTTAGTTTAATTCCGGCAATTTTTGCAGCCTGAATGGCAAGGTGAAGTCCTTTGTCTGGATGGATTCTGCCAAACCAAATGGCATAAGGTTCTTTATTAGCCTTTTCATATGATTTCCATAAATCAAGGTCAATCCCATTTTCTATAACGTCACAATCAGACATTATATCACTCCAATTCGCCGCACTTTGCTTTGAAACTGTTACATATTGAATTACAGGATTTCGGCGTTCTGCTTTGATGGCAAGCTGAAGTTCATAGAATGGTGGTGTGTGCAATACCGTTAACATTGGTGTGGTAACTACATTGGCCATGGTAATGGGAATATAGTGCAGACTATTGTTGAAAATAATATCCAGATGATAGTCATCAATCCGAGACATGAGACCAAAATAAGCATGATGTTCTGCAATATATTCTGAAGGCAAATCCCGTCGTTTAATGCGCACACCAGTTTTATCATCGTAATCTTCATCAGATAAAATTGGATCTACAGGAAGATTTTCATCAGAACTTGAACTGGCAAATAAGATTACATCATGGCCTCGTGAAACCAGCCTTCTGGTTATTTCATGTGTAAACACCTCTAATCCTCCTGCAAAAGGAGCTACAATCGGATGTTTTAAGTGAGCGATGATTCCAATCCTCATATTTGTTTTAGCAATTTAATAATGGTTGATAGTTATTCAATAGACAATATTTTTAGCGCTTAAGTTTTATATTTCTTTTTCGCCTGTAGCATGTCATTTAATGGCGACATTAACAATTGATGGAAAGCATTAATAACATGTAGCTTATCGTATAAATTTCAAAAGCTTCTTTAGTGGAAGAAGCTTTTGAATAACGTTTAATGATAATATTTATGGATGTCCGTTTCCTCCGGCAGCGCCATAGATCTGACCGGTTGCAAAACTGGCATCGCTGTCGGCGAGTTGCACATATATAGAAGCCAGTTCAGCAGGTTGTCCAGGGCGTCCTAATGGTGTTACTTCTCCAAAATTCACAATGGCATCCTGCGGTTGTCCACCGCTGGTTTGTAAAGGCGTCCAAACCGGACCAGGTGCTACCCCATTTACACGAATTCCTTTTGGGCCAAGTTGTTTAGCCAATGATTTTACAAACGCTACATTAGCCGCTTTCGTTTGGGCATAATCAAATAGATTTTCGGAAGGATCATAAGCCTGAACTGAGCTAGTGGCTATAATTACTGAACCTTCTGGTAATAATGGCAATGCGGCTTTGGTTATCCAGAATGGTGCATATACGTTTGTTTTCATCGTGGTATCAAAATGCTCCGAACTAATATCCAATAATGAATCAACTGCTTGCTGATGCCCTGCGTTGTTAACCAATATATCTATTCCACCCAGTTTATCAGCAGCTTCAGCCACTAATTTTTTACAGAAATCTTCGCTGGTGATGTCGCCTGCAATTCCAAATCCTTTTCTGCCGGCTTCTTCAATAAGTTTAAGTACTTCATCTGCATCTGATTGTTCCTGAGGTAGATAATTAATTACAACATCGGCTCCTTCTCTTGCATAAGCAATAGCTGCTGCACGTCCGATTCCTGAATCACCTCCGGTAATTAATGCTTTGCGACCTAAAAGTCTGCCTGAACCTTTATAACTTTTTTCTCCATGATCTGGAATAGGATCCATTTTTGAAGCCAGGCCAGGTACTTCCTGAGGCTGTTTTACAAATGGTGGTTTAGGGTACTTATCTAATGGACTAACTAATGGTTTTTGATTTTGATTGAACATATTTTTTAATTTTTTTAGCCAGTTAATTCCTTGAGTATAAATCTGACCATGTGTAATAAAATATTCTTAAGGGCTTAATTAAATTCGCCTGTTTGTTTATTTCAACATTAAAAAATTACAGTTTGTTCAGAAAAAATAATAATTATAATTTATCTGTTGTCGATCAGAATCAGGAAATGATATTCTATCCTGTTCTGAATAAATTACAAACCTTATGATTAAAAGCGTTGTTTAATCATTATGGATTACTATAAAAAAGAAGATGGTCGAGATGAAACGAAAGTTGATCTTAACGATCCAAACGATATTTCCTATTCGGCACAACAAGCAGGAATCAGTCCTGAAAAATACAAGGAATATGCAAAGGCAGCCGGCACTAACGGAAGACAGGCTATTGCAAAATACATTGAAGAACATGGAAAAGAAGATCTTAATTCATAATCGCAAGTTGCTATTTGTCTTCACTTAAATTGTTGATTCTGGTTAAAATAGTATGTCTGTTTTATACAGTTCAGGTAAATCAGTAAGTCATCAATGTCTGTAAAATTTAAATAAAAATTATTAATCATATCAATTACACATACACTATAAAAATGGAAAATAACAAAGAAATCATTAGCGACCTTAAAGGTTTAGTTTCGATAATAAATGATGGAAAAGAGGGTTATGAATCAGCTGCTGAAACAACTGAAAGTTTAGATTTAAAAGCCATTTTCCTTAAATATGCAGCAGAGCGTAAAGCTTATGAGCTGGAACTTAAAGCTCATTTGGCTCAGCATGGCGGAACATCTGACAATGATGAAGGTGGGATTTTAGGTGCTATTCATAGAACCTGGATTGATATTAAAGAGGCACTAAGTAGTAAAGAAGATGAAGCGATTTTAGGCGCAATTGAAACAGGCGAAAAAGCAGCGATTGAAAAATATGATGCTTTAATTGAACATCCGGAAACTCATGCTGACCATCTTGATTTATTAACTAAACAAAGAGATGGTATTTACAAAGCATTAGAGGAAGTAACATTTCTTAAGACATCAAGATCATAAACAGTCCCCGCAGAAATGCGGGGCTTTTATTTAATATCATATGATCATTGGTTAAGAAGACTACTATATCTTTATAGCAGTTATACCGGAAACAAGTTCTGGTGCATGATTTACATCATTAATAGATTGCTTCGTCGTGCCTCCTCACAATTAGGCTTAGTGAAGAGCATGAGTATATTAAACATTTATCTATATATTCCATGGAAAAATACAAAGTGAAATACGGAAGTGATCATAAAACTTATGAGTTTTTGGTTAGGGAGTATCCATTTAAGGATGGAGAAACCTGTAAGTATACTGTATTTTTTGAAGACAAAATTATCGCCTCACTGGAACCAGATAGAAATCATGTTTTAAATATCTGTAAGAATGATAGTGGTTTTGATGAGGAATTACTTGGTTTACTTGCAGATGAAATTGAGTATCGGCACCCAAATCTGATTCCTGATCCGAAGGACGGTAAAAAATAGTGTAAAAAATCAATTGAAAGCTAATGCTTCGAAAATAGCTTTACCTGGAGATTTCAGTTTGTAGTGATTCGTGGTTTTATTTTCCGCAGATTTAAAATGATCATTACTAAATAACAGATCTGTGAAATCCCCGAAAATCAGTGGGATATATATTAAAAAGACCCACTTAAAATACTTATCAAAAATAAAGGGAAGACCTAAGTCTCCCCCTTCTTAATCATTAACGATACTCTATAACAAACTCAGATTTCGGATTGCGTACTTTTTTCATTCCCGCTAGCCAGTCACCTTCACTGTCGCGATACCCTAAATATAATAAGGTGACACTGCGGAGTCCTTTTTCCTTTAATCCTAAAACTTCATCTACAAGAGCACTATCGAAACCTTCAGCTGGCGTGCTATCTACTTCCAATTCTGCCGCCATCGCAATTGACATGGCAAAGCCGATATAAGATTGATGTGCCGTATGAATAAAGTTTTTTTCAGGCGCTTCGTTTAAGTAAATGCCCTTGATTTTATCCGTATAACTGGAGAATCTTCCACGTGGTAATCCTCTCTCATCTGTAGTAAGATCATAGATGGCGTCAATTCGTTCCTCGGTATAATTATCCCATGCGGCAAATACTAAAACATGAGAACAATCTACCATAACTTCAGGGTTGAGAGCATTCTGGCTAAGTTTTTCTTTTAATTCCTGATTGGATACCACTAAAACCCTGAATTGTTGTAGTCCTGAAGAAGTTGGAGCCAATCTGGCTGCTTCTACAATTTTATCTATATTTTCTTCGCTTACTTTTTTTGATGGATCGTATTTTTTAGCGGCATATCTCCACTGTAATGATTCTAATAGTCCCATTTTTATTGGTTTTAATTTTAATATATTTCTTAATTAGTAATTCGTAACCGCAATGGTTACTTCGATATTTCCACGTGTGGCATTTGAATATGGACAAATCTGATGTGCTTTGTCTGCTAAAGCCTGTGCTTCTTCCATACCCACTTCCGGAATGTTTACTGCTAATTTAACTGCCAGGCCAAACCCACCATTTTCAATCTGGCCAATGCTTACTTCTGCTTTTACACTGCTTTCACCTGTGGCTACTTTACCTTGTTTTATAATTAAATTCAAGGCACTATCGAAACATGCAGCATAACCTCCGGCGAATAACTGCTCTGGATTGGTGTAGTTATCATCGGCACCACCTAATGCTTTGGGCATACGTACCTCAACATCTAAAATACCATTATCGCTTTTAATGTGTCCGTTACGGCCACCTGTTGCAGTTGCTTCTGCAGTATATAAAACTTTCATTTTGATTATTATTTAATTGTGATTTTATTATTTTATCTGTAAAACAGCTCGTAAGTGGCTGAAGGTTTCAAAGCTGAATTTGCCATGGTATTTTCCAAAACCTGAAGCACCGACTCCGCCAAATGGTAGAAGGTGAGAACCAACATGAATGAGTGTACTATTTATTTCTGCATCTCCGCTGGAAGTGCGATTCAGCACATCATCTGCAAATGCCTGATCTTCTGAAAATACATATAAAGCAAGTGGCTTTGGTCTGCTGTTGATTTCATTCAATACCTCATCAATATCTGTATAGGTAAGAAATGGAAGAATCGGACCAAATATCTCTTGTTGCATCACTGCATCATTCCAATTTACGCCATCCATTAAAGTAGCTTCAAAATAACGGGTATCCAGGTCGTAATGACCTCCATAAACCAATTTTTCAGATGATGAGGCAATGTAACCAGCAAGATTTTTAATCTGACGCTGAGAAACAACTTTTCCAATTTTACCTAACGTTTGATCCTGATAAGTCTCCTTAAGATACGCCTTCATTTTTAGAATCAATGCATCTTTAACTTCCTCATGTACATACACATAATCAGGAGCCACGCACGTTTGTCCACAATTCGCCCATTTGCCTGAAGAAATTCGTTTCGCGGCAATATCCAGGTTGGCATCCTGATGAACAATACATGGCGATTTTCCGCCCAACTCCAATGTTAATGGAATTAATTGTTTTGCAGCAGCAGCCATTACAATTTTTCCAACGTTAGCACTTCCTGTGAAAAAGATATAATCAAATGGAAAAGTTAAAAGCAAGGTGTTTTCTTCAATAGCCCCTTGTACAACAGCCACATATTCGGGTTGGAACGCTTCTGAAATAATTTGTGCGATTACATTTGAAACCGTTGGTGTGTTTTCTGATGGCTTAAGTATAACGGTATTGCCAGTCATTAAAGCACCAATTAGCGGACTAAACGTTAACTGAACCGGATAATTAAAAGGGCCAATAACATAGGTTACTCCAAATGGCTGATGGGTAAGCTTGCTTATTACGGTTTCTCCACCCGGACGTGGCTTAGAAGGCACCTCGACAGGTTGAGCCCATTCCGCCACATTAGCGATACAATAATCAAGTTCATCCAGTACAAGTTGTACTTCAGCATATTCAGCCTCTTTTCTGTTTTTACCAAGATCTTCCATTAAGGCGTCACAAATGGCATCAGTATGTTTCACAAAAATAGTTCTGAAACGTTTAAGCTGTTCAATTCTATAGCTAATATCCTGTGTTTTGCGTGTAGCAAAAAAGTTTTTCTGATTTTGAAATATATTGGTAATCTGTTGTTGATCTATTAATGTCATATTCTTTTTATTTTAATGACTTAATGGTTCTTATATACCATCAAATCATTAATCTTAATCTATCTCTTGAGTGCTTTAGTCACAATTTGCTTTAATTGATTCAAATCATCTAAAGAAAGACCTAAAGCTTCCACCAACTTAGCAGGAATACAATTGGCACTTTCTTTCATTTTTTCGCCAGTATTAGTTACCGAAATAATAACGACACGCTCGTCAGCAGTGCTTCTCGTTCTGGTTATGATACCCTTTTGCTCCATCCTTTTCAGCAGCGGGGTAAGGGTACCACTATCTAAATAAAGTTTTTCACCAAGTTGATTAACCGTTTGTTGATTTTCTTCCCAAAGGATCAGCATCACCAAATATTGCGGATAAGTTAACCCAAGATCATCCAAAAATGGTCTGTATAGCTGAGTAACTTCCCTCGAAAGGGCGTATAATGGAAAGCAAACCTGATTTTCTAACTTTAAAAGATTCTTCATTTTTTTATTGCCTTACAAATATAGATTGTGCACAATATAATTGTGTATAATTTATGTAATTTTAGATTTAAATGCATTTTCATTCGCCCTTGTTTGTAACGAGGGCGAATGAAAATAACGATTTTATTTAAAATGTTTTGTCTGCAACACGAATGGTAACAGAATTGAGTTGACTAAAGTTCCTTTAGCACCTCACCATCCTTTTTTATTTTCCCTAAATTCACATTCAAATCCAATACCCGGAGCAGTTCTTTTTTCATTTCTTCAGTTACCCTGCTAAAACCGAACAATCTGGCGATTAAAACTGTAGCAACCTCTGGTTGAATAGCGATTGATTCGCTCACAACTTTTGTAACTGCTAAAGTCATTTCTTCAGGAGATATGTAAGCTAGTTTCTTACTGCTACTATTTAAACCGGCTCTGTTTCTAATGATTGGATTTTCCATTTTAGGATACCATAGAAAATCATCCTTTTTTACAATCAGCCCACTGGTTACAGCATAATTAACCGCTGCATCTAAAGTATATCGAATGCGGGAGCCAATTTTGGAAATACCTACAGCTTCAGCGATTCTTCTGCCCACTTCATCAAAATGAACCGGACTTTCTTTTTCCACTATTTCTGCAATCCAGTTTCCTAATTTACCAAAAGGAATAAGGTGAAGATCATCAATCTGCTGATCGATTATTAATTTGGCTTGTTCATATAAAGGAACAGTCGTATCTATTTCTATGGGCTCTTCTCTCACAAGAGTATTCAGTTCTACTAGAATTTCTTCTTCTACCTGATCATCAAGGGAGGTTTGTGTTTTCACCGTGGTAATATAATCCAGCAAGCGTTGAAATTCTCTTTCAGGGTTACGGTACCATTCTGTACTCCAGAGTTGAAACATCTTCCAGCCTATAGCCTGCAAAACCTGCTTCCTTAGCCGATCACGATCGCGTGCCGATTTTGATTTACCATATGATTCGCCATCACAATCGATGCCAATAAGGTATCTACCAGGATGATCCGGATCAACAACAGCAAGATCCAGATAAAAACCTTCTGATCCGACTTTATTTCTTACTGTATAACCGGCTTCCGTTAACCTGTCTGCAACCATTTTTTCAAAAGGACGTTCGCTCAGCACAGGTATATCCTGATTTACGCTAAATTTGCCATGCTGGGCAAAATAGAGGAAGTTTCTTAAAGCCCGGATTCCGAATTTTGTGGTTGCAGCAGCCTTAATGTCATCAGCAGTAATATTTGCAAATACTTCACACCGGTATTTCGCCCTTGTGATGAGCACGTTTAACCGCCGCTCGCCGCCTTCATTATTCAATGGTCCAAAATTCATGGGTACGGTTCCATCTTCAATCCGTCCGTAACCAATACTAATAAAGATAACATCCCGCTCATCACCTTGTACATTCTCCAGGTTTTTTACAAAAAACGGTTCATCGCTATGGTTTCTGAAAAAACTCTCTACTTCAGGATTTTTTCTTCGTTTAATTTCCAGCGCATTTTGAATGGCCTGCATTTGCGAGGTACTGAAAGCAATTACACCAAGGCTTTGCTTAGGATTTTGTAAAGCATGCCGGATAACTGAATCAGCTACAGTTTCTGCTTCCTTAGGATTACTTCTGGTTTTTCCACGATCATAAACAGCATCCGGCAGGTGATGAAATGCTAAACCCATTTGATACTTGGATCCGGGACTCGGGAAAACGACTAACTTGTTTTCGTAGAATTCATGATTGGAAAGACTGATTAAAGACTCATGGCGACTTCTGTAGTGCCAGCGCAACATCCGTTGTGGCGCACCCTGACTATCAGTCATCCCTAAAATACTTTGCATATCTGCCGTTACATTATCCTCATCTTCGGTTTCTGTATTTAATTTATCAAAGAAACTGGTTGGTGGCAACTGCTTGGTATCTCCAACCACAACCAATTGTTTCCCTCTAAGTACAGCGCCTAAAGCTTCAACGGGACGTACCTGACTGGCTTCATCAAATATAACCAGGTCAAACTCAATTTCTCCGGGAGGAAGAAAACTGGCAATTGACATGGGACTCATCATAAATACAGGCTTAATGGCTTGGATAGCGAGTCCTGCTTCCTGCATCAACTTCCGAATAGGCAAATGCCTGGCTTTACGGTTAAATTCTGTTCGTAACACACTCATTTGTCCACCGCCTTCTTGCTTGGGCAAAGATTCATAATGTTTCAGGGCAACCCGTGCCCTGTTGTAAACCAGATTAAGCATATCCAGTGACCTGAATTTTTCTATGGTATCTTCATGACTTGTTCTTTCAAAACCTCGTAGCGGTGGTCGTTCAGTCATTACTTGTGTAATAAGGTACTCATACCAGGTTTTTTTCAGTACAACTTTTAAATGGGTGGCAGCATGTTCCCATTGAGTGGCAAAATTTGTTAATGAACTAAACCCCTCCTTTTCTACTGCTTCTGTAAGATTATTCCATTGAATGGCATGATGAATTTCTACAAAATGATCAGACCAGAGTTGCAACAAAGCAATCTGGGCATAAAAATTTAGTAACTTCAGTTTTTTATCTTCTGTAACCAGCATATGATCAAAGTCGAGCTTAGTTAAAAGAAGCTCAAAACTATCTGTTTGATTAGTAACAGCTGTTCTAAGTTTTTCAACCCAATCAGAAGCTATGCCTGGATGGTCATTCCTACTTAATACCTCCAAAAATGTAGCCGGATAAACTTTATTGGAAATATCCATTTTAGTTTTGGAAAGAAATTTCAGAATCAGATTCAACTCCTGCCAACGGGTTTTCATTTTTTGCCAACGGGTGCCGAATAATCGTTGTGCTAATGCCTCATATTCAGCAAGTGCAACACTTAACCTATTGGCTTCTAAAATATCATCGGTATATTTAATCTTCCTTTCGAGATCATCAGGTAATGAAATTTTTGAAAAAGAAGCCAACTCTTTTACACTTTTTTTGTAATCTCCAATGATAAATTTATACCATTTTTGACCGTGGGCTATTAAATTTTGCCGAATCTGCAATACATTTTGATTCCAGGCTTCCGGCAACAAAATATCTTCGTAAGCATGTTTAAGTGTGGCGAGCCTTTCTCCGGTTTCAAGCAAATCACGAATATCTTCATAATTCGTTCCCCAAGCAGGATCTTGAATGGCAATTTCTCTTAAATCAGGGCTTTCGGCAACAAATTTAGCTACAGCAATTAATTTTTCAGTTGCTTCAGCGTTAATGGGTTCTGGCATCAATAACCAGTTAGCAGCATCTTTAGAGATGCTTTCTAAGGTTCTGGTCGCTTTTAAAGCATTGCTGATTAATATCTGATACCCCTCTTGCTCATGGGTTAGCAAAACTTTAAGTTTGGTGCCATAAAATGTAAGGTGTGCGGGTACACCTATTTCCTTTAGCCTGGCTTCAATTTCATCAGCTCTTTTTTCTGCACGACTCATGCGAATCATATCCCAGTCACTAATATCAGTTATGGGTACATTCAGCAATTTAACATCTGCGTATTGATCTGTTATTTGTGAGAGGTAGCCAATTACTTTTTGAGCGGATAGCCCGCTTCTACCAATTTCCCGGTTAATTGAATTGCAATAACCATTCAATTTACTACGATAAGCATCTAATTCTACCAGTTCATTTTGAAGATGCGTTAAGGCAGGTTTACCCAGTTCAAGAATGCGTTTTAATTCTGCATGCAACTCCTTTTTATTGGATTTATGGCTATGAAGTTCTAAACAAGCCTCGCCAAGATGAACGGCATCAAGACGACGTTTCACCACTTCAAGTGCTGCCATTTTTTCTGCAACAAACAATACTTTTTTCCCCTGGCCTACTGCATTGGCAATGAGGTTGGTGATAGTTTGTGACTTACCAGTACCGGGAGGCCCCTGAATAACAAGATTTCTGCCTTCATGTACAGCCAACATGGCAAGTACCTGCGAGCTATCTGCATCTACTACCTGGAAGAGTTCGTGGGCATTGGTTTCCTTGTCTAAATTGTGATCGTCATTTGCTGTAGGTTCGGCATCTGTAAAACCACCCCCAAATAAAGAATGGAGAATGGTATGATGCTCTGGTTTATCATCTTCAGGCCACTTATTACTATCCAGATCATGATAAATCATAAATTTACCAAAGGAGAAAAAACCAAGCTCAATAGCATCAGGCTCAATGCGCCATAATGAATGGTGTTTTACTCTGGTCACCATATCATCCAGGTAAGCCTGAAGATCAAAATCTTCTATATCCCCCAAATCAGGGATAGTGATATTAAAATCGGCCATCATTTTGGCTTGTAAGGAAAGGTTTGCTCCAATCTCTCCACCACTATATTTTAATCTGAAACGCTCGCTGGCACTCGATCTTTCTAACGATACCGGAATCAATATTATAGGTGCCTGACGTGGTTCTGTTGTATTTCCCTGCTCATACCAATTTAACATGCCCAGTGATAAATACAAAATATTTACACCCTGCTCTTCTATACTGGTACGGGCAAAATAATATGTATTCAGAATTTTTGTCTGCAGTTTTTGTTCTGTTTCACTGGTTTGGAGACGCGTATCGTTATAGGAATTTTCCTGTTCTTCTTTGGTAAGTGCCGGCCATTCTACCACGTCGTCATCATCCTTTCCAGGCCGACTTAAAAATGTCATGGCTTTATTTTGCCTGACCATTATATCAAAAATTGAGGTAGATTTTTCCTGGATCACGTGTATACCCCTGGCTTTCGGCACTTTATAATTCAGGAGTGTGTTACGCATACCTAAATCCAATAATTCTTTTCTTGATGCTTCTAATTTGGGAAGGATAGATTCCTGCATGTTTTTTCTTATGTGTAGATCATTCTAATATCTCCAAATATTTTGGATATACCAATAAAATTCTATCTGGTTATTTAATTGAAATATTTACCTCATTCATCTTTTAAATGAAACATACCGTGCATTATTTTGCAAATTACTAAATGATAAAGCCACCGCTGCAAATTCTAATTTAGTGTAAAATATAGAAACACTTACATATGAAAATCTGGTTTACCGTAAATAACGCATTAGCGTACAAGAATTTGGTTAAAATAAATATCGTTCATAACGTAATACTAAATTATAGCTAAAATCTCCATATCAATTTATAACCGGATAAGGATTGACCTATATTTTTTATTACGCCTAAAAATTCTAAATCTAAATAATGACAATTATCAATAGCTTTCAGCATAAAATTCTTAACAACGATGTGATTTCGGTTCATAAATGCTAATTTAAAATTTGAATATTAGTAATATTGTAACAGGCAGTTCAGCCTGAAAGATTAACGATGACAATCTTTCCCTTTCGGATGAAAGTAACTAATGAGTAAAAAAATCCTTTCTGGCTAATCAACCGGAAAGGATTTTTTGATTTACTTATTTTCTGATTGATATTTTGTGTTCTGATCTGACCTAAGTCCAAATCATTTGTAACTATTAAGTATGCGGTTTATCATCTTACTGGTTAATGCAAAATCTGAAAATTTTACAGTTTTTCCGTGAAAAATTTTCAGCCAAAATGAAATTTTTTCAGTCGCATAGGCCTTTAATTACCAGAAAACTGCATTGGCACAGCACTTGATAAAACTTTAATGTGCTTGCAGAAAATGCACACCACAAATTAATTGATTTATAGTCCATTTATTATTAAAACATTAAAAGGAGGAAAAACTATGACATTGGTTAAATTTAATCCAGAAAAAAAGAACAATGTATTAATGCCAGGCTTTAATGACATGTTCGAATCAGTTTTAGAAGACACATTTTTTTCAGGACGTAGGGTCCAAAACCTTCCATCTGTAAACATTGCAGATTCACCTGATGCCTATCAGATTGAGTTGGCGGCACCTGGACTTAAAAAGGAAGATTTTAAGGTAAGTGTAGAAAGGGATATGTTAACCATTTCTACTGAAAAACGTGCAGAAAATGAACATAACGAAAAATCCTATACCAGAAAGGAATTTAGTTATTCTGCTTTCACCAGAGCATTTACATTGCCTGATAGTGCCGATGTAGAAAGCATTCAGGCGAATTATGCAGACGGGATTTTGAAACTCACCCTTCCGAAAAAAGAAGAAGCTAAAGCAGTTTCAAGACAAATAGAAATTCAATAATTAAAAAGTGCCGCGAAAGCGGCATTTTTTTTAAAAGGTATATATTAAAACTCAACCTCACAGGAAGGACTAACTGATCTTGTAAATGAATTTCCTGATGTAATTTCTGAAAGTGGTATTCTTGAGAAAGAAATTAAAACTTAGAATAGCCACAATTGCACAAAGCACTCCTCCTATTACATCCAGCACATAATGATGACTATTATACACTGCTGCAAACCAGATGCCTAAAACCAGAGTGGCAAAAAATAGGTTTATGACTCCCATCTTATTTTTTAAAGCATAATAAAGTACGATTAAGGGATAGGATGAATGTAGAGATGGCATGGCCGCAAAAACATTTGACCCCTTGCTGTATATTCCCTGAAAAAGATGGATATTAAAGAAATGATCAAAGCGGGAAAGGCCACCTGTATTACCTGCTGTGGTATAAATAAATTGAAAACCATGCGCCTGTACGTACCAGGGCGGAGCAGCTGGGAAACAATAATAAACTACAAAGCCCAGAAGGTTAACCCATAGAAAAGTGAGCGAGAAATAAACAAACTGTTCCCTTCTCTTGAAAAAAAGATAAGTAGCAAAAGCCAAAGGCACAGGTACCCACATCAAATAAAAAAAACCGGTGAGCACATCCAGAAAAGAATTGGTATTTAGTTTCCAGTATTCATTCGGTGTGAGGAGTTGTCCATTAAAGGGAATGCCGAAAAGTTTCTTTTCCAGATCATATAAATCCTCAATATGGACAGGCGTGAAAATGTAATTCGGAAAGGCTTTCATGTAATCGAAAATAACCCAATATACAATGAAGATAGAAAAGCCAAGAATGAACTTTCTTGTTCCAGGGGAAATATAAAAAAGCGAATTAAAAATAAATATCAAGATCAGCTGATCCACTTTAAAACCCACCAGCACAAACGATAGTAAAAGGTAAGCCAGAGAAATCAGTAGAGTGGTGTAAATTATTTTAAGCCCAAAAAACGAATTTTCCCGGGCGATGTCATCCTGCATATTATTTTTTATCAAAGTTGGATTGGAAAATATTATCCCAAAATGTCCAGCTTACACCATAGCCTTTGGTTGCATCTGAATAATGATGTAACATATGGTGGTGCTTAAGGCGTTTCCAGAAACCATTTTTAAAGTTAGCATGATGCAAAGCATAATGCACCATATCATAAAACAGATATCCTAAAATAAATCCTGAGAAAAAGGGATAAACCATCGTATGAGGCAATAGCCAGTCAAAAAGAAAGTAAAAACCAAGTGCCATCGGAATACTGGCTGAAGGTGGCATTACCAGGCGGTTGGCATCATTTGGATAATCATGATGAACGCCATGAAAAATGAAGTGAATCTTTTTACCCCATTCGGCCTCTGGCTCAAAATGAAATACAAAACGATGTAAAACATATTCGGTAATGGTCCAAATACCTAAGCCAAATAAAAACCAGCCGATAAAGCTGAATACTGGCATTTCAACTTCCCAGATAGACTTATAAAACAAGTAAGCAATCACCGGAACATACACGATTAATGGTACATAGTATTTTACCTTAGAAAGGCCTTCCAGAAGATCGCTCTTGAACATCCTAATTGATGCTGATGAATTCGAAACAAAATTCTTTTTCATAATTTTTAAACTTTAATTCGCTCAATTAATACTTTTGATGGGTCGTTCGCATCTAAACCTTTAATTTCAACATATTTCACATTAGGCAGCCAAAAGGATCCACCTTCTATTCTGAGAAAAATCCTTTCGATTTGAACTTTCTTATTATTGACAGTTACAAAGACGTGGTATTTTTTATCTGCTGCCGATTTATTAAGGTACATCGGCAGATTTTTACGTGCGGCAAACCGAAGTTCAAATTGCCCTTTTCCCAAATTTTTAGTCTGTATGCCGTAAGCAAATTTCCGTTGGATATAGCCCAATTCCTTTTTTTCGCCCTGATCTCCATAACGCATCCAAAAAACATTTACAGGATTTTCATTATTAACCTCGCCATTATGATCTACATTCAACTGGCAAATAATGGTATTGGTATTGGGATCACGCTGTAAATAAAACAACTGATTGCTGATATTCTTCGGTACAGGAAAGTTAAGAGGCGAAGGGTCTTGCGCCTTTGCGGGTAAAATACCAATGCTAACTAAACCCAATGATATGGTAATGCCAATAATCATTGCCGCTTTATTGCTGATTTTCTTTTCGGCCAATTCCTGTGCTTCCAATCCTTTTTTGGCTTCCTGTAACCGCTTAACAGCGGTGATATTGGTCAAAAGTGCCATTATAGTAATTGGAATGGTAAAAACAGACATCGTTTCGAAAACATGAAAGGAAATGCCCGGAATATAAATTTTATAATCTCCACCAATAAAATGTCCGGTTACGCCGCAAGCGATAGCGAAAATACCAATGGTTACCACACGCTCGGGGCGCTGCATTAAACCCCCTTTGCATTCTACTCCTAATCCTTCTGCCCTGGCCCTGGTGTAACTAACCATCATGGAACCAATTAAAGCGATAAAGGCAAAAAGAGAACTGAGAAAATAGTGGTGCGACACCAGGTAATAACAAATACCGAGGAACATAATCATTTCACTATAACGATCCAACACCGAATCGTACAGCGCTCCAAACCTCGAGCTCATGTTTCCTAATCGGGCTACCTGACCGTCAAGCATATCAAAAAGGCCAGCAAAAAGCACCAAAGCTCCACCCCAGCCTACATATGACATGTCTCCGCGATTTGATTTTTCGGCACCCAAAACAAAAATAACCGCTACGCCAATATTCAGAATTAAACCAATAGTGGTGACTGCATTTGGTGTTAATCCTATTTTAATTAATCCCCTCACAAAAGGATTAATTACTTTATAAATACCCAGTTGTAAACTGTCTCTTAAGTTTGCTTTCATAATCAATTTTTAAAAATCGAATTTTACCCTTGCCCTGATTCCCCATTCCGATACCTCCGGATGATTAAGATAATTAAAACGCCTCACCAAATCAACCCTTAATAATTTAAAGATATTTCCAACCCCCACACTTCCTTCCATATAAGGATCATTTCCAAGTGCATAGGTGCGTTTAGAACCATCCTCATAATCAGGCAGGCGGTATAAACCAGAGGTTAAAGCCGGATTATTTTCATCACGCAAACCGCCATATAATGCCTTAAATGAAACCACTTCCCGCAATTTTAATTTTTTAAGCAAAGGGATTTTATTAAAGAAAAAGCCATTGAAATTGTGATCTATATTAATGCTGACGTAATGATCGCTAACAAATTCCAGGAAATTCATCAGGTTATATGAATTAAGTTGGTAGGCATATGTTTGGTTGGCTCTATGAATATCCAACAATGGGAAGGGAACTTTCCCTGCAACATAGCCACCTTCAAAAGTAACATCACTATAGCCCAGCTGAGATAGATAGAATCTTTTATCAATACTACCCATGATGTTGTGATAATTGTATTCTCCACCTAAAACACCTTTTAAACCAGCCGTATACTTTAAATTAAATACCGGGTAACGGTCTGCAATTGGACTCCGGTATATTTTACCCTGATAAAATTTTTCATTGGGTGCATAACGCAATTGAACCGATACTTCACTGGTTGTCAGTCGATTTACAAACTGACTTGCGTCATTCTGATAAAACAATCCGCCAGCAGGTGTCTGGCTCCATTTCTTAAAGCCAAAAGTATAAGAGAAATGATTTTCAAACTCTTTAACATAATCTACGCGATAAAAATCATTGTAGAGCAACATGTCATTTACACCACGTTTAAATGATAAGAGAAAGTTATCTTCCTGTACAAATTGAAGTTCTTGCCCAGGAATTTTGGTATCTCTTTGGAAACTGGCCCTGATGTAATTTTGAGGAAACTCATAAATGGATTTGTTATTGATGGAATAAGTTGCCGAAAGGAAGAATTTCCATTTCTCATCTTTGAATCCATAAGCTGCATAATTTTCAAAATAATATCGCTTACTTAATTCGGGTGTGGTTCTTCCGCCTAAACGCAGGCGAAGTCCTTCTACATTATTAAAACTGTAGAAAGTGTTTACAGGTCCTATTTCATAAGGCCCAAGATTTTGATAACCAGCAAAAAGCAGGGTAACAATTTTCATGGTTCGCTTAAATGAAGGAAGGTTTTGAAGGGTATCAATATTCTTGTAAATTTTTAACTGATTGGCTGAAATAGTATCCAATCTGTTTTGCTGCCAGTATGAATCATTCTTTTTAGCAGCATCGGCCAAAACCACTTTACTTTTTCCCTGAAAAACCGTGTCTGGCAATTTAGTATCAAACTGATAGTTTTTATAGGTAACGGTACGCTCACCCGTAAAACCAATGCCCTTGCCTTTACCCAGTCCAAAATCAGATAGCAAATTACTTTTAGAGAGGTTATATTTTCCTAAAGCGTTGGATTCAAAATTTAAATCGATTTTCATCGCCCTCACAAAATTGAGGTTGATATTTTTGTTTACGCCTAATGTTGCTCCAGTAACGGCATACTGACCATCATTGGTAACATAGATTTTTCCCTCAAATAACATGTCGCCTGTATTTCTAGGCGTAAAAGATAGCTCGATGATTTGAGGCTTCTGATTTTTAAGTGTATCGGTAATAAAAAACTTATAAAAATTTGGAGCTCCGTTAGCAATCGGACTTAAAAAATCATTGCTCATCACAGAGATGTTATTTTGATAGATATCAATGTCCTGATACATTCGGTCGAAGTAAGTTTTCATCCCTTTGTTATCAATGTACCGGTTATCAAACTCCACCTGTTTTTGGGCCTTAACAATCGTTTTGGATTTTAGTGGATCTTTACTCAAATACTGATCGGACAAGCTTTCCTGGATATATATAGGCAGTAAGTTTTTACCGCCAATTAAGGTAGAATCTTGTTCCTGAAATAAAAACTGGTAATTGCGGAACATTTTCTTGTTCTTAAACTTCTCTGAAACATTACTCACCGAAAACAACATTTTCTCATATTGCTGGTACGCTACAGTTTGATAACTTTTAATTCTGTTTTCATCTTTATGCGCAATCACCTGGCGAATTAATTCAACAGCTGGATTATCTTTATTACGGTATCTTACTTTTTTTCCACCAACTACCATTACCTCATCTAATGAATTGGCACTAGGTGATAAAGTAATATTAACCGTTTGACTGATTGAAGGGGTAATATTTTTGGTTAATGTGTTATAGCCTACATAGTTAAAACTTATAGCAGATTGCGGTAGATTTGAACTGATGGTGTAATTTCCGTTAAGATCAGTCTGTGTTCCGATTTTAGTATCCTTAAAAAATACTGATACATATGGCAGGGTTTCTTTGGTACTGGCATCGCGAACGGTACCGGAAACCACAGTGGATTGCGCAAAAATGTTTCCTATACCCAACAGATTTAAAATTGAGAATAAGAAAACTACGAATGGTATACTAAATTGACGTTTCATTTAACAGAGAAAATAAACTGTTTTTGCATGATATAATTGTAGCTTATACCAACGATAATTGATACCAGCACTTTGGAGCGCATATAATTGAGGTGATAAAAGTTGGTGAGCAGATAAACGCCTGTGGTTACCAGCGCTAAATTTCCAAGCCATACTAAAATATATTTCAGTACCTGCCATTTTAGCGCTTTGGTGTTTGCGTTAAAAACCCAGTTTCTGTTGATGTAAAAATTGATCATTCCACCAACGATTGTTCCGGTAATACTACCTGCCAGATACCATAGGCCAAAAAGTTTTACTGTAGCAAAGGTAACTGAAAAATCTGCTGCCGAGGCCATTAACGATGAAGCCTGAGCTTTAAAAAACCGAGACATCGTTTATAATATTTCGAAAATGATCACCAGTTGAAGGATCACATTTGCATAAACGCCTGCAAGCACATCATCAGCCATTACGCCCAACCCACCAGGCAGTTCTTCCATTTTACGGATATAAAGTGGCTTCAGGATATCGAAAAACCGGAAGAGTACTAAACCTAAAAGAATATATTCCCATCTTACCGGTACACAGAGTAAAGTAATGCACATTCCGGCTACTTCATCTATCACCACGCGTTGATGATCTTTGCCCCAAATCTCTTCTACCACATCTGCACTCCTCACACCTTGAAGTGTGATCAGTATGGTAATCAAGATGGTATTGAGCCCGGGGTATTGATAACCAGCCTGGAAAAAGTACCAGCAAAGGCAGGTTGCTATTGCAGCATATGTGCCTGCGCCCTTACCTATGTAGCCAATTCCAAGGCTGGTTGATATAATTTTATGGATTAACACTATGCGTTTTCTACAACTTCTTCTTCGTAATCCTGCCCCAGGTGAGTAATCAACTCTTCACCCATGATGTAACGCAAGGTATTCTGAAGTTTCATCAACTGTTTGAAAATATCATTTTCTGCTGGTACACCAGGAATCGTTTGTGGTGATTTTAAATAGAACGATAACCATTCCTGAACGCCAGACATATTTGCTCTTTTTGCAAGATCGATGAATAAGGCTAAATCTAAAACAATTGGTGCAGCCAGGATAGAATCACGACATAAGAAGTTAATCTTGATCTGCATTTTGTAACCTAACCAACCGAAAATGTCAATATTATCCCAGCTTTCTTTGTTATCGCCATGTGGCGGATAGTAGTTAATTCTGATTTTGTGGTACATATCGCCATATAAATCCGGATTTACTTCTGGTTTAAAGATATCTTCCAATACGCCCAATTTAGAAACTTCTTTGGTTTTAAAGTTATCGGGATCATCAAGTACCAAACCATCACGGTTACCCAAGATGTTATCAGAGAACCAACCGTTTACACCCAATGAACGTGCGGCTAAACCTGGTGCCAATATGGTTTTCATTAAGGTTTGGCCTGTTTTAAAATCTTTCCCTGCAATAGGTGTATTGGTTTCTTTGGCCAATTCAATTAATGCCGGAATATCTACTGTTAAGTTAGGCGCTCCATTTGCGAAAGGGATACCCAGTTTCAATGCAGCGTAGGCATAAATCATACTTGGCGCAATTAACGGATCATTATCAATTAAACCTTGCTCAAAAGATGCTAATGTTTCATGAACTGCAGATGGTTCAAAATAAATTTCTGTAGATCCGCACCAAACCAAAACAATTCGGTCACAGTTGTTGGTAGCTTTAAAGTTTTTGATGTCTTCCATCACTTCCTGGGCCAGCTCATATCTTGTTGCAGCTTCTTTAACATATGTGCCTGTTAAATTTTTCACATAGTTATGGTCAAATGCTGCCCTCATTGGCTTAATGGCCTGTAACTCTTCGCGTACATCGCGCAAAAGGTTTGCATCTAAAACTCTTGCATTTAACGCTGCTTCGTATACATTATCTTCGTATACATCCCAACCGCCAAAAACCAGGTTTTCCAGATTTGCCAAAGGCACAAAATCTTTAATTTTTGGTTCTTTCTTTTCTGTTCTCTTACCAATTCTAATCGTTCCCATTTGGGTTAAAGAACCAATTGGTTTAGATAAGCCTTTCTTAATTGCAGCTACACCAGCAATCATTGTGGTAGCAACAGCGCCAAGTCCTGGCATTAATATCCCGAGCCTGCCATCAGCTGATTTTACATCTTCTTTCATTCTATTTTTATTTAAGCTTTTAATTTATAACCATTTATTGTCCTTGTACCAAGCAATAGTTTCATTCAATCCACTTTCTAACTGGTAATGAGGTACAAAGCCAAGGTCCTTTTGTATCTGATCTATATTACAAGCCCAGTTCAGGGCTGTAATTTCATTTATCTTATCTATATTTAATGCTGGCACTTTGTTAAAAAAGCCCAAAGTTTTTTCTAATGTCCAGGCAAGCCCTTTAATTACCGGCATCGGTATTTCCATTACAAATGGCTTTTTATTTAAAGCCTTCCTTACGTAAGCTGCAAGCGAAAATTTGCTGTACACCTGACCATCAGAAAGGTTATACGTTTTATTAATCACATCAGAAGCCAGTGCCTTAATCATTATCCTGGCCAGATCCCTCACATAAATAAAACTTAGTTGCTGTTCTTGTTTACCTGCATGAAGTTCAAAGCCTGCATTTATACCTTTGATGAGGATAAAAATATCTTTCTCCCTTGGGCCATAAACAGCTGTAGGCCTGAAGACGATTAATGGTAAACCTAAAACCTGACTTAAATAAGTCTCTGCAAGTGCCTTACTCCTACCATAGTTGGTTACTGGTTTGCTGTAATTTTGGTTATTGGTTAATGGTCCACGGGCTGCAAGGCTACTTAAAAACACAAATTTTTCTATTTTATGTGTTGATAAAGATGCCGCTACAGCCAGGTTCCGGGTATAGGTGGCATTGGTATGAAAATATTCTTCACGGTTTTTAGCTTTGGTTGTGGCTGCAGCGTGAATAATATAGTGATATTGATGTTCATCAATGTTCTGCCTTAACTGATATATTGATTCGAAATCCAGTTCTATGTAATTGATTTTAAGTCCCCGAAGATGCTCCACCACACTTGATTTCCGGACGTTAATGTATACTTCCAGATCATCAGCCAATGCTGCTTCGATTAAATGAAAACCTACAAAACCTGTTGCTCCCGTAATCAATACCCGCTTTTTCATATCGCTTTTTCCAAAATCCTGTATTTTCGATATAGCTTTCCGCCAATATCCTCAATAGGTTTGTTTATCAATTCATTATGATCAAGTGTCCAGCTGGCCTCAGCATATTTCATGTTTTTTGCATCAAAACTTTTTATAATGTGTCCATACAAACAGGCCTCAATTCCCATTTTACGATAACCATCAACCACACCAAGTAATAAAATTCTGATACCGTCTATTTTCTTTTTCCCGGTGAGGAGTTTAATTAAACCTGTAGGAAACAAGCGTCCACGTTTGATTTTTCTCAGGATCTGGTTAATATCCGGAATGGCTAATGCAAATCCTACAATCTGACCGTTTTGCTCTGCCATTACACAGAAATCAGGATCGAGAATTAACTTCAGGTCATTAGCGGAATAGTCGAATTCCTTATCAGTCATGGGTACAAAACCTAAATTTTTATCCCAGGCTTTATTATATACTTCACGCAAAGCCTCACGCTCGCTGTTGAAGTTTTTCATATTGATTTTACGAATGGTAATATCATTACGTTTCAGGCGCTCTTCAATCTTATCTATTAAACCAACCGACCGGTTATTGTAATTACCTGTGGTATAGCGGTATGCCCGTAAATCTACATGTTTGGTAAATCCAATATGCTCTAAAAGTGTCAGGTAATAAGCTGCATTATAAGGCATCATTGCAACCGGCGGACCATCAAAACCTTCTATCAGTAATCCACAGGTTTCATTGGTAGAGAAATTAGTTGGCCCTAAAACCTTGGTTAATCCCTTTTCCAGCAACCATTTTTCAGCAGCACTGAATAATAAAGCTGCTATTTCCTGATCATTAATACAATCAAAAAAACCAAAAAAGCCATCTTTCCCCCCGTAAACTTTATTGTGATTGGTATTATTAATGGCTGCTATTCTACCTACTATTTGATCATTCTCATAAGCTAGAAATAGTTGAATTTGAGAATGTTCATAAAATGGATGTTTACCTGGCGTAAGCAAATCACGCTGGGCAATAAACAATTCCGGAACGTAGTTTACATCATTTACATATAAATCATGTGGAAAATCTATAAATGATGCCAGCTGTTTTTTTGTAGAAACTTCAATTACCTCTCTCATGATTTTACGCTATCTAATTCTACGTTAACGGCTTTAAAAGCTTCAATGAGCTTTTCTATAGCTATTTCAATTTGTTCAAAAGTATGCGTTGCCATTAGCGAAAATCTGATTAGAGAAGAATCAGAAGGTACAGCAGGTGAAACCACTGGATTTACAAATACACCATTCTGCTGTAGAATATTGGTAATCATAAATGTTTTAGTGTTATCTCTGATGTAAACGGGGATGATTGGGCTGTTGCTATGACCAATATCAAAACCAGATTCTACTAATAATTTTTTAGCATAATTGGTGTTGTCCCACAATTTATCAATACGTTCAGGTTCAGATTCAATAATATCAAGTGCGGCAATTACACTGGCTACAGAAGCAGGCGGCATACTTGCGCTAAACATCAGTGACCGGGCACGGTGCTTAATGTATTCAATGGTTTGTGCATCACCTGCAATAAATCCGCCTAATGAGGCTAATGATTTACTAAATGTTCCCATAATCAGGTCAACACTATCATTCAAATTAAAGTGAGATGCTGTACCTGAACCATTAAACCCTATAACACCTAAACTATGGGCATCGTCCATCATCACATTAGCTCCAAACTCATCTGCAATTTTCACCAGCTCAGGTAAGTTTACCAGATCACCTTCCATGCTAAAAATGCCATCAGAAACGATTAGTTTTGCCGCATCTTCAGGTAACCTGCTTAGTTTCTTGCGCAAGTCATTCATATCATTGTGGGCATATTTTATCGTTCTTGAAAAAGAAAGCCTACTGCCATCAATAATAGATGCGTGGTCATATTCATCTAAAATGAGATAATCGTTACGATCTAATAAACAGGAAATTACACCCAGATTAACCTGAAAACCAGTGCTAAATAATACGGCAGCTTCTTTAGATACATATTCAGCTAGTTTGTTCTCCAGTTGGATATGAATATCAAGAGATCCGTTAAGAAATCGGGAGCCTGCGCATCCGGTTCCATATTTATCAATGGCGATTTTTGCCGCTTCTTTTATTTTAGGGTGATTGGTTAAACCCAGGTATGAATTTGAACCAAACATCAATACCTTTTTCCCGTCGATAATGACCTCTGTATCTTGTGCGGACTCTATAGATCTAAAATATGGATACAACCCTTGTTCTTTAATCAGGGTTGCATCTTTAAATGCGTCGATTCTATCTTTTAATTTTTTGCGCATGTTTATATGGTAATGATTGCTTTGTTCACGTATTCTGGAAAACCTTTTCTAAATAGATTGTGCGAAGATGAATTCTGAATTTAACGTTCAGAAGAAGATCATCATTTCGAAACAATTTGATAACGCAATTTTAATCTAGATTGACTCCTAAAAAAAGGTTGAAATGTGGGAATTATTGGTCTAAATGTAGGATGCACGAAATGTGACATTCAGATGAATTGACTTTTCGACTTACTGACTTTTTTGACAAAAAAGTAAAACAGCTATTTATACATTTATAATTACATAAAAACAAACAACAAACTGTTTATCAATATTTTAATTAAATATATTATTAATCAATAGATTGAATTCTAATCAGCGAATCGTCATATTTTGAATAAAAAATTTGTAAAATGACCTATAATATTACATTTGTAGAGGTCAATAACATCAGATATTCTTAGGTAGTCTTCAGGGAAGCATTTTAAGCTAAATTATGAGCGAAAATATGAGCTTATGAATAACTCAGGTTAAGTCCATATTAACAACCTATTATCCATGCAGCGAACGTCAAACCATAATATCCCGCAAGAAATGGGGTTTGTTTACAACTCAAATGATAGTGAGGGGCTGGAAGTTTCAAGAATTACTCATCTTTCTAAAGGAGTTTGTAATAATCAACCTTTCAGAGCTGCCTCTTTTGCGTTTATATTGGTCATAAAAGGACGTATTAATATAAAGATTAACTTTAGAAACGAAACATTAAAGGAGAAAGATATATTTTTTGTTTTTCCTGATTCTATATATGAGGTGATGGATCATACAGATTTCTCCTTCATTAAAATCACATTTAATAAAGATTACCTTTCCAAAGAAGGTATTTTTCTGACAGCAGCTCAGCATTACACTGTATTTCAGAGTAAGTTAATTAATAAATTTTCTTTGAAGCGAGATGAATATCACGACCTGTATCATGATGTACTCGCATTGGAGAAGAAGTTAAAAATTTCTGCTGATATGCCCTACAGAAATGATATCATTAGGAATAGTTTCATCGAAATTCTTTACGATTTATTGCTATCACATAATAACCGCGATAACTTTGAGCCGCCTAAAAGAGACAGTAAGTTTGAAATGACAACTAAGTTTTTAAATCTGCTTTCTTTACATTTTAAAAAAGAAAGGCTGGTTATATTTTATGCGGGTAAATTATTCATAACCCCAAGACATTTATCGCAGGTTGTAAAATTAGTAACCGGAAAAACTGCCGGTGAACTGATTGATGATATTGTAATTGGTGAGGCAAAAATCTTGCTAGCCAATTATGCACATAATATATCCAGTGTTGCAGAAGCTTTGAATTTTGCTAATGCTTCTTTTTTTGGAAAATATTTTAAAAAGAATACCGGAATCTCTCCATCAGTTTACAGAATGGAAAACCGTCTCCCTCATCAAACAATTTTTTAAAACGCAATACCATTTTCATACAAAAGGAACAATTTCCACTACATATTGACCTTGATGGTGAAATAGTTTTTGGAGAATTTTGATTCAAATTTTTATCATGATCAGTCAGCCCCATATATACATTCCGTACAATCCCAAAAACCAGATGAATTCTGAAACATTAAATTCATCTGGTTTAATTACCATGTTTGTAAAATTCATCATTTATGGAATTGCCATAGTTGGTGTAGCGCAATTTCTGATGTGGCAGGTGATCAAAGAAGAACAAGGGATGAAGTTTTCAGAAGAGTCTTCTGTGGAATTATTACAAAGTGTATTGCTCCTTTTTTCTGGTATTGCCTTAACCTATGGCATTGTGGTTTATAAAAACTGGAGACCGCTACTAATATTAATTACTGAATTTCTTTTTATTTCGCTGGTGCGCGAGCAAGATGCTTATCTGGATCTTCACTATTTCGATGGCGCATGGCAAACCATTGTGATCCTATCCCTACCCTTTCCCATTTATTTTGCCATCATCAGGCGTAAAATGCTAATGGATAATTTGAAAGTATATACGTCATTATTTGCTTTTGGAATCATGACATCTGGTGTTTTAACTACCTATATTTTTTCAAGACTCTATGGAAGAAAAATTTTCTGGATGGCTGCCATGGAAAACGGATACATGCGTGATGTGAAAAACATATCTGAAGAATCTTTGGAAACCTATGGTTATTTATTAATTTTTATAGCCAGTATCGAACTTATTTTTCTAATTAAAAGATTGGATGAGCGATCAAAAAATGTAATTAAAGTGGCTTCAGATGCAAATGCTGCAACTTTTAAAATCGTTCAGGATAAATCTTAGTGATGCCTTAAGCAACTGTTATTTAAATTAATCCAGGATCTATCTACTACTAAAAGATTCACCCTTAAATGATGATAAAAAACCTCATGGTTTTAGATCTATGAAGTTTTTATCATCAGCTTATAGCCTTGATTTATTTAAATTCAATTCGTTGAGGTGCAGAAAACAAGGCTTCTCCTACACCATTGGTTTTCACTGCCAATCTTGCATACATGAAATTTCTTGAAGCAAGTACTGCCGGAATATTTACTGTTATTGATCCTGATTGTCCGATCACAATATCCGCAGCCAGTTTTTCTGCACTGGCATCCTGCCGTGTATTGTCAACAATCATGGTAGTGCCCAGGTATAGGTTGACACGTTCTAATACACTTGTGGATATAACTTGCTGCACCGTAAATGTAGCGGTAACTGTATTACCTGTTTTGTTGAAGGAAACATTACTAAAATTAAAATGAGGCACTACGGGAACATCTATCTGGGTATTTCCACTTACTTTAACAGCAATTGAATCGGGATTATCTAACCATGGACCATTTCCACGTAAGCGTACCAGCTTATAATCACCATCAAACAGTGTTGCAGAGAAGGTTCCATCCTGTGCTACAAAAACCGGAATTTTAGTAAAAAGTGAATAACCGCGTTGCCAAAGTTCGAGCTGAACCCCATCAGACCGAACGCCAACAGCTTGATTCTGGTAAAGGACACGACCTGATAGCCTGGACGTAGGGGCGTCATAATTATCCTTTTTGCAGGAGAAAAATGCAATCAGGGAGAATAATACGATATAACTTATCTTTTTCATGATATTTGATTAATGAAATGGATTACGAATGATTTTAGGATTGTTATTAAGTACAGATTGTTCAATAGATGAATAGTAATTAGCAATTTGATAAAAGCGTGGTGCTTTAAAACGTGGCGCAACCTGCTTAATAAAAATGTATTTATCATTACGGGCAGCATCACCCGGGCGCACTACCCGGTAAGGATACAAAGCATAAAGCATGGCATCAGGACTATTGGTACTGCCATTCCATACCTTATCTGCAATTCGCCAGCGGGCCAAATCCCAAACACGGTGGTCTTCAAAGGCCAACTCAACCCTACGCTCATTGCGAATACGATCGATGGTGAGTGCACTTAAACTATTTGGTCCAAATCCGGCTCTTTCACGCAAGGTATTAATGTAGCTTAAAGCGCTAGCTGTTTGGCCGAGTTCAAAAGCTGCTTCAGCGGCATTCAGGTAGACTTCTCCTAGCCTGAACCTGATCCAGGCAATATCAGTTCCGCGGGTACGGGTACTGGCTAAAGGTGTGTTATCAATAAACTTGCGGAGGTAAAAGCCTGTATTAGATAAATCAAGTGCCGAACGTTGAGGCCCATCCAAACCAGTAAGTAGTTTTCCATCCGTATATCTGGCACCTAAATCTCCCTCAATAATTTGATAGGTTGTTCCATTCCATAACGCCACTCCGGCCTGTATGTTAACCGGCGTATTGCGAAAACTTGCTCCGGGATAAATAATGGTTCCATATAAGCGGGCATCTTTATTAGCAAAAATATCCTGCGTATTGGTGTAATACACATAATCGCTGTTATCTACATTTCTGGTTTTCAGATTTCCGGCAGTACCATCCAGATACTCATATTTTTCTACCAGATTTAAGGTTGGCGCAATAGCAGATGAAGCTAAATTATCTTCTCTTAGTGAGCGGGCAATGTTATCATAACTAAAGCCATGTTTAAATCCTTTAGACTGTAAAAAATCCTGGATTAAAATAAGTTCAGGATTACCAGTTTTCTTTGTAAGTGCCTCGTAAAAATTCTCACCTAAATTTGCTGCATTTGATTTATATAAGGAATATGGCCCTGCCATTACTTGTTTTGCAGCATCCAGTGCTTTATTGTAAAAATCAGAAGCGCGTTGTGCCGGAATCCCCACTTCACCACCTGGCAGCGTAATTGGACTTGCCATCAGATTATTGTATTTGGCAAGAGAACCTGCATATAACATAGCCCTGCACTTTAAGGCCAATACAGCGTATTTATTTGCACGAGAGGTGCTGCCATTATTTTCAATATTATTTACAATTGCATCAAGCTCAGTAGCGATAAAATCATAAACATCTACTTCTTTGCTGCGTGGCAACTGCAGATTGGTGGCATCGCCACTATAATCATAAATTAAAGAAGTGGTTACCAAGGGCACACCACCCATTCTTTTTACCATTTCAAAATAGTCATACGCACGAAGAAAGCGAAATTCAGCATTAAACTGGGCTTTCTGCTGCGCTGTTAATTTGGTGCTTTTTTGCACGCCTTCAATACCGAGATTTACATCTCTGATAAAGCCATAATCCCAAAGTCGCCATCTATCTACCGGATAAGAAATGATATTATTCCGGTATTCGTCCCCGGCATTTCCGCTTCCAGACCATACCGCATCATCATATGCCGTGTGTTCAGTCCAGCGATTGGTTAAGGAAGCATCAGTTGGAATGCGATTATACAAATTGGCTAGCACGCCTTCAACTAATTTTGGGTCACCATAAACCTGATCTTCAACCACAATACTCTGTGGCTCACGTTCCAGAAAATCTTTTTTGCAGGCGTAAAATGTAATGGTACAAATGATGAAGCCTATATAAATGTTAATATTTTTCATTGCAAAATTTTAAAGTGTTAAGTTAAAACCGAAATTAAACAAGCGCTGCTGAGGATATATGACTCCGTTTGTAGAAGAAATCTCCGGGTCAATTTCAAAGTCCTTCAAATTGTCTAAAGAGAAAATATTGGTTCCATTGGCATAAACAAATACATTTTTAAAGCCAATGCTTTCTATCCATTTTTTGGATAGCGAGTAGCCTATTAATAAGTTTTTTAAACGGAGATACCTGACATTGGTGATCCAGAAATCATTGCGATAGGCAAAGTTTGACAAGCCCGGGTTATCTTTTCTTAAAGCAGGATAAGTTCCTGAAATCCATTCACTGTTTGGGTTAAATGGATCGGCACGGTGCCAGCGGTCATTCAACAGATAGGCTGGTGAATTTCCATTATTTTGAAACGGGATTTGCAATTCATATTCGCGCTGAAAAGTCTGCATGCTAGCACCCGCAAAATCAAACTGCAAGGTAATCCCTTTCCACGTCACACTTCCATTGATACCTACATTTAAATAGGGTAAGCCACCTTGTGCATAGCCAATCGGGCGCTCATCCATATAATTGATAATACCATCGCCATTGGTATCTTCAAATTTAAGATCGCCGGGCAATAATGTACGGTTTCCCTGTCCATCGTTATTGATGCCATAATTATCAATCTCATCCTGCGACTGGAAACGACCCAGCACATGATAGCCAAAATTAACGTTAGCCCACCGATCAACACCACTGTACCGATATTCATCCCAGGAATTTCCGAACCGTGGTTTGTAGTAATCAAGTGTACGCAAGCGTGAAAGTGTGGCATTTGCACCAATAGAATATTCCACCTCCCTAATTTTACTGCGGTAGGTCAGGATACCTTCCATCCCACGGTTAGCATCGGAATTGAGGTTATCATTTGGCAAAGAATAGCCTACTTCACTAGGTAATAAAATATCATACCGCGGAGCTGGAAGTCCAGTTCTTTTGCGTTCAAAAAAATCAAAGGAACCTGTTAACTTATTATTGAATAAGGCGAAATCGATCCCGATATTTTTAGATATACTGGTGATCCAGGATAAATTCGTGATGGGTAATCCTCTCGGTGAAACACCTGTTACCAAAGAACCGTTAAACACAGCTCCTCCATTGGCATAATCATAACCCTGCAAATAGCTGAATGGTGCAATAAGTGGATCATCAGTATTGCCATAAGGTTGACGGTCTGTACCCGTCTGACCATAAGAAACCCTAAGTTTAAGATTATCTACGAATTTAATCCGGTTGAAAAATTTTTCCTTTGAAATGATCCAGCCCGCAGATACGCCAGGGAAAAACCCAAACCTGCTGTCTTTTCTAAATAGAAATGACCCATCATACCGGCCCAGTGCCTCCAACAAATACTTTTGTTTGTAGTTATAATTGATACGGGCGATATAACCTGCCCTGGCCGAAACGCCGTAAGTATTTCCTAATGCCGTCTGATCGGCAAAATACATCAAAGGCACCGTATTATTGGGTGGATTACTGATCAGCTCTATATAATCATCGGTAGAATCGTAGCGTTCATAGGCAGCCACCACATCAAATGAATGTTCACCAAAAGATTTTGCGTAGTTTAACTGAAACTGACCAAAATTTTCTTCGATTTCCCTACGCTCCTTTCTCCTGAATGGATTTTGGTTTCCACCATTAATATTGTAGGTGTTTGTAGCCGGATCGTAAGTGTAGGCATTATAGGTATACTCAAAGTTTTCTCCAACATTAGTGGTGTAGTTGTAAGAGTATGTGGCTTTGGCTATCAAACCAAATGGAAAACTATACTGCGCATAAAAATTGGACTTCAAAGCCCTCCAGTCGCTATCAGCATAGCCAGAAACATCTTCTGCATAAGTTGCCGGGTTTACATTGATATTGTGTGTGGCATTAATGTAGTTAGGATTATCATTTGCATAAGGCCGCTCCGTAGGCCAATTGGTGTACAAACTGAGCAATGGATTAAAATAATCATCGTAACCCGGAACACCGGTTTGATGACGGCGTTCCAGTCTCGCAGCCAATTGCGTTCCTATCTTCAATCCCTTGGCTAAACCGGCATCTAAATTAGCCTGGATATTTGTCCGGTTAAAACTAAAATCTTTGATTACCGCTTCCTGATTAAGATGTGTAGCTGATATAAAAAAGTTGGTATTATTTGATCCGCCTGATGCATTGGCAGAAAGGTATCGCTGTGGAACATTCGGCCGGATAATAAAATCATAATAGTCAAAACTTTGAAAGCCAGGTTCAGTTCCCGCCTGCCATTTATCAAGCAATTCGCGTGTCCAGATAGACGTTCTGTTCAGGTTTTGATCAGATTCTGCCAGGGCCCGTACGTAATCGCCTGCATTGGCGGGCTTTGGCATTCGGGTGAAATTTTGAAGTCCATAGTATGAAGATACGCTAATGGTGGTGGGTTGGTTTGACCGCCCTTTTTTAGTAGTGACCAAAACCACTCCGTTCGCAGCACGAAGGCCATAAATAGCTGCTGATGCATCTTTTAGGATTGAAATACTTTCAATATCATTCTGCCCGAGATTGTTAAACTGTCCAGCATCTGATGGCACACCGTCAATTACATAAAGCGGTGAACCCAGGTTCCTGATTTGTAAGCCTGTAGTACCACCGGGCCTTGCATCCGTTTGACGGGTATTTACACCTTGAATTTTACCTACCAGCGCCCCAGAAGTAGTAATCGCAGGCGTGCGCATTAGGGCATCAGATTTAATATCACTTACTGCGCCAGTGATCGTTCCCCTTTTCTGAGCACCGTACCCTACTACAACCACCTGATCCAGTGTATTATCCTGAGCGGTTAAAGAAATATTTATAGTGGTGCGCTGGTTGACTACAATTTCTTGTGTAACATAACTTAAGTAAGAAAAAACAAGTGTAGATTGGGGATTTGGCGCTGTAATGTTATAGTTTCCTGCTGCATCGGTTTTAACGCCAATGGTTGTACCCTTTAACAGCACATTCACATCAGGCATACCTAAGCCTTTTTCATCTAAAACTTTTCCTTTTACAGCAATCTGGGCGAACGCAATAAATGAAATAAACGTCATAAAAACGGTTAAAATCAATTTAAAAAACGTCCTTTCGTAAATAAAGACTTTCATAAAATAGTAGATTTGGTTTATAATTTAATGATTAGTAGTTTCGATTTTATGGAGATTGGTAATTGTAGATTCAAGCTGATATAGATGGCTATTTTAACTCGATAAAAGGCCAATTGAATGATGACCATCCCTTCTTTAAACAGCTTATATTAGCTTGAAATAGTTGAAGTATTGCTAGTACTAATGCAGTAAGATGATAGGTTTTGAAAAGAAAAAGGAAACATTATTTTTTTTGATTACGCCCAGATCAGGCTTGGCAAAATTTGAAGCCAGTGATTGCATAACAATCTTTAAGAATGCTAATTTCATATAAATATATTTGGTTAACTCTAAATTAAAATTGCACAAACAGGTAGTTAACCTGCTGGTTATGCAATTATTCAGATAGACCAAATATACTTATTTATTTTACAAACGTAATCATAACGTTTATAAATACTGTACAGGATTTTCCTTTTGGGACAAGTTAATTTTAAGGATTATAAATCACCATTATATAATAAGATATACAGGCAAATATCCGGGGGCTGCTGAAACTTCCCATTACATGGCGTAATAACTATGTGGTGCTAAAGGTTCAGGAACATTATCTTCATTAAGCAATTGCTTGATATTGATTTCTATGGTGGTGGCAATTGTGGTAACAGCGGTATCTGTAGGTTTATTGTTAAATGGTTCCTGAAGATGGGTTGCAGACTTTTCTAGGAGAAAAAAAGCGGATGATATCACCAACAGTAAAGGAATTTCGAAAAAACTGTCTATATTATTCAAGGCTATAGAAAGCGTAACCACAAAAATGTAGATGAAAAAATGTAAAAATAAGCGGTATGTTTTTGGAAAAACAGTTGTTTTTATCCGCTCGGCCATTCCCATTGAATTGGAAAAGTTGACCAATGTATTGTTAATTTGTATATGACTGAACAATTCCAGATTACCACTTTCTCTAAGGGCTGCTATTTGTAATGTATTTAACTGCAATAGAGCAAGCGGTTTATTATTGTGCTGTTTAATGGAATCCAGGTCTTTCCGGCTGATATAATGATCCAGGTTTTCAAGCGCATCGTTGCCTCTTAAACTTTGTCCTAAACTAAAACACCATGCAATATGCCTGTATGCCAGTTCTTTTATTTCATTATTTTTTGATTTGGATATAAATGATTGCAGCTGCAATACAAAACTCCGGCTATCATTAACAATGCTGCCCCATACTTTTCTGGCTTCCCACCATCTGTCATAAGACTGATTGATTTTGAAAGAAAGGATTACGGAAATGGCAGTACCTATAAACGTTGGTATAGCAATGGGCATCTGGGGAATCAGGTATTTGAATTCTGCAGTAAGGTAGTTCACAAGCAGTCCGATAATCAGTACATATAGTACTTCAAATTTTATTTTCTTTAAAATATAAGTAGCAGGAATCGTTTTATTCAGAAGCATATTTTTCTATCAATATTGTTTTAAAATTTAAAACCATGCTAAACAACGTATAAAGCTATGTGAATGTTTTCTGGAACTTGCTGTTATAATTATCATCTGTCTTATGGTAGTATTGTTTTTGGAAGAATGAACCAAAACTCACTCCCAGTGCCATTATTGCTTAAAACGCCTATCTCACCACCATGTTTTTTAATAATTTGTGCTGAAATATAAAGGCCTAAACCCAACCCTGAATATTGGCTTCCTTGTGAGTCTACCCGATAATACCGATCAAAAAGATGTGCAGCTTTTTCCTGATCAATCCCCGGTCCGGAATCAATAACTGAAATTCTCACCGCATCTTCGTTTTCTATAGCCTTTATCCTGATTATTTTCTCATCCGGTGCATATTTGATTGCGTTGTTAACGAAATTAATAATCACCTGCTGAATCCTGTCTGAGTCTCCGTAAATATCTGCTTTAAGATCTCCTTCAACAATAATCTGATAAATGCCTTCGCGATTGATGTGCGCACAACATTCGTTAACTGCATCCACAATATTAAAAGTCTGCTTATTTAAATGTAACTGACCCTCGTTCATTTTGCTGGCATTCAGTAAATCTTCAATCAGGATCGTTACCTTCCTAAGGCTTTTATTGGCTTGCTCAATCAGGGCTGATAATTTTGAATCAGCATCAGGCTTATTGCGATTCAGTAATTGCAGTGTTCCACTAAGAATGGTAATGGGTGTACGCAATTCATGACTGGCGATGCTTATAAAATCATCCTTATACTGATCGGCCAGTTTTTCTTTGCTGATATCTTGTACAGTACCTAACAGTTTCTGGATATTATTTTCATCTGCCTCAGTACGTCCCTGTAACCTTACCCATTTAATTCCTGTTGTAGTCGTATTAACCCTGCCCACAAAATCAATGGAACTTTCTTCGGGCATTTGCTCCAGTAAGTTTCGCAGATCTTTAGCATCATCTTCAATAAAACATTTTGCCAGCATATTTATATCCAACTGTGCATAAGATGGATTAATACCAAGAACCTCATTAAGGCCTTGAGAAGGCACCAGATCTCCGTTTTCCAGATTTAGTTCAAAAACCGCCATTCTCGAATACTGGAGCGACATGTTCAAACGTTTCTCACTTTCCTGGTAGCTCCGCACAAAAGTAAAATCATCAAGCACGGAATAAGCAAATCTTTTATGGCCATCATTAAAGAGAATAGTGGTTACATGGACCCATACCAAATCGCCATTCTTTTTTTTCAAACATGCTTCCAGCTTAAAAAAAGGCTTTCCATGTGCCCACATCTCATGCTGTAGCTTTTGCCAGGATTGAATATATGGTTTGATGGCAAAATCAAGAATTTTCTTACCACAAATCTCTTCCCTGGTATATCCCATCAAATCGATCAATGCATCGTTCACTTCTAAAATCACCAGATTTTCATCAATAATTTTAGTAGCGGCAGAGGTTAGCGAAAATATTTTTCTAAACCTCTTTTCACTTTCGATATACTTAGTCTTATAATTTTCTTCTGGTATAGCAGGTTCCATTTCTATTTTGCTTAATCCTGTTTCAAACTATTGCAATAAAATTTATTTAACTAAAGCTTATGCGGAGCGATTTATCTTAACTCATTAAATGGTTTACCATAGTCATCAATTCTTCAAAATCAAAAGGCTTGGAAATGTAAGCTGTTGCACCAGCATTTGTTGCAATTTCTTTACCTTCTCTACTTGCCGATATAATAATTACCGGAAGGGTTTCTGTTTTAGGATTTTTACGAATCATTTTAAGTACCTGATCACCAGATAATACAGGCATCCATAAATCCAACAACACCAGATCTGGAGATTGCTTTTCTACTATTCCCTTAACATTTAAGCTGTTTTGCTCAGCAATTACCGTGTATGGAGAATCTTCAAATACCATTTCAAGCATATCCAAAATTCCTTCATCGTCATCACAGATTAAAATTGTCTTATTATCATTCATAATTCTCTTCTAATTTGTTGTATTTATGGGCAAAGTAAAACTAAAAGTAGACCCTTTACCTTTCTCACTTTCAACCCAAAGGGTGCCATTATGATTCTTAATAATCTGTTCACATATATAAAGTCCGATGCCCATGCCCGGAAAACGTTGCTGAATTTCGCCAGCCCTGAAAAAACGCTCAAAAACCTTCTTCTGATCTTCCAGACTGATCCCCATACCTTCATCAGTTACGGATACTTTAACAAATTCACTTACCTTCGATATATGAACATGTACTTTTTCTGCCTCTGGTGCATATTTTATCGCATTGGATAAAAGATTATTTAGTACTTGAATAATATGAGATTCATCAGCCGAAACCTTAATTCCGGAAGTTCCAGTGATTTGGATTTCATGATTACTGGAGGCAGATTGAATAGCTTCTACCGTTTCCTTTACCATTTTATCAAAATCAAAGGGTAGCTTATGCAGTTCGATATTTCCTGTCTGGATCCTGGAAACATCCAATAACTCGGCGATAAGGTTACTCAACCGATCAAGATACTGGGAGGTTTTGGAAAGCATATTTCGGAAACGCTCACCAGCGTTTTCGGGCATTACCCTTTCCATTGCCTGAACATATCCTTTAATGGTGGTTAAAGGTGTTTTAAGCTCATGGCTTGCGATTGATAAGAAATCATCTTTTCGACGTTCAATTTCTCTTTTCTCTGTAATATCTTCTATTGCCAAAAGGATCTGATCCTTAAACTGTCCTTCCAGTTCTATCCGGTAAGCATTAAGCAACATCAGCTTTCTGCCAATGTGGGGAAAATCGTATTCTACCTCAAAATCTTCTACCGGGTTATTGGTTGGCAGAATATCAATCAGCAATTCCCTCAGTTTTGGTATATCCCATTGGTGATTACCAAGTTTATATAAATTGGTACCAACAGTTTCTTCTTTCGTAACCTTGAAAGTTTTTATAAAATGGTCATTGGCACTTACTACATTAAAATCCGGATCTAACACCAACAGACTTTCGCGAACCGTTTGAATAATACTGGAAAGGAAAAGTTCACTTTCTCGGAGGTTACGCGTACGGTCAGCAATTTGCTTTTCCATCAAATCCTGCTGTTGTTTTAAATCCTGTTCAGTTTTTTTACGCTGGGTAACATCATTCTGAACACCAATAAAATTGGTTATTTTTCCATCCGTACTAATAACTGGAGAGATAAATAGCTCATTCCAAAAGAGATCACCATTTTTCCGATAGTTCCTAATCTCCACGGTACAACTTTCACCCCTTGAAACAGCTTCACGAATAAGCATTCTTTCTTTTTGCGTACGATCCTCTCTTTGTAAAAACCGACAATTGTGTCCGATAATTTCTGAGCGTTTATAACCACTCATTTTTTCGAAAGCACTATTGCAATAAATGATTGGGTTATCCGGTTCTAAATTATCAGTAATGATAATCCCGGAAATGGAAGCGTCCATTGCTCTCGAAAGCAATTCAAAATCTTTTTTGATGTCATTATTGGAGTGTGCTGATTCTCCAGTTTCAAGTATATCCATGATCTTCTTTGTCTGTTCTATCAATTTGAATTAATTAGTTGGTATCGTAAATTCACCAACCTATTCTCATCGATTTTTAATTGTTAGTTCTTTCTAAGCTGAAATCGCAGACAATTAGATACATTAACTAAAAAAGTAATGTTTAGTTTTTCAAAATCATGAAAAAAACCGTATAATTCGGTTTAGAGCAAGTAGGAATACGCTTTTAAGTCACGTATAAAAACATTATAACCAACAGCGTGTTTAATACCAGAAAATAAATTTTAATAATATGGACAAGTTAGAATTAAAAGGAGCCTGGAATGAGCTCAAAGGAAAAGTAAAACAAGCTTACGGCGATTTTACTGATGATGATTTGAAACATGAAGAAGGTAAAGACGATGAACTTTATGGAAGATTGCAGCAGAAAACAGGAAAAACCCGTGATGAGGTTATCACCTGGTTAAAGTCACTGTAATAATTCATTTTAATAATAAAGCGCCACATGAAAATCTATACCATGCGGCGCTTTCATTTTACTATCTTTTTTAAGGAAATTTCATTCTTCCATTCTCTAAGGGTAGTATAAATCGATCCTGAATAAGACTATTTATACTTTACTTTTACTAACGTTTAGTTAGTGCACATCTTTTACTGCAATAAATTACAGTATCCCAATTTCTTTCCCATTTTTTTCGCCAGGTAAATGACAAATGGCAAACAGGGCAAATTTTTTCAGGTAAGTTTTCTTTTTTAATATTTTTCATTTTTTTCTACGACCACTGCTTATCTAAGATAAATAAACGAATCTTAATCTTTCAGTTTTATGGATAAAATTAGTCATACAGTGAGTAACTTTATTAACCTGAATTCGATTAAAAATTGTAATCATGCCAGTAAATGTTTGAATTTAAACACCTGAAATTTGATGAAAACAATAAAAACTTCATTCTAGTGAAATATACTCCACGCCGGATAAGAGTTTGTAATAGATGTGCCGGAATAAATTGGAAGGCTTTGGTGATTACCTCATCGCTGGATAGTTGATATTGGCCAGTTATCGTTTAGATCTACAGGCAGACCTATGTGATGTACAAGGTAAGTGTGGCGAGAAGGTGGACTGGAGGCGGAGTAAATGTGGGGTAGAGAAGTCGATTTTTGAGAATTTGCCTGTCAGGGATTTAATAGTAGCTTAAATATAGGGAGAATAATTAAATTACTTTCTATAACCTGGGCGTTCGCTTAATTATATGCCTTATAATACTATTTGAACATGTTATCACTATTAGTTAAACCCCTATCCGCCTATCGGCACCTTTCCCCTGAAAGGGAAAGGGCGAAGAAAAGTTAACTTAGGAAGTTTCAAAGGCCAGGAGGATAGTAGAACTTCGTCAGTTTTCGAAAATCCAGTCATTACTACCGCAGTGGAGGAATCTTTGAAATCTTAAATTAGATTTATTAATAAATTCTGATTTTAAAGATCTCTCCATTTCGCTGCTGCCTGAAAAAGGCAGGCGCTTCAGTCGAGAGGACGACCTCGGAGTAAATTAGCTAGAACTTCGTCAGTTTTCGAAAATCCCGTCATTACTACCGCAGCGGAGGAATCTTTGAAATTCGAAAATTGATTTATCAATAAATCCTGATTTCAAAAGTCTCTCCGTTTCGCTGCTGCCTGAAAAAGGCAGGCGCTTCAGTCGAGAGGACGACCTCGGAGTAAATTAGC
>Ga0308159_1000219_pt1 | contig 175517 bp, 162 predicted proteins | sample PhyCR1_FD_201040 | JGI IMG/M metagenome (GOLD analysis project Ga0308159, IMG submission 201040) | Phyllosphere microbial communities from UC Gill Tract Community Farm, Albany, California, United States - DLSLC.R1 | ecosystem: Host-associated > Plants > Phyllosphere > Unclassified | place...
TTGACCAGTTTTTCCCAGCCGCGCGGCAGGTCGTGTGCAACCCCACCGATGCGGTACCAGGCCGGGTGCAGGCGGAAACCGGTGATGGCTTCGATCACCGTGTAGGCTTTCTGCCGGTCGGTGAAAGTGAAGAACACCGGGGTCATTGCGCCCACGTCCTGAATGTAGGTACCCAGGAACAGCAGGTGGCTGGTGATGCGGAAGAACTCGGCCATCATGATGCGGATGACGTCGACCTTCTCGGGCACCTTGATACCCGCCAGCTTCTCGACCGAGAGCACGTACGGCAGGTTGTTCATCACCCCGCCGAGGTAGTCGATACGGTCGGTGTACGGAATGAAGCTGTGCCAGGACTGACGTTCGGCCATCTTCTCGGCGCCACGGTGGTGGTAACCGATGTCCGGGACGCAGTCGACGATCTCCTCACCGTCCAGCTGCAGCACGATACGGAACGCACCGTGAGCCGAAGGGTGGTTCGGCCCCAGGTTGAGGAACATGTAGTCCTCGTTGGTGCCGGAACGCTTCATGCCCCAGTCTTCCGGACGGAAGCGCGCGGCTTCTTCTTCCAGTTGCTGTTTGGCCAGCGTCAGGCTGTACGGGTCGAATTCAGTGGCGCGGGCAGGGTAGTCCTTGCGCAGCGGGTGACCTTCCCAGGTCGGCGGCATCATGATACGGGAGAGGTGCGGGTGGCCCGGGAAGTCGATCCCGAACATGTCCCACACTTCACGCTCGTACCAGTTGGCGTTCGGCCAGATGCTGGTGATGGTCGGTACGCTGAGGTCGCCCTCGGACAAGGCGACCTTGATCATCACGTCACTATTACGCTCTACCGACAGCAGGTGGTAGAACACGGTGAAATCTGCGTCCGGCAAGCCACGGCGCTTGGTACGCAGGCGCTCGTCCACACCGTGCAGGTCGTACAGCATCGAGTACGGCTTGGGCACGTTGCGCAGGAACGTCAGGATCTCGAACAGTTTTGCACGGGCGACCCACAGCACTGGCATGCCAGTGACGGTGGATTGGGCGGTGAAGGCCTCTGCGCCAAAACGGTTGTGTAGTTCAACGACGACGTCTTGGTCGTCAGCCTTGTAGGGCGGGATGTACAGAGCGGTGTCTGCAGTCATAGGTCTCGATCGCTATCGGTCAACGTACAGAATGAATCCAGGCTCAGGCTTCTTTTTGTAAAAGAAAACTGGATCAGACTTCGTCGGGGCTGCGCAGATTGGTCACTGCGATTCGCTGTTCGCGGCGCTGTTCCTTCTGCGACGGCATCTCGGCGCGATACACGCCTTGGTCGCCGACGACCCAGGAAAGAGGGCGACGCTCCTGGCCAATGGATTCCTGCAACAGCATCAGGCCTTGCAAGAATGCCTCTGGGCGGGGCGGGCAGCCGGGCACGTAAACATCCACAGGCAGGAACTTGTCCACGCCCTGAACCACAGAGTAGATGTCGTACATGCCACCGGAGTTGGCGCACGAACCCATGGAAATGACCCATTTAGGCTCGAGCATTTGCTCATACAGACGCTGGATGATGGGCGCCATCTTGATGAAGCAGGTACCGGCGATAACCATGAAATCCGCCTGACGCGGCGATGCCCGGATAACCTCGGCGCCAAAGCGCGCGATATCGTGGGGCGCCGTGAAGGCGGTGGTCATTTCCACGTAGCAGCACGACAGACCGAAGTTGTACGGCCAAAGGGAGTTCTTGCGACCCCAATTGACAGCACCGCTCAGTACGTCCTCGAGCTTGCCCATGAAGATGTTTTTGTGGACTTGATCCTCTAACGGATCGGAGACGGTTTCCCGTTCGCCGATGGGGTACTGCTCGTTAGGAGCATCAGGGTCGATCCTGGTGAGATTGTATTGCATTGCCAAAGCCTCATTGTTTTAGCTTCGCCTGCCGAGTACGACGACCTACGGGAGCCCAATCGAGCGCCCCTACACGCCATAGGTAGACAAGACCTGCCAACAGAATTGCTATGAAAACGAGAGCTTCGGCGAAGCCGGTCCAGCCGCTTTCGCGGACGGACACAGACCAGGCGTACAGAAAGAGGGCTTCAATATCGAAAATCACGAACAGCATCGCGACCAGATAGAATTTTGCCGAGAGCCGCAGGCGGGCGCCGCCTGTAGGCAGCATGCCGGATTCGAACGGTTCGTTTTTGCTGCGGCCCCAGGCTTTGGAACCGAGCAGGCTGGAGAGACCGAGCATGAAGGCGCAGAGGCCGATGACGCCCAAAAGGAAAATGGCGAAGCCCCAGTTGTGGGCAATCAGACCTGTCGATTCGGGCATGCTGGCAGTCCTTAACAGAGAGCAAAGGTCTCTGAGCTTGAAAAGAAGTAGAAGCAGTGACGATATGTCGCAGTGCGATCAATTCCGGGATTTTATGTGCAAAAGAAGGGCAAGTAAATTTTCTACATCAAATTTATTCACAGGATTAATGAGCCAAGTCACGGTTTCGGTGCGCGGGGCCGCGCCGCACGGGCATTACGGCCGTTTTCGTTAATTATGTTTCGTGCGTTCGGTAATGAAAGTGATGCGGGTTAAATGATAATTAATATCATTTGAAAGAGGGTTTTGCTCATGTCACGGGAAAGTGACGAAGTTGGCATTACAGCGGGCGTCAAATGAAGAGTAATTAGGCAGCAGGATTAATTAACTTTCGTGGGTCGATTCGAGACGTCTATCGGCGAATAGTTGACTGAATATGTAGGTTATTAAATGCGCGATGACAAAGGCCGCCCGAAGGCGGCCTTGTCTGGAGCTGAAATCACAGGACTCAGTGAAATTGCTCTTCTTCGGTGGAGCCGGTCAGGGCGGTGACCGAGGACTTGCCACCCTGAATCACGGTGGTCATGTCGTCGAAGTAGCCGGTGCCGACTTCCTGTTGGTGCGCCACGAATGTGTAGCCCTTGGCCGCGTCGGCGAACTCCTGCTCTTGCAGCTTCACGTAGGCGGTCATGTCGTTGCGGGCGTAGTCGTGCGCCAGGTTGAACATGCTGTGCCACATGTTGTGGATACCCGCCAGGGTGATGAACTGGTGCTTGTAGCCCATTGCCGACAGCTCGCGCTGGAATTTGGCGATGGTTGCGTCGTCCAGGTTCTTTTTCCAGTTGAACGATGGCGAGCAGTTGTACGACAGCAGCTGGTCCGGGTATTCCTTCTTGATCGCTTCAGCGAAGCGACGCGCTTCGTCCAGATCCGGCTTGGCGGTTTCGCACCAGATCAGGTCGGCGTATGGCGCATAGGCCAGGCCGCGAGCGATGGCCTGGTCCAGACCGGCGCGCACTTTATAGAAACCTTCCGGAGTACGAGTGCCTGTTACGAACGGCTGATCGTATGGATCGCAATCCGAGGTCAGAAGGTCTGCCGCGTTGGCGTCCGTACGGGCCAGAATAATGGTCGGTACGCCAGCGACGTCAGCCGCCAGACGCGCAGCCACCAGCTTCTGAACGGCTTCCTGGGTCGGCACCAGAACCTTGCCGCCCATGTGACCGCATTTTTTCACCGAGGCCAGTTGGTCTTCGAAGTGCACGCCGGCAGCGCCTGCCTCGATCATGCTCTTCATCAGTTCATAGGCGTTCAGTACGCCGCCGAAGCCTGCTTCAGCGTCAGCCACGATCGGTGCGAAGTAGTCGATGTAGCCTTCGTCGCCCGGATTTTTGCCGGCTTTCCACTGGATCTGGTCAGCGCGACGGAACGAGTTGTTGATGCGCTTGACTACGGTTGGAACCGAATCCACCGGGTACAGCGACTGGTCTGGGTACATCGACTCGGCGGAGTTGTTGTCCGCGGCGACTTGCCAGCCAGACAGGTAGATTGCCTGGATGCCGGCCTTGACCTGTTGAACGGCCTGGCCGCCGGTCAGGGCACCCATGCAATTGACGAAATCCTTGTCGGGACGGAAGGACGGCTTGGCGCCCTGAGTGACCAGATTCCACAGCTTTTCAGCGCCCAGTTTGGCAAACGTGTGTTCAGGCTGGATCGAGCCACGCAGGCGGACGACGTCAGCAGCGGAGTAGGTGCGGGTCACGCCTTTCCAGCGTGGATTCTCGGCCCAGTCTTTCTCGATGGCTGCAATTTGTTGTTCGCGTGTCAGTGCCATGGGGTAAACCTCGTCGCATTGTCTTGTGGGTCTTGAGGTGAAAGCTCTTGTCCAGCCGGTGCCTGGGGTTTCTCAAGGGCGCACTTATGGCTGCTCACTGAATCGGAAAGCATTGCGTTCAAACCTGGGTATTTTTCGCGGTCACGATGGTGATGCGATGACGCTGCCTTTTGGGCGGAAAAGACGCGAATATGCTCAATCTGGTTGAGTTCGAGCACGATTCTGAGGCTTTTTGCAAAAACCTCCAATCAGTGGGAGCGAGGCCATCATGCCTCGACATTTTTGCCTCGTCAAACATTTTGTAGTGCTTATTTTTCTGTACTACATTTTTTGTCTAATACGACCCGTCAGTCAGTTTCGGGCTCGAAGGTACTGATACCGCAAAGCCGCTACAGGACTGGGCGGTCACGGACAGGGAGGGGCTATGTAGTGAGAAATCTGGCACTACATCATTTGTTTGGCCAGCGGGTGTGGGGACGTCTGCGCCAGCACGGCTTGCTGGCGGTGGCGATCTTGAATACGTCACCGTCGGCAAGCCGGATTGCTACACAGTGGGGCGTTGATGTGGGTTCAATCGAGGCTGTCGACTTTTACGCGCAAGGTCATGTCATCACGACCTTGAGTGGAATAACGTCGCGCGATGCCTTGTTCGTCGGCACGAGACTGATCGCTGACGCTTGCCAGGGTGATCCACTCGCCGAGACGGCCACTGACTTGGGTGTCCGTGCTTTGCACCTTGATCGCGTCGGCGCGTTGCTGGCTCATGCGGTCGTTGTTGGTGCTGATGCTCAGGTGGACGATGTCGCCGGTAACACTGGCTGTCACGTAGAAGCCGCGGGTCACGTTGCGGTATTGAGTGTTGGTCTGCGCATAGCCGTAGGAATCGGTCTGCACGTCGGTGATGGGCACGCTCTGGCCCACTTGAATCAGCGCCGGAGTGCCCTCGTTGGCCTGAACCTGCTGGACGCCGCCGTCGCGGCTGGCGGTGCCGTAGTTGATGATGCGTGTCTGGCCGTTGGCGCTGACGTTGCCATTTTGCGAGCGCACGGTGCCGTTCACTGAATAGCCCTGATCGCTTTGAATGCTGTTGTCGCTGGTGTCCACGCTGATCAACAGGCGCTTGGGGGCCGTGTCGAGCTGGGCCAGAAAGTCGCGCAATTCGTCGATCTTGCCTGGCTCTGCATTGACGATCAGTTTGTTGCCGTAGGCGTTGACGCTGCCTTCGTTGCCCAGGAATGACTTCACGGCAGGTATTACGTCGTCGCTGGTGCGGTAGTTGAGGGGAATGACTTCGGTGGCGGCAACGGCCGTAAAGCTGCAAGCCAACAGCACTGAAGCGAGCAGGGTACGTAACGACATCGGTGTGATCTCCGCGGGAGGGGGCATCAAGGCGTCAAGGTTTATAAGGTAACAGCTCGCCAGTTTGTCGGCCTGGACAGGCCCAAATTGAATCGCATACAGCAGAACGCCCCGGTGTTCTCGTTTCAGCATAGTCGCTGAGGCAAGACCACCGGGGCGTTCGCTATGCGCGTTGATGGCGGTTCAGCGCGAGTTGCGCACCATGTCGACGTGGGGCAGGCCGGCTTCGAGGAACTCTTCGCTGACCACCGTGAAATCAAAACGCTCATAGAACGCGGTGGCGTACACCTGAGCGCTGAGTTTCTGTTCCTTCAAATCACGGTTTTCCGCCTCGGTGATCACCGCCTTGAGCAGTGCATCACCGACGTTGAGCCCGCGCCAATCCTTGAGTACCGACAGGCGACCGATTTCACCGTCCGGCAGCAAGCGCGCGGTGCCGATCGGATAGTCACCTTCCAGTGCCAGGAAGTGCAGGGCACCTGCGTCTTCAGCGTCCCATTCCAGTTCGGGCGGTACCGATTGCTCGGCGATGAACACGGCTTCGCGAATGCGCCGGATGTCGGCGTTATCTTTCTGCCAGTCGGCTACCCGTACACGGATCTTATTCATCAGCAAACCCCAGACTTCCTTGTTTGACCAGCTCACAGAGCAGGTCGCGACCATCTTCATCTGCCAGCCATTGGCCCAGATTATCCATATGCAGTGCATCGGCCGCACAGACCAGTTTCAACAGTTCGCGCAGACGACCGGGCAGCAAGCGGCTTTGACCGCTGGCGAACAGCAGCAGGTCTTCATCCACTTCGGACCAGGCCAGGCGCGCGCTCGGGTTGCGAATCAGGATCGCGCCCTGTTCGAGGCTGTCGAGCAGTTCGGCGTCGTCCAGCTCCGGGCCTGTCACCAGTTCCGGGTAGCGTGGTTCGGTCATGAACTGGCCGAACCAGGTCAACAGCAGGCGTTCGTCGCCCATGTGCTCGGCCAGCAACGCCTTGAGGCGGTCGAGGGCGTCGCGTTGAATCTGGTGCGGGTCGCTGACCGGCTGGGCATCGGCGTCGGTGTAGCGCTCTTCGTCGGACATGAACTGGCTGAGGAAGTCGGTGAAGTGGGTCAGCACTTCAGCGGCGCTCGGTGCGCGGAAGCCGACGGAATAGGTCAGGCAGTCGTCCACGGCTACACCCCAGTGAGCCAGGCGAGGCGGCAGATACAGCATGTCGCCCGGCTCGAGCGTCCATTCATCGCTGCCCTGGAAGTCGGCGAGGATGCGCAGGTCGGCGTGCTCCAGCAGCGGGCTGTCGGTGTCGCACATCTGGCCGATTTTCCAGTGGCGCTTGCCATGGCCTTGCAGCAGGAAGACGTCGTAGTTGTCGAAGTGCGGGCCGACGCTGCCACCTGGCGCTGCGTAGCTGATCATCACGTCATCGATGCGCCAACTCGGCAGAAAACGGAAGTTTTCCAGCAGCTCGGCGACTTCCGGGACGAACTGATCCACTGCCTGAACCAGCAGTGTCCACTCGGTTTCCGGCAGCTTGCTGAACTCGTCTTCGGCGAACGGGCCGCGACGCATTTCCCAAGGGCGAACGCCGTTTTCGATGATCAGGCGCGACTCGACTTCCTCTTCCAGTGCCAGGCCGGCCAGTTCGTCAGGGTCGATCGGGCTTTCGAAATCCGGAATGGCCTGGCGGATCAGCAGGGGTTTTTTCTGCCAGTAATCACGCAGGAACTCGCGCGCCGTGATGCCGCCTAGCAGCTGAACAGGAATATCAGGATTCATGTGTAACCTATTGAAAAAACGTATTTTTCAGACTGGAATAAAAACGCCCGGCTCAGCCGGGCGCTTAGAGCGTGTACGGTGCTATCAGATGCGCTTGGCTTGAGCCACGGCATTGCCGATGTAGTTAGCCGGTGTCAGCTTTTTCAGCTCGGCCTTCGCTTCGGCAGGCATGTCCAGACCGTCGATGAAAGTCTGCAGCGCTTCAGGACTGATGCCCTTGCCGCGAGTCAGTTCTTTCAGCTTCTCGTACGGGTTCTCGATGTCGTAGCGGCGCATTACGGTCTGGATCGGCTCAGCCAGGACTTCCCAGCAAGCGTCCAGATCGGCGGCGATCTTCTGTTCGTTCAGCTCCAGCTTGCCGATACCTTTGAGGCTCGCCTCGTAGGCAATCACGCTGTGAGCGAAGCCCACCCCGAGGTTGCGCAATACGGTGGAGTCGGTCAGGTCGCGCTGCCAGCGGGAGATCGGCAGCTTGCTCGCCAGGTGCTGGAACAGCGCGTTGGCGATACCCAGGTTGCCTTCGGAGTTTTCGAAGTCGATCGGGTTGACCTTGTGCGGCATGGTCGAGGAGCCGATTTCGCCAGCGACGGTCTTCTGCTTGAAGTAACCCAGGGAGATGTAGCCCCAGATATCGCGGTCGAAATCGATCAGGATGGTGTTGTAACGGGCGATCGCGTCGAATAGCTCGGCAATGTAGTCGTGCGGCTCGATCTGCGTGGTGTACGGGTTGAAGCCCAGGCCCAGCTCGTCTTCGATGAAAGCGCGGGCATTGGCTTCCCAGTCGATGTCCGGGTAGGCCGACAGGTGGGCGTTGTAGTTGCCAACGGCGCCGTTGATCTTGCCCAGCAGCGGAACGGCGGCGACCTGAGCGATCTGACGCTCCAGACGGTAGACGACGTTCGCCAGCTCTTTGCCCAAAGTGGTCGGCGAAGCAGGCTGACCGTGGGTGCGCGACAGCATCGGCACCGCGGCGAAGCGGATCGCCAGTTCGCGGATGGATTCGGCGATCTGACGCATCAGCGGCAGCAGCACGGTGTCGCGGCCCTCACGCAGCATCAGCGCGTGGGACAGGTTGTTGATGTCTTCACTGGTGCAGGCGAAGTGGATGAATTCGCTGACCTTGGCCAGTTCCGGCAACTTGGCGGCCTGCTCCTTGAGCAGGTATTCGATCGCCTTGACGTCGTGGTTGGTGGTGCGCTCGATCTCTTTCACGCGCTCGGCGTGTTCCACGGCGAAGTCATCGGCCAGCGCGTCGAGAATGGCGTTGGCTTCGGCGGAGAATGCCGGGACTTCAGGAATTTGCGGGTGAGCCGCCAGGCGCTGGAGCCAGCGGACTTCGACGAGGGCGCGGAAACGGATCAGGCCGTATTCGCTGAAAATAGGGCGCAGGGCCTGGGTTTTGCCGGCGTAGCGGCCGTCTACAGGGGAAACCGCAGTGAGCGAAGAAAGCTGCATGGGGTGTTCTCGGACAGTCGGGCAACGAAAAGGGGCGCGTATCATACATGAAAATTCGGTTCAGCCGAGGCCGGTTGACCGAGATGGATCGCGCTGTGTCGGGTAAATGCGCTGTTCCGCCGCGCTCGGCGATCAGCCGTGCAGCAAGGGATACAGTTCTTTCAATAACTTGCGACGGCTGATGACCAGTTGCCAGCGGTGACCGCCCACTTGTCGCCAAAGTCGCGCGCAGCGAATACCGGCCAGGAGCAGGGCGCGGATTTTCGAGGCGTTGTTCGGTTGTTGCAGGTTGCGCATGTCGCCGTGGACCTGAATCCGCTGGCGCAAGGTACTCAAGGTGTCTTGATAGAGCGCACCGCTGGCGGCGATCACGTTCTCGTGAACGATACCGAAGTGTTCGACCTGAGACTTGATCTGCGGCAGTCGCTTGCCGATGGTTTCGAGCATGTCGTCGCGCTTGGACAGCTGACGCTCAAGACCCAGCATCGCCAGGGCGTAGCGCAAAGGCTCGCGCTGCAAGGTGCCTGGGTCGCGCTCAAGGGCACTGGCGAGGGCGCGATAGCCCTCGCGCAGGTTCAGGTCGTCACCACCGAACACGTCCAGCGTGTCCTTGGGGTCCATCACCAGCAGGCCGCCGAGCAGGCAACCCACTGCTGCTTCGCTGGCCTGGCCGGTCTTGGCGATGCGATCCACCAGCACGGCCGCCTGAAACACGCCGCCCAGCGCGGTGAGTTGCTCTTGAATCGGACTCATCAACGAGCGTCCTTGCTGTGCCAGGGTTCGGCGATTTCGATGACGCCACCGCCGAGGCAGATTTCGCCGTCGTAGAACACAACGGACTGGCCGGGCGTCACAGCGCGTTGCGGCTCGTCGAAGGTGGCACGGTAACCGGTTTCAGTGTGTTCAAGCGTGCAGCTCTGATCGCCCTGGCGATAGCGTACCTTGGCAGTCAGCTGGCGCGGGCTGCTCAGGTCGATCGGGTTGACCCAGTAGATTTCCGAAGCCAGCAGGGCGCGGGAGAACAACCATGGGTGTTCATTACCTTGGCCGACGATCAGCACGTTGTTGGTCAGGTCTTTTTCCAGCACATACCACGGCTCGTCGCCGGCGTCCTTCAGGCCGCCGATGCCCAGGCCCTGACGCTGGCCGATGGTGTGGTACATCAGGCCCGCGTGGCGGCCAATGACTTCACCCTCGGTGGTCTTGATCTCGCCGGGCTGCGCAGGCAGGTACTGCTTGAGGAAGTCGGTAAAACGACGCTCGCCAATGAAGCAGATACCGGTGGAGTCTTTCTTTTTTGCCGTCGCCAACTGGTACTTTTCGGCAATCGCGCGCACTTCGGGCTTTTCCAGTTCGCCGACCGGGAACAGGGTCTTGGCGATCTGTTCACCTGCCACGGCGTGCAGGAAATAGCTCTGATCCTTGTTCGGGTCCAGGCCCTTGAGCAGCTCGGTGCGGCCATCGATATCGCGACGACGCACGTAATGACCGGTGGCGATCAGGTCGGCGCCGAGCATGAAGGCGTAGTCGAGGAAGGCTTTGAACTTGATCTCGCGGTTGCACAGGATGTCCGGGTTCGGCGTGCGACCGGCCTTGTATTCTTCGAGGAAGTGCTCGAAGACGTTATCCCAGTATTCGGCGGCGAAGTTCACGGTGTGCAGCTTGATACCGATCCGGTCGCACACGGCCTGGGCGTCCGCGAGGTCGTCCATGGCGGTGCAGTATTCCGTTCCGTCGTCTTCTTCCCAGTTCTTCATGAACAGGCCTTCCACCTGATACCCCTGCTCCATGAGCAGAAGGGCGGAGACCGAAGAATCCACGCCGCCGGACATGCCGACAATGACGCGCTTCTTTTCTGTATCGGAAAAGGCTGAATCAGACATAGGAATTCGATGGGTAGCTTGGAAAAGGACGCGATTCTATCAGGGACTCGACGCCAAGGCTAAAAGCTATTCAGTTGCGCGCATCAGTCGCGCACCACATCCAGGCTGTGGACGGGCCCGGCGAGGTAGTCGTCAACGCACTCCAGCACCAGGTGGCTGCGCCAGCGCTCGGGTTGGCTGGCCAACTCGTCTCGCGTGAACCACGGCGCGCCCACGATGCCGGTGTCCAGTTCGCGCTCGGGATGGTGCTTTGTCGCCTTCGCTGCAAAGCACACCCGCTGGTAAGTCACACCGTTGCTCGGCGCGGTGTACAGGTAAATGCCGACCACACCGGTCAGTTCAACGTCCCAGCCGGTCTCCTCCAGCGTTTCGCGTATGGCGGCTTCACGCAGGGTTTCGTTGGCTTCCAGATGGCCGGCAGGCTGGTTGAGGACGAGTTTGTTGTTTTTCGATTCCTCGACGAACAGAAAGCGGCCGTTGTCTTCGACGATGGTTGCGACGGTGATGTGGGGTTGCCAGGTCACTGGGTATCTCCTCAAATTCCCCTGTAAACAGGGTGCGGCTGAAATTTCATGTCCGACGCAGTTTCTGTGGGAGACATCGCAGGTTAAGACGGCAGCGATGCGGTGTGTCAGGCAAACCGCTTTCGCCACCGTCGTAACCTCCGGCAGCTCCCACAGAGATTGCGTTCAAGCCGTGTGATGAAGGTATTCCTAATAGAAAACCCCGGCACTTGGCCGGGGTTTTCATGATGCGTTCGGCGGGATGAACCGCCGACCTGGCAAACCTTACTTCAACGCGTTGATGGCGTTGTTCAAGGTGGCGCTAGGGCGCATGGCTTTGCTGGCCAGCTCCGGAGTGGCGAAGTAGTAACCGCCGATATCCAGTGGCTTGCCCTGCACGGCATTGAGCTCGGCAACGATGGTCGCTTCGTTGTCGGTCAGGGTCTTGGCCAGTTCGGTGAACTTGGCTTGAAGCGCGGTATCTTCGGTCTGGGCAGCCAGGGCCTGGGCCCAGTAGGTGGCCAGATAGAAGTGGCTACCGCGGTTGTCGATACCGCCAACCTTGCGCGATGGCGACTTGTTGTTGTCCAGGAACTGGCCGGTAGCCTTGTCCAGGGCAGTGGCAAGTACCAAAGCTTTAGGGTTGTTGTAGACGTTGCCCAGGTGCTCCAGCGACGCGGCCAGTGCCAGGAATTCGCCCAGCGAGTCCCAGCGCAGGAAGTTCTCTTCGTTGAGCTGCTGAACGTGCTTTGGAGCCGAACCGCCAGCGCCGGTTTCGAACAGACCGCCGCCATTCATCAGCGGAACGATCGACAGCATCTTGGCGCTTGTGCCCAGTTCCATGATCGGGAACAGGTCGGTCAGGTAGTCACGCAGCACGTTACCGGTCACCGAAATGGTGTCCTTGCCCGCGCGGATACGCTCCAGGGAAACCTTCATCGCCTCGACCGGCGACTTGATGGTGATGTCCAGACCGTTGGTGTCGTGATCCTTCAGGTACTTCTCGACCTTCTTGATCATCACTGCGTCGTGAGCACGCTCAGGGTCCAGCCAGAAGATGGCCGGGGTGTTGCTCAGGCGCGAACGGTTGACGGCCAGTTTGACCCAGTCCTGGATCGGCGCGTCTTTGGTCTGGCACATGCGCCAGATGTCGCCGGCTTCGACGGTCTGTTCCATCAGAACCTGACCTTTGTCGTCGGTTACACGGACAACACCGTCGGTTTCAATCTGGAAAGTCTTGTTGTGCGAACCGTACTCTTCGGCTTTCTGCGCCATCAGGCCAACGTTCGGCACGCTGCCCATGGTGGTCGGATCGAAGGCGCCGTGCTTCTTGCAGTCTTCGATGACAGCCTGATAGATGGTGGCGTAGCAGCGATCCGGGATCACGGCCTTGGTGTCCTGCAGGACGCCGTCGTTGTTCCACATCTTGCCGGAGTCACGAATCATCGCAGGCATCGAGGCGTCGACGATGACGTCGCTCGGTACGTGCAGGTTGGTGATGCCCTTGTCGGAGTTGACCATCGCCAGAGGAGGGCGGGTCGCGTAAACGGCTTTGACGTCCGCTTCGATCTGCGCTTGCTGGTCGGCTGGCAGATCCTTGATGCGGGCGTACAGGTCGCCGATACCGTTGTGCAGGTTGAAACCGATTTCTTTCAGGACTTCAGCGTGCTTGCTCAGGGCGTCCTGGTAGTACTCGGCGACGAACTCGCCGAACATGATCGGGTCGGAGACCTTCATCATGGTGGCTTTCAGGTGAACGGAGAACAGTACGCCCAGTTTCTTGGCGTCTTCGATTTCCTTGGCGACGAAAGCGCGCAGGGCTTTCTTGCTCATGACGGCGCAGTCGATCACTTCACCGGCCAGGACCGAAGTCTTGTCCTTCAGTACAGTGGTGCTGCCGTCTTTGCCGATCAGTTCGATCTTCACGGCGCCGGCAGTTTCGATCAGCGAGGATTTTTCGCTGCCGTAGAAGTCGCCGTTGTCCATGTGGGCAACGTGGGACTTGGAGTCAGAAGCCCAGGCGCCCATCTTGTGCGGGTGCTTGCGAGCGTAGTTCTTTACCGACAGCGGCGCGCGGCGATCAGAGTTACCTTCACGCAGAACCGGGTTCACAGCACTGCCTTTTACCTTGTCGTAGCCAGCACGGGCGGCCTTGTCGGCGTCGGTAACGACTTCGTCCGGGTAGTTCGGGACGTTGTAGCCCTTGGCTTGCAGTTCCTTGATCGCGGCCTTCAGTTGTGGAACCGAGGCGCTGATGTTCGGCAGCTTGATGATGTTGGCTTCCGGCGTGGTCGCCAGTTCACCCAGCTCTGCCAGATCGTCGGAAACCTTCTTGTCGCCCAGCTGCTCGGGGAAGCTGGCCAGGATACGGGCTGCAAGAGAGATGTCGCGGGTTTCAACGGCGATATCAGCGGAGGCGGTGAACGCTTCGATGATAGGAAGGAGTGAGTAGGTGGCGAGGGCTGGCGCTTCGTCGGTGAAGGTATAGATGATCTTCGAGCGGTTGGACATTTTCGGGATAACTCTCTTCTTTGCTGAGCGTACACAAAATTTCGAGATGCGCAGGGTAGGCACTTTCGCCCAAAGTATCGATGAGCCGAAAGTCGAGAATTTCGTCGCGTGATATGGGGTAGATCAGTCGAGCATCAAGCAGCTGGGCTGCGGTAACGGTCCAGCCTGTCGAGGGCTTTAAGATGGCTCGGCCCCCAATGACCCAGTGGTCACCGGCGCGAGTATATCACCGGTCCCGGCCATTACTACGATAGTAGTGTGAACGCTTGGCGACCGCGCCGGCTGGTTTTGCGCCGTTGGTCGCCCTCCCGAAAAACCTCGAAAACCGCCAAGCCCCCGTCTCACGCGGCCTGCGTCAACCTGTCGCAGTCTTGGGCAGGCGCTGTCGGACAGATGAATATCAAGTCAGTTTTCGACTAAAGGAGCATTTGTTCCGGAGCCTGTTCGGGTGGTCTACGCTCGTTGAGCGCGCACAACCACAGCTCTCAATAACAAGAACAGGCGGAGACAAGCATGGGATACCAGAAGATCAAGGTGCCAGCGACGGGCGAGAAGATCACGGTGAACGCCGATCATTCGCTCAACGTGCCGGACAATCCGATCATCCCGTACATCGAGGGTGACGGCATTAGCGTGGACATCAGCCCGGTGATGATCAAGGTGGTCGACGCCGCAGTGGAAAAGGCTTACGACGGCAAACGTAAAATCTCCTGGATGGAGGTTTATGCCGGCGAGAAGGCGACGCAGGTTTACGACCAGGACACCTGGCTGCCCCAGGAAACCCTGGATGCAGTGAAGGATTACGTGGTCTCGATCAAGGGGCCGCTGACCACGCCCGTGGGAGGCGGTATTCGCTCGCTCAACGTGGCGCTGCGTCAGCAACTCGACCTATATGTGTGCCTGCGCCCTGTGCGTTGGTTCGAAGGCGTGCCGAGCCCTGTGAAAAAGCCGGGCGATGTGGACATGACCATCTTCCGTGAGAACTCCGAAGACATCTACGCCGGTATCGAGTGGAAAGCCGGTTCCCCCGAAGCAACCAAGGTCATCAAGTTTCTCAAGGAAGAGATGGGCGTGACCAAGATCCGCTTCGATCAGGATTGCGGGATCGGCGTCAAACCGGTGTCGAGAGAAGGCACCCGGCGTTTGGCACGCAAAGCCCTTCAGTATGTAGTGGATAACGATCGCGATTCGCTGACCATCGTCCACAAGGGCAACATCATGAAGTTCACTGAAGGCGCCTTTAAAGAGTGGGCCTATGAGGTGGCGGGGGAGGAGTTTGGCGCGACGCTGCTGGACGGCGGCCCGTGGATGCAGTTCAAGAACCCGAAAACCGGCAAGAATGTGATCGTCAAGGACGCCATCGCCGACGCCATGCTGCAGCAGATCCTGTTACGCCCGGCCGAATACGACGTGATCGCCACGCTCAACCTGAACGGCGACTACCTCTCTGACGCGCTGGCGGCGGAGGTGGGCGGGATTGGTATCGCGCCGGGGGCCAACCTTTCCGATACCGTGGCGATGTTCGAAGCGACCCACGGTACCGCGCCGAAATACGCCGGCAAGGATCAGGTCAACCCTGGCTCGCTGATTCTTTCTGCCGAAATGATGCTCCGTCACATGGGCTGGACCGAAGCCGCGGACTTGATCATCAAAGGCACCAACGGGGCGATTTCGGCGAAGACCGTGACCTACGATTTTGAACGACTGATGGACGGAGCCAAATTACTGTCTTCGTCGGCCTTCGGTGATGCCTTGATTTCTCACATGTAGTCAGAACGTCAAAAATCCCGTGCGAAAAAAAACCGGTCATCCCAGAAATGGTCTGACCGGCTTTTCAGGTCTCGCGCTTGAACGGTCCGGCTCAGGCGTGATCTTTGCTGTGATCGTGTTGCTGGTCGTGCTGATGAGCCGTTTCTTTGGATGCGGTTTGAGACCCGTTAATATTGACCGCGTGCAAGCCTTTGGGACCCTGGATGATCTCGAAGTTGACCGGCTGCCCGGCTTTGAGGGTTTTGTAACCCTCCATCGTGATCGCCGAGTAATGAGCAAACAGGTCCTCGTTCTTGCCATCTTCAACGATGAAGCCATACCCCTTGGCGTTGTTAAACCACTTGACCTTACCGCTTAGCATAGTCACATCCCTCTGCAAAGGACTCCGATGGGAGTATCATCACCTCTCATCCGCCGGACCTAAAAAATTTTGGTTGACTGCGCGGACCCTTTTTACCCAATGTGGGTTCTATTGTTTGTAACACCGTTTAGCCGTTAGTCAAGGTCAAGCAGCGGTCCAGTTGAAAACCGGTATGACGGCGACTACTTATTTCAATTTCGTCCCCTGTGAACCTTCTTTACCATGCATGCAATCAGCAAGATTCGACTAACATTCAATCAGGATGATCCGCAATCCCATGAGGACGACGCGGCGGGCATCGCTGTACAGGAAGCCAAGCCGACATTGCAGGTGCCACCGATGTACAAGGTGGTTTTGTTCAACGATGACTACACCCCGATGGATTTCGTTGTCGAAGTGCTCGAGGTGTTTTTCAACCTGAATCGTGAGCTGGCGACCAAGGTCATGCTGGCCGTCCATACAGAGGGACGGGCAGTATGCGGATTGTTTACCCGCGACATCGCCGAGACCAAGGCAATGCAGGTCAACCAATACGCCAGGGAAAGCCAGCATCCGCTACTCTGTGAGATCGAGAAGGACGGTTAACGCCGGACACTTGGGTATGAGGTGAAGCTATGTTAAACCGTGAGCTCGAAGTCACCCTCAATTTGGCTTTCAAGGAGGCCCGTTCGAAGCGTCATGAGTTCATGACCGTCGAGCACCTTCTGCTGGCCCTATTGGACAATGAGGCTGCCGCCACTGTTCTGCGTGCCTGCGGCGCAAACCTCGACAAACTCAAACACGACCTTCAGGAGTTCATCGACTCCACCACGCCGCTGATCCCTGTTCATGATGAGGATCGCGAGACCCAGCCAACCCTGGGCTTCCAGCGCGTGCTCCAGCGTGCCGTGTTCCATGTGCAGAGTTCCGGTAAGCGTGAAGTCACCGGCGCAAACGTTCTGGTGGCGATTTTCAGTGAGCAGGAAAGTCAGGCAGTGTTTCTGCTCAAGCAGCAGAGCGTTGCCCGCATCGATGTCGTCAACTATATCGCCCACGGTATTTCCAAGGTGCCGGGGCATGGCGATCACTCTGAAGGTGAGCAAGATATGCAGGATGATGAGGGCGGCGAGTCTTCTTCTTCGGGCAATCCTCTGGATGCCTATGCCAGCAACCTGAATGAACTGGCCCGTCAGGGCCGCATCGATCCTCTGGTCGGCCGTGAGCTGGAAGTCGAGCGTGTCGCTCAGATTCTCGCGCGCCGTCGTAAAAACAACCCTTTGCTGGTGGGCGAGGCGGGTGTGGGTAAAACCGCCATCGCCGAAGGCCTGGCCAAGCGTATCGTCGACAATCAGGTGCCTGATCTGCTGGCAAACAGCGTGGTCTATTCCCTGGACCTCGGTGCGCTGCTGGCCGGTACCAAATACCGCGGCGATTTCGAAAAGCGCTTCAAGGCGCTGCTCGGTGAGCTGAAAAAACGTCCCCATGCGATCCTGTTCATTGACGAAATCCACACCATCATTGGTGCCGGTGCTGCGTCGGGCGGGGTAATGGATGCCTCTAACCTGCTCAAACCACTGTTGTCTTCGGGTGATATCCGTTGCATCGGGTCGACCACGTTTCAGGAGTTCCGCGGCATCTTCGAGAAAGACCGTGCGCTGGCCCGTCGCTTCCAGAAAGTCGACGTGTCCGAGCCATCCGTCGAAGACACCATCGGTATTTTGCGTGGCCTGAAAGGCCGGTTCGAACAGCATCACAACATCGAATACAGCGATGAAGCCCTGCGTGCCGCTGCTGAACTGGCGTCGCGTTACATCAACGATCGCCACATGCCGGACAAGGCCATCGACGTGATCGACGAGGCAGGTGCCTATCAGCGGCTGCAGCCGGTCGAGTTGCGCGTCAAGCGCATCGAAGTGCCGCAGGTCGAAGACATCGTCGCGAAAATTGCGCGGATTCCGCCAAAGCACGTCAACAGCTCCGACAAGGAACTGCTGCGTAATCTGGAGCGCGATCTCAAGCTGACCGTGTTCGGTCAGGACGCGGCGATCGATTCGTTGTCGACAGCGATCAAGCTGTCTCGCGCCGGGCTCAAGTCACCCGACAAACCCGTCGGCTCGTTCCTGTTCGCAGGGCCTACCGGTGTGGGTAAAACCGAGGCAGCGCGTCAGTTGGCCAAGGCGTTGGGCATCGAGCTGGTGCGTTTCGACATGTCCGAATACATGGAGCGTCACACCGTATCGCGTCTGATCGGTGCGCCTCCAGGTTATGTCGGGTTCGATCAGGGCGGTCTGCTGACCGAAGCCATCACCAAGCAGCCACACTGCGTATTGCTGCTCGATGAGATCGAAAAAGCACATCCGGAAGTCTTCAACCTGCTGCTGCAGGTCATGGACCACGGTACCCTGACCGACAACAACGGCCGCAAGGCGGACTTCCGCAATGTGATCGTGATCATGACCACCAACGCCGGTGCCGAAACCGCAGCGCGCGCTTCAATCGGCTTCACTCACCAGGACCACTCGTCCGACGCGATGGAAGTCATCAAGAAGAGCTTCACGCCGGAATTCCGCAACCGTCTGGACACCATCATTCAGTTTGGTCGCCTCAGCCATGAGGTTATCAAAAGCGTGGTGGACAAGTTCCTCACCGAACTGCAGGCGCAATTGGAAGACAAGCGTGTGCTGCTTGAAGTCAGCGACGCAGCCAGAAGCTACCTGGCGGAAGGCGGTTACGATGCGGCAATGGGCGCGCGACCAATGGCGCGTCTGATTCAGGACAAGATCAAGCGTCCCCTTGCAGAAGAAATCCTCTTCGGCGAGTTGTCCGAGCATGGCGGTGTGGTACACATCGACTACAAGGATGGCGAGATCACGTTCGATTACGAAACCACGGCGGAAATGGCCTGACGTTTCTTCGCTACAAAGCAAAAAGGCGCCTTCGGGCGCTTTTTTGTTGGCTGCGATTCGCGACCCCCTGTAGCAGCCCGGCTAGCCCGCGGAAACGGTTCCGAAGACGCCATCGCCGGCAAGCCGTGGTGCTACCGTGGCCAATTCGCCCAATGGATGCACAAACAAAAACGCCCGGCATGAGCCGGGCGTTTTTGTTAAGACCTGTTAGCGGGCGCGGTAAGTGATGCGCCCTTTGCTCAAGTCGTAGGGCGTCAGCTCAACGCGGACCTTATCGCCGGTAAGAATACGAATGTAGTTCTTGCGCATCTTGCCGGAGATGTGCGCGGTAACGACGTGCCCATTTTCCAACTCCACACGGAACATGGTGTTGGGCAGGGTGTCGACGACAGTGCCTTCCATTTCGAAGCTGTCTTCTTTCGACATGCAGTAAAGCCCTCGGTATCCAATGAATGGCCCGGTGCAAACGGCAGCCAGGCAAAAGCGGGCTGCATTGTGCCCGAAAAATGGGGTTTAAGCCAAGGGGTTCAGTAAAGAGTGACCCATCTTTGGTTGGTCAGCAGCTCGATGGGGCGATATTGAGTCTTGTAGTTCATCTTTTTGCAGTTCTTGATCCAGTAACCCAGGTATACCGCGTGCAGTTTCAGGCGGGCGGCTTCGGCGATTTGCCAGAGGATCGCATAGCGTCCCAGGCTGCGCTTTTCTTCTGCCGGCTCGTAGAAGGTGTAGACCGCCGACAAGCCGTTGGGCAGCAGGTCGGTGACGGCGACCGCGAGCAGACGCCCGTCAACCCTGAATTCATAGAAGCGGGAAAACGGCAGGTCGCGGACGAGAAACGTCGAAAACTGATCGCGACTGGGCGGGAACATGTCGCCATCGGCGTGGCGCTGTTCGATGTAGCGTTGGTACAGATCGAAGTACTCCTCGCTGAAATGCGGCTTGGTGCTGGTGACTTCGATGTCGGCGTTTTTCTTGAAGATGCGTTTCTGCTGGCGGTCGGGTTCGAAAAGTCCTACCGGAATCCGCGCAGGCACACACGCGCTGCAATTCTGGCAGTGCGGACGATAAAGGTGATCGCCGCTGCGACGGAACCCCATATCGGAAAGGTCGGCGTAGACCTGCACATCCATCGGCTGGCTGGGATCGAGAAACAGCGTAGTGGCTTGTTCCTCGGGCAGATAGCTGCAGGAGTGGGGTTGAGTGGCATAAAACTTAAGCCGCGCCAGCTCGGTCATGATCAACCCTCGAGAAAAACTTTAGTTAAGAGTGTATGCCAGGCGAATCAAACTCGCCTAGGTAACCAGTCGGCGCAATTGCTCTGATCCAGATGATTGCTCAGGTAATCGGCAAAGATTTTTCGCGCAATCGAGCGGGCACCGAAGCTTTGCAGGTGTTGCGTCGGCATCTGACAATCGATCAGGACGAAGCCCCAGGCCTTGAGGTGGTCGACCAGCGTGGCAAAGCCGACCTTGGAGGCATTGTCGGCGCGACTGAACATCGACTCCCCGAAAAACAGCTGACCCATGGCCAAACCGTACAGCCCGCCCACCAGTTCGTCGCCTTCCCAGACCTCGACGCTGTGCGCATGGCCTCGTGCATGCAGTTCTACATAAGCCGCCTGCATGGAATCCGTGATCCAGGTCCCGTCGGCGTAGACCCGGGGCTCGGAGCAGGCGCGTATGACTGCCGCAAATTCCTGGTCGAAAGTGACGCGATAGCGCTGCTGGCGCAAGACTTTGGCCAGGCTGCGTGAGACATGCAGTTCGTCAGGGAACAGCACCGTGCGCGGGTCCGGCGACCACCAGAGAATGGGCTGCCCCTGCTGATACCAGGGGAAACATCCATGACGATAGGCTTGAACCAGCCGATCGGCGGAAAGATCGCCGCCTGCGGCCAGTAGCCCGTTGGGCTCGCGCATGGCTTTTTCCAGCGGCGGAAAATCGAGATTGTGGCGTTGTAACCAGGTCAGCATTGGCGTTCAGTCTTTACGAGAGGGGAGGGGAGTGATGGGGCTGCGTGCAACTCCGAACCGTGAACGCGGTCACACGCGGTTGACCGACGCTGCATTGTGGGAAATTCGGCAGATTTGATCGTTTCATTCAAGGCATGGCCATTGGACAGTTGTGTGGTACGGGAAAAACACCTCATAAGCCTTTTTCAGCAAAGAAAATGCATGCTCAAATCGGCTGTTGTCATCGACGCTTGAAGATCTGCAAGGTCCACGCCAGACTATCGTGGCGTGCAGCGTGCAAATCCGTACAATGCCCGATGTTGTTTAACCTCATTTCCAGTCACCTGTCGAGCGTGTATTCAACGTTGTCGTATCAGGAAACGATCAGACCTGTTTCGTCAATGCAGTCGTTTATAGTCAACCATCAGATGTTCGCGCTTGCGCGCAGGAATTGAAGCGTTTTGAAGAAATCCACCGCAGCACCCAGCCCCGTTCCGCTCTGGCGGCAGCATTTGCACTACCGACTCAAGGAAGGTGCGCTGATCGCATTCGGCTTTCTGTGCCTGTACCTGATGATGGCCCTGCTGACCTACGATCAGGGCGATCCGGGCTGGAGTCATACCAGCAGCTCCATGCAGGTGCAAAACGCCGCAGGTCGCGCGGGCGCATTCTCCGCTGACATCCTGTTCATGGTGCTCGGCTACTTCGCTTACATCTTCCCGCTATTGCTCGGGGTCAAGGCTTACCAGGTGTTCCGTCAGCGGCATGAGCCATGGCAATGGAGCGGCTGGCTGTTCTCCTGGCGCATGATCGGCCTGGTCTTCCTGATTCTCGCTGGCGCCGCGCTGGCGCATCTGCATTTCCATTCCGCTTCGGGCCTGCCGGGTTCGGCGGGCGGCGTGCTGGGCGAGGTGCTCGGCGATCTGGCCAAGCGCGCGCTGAACGTTCAGGGCAGCACGTTGCTGTTCATCGCGCTGTTTTTGTTCGGGCTGACGGTATTCACCGATCTGTCGTGGTTCAAGGTCATGGACACCACGGGCAAGATCACCCTCGACCTGTTCGAACTGTTCCAGAGCGCGATCAACCGTTGGTGGACTGCGCGCAACGAACGCAAGCAGATGGTTGCCCAGTTGCGTGAAGTCGACATGCGTATCGATGAAGTCGTGGCACCCGTTGCGCCTGACCGGCGCGAGCAGGCCAAGGCCAAGGAACGTCTGATCGAGCGTGAACAGGTGCTGACCGAGCACATGACTGCCCGCGAAAAACACATTCCTGCCGTTATCGCTCCGGCCCCGGCCAGACCGCCGGAGCCGAGCAAGCGCGTGCAGAAGGAAAAACAGGCGCCGTTGTTCGTCGACAGCGCCGTGGAAGGCACACTGCCGCCGATCTCGATTCTCGACCCGGCAGAGAAAAAGCAGCTCAACTATTCGCCTGAATCCCTTGCCGCAGTGGGTCACTTGCTGGAGATCAAGCTCAAGGAATTCGGCGTCGAGGTCACGGTGGACTCGATCCATCCCGGCCCGGTGATTACCCGCTACGAAATTCAGCCGGCCGCTGGCGTCAAGGTCAGCCGTATCGCCAACCTGGCCAAAGACCTTGCCCGTTCTCTGGCCGTGACCAGCGTGCGTGTGGTCGAGGTCATTCCCGGCAAGACCACCGTCGGTATCGAGATCCCTAACGAAGACCGGCAGATCGTGCGCTTCTCCGAAGTGCTGTCGACCCCGGAATACGACAACTTCAAATCGCCGGTCACTCTGGCCCTGGGTCACGACATCGGCGGCAAGCCGATCATCACCGACCTTGCCAAGATGCCGCACTTGCTGGTGGCCGGTACCACCGGTTCCGGTAAGTCGGTGGGTGTGAACGCGATGATCCTGTCGATCCTGTTCAAGTCCGGTCCGGAAGACGCCAAGCTGATCATGATCGACCCGAAAATGCTCGAGCTGTCGATCTACGAAGGCATCCCGCACTTGCTGTGCCCGGTGGTGACCGACATGAAAGACGCCGCCAACGCCCTGCGTTGGTCGGTGGCCGAGATGGAACGTCGCTACAAGCTGATGGCCAAGATGGGGGTGCGTAACCTGTCGGGCTTCAACCACAAGGTCAAAGAGGCCGAAGACGCCGGTACGCCGCTGTCCGATCCGCTCTACCACCGCGAAAGCATTCACGATGAGGCGCCGCTGCTGACCAAGCTGCCAACCATCGTCGTGGTAGTGGACGAATTCGCCGACATGATGATGATCGTCGGCAAGAAGGTCGAAGAGCTGATCGCCCGTATCGCGCAGAAGGCCCGTGCGGCGGGTATCCACCTGATTCTCGCGACCCAGCGCCCTTCGGTGGACGTGATTACCGGTCTGATCAAGGCCAACATCCCGACCCGTATGGCGTTCCAGGTGTCGAGCAAGATCGACTCCCGGACCATCATCGACCAAGGCGGCGCTGAACAACTGCTGGGTCACGGTGACATGCTTTACATGCCGCCTGGCACCAGCCTGCCGATCCGGGTTCACGGCGCTTTCGTGTCCGACGATGAGGTCCATCGCGTGGTCGAGGCGTGGAAACTGCGTGGCACGCCGCAATACAACGACGACATCCTCAACGGCGTCGAAGAGGCCGGCAGCGGCTTCGAAGGTGGCGGCGGCGGTGGCGATGGTGACGACAGCGAAACCGACGCGCTGTATGACGAGGCCGTCAACTTCGTGCTGGAAAGCCGCCGCGCTTCGATCTCTGCGGTACAACGCAAACTGAAGATCGGCTACAACCGTGCCGCGCGCATGATCGAGGCCATGGAAATGGCGGGCGTCGTGACCGCGATGAACACCAACGGCTCGCGGGAAGTGATTGCGCCAGCCCCCATGCGTGACTGACACTTTGTCCGTCGCAAGTCCCGATGGCGCCTGAGGGCGCCATCGGGCCTTAACCCAACTCAAAGAGGACTCCCATGCGTCTTATCCGCATGTTGTTGGTATCTGCACTGGCTTTTTCCGCTATCCCGGCCTACGCCGACAGCAAGGACGTGGCGCGCCTGACTCAACTGCTGGAAAACTCGAAGACCCTCAGCGGCAACTTTTCCCAGCTCACCCTGGACGGCGGCGGTACCCAGCTGCAGGAAACTTCGGGTGAAATGACCCTGCAGCGTCCTGGCCTGTTCTACTGGCACACCAATGCCCCTCAAGAGCAGACGATGGTTTCCGATGGCAAGAAGGTCACTTTGTGGGACCCGGACCTGGAGCAGGTCACCATCAAGACCCTGGATCAGCGCCTGACTCAGACCCCCGCGTTGCTGCTGTCGGGCGACGTGTCGAAAATCAGCGAGAGCTTCGACATCACCGCCAAGGAAGCCGGCGGCGTGATCGACTTCGTGCTCAAGCCCAAGTCCAAGGACACCCTGTTCGACAACCTGCGTCTGTCGTTCCGCAACGGCATGATCAACGACATGCAGTTGATCGACAGCGTTGGGCAGCGCACCAATATCCTGTTCACCGGCGTCAAGGCCAACGAGCCTGTCGCGGCGAGCAAATTCAAGTTCGATATCCCGAAGGGCGCTGACGTCATTCAGGAATAAGAGGCACTAACGTCGTCAATGGACCTGTTCAGCAGTGAACCGATTGCTCAGCCCCTGGCGGCACGCCTGCGTGCGACCAATCTGGATGAGTACGTCGGCCAGCAACACCTGCTCGCCCACGGCAAGCCCCTGCGTGAAGCGCTGGAGCAGGGTGCGCTGCACTCGATGATTTTCTGGGGCCCGCCCGGCGTTGGCAAAACCACGCTGGCGCGGTTGCTGGCGAAGGTCTCCGATGCGCACTTCGAAACCGTGTCTGCGGTGCTGGCGGGTGTGAAAGAAATACGTCAGGCGGTCGAGGTCGCCAAGCAGCAGGCAGGTCAGTACGGTCGCCGCACGATCCTGTTCGTCGACGAAGTGCATCGCTTTAACAAGTCGCAGCAGGATGCGTTTCTGCCCTACGTCGAAGACGGCACGCTGATCTTCATCGGCGCGACCACCGAAAACCCTTCGTTCGAACTGAACAACGCCTTGCTATCCCGGGCCCGGGTTTACGTGCTGAAAAGCCTCGATGAGACGGCTTTACGTCAGCTTGTCGATCGCGCGCTGACCGAAGAACGAGGTCTGGGCAATCGTCATCTCTCATTGGGTGATGAGGCCTTCAAGACATTGCTGGCCGCTGCCGATGGTGACGGCCGACGCATGCTCAACCTGCTGGAAAACGCTTCGGATCTGGCCGAAGACGGCAGCGAAATCGAACCCGAGTTGCTGCAGAGTCTGCTGGGCGACAGCCGTCGCCGCTTCGACAAGGGTGGAGAGGCGTTCTACGACCAGATTTCCGCGCTGCACAAATCCATTCGAGGTTCCAACCCTGATGCCGCGCTGTACTGGTTTGCGCGGATGATCGACGGCGGCTGCGATCCGCTGTACCTGGCCCGACGCGTCGTGCGCATGGCCAGTGAAGACATCGGCAATGCCGACCCGCGTGCGCTACCGCTGTGCATGTCGGCGTGGGATGTGCAGGAACGTCTCGGCAGCCCGGAAGGCGAACTGGCCGTGGCCCAGGCCATCGTTTATCTGGCCTGTGCACCCAAGAGCAACGCGGTGTACATGGGCTTCAAGATGGCAATGCGCGAGGCCACCGAACACGGCTCGCTCGAAGTGCCGTTGCACCTGCGCAACGCTCCGACCAAGCTTATGAAACAGCTGGGTTACGGCGAGGAATACCGCTATGCCCATGACGAGCCGGACGCCTATGCCGCCGGGGAAGACTACTTCCCGGACGAACTCGAACCGCGTCAGTATTACCAGCCGGTGCCGCGAGGCCTTGAGCTGAAAATCGGCGAAAAACTCAAACATCTGGCGGCGCTTGATCGCGCCAGCACCCGTCAGCGGAGAAAATAGTGATTCAGTTGATTCTTGCCGTGTCCGCCGGGGGCGTGGCTGGTACATTATTGCGCTTTGCCACGGCTAACGTTGTCGCTGCGAACTGGCCACGCTATTTCTACACCGCAACGCTGGCCGTCAATCTGGTGGGGTGCCTGCTGATCGGCTTGTTATACGGGCTGTTCCTGATTCGCCCGGATGTGCCGATCGAGTTGCGCGCTGGCTTGATGGTGGGCTTTTTAGGTGGTCTGACGACATTTTCGTCGTTTTCGCTGGACACGATTCGTCTGCTGGAGAGCGGTCAGGCTCCATTGGCCATTGGTTACGCCTTGATCAGCGTACTTGGCGGGTTGCTCGCGACCTGGGCTGGCCTGTCGCTGACCCGAATTTAATAGACCCGAATTCTTTAAACGAGAGAACGATATGCTCGATTCCAAACTGTTACGTACCCAGCTTCAGGACGTAGCGGATCGCCTGGCTTCCCGTGGTTTCACACTGGACGTGACCCGCATCGAAGCGCTGGAAAACCAGCGCAAGACTGTGCAGACCCGCACTGAGCAGCTTCAGGCCGAGCGTAACGCCCGTTCCAAATCCATTGGCCAGGCCAAACAGCGTGGCGAAGACATCGCGCCGTTGATGGCGGACATCGACCGCATGGCCGAAGAGCTGAGCACCGGCAAGAAAGAGCTGGACGGCATTCAGTCCGAACTCGACGCCATGCTGCTGAGCATGCCGAACCTGCCGCACGAGTCGGTGCCGGTCGGTGCCGACGAAGAAGAGAACGTCGAAGTGCGCAAATGGGGCACGCCAGCCTCGTTCGACTTCGAGGTCAAGGATCACGTCGCGTTGGGCGAGAAGTTTGGCTGGCTGGACTTCGAAACCGCCGCCAAGCTGTCCGGCGCGCGTTTCGCTCTTTTGCGCGGCCCGATTGCCCGTCTGCACCGTGCACTGGCGCAGTTCATGATCACCTTGCACATCAATGAGCACGGCTACGAAGAGGCCTACACGCCTTATCTGGTTCAGGCGCCTGCCCTGCAGGGCACGGGTCAGTTGCCGAAGTTCGAGGAAGACCTGTTCAAGATCGCTCGCGAAGGCGAAGCCGATCTGTACCTGATCCCGACGGCCGAAGTGTCGCTGACCAACATCGTCTCCGGCGAGATCCTCGACGCCAAACAGCTGCCATTGAAGTTCGTCGCTCACACCCCGTGCTTCCGCAGTGAAGCGGGCGCGTCGGGCCGTGACACGCGCGGCATGATCCGTCAGCACCAGTTCGACAAGGTCGAGATGGTGCAGATCGTCGAGCCGGAGAAATCCATGGAAGCCCTTGAAGGCCTGACCGGCAACGCCGAGCGCGTTCTGCAATTGCTGGAACTGCCGTATCGCGTGCTGGCCCTGTGCACCGGCGACATGGGCTTCAGCGCCGTGAAGACCTACGACCTGGAAGTGTGGATCCCGAGCCAGGACAAATACCGTGAAATCTCGTCGTGCTCCAACTGCGGCGATTTCCAGGCGCGCCGCATGCAGGCCCGCTGGCGCAACCCGGAAACCGGCAAGCCTGAATTGGTTCATACCTTGAACGGTTCGGGACTGGCGGTCGGTCGTACCCTGGTGGCTGTGCTGGAAAACTACCAACAGGCCGACGGCTCGATCCGGGTTCCGGAAGTGCTCAAGCCGTGGATGGGCGGCATCGAGGTCATCGGCTAAATGGAATTCCTGCCACTGTTCCACAACCTTCGGGGCGCCCGAGTCTTGGTGGTGGGCGGCGGCGAGATTGCCTTGCGCAAGTCTCGTCTGCTGGCCGACGCCGGTGCTGTTCTGCGGGTGGTTGCACCCGAGATCGGAACAGAACTGCGCGAGCTGATCGGCAGCAGCGGTGGCGAACAGATTCTGCGCGGCTACAGCGAGGCGGATCTGAACGGTTGTGTGCTGATCATTGCCGCCACCGATGACGAACCGCTCAATGCTCAGGTCTCGGCCGATGCTCGCCAGCGTTGCGTGCCGGTCAACGTGGTGGATGCGCCTGCGCTGTGCAGCGTGATATTCCCGGCCATTGTTGATCGTTCGCCATTGGTGATTGCGGTGTCCAGTGGCGGCGATGCGCCGGTGTTGGCACGTCTGATCCGGGCGAAAATGGAAAGCTGGATTCCACCGACCTATGGCCATCTGGCCGGGCTGGCGGCGCGCTTTCGTCATCAGGTCAAGAAGCTGCTGCCCAATGTCCAGCAACGCCGGGCGTTCTGGGAAGAGGTGTTTCAAGGTCCTATTGCCGATCGACAACTGGCCGGGCAGGGGGCGGAAGCCGAGCGTCTGCTGCAGGCGAAGATCGACGGCGAAGCGCCTCCCGCCACCGGCGAGGTGTATCTGGTGGGCGCAGGTCCCGGCGACCCGGATTTGCTGACGTTCAAGGCATTGCGACTGATGCAGCAAGCGGACGTCGTGTTGTACGACCGACTGGTTGCACCAGCGATTCTTGAGTTGTGCCGTCGCGATGCTGACCGGATCTACGTCGGCAAGCAGCGCGCCGATCATGCCGTGCCGCAGGATCAGATCAACCAGCAACTGGTTGTTTTGGCCAAGCAGGGCAAGCGCGTGGTGCGGCTCAAGGGCGGCGATCCGTTCATCTTCGGTCGCGGTGGCGAAGAGATCGAAGAGCTGGCTGCTCACGGGATTCCGTTTCAAGTGGTGCCCGGCATTACCGCTGCCAGCGGTTGCGCGGCTTACGCCGGGATTCCGCTGACGCATCGCGACTACGCGCAGTCTGTGCGTTTTGTGACGGGGCACCTGAAAGACGGCACCAGTGATCTGCCTTGGAAAGATCTGGTTTCACCTGCCCAGACCCTGGTGTTTTACATGGGGCTGATTGGCTTGCCGATCATCTGCAGCGAACTGATCAAGCACGGTCGTTCTGCCGATACCCCGGCGGCTCTGATCCAGCAGGGCACTACCTCCAATCAGCGCGTCTTCACCGGCACGCTGGCCAACCTGCCGCAGCTGGTTGCCGAGCATGAAGTGCATGCGCCGACGCTGGTGATCGTGGGGGAAGTGGTGACGTTGCGGGACAAGCTGAAATGGTTCGAAGGGGCCCAGGCTGGGGTTTGATTGCCTTTATAAGCCGTTGATTTTCCCGTAGCAGTCCGGTTTGCCGGCGGTGGCGATTTGAATGTAGTCACCGCCGGCAAGCCGGACTGCTACAGGGGTGTTGCCGATCAAGCGTTGTTCAAAATACCTTTCCCGCTCAGGCGCGCGCGATCATGCGCCCCGCTGAAATCCTGCTCCGGCCCTTTCGGCACAACACCGGTCGGATTAATGGTCGCGTGACTGGCGTAGTAGTGGTGCTTGATGTGCACGAAATCCACAGTGCTGGCGACACCCGGCAATTGGTACATCTCGCGTAGCCAGTTGCTCAGGTTCGGATAGTCAGCGATGCGGCGCAGGTTGCACTTGAAGTGCCCGTGGTACACCGCGTCGAAACGGATCAGCGTGGTGAACAGGCGCACGTCTGCTTCGGTCAGGTATTCGCCTGACAGATAGCGCTTCTCGCCCAACAGTTTTTCCAGCGCGTCGAGTTCGGCAAACACTTCATCGAATGCTTGCTCATACGCGCCTTGCGAGGTGGCGAAACCGGCGCGATACACGCCATTGTTCACAGCAGGATAAATCCTGTCATTCAACTGATTGATCTCAGGGCGCAACGCCTCGGGGTACAGGTCCAGGCGATTCCCGGTCAGATCGTCAAACGCCGAGTTGAACATGCGGATAATCTCCGACGACTCGTTGCTGACGATACGCTGCAGTTTTTTGTCCCACAGCACCGGCACCGTCACGCGACCGGTGTAGTCCGGGGTATCAGCCAGATAGCGCTGATACATGAAGGTGTGGCCGTCGAGGGCGTCGCCGGTAGAGCCGGTCTGCTTGTCGAAGGTCCAGCCGTTTTCACACATCAACCAACTGACCACGGACACATCGATCAGGCTTTCCAGCCCTTTGAGCTTGCGCACGATCAGCGTGCGATGCGCCCATGGACAGGCCAGCGATACATACAGGTGATAGCGACCGGCCTCGGCTTTGAAGCCGCCTTCGCCCGATGGGCCAGGGCGGCCATCGGCGGTGACCCAGTTGCGGCGTTTGGCTTGTTCGCGCTGAAACGCCCCGTCTTTGCTGCTTTCGTACCACTGGTCTTGCCAGCGTCCTTCAACGAGAAGGCCCATGTCTGACTCCAAAATGTGTGTACTGATGTACGTTGGAGATCAGTCTAAAGACAATCGTTCGAACGAATAGCGCAAAGAGTCGGGGAGAATGATCGGTTAAATCGATGGGTCTCGGTTTGCCCAGTACTCTTCAGCCCGTGCGAAGGCTTCAGCGCGCGGCATGCCGAGCCCTCTGAGTGCCAGTGCCATGGTCGAAATCAGGGCCAGTTGCGGGTAGCTGTCTTCGACTTCGCCTTTCCAGATGCTGACGAGCTGTTGTGGGTCGAGGGTGGCAGGTTTGACGTGACGTCGATCCGACAGCGCCGGCCATTCTTCATCCCACGGCTGACCGTCGGTGGTGCCGTACAGATGGCTGATGGTGTCCGGATTGATTTCGACTTCGCCGCCGTCGCCCTTGATGACGATCGCGTGATCGCCCAGCAGGCTGCTGGCGTCGCGATGCACGGCCTGGTAGCCGGGATGAAAGATGCTCTGCAAGCCGCAACGCGCATTCAGCGGGTTGAGAATGCGCGCCAGGGAGTGAATCGGCGAGCGCAGGCCCAGCGTGTTGCGCAGGTCGATCATGCGTTGCAACTGTGGGGCCCAGTCGCCCAGCGGGATAAAAGCGATGTTGTTTCGTTCCAGCGCATCGTCCACCGCCTGCCAGTTGCGGCAGAGCGGAATACCCAGCAAGTTCAGTAGTTGTTCGCTGTAAAGACGGCCCGCTGTGTGTGCGCCGCCGCCGTGCATCAATACCTTCACGCCGTTCTGCGCCAGGCATTTAGCGGCCAGCAAGTACCACGGGAGATGGCGCTTTTTCCCGGCGTAGGTCGGCCAGTCGATGTCGACGGCCAGTGGCGGGGCGTTAAGACGTTCGCGCACGGCCTCGGTGAAACCCGCCAACTCCTCCGGGCTTTCCTCCTTGTGCCGCAGCAGCATCAGGAAAGCACCAAGCTGGGTGTCTTCGACTTTTTCGTCGAGCACCATGCCCATGGCTTCGCGGGCTTCTTCGCGGGTCATGTTGCGCGCGCCACGCTTGCCCTTGCCAAGAATGCGCACGAATGGGGCGAACGGATGCTCGGCAGGCGTTTCGGTGACGAGGGGGGCGAATTCGGTCATAAGCAATTGGTCGGCTTTGGCAGGCCCGCCAGCTTGGCGGCAAGTTTGGCGGGAGTGCCGTTGAACAGACGATTCAGGTGCAGGCTGTTGCCTTTGTCCACACCCAGTTTCAAGGCGGTGTACTTCACCAGCGGGCGGGTGGCCGGAGACAGCTGAAATTCTGCGTAGAAGGCGCGCAGCAGCTCGAGAATTTCCCAGTGCTCGGGCGTCAGGGCGATATCTTCTTCCAGGGCCAGGGCTTCAGCCACCTCGTTTGACCAGTCGTGCAGGTCTTCAAGGTAGCCGTCCTTGTCCAGCGCGATGGTGCGCCCGTCGACGATGAGTTGTTTCATAACCAGGTATTGACCTTGTCGTACTGCACAGACAGGGCGACGAACTCAGGGTAGTCGACGCGTTTTACCCAGTCGGGCAAGGTCAGGTTGCGAGCCTTGGCGTCTTCATCGAGCACGAATAGCGCAAGGCTTGCGACTTTCGCATCCAGAATCTGTCGAGCCGCCGTGGACGGGGTCAGCGCGTATGTGGCGTCGCCGCACAGCAGAATGGCATCGTTGCCGCCCAGCAGGCGCAGGCAACTGCTCAAGCGTGAGTCGGCGAAAGGAGAGTGAGATAACACATGCAAGGTCGACATCAGATCGTGATCACTTGGTCGTAACGGTCAATGAGCGCGGCGATGTCCTGATCGCGCAGGACCTGCAGAGGCTCCGCGCTCAGTTCGGTCGATAGCATGCCGCGCTCGGCCAGGCTGGTAGCGCAGGCGAAAAGATCTTCCACGCCAAACATCGACAGCGCCTTGAGGTTGGCGGTGAGGTCTTTCTGCTGCAGCTGACTGGCGCTCTGGGCTGGTATCAACTGCAAAACGCCGTCGTCCAGAAACAGCATGCCCAATGGCAGGTCGAACGCGCCGCCCGCCAGCGCGATGTCCAGCGCTTCGCGGGCGCTGGGGCCGGACCAGGGCGACTGGCGGCTGATGATCAGCAGAGATTTCGGCATCTCAAGGCCCTCCGAAGCAGATCAAGCGATCGGCGGCTTGCACCGCGTCGTGCAGTTGCCCAAGGCCGGACAAATCCCACGGCGCCGCGAGGTTGGCGGCGGGGCGTGAATAGCGTTCGGCTTCCTCTTTATTCAGCACGCCGCGGCGCAGGGCCGCTGCGATGCACACCACCCCGTCGAGCTGATTGCTGGTCACGAAGTCACGCCACTGCGCAGGGATATCCAGTTCGTCCTGAGGCGTCACCACGTTCGATGACGCGCTGTGCACGCCATCCTGATAAAAGAACAGCCGCACGATTTCATGCCCACCCGCCAGCGCAGCCTGGGCGAACAGCAGCGCTCGGCGCGAGGAAGGCGCGTGGGCAGGAGAGTAAAGGGCGATGGCGAACTTCATGGGCAACTCGGTGAGCGGGCTACAAGAGGTAATGGTGCAATGATAAAGAATTCACGAACGCGAGACAGCAAAAAGCCCGCCGAAGCGGGCTTTTTGTTGAGGCTGGCTGTGAATCAGTCTTTGCTGCTGCCCATGATGCCGAAGATCTGCAACAGGCTGATGAACAGGTTGTAGATCGATACATACAGGCTGATGGTGGCCATGATGTAGTTGCGCTCGCCGCCGTGGATGATGGCGCTGGTCTGGAACAGGATGCACACCGAGGAGAACAGCACGAAGCCCGCGCTGATCGCCAGTTGCAGGCCGCTGATCTGGAAGAACATGCTCGCCAGCACCGCCGCCAGCAGCACGAAGAAACCTGCGGTGATGAAGCCGCCCAGGAAGCTCATGTCCTTGCGGGTGATCAGCACGTAGGCCGACAGACCACCGAACACCAGTGCGGTCATCGCGAACGCCGAGGAAACGATCTCAGCGCCGCCCTGCATCCCCAGGTAGCGGTTGAGGATCGGGCCGAGGATGAAGCCCATGAAGCCGGTCAGTGCGAACGCCGACACCAGGCCCCACGCGGAATCGCGCAGCTTGTTGGTGAGGAAGAACAGACCGTAAAAACCGATCAGCACCACGAAGACGTTCGGGTAACGCACATGCATCTGCTGTGCGACGAATGCCATGAGGCCGCTGAAAGCGAGGGTGAGGGCCAAAAGGCCGTATGTGTTGCGCAGGACGCGGCTAACCTCTAGCTGCTCGACCTGCACGCGGTTGTTGACTGCGTAATCCTGTTCGCGCATGGCGCTACTCCTGATGTGAAATGAGCGGTTTGAAATCTCAAGTTGCAAAGATCATAACAGAGCGGCGAGGGCGCGCGAGTCACAGAGTTTGACAGCTTGTTTCATTACGGTATTATGGCGCCCGCAACGCAATGGAGGTGTGGCCGAGTGGTTTAAGGCAGCAGTCTTGAAAACTGCCGACTGTAACAGGTCCCTGAGTTCGAATCTCTGCGCCTCCGCCATATTTTGTACAGCAAAGCCCTGATTATTCAGGGCTTTGTCGTTTCTAGGGTTCGGGTTTGCGGGGCGCCCTCGATGCGCGGGCGCTCCCGGGACATCGCTGCGAAAGCGTGCTATCAGACGTGCCTCTCCTGCATTCCGTTTTTGGTGTCGCCACGATCTGCCCTCACATCTTTTCCTGATCGATGCTTTCGACGTCGTTGAGCTTGAGGCGACGGGCTGCCCTCGTTCCACGGGTCTTTGCAGTTGACAAAAAAGTCGCGCGGTTGGGACAGCGAACTCCTGATATGGCTCGTGCTCGTCTCTCGATATGCTTCCATCGCCGTTTTGCCCGCATCGTGAGGAAGTTCCAAGAAAGGCTAGATGGAATGCAGAAGCGATCTATTGCAATTCGCAATATAAGATTGATTTCTTGCTTGGAATTGTTCCTGTTGTAGTTAAGGAAGTGTTCTAGCGTTAAGCACACGACAGGCGAGGATCGAGGATTTACCTTTACCCGATTTGGTGACTGTCGCTTACGGCACCGTATAGGACAATTGATCATGGATGTTAAAGCTGAATACGCTAAAACAATTGCTGGCGCCAAGGCCGTGCCCGAAGGCTCTGTATTTCACGGGCAATTGCAAAGACCGGGCGAGAATGAGGAATCAAAATTTTACGCGACGGAAATCACCCAGAACCTGGGAGATTCTTACCAGGTCATTGGGAAAACAATGGTGAATGGGCCGCCAGGGGAGTGGATAGTGATTAATGTTCGAACCGAGAAGGACGGCAAGTTACGCATCGGTCCAAACCCGGATGACGAAGTATTTATCGGTGGTGTAATTTCGGGTGCGATGATAACGGCTAAGAGCGGCAGTATCACCTTGAAGCGTCAGCCGAACGGAGGCTTTGAAACGACTGATTTCAACTTCGAGTTTGGCAGTGGTGGTACGTTCTCGGGGAAGGTAACTGTTAAGCCGTCGGCAAAGACGTAGAGGGCTGCTGCGTGTGAATGGCCCCGGTATACCAAGCTTACTCGGGCCGGACACCGAGATGACCGCGGCCTTCGCTTTGCCTTAAACCGACGCGATGTTTTAGCTCAGGAATAGAGGCCGGATCAATTCGGACCACATGACCGCAATCCCGCTGCTACCTCAGGTCGCAGACGAAAGCCCTCCGAAAAAATTCCTCCACCGCTTACAATCACACCTCCCCATCGCAATTCAAACACTCCAGGCAGTATATGGCGCTCGACCCCATCACGATGTTGACTATCACAATCGCGCTTGCTGCCGCCGCTGCGCTGTACCTGGCGGTGGAATGGCGCAATGTGCGGGAGTCTTCGCTGCTGTTCTGGGCGACAGGGTTCGCGATTATCAGCGTCGGCTCGACTCTGGCGTTGTTGCGCAGTAGCGGCATTCTGCTGATCGGGATCTGGTTCGCCAACGGCATGCTGGTCACCGCCCACTGGATGTTTCTGTTGGGCGTTGCGCGTTTCACGGAGGCGAAGCTGTCGCGCGGCTGGTATCTGATTTTCGTGGTCTGGCTGGCGATGTTGCTGCTGCCGGAGGAGCCGTGGTGGTCGAAGGTGATGCTGGCGAGCAACTCTCTGCTGATCACCATATTGGTGCTTCGCGCCAGTTTTCTGCTGCGGCCCCATGGTCGGTCGCTGAGCGTCGGTGCGGTGCAGTTGCGTTTCGTGCTGTTGATCCACGGGCTTTTCTACTTTTCCAAGGCAGTCACGGCGGTTGTGCCGGGCACGCTGATCGATCTGGCGGCGTTTCGCGGCGAGATCATTCAAATTTCCCTGGTCGAAGGGGCGATGGCGATCATGCTGATTGCTTTGTCGATGACGGGTTCCGAGCGCTACCGGCGGGAGAAACGCATCGCGCGGCTGGCAGCCCGGGATCCGCTGACCGCGCTGTATAACCGTCGGGCGCTGGAAGTCCGGGCGCCGCGCCTGTTCGAGGACGTTTCGCCGGAGCGGCCGGGGGCGTTGCTGTTGATCGATATCGACAACTTCAAGCCGGTCAATGATCTCTACGGCCACACCGCGGGGGACCGTTTGCTGGTGGTGCTGAGCGAGATGATCCGCTCGGTCTTGCCGGAAGGCTCGCTGGCCGCGCGGCTGGGCGGGGACGAGTTCGTGATTCTGTTGGGTCATGCCTCCAGTGAGAAGGTCGTGGAACTGGGTGGCATTCTGCGCGAGCAATTTCACAAGGCGGCCTCCCAAGCCTTCGACACCCCTCAGCCGGTGACGCTGAGTATTGGCGCCAATCTGTTCGGCCATCGCCCAGCCAGCCTCGCAGCATTGATAGAACAGGGCGACGCTGCGCTTTACGAGTCGAAGCGAGGAGGGCGCAACAGCATTCGCCTTGTCGATCGAACAGCCACCAACGTCGAGTCGCTCGGTACTCCCTGACCGGCTTTATTACCTCGTGCAGACACTCGGACGAAGGGTCATCCGCTCCCCCTGCAGTTGGTCTGAACATTGCTGTGGTCCCTGTCGCAGAGCCCGCGACAACTGAAAATTGGCGCTGAGGCTTTTGCACCCATCCCCATCGTCAGTATCGACATGCTCCCAGATGAGCGTGTCATGGAGCCCGTCGTGAGTACCCTCTCGGAAATTGCAGCAAACCTGTTGAAGCGTGAACGTATGGCCGAGAGCACCGGCGCAGGTGTCGAGACGCAGGCATCGGGATGGGAGCAACTGATGGCCATTGCCAAGGAAAGCGATATCCACAAATGGCAGGCAGCGCTCAATCAGCACATCGCCGATAACCCCGGAAAACGCAGGGTCACGATGCTGCGCGTAATTGAAGGTGGAATGGCCTGAAGAGTGTCCGTTACGCGCTATTAGTCGACTTGTTGGCGTTAGTCTTCACTTGTGCAGAAGCGTAGAGTCGCAACACTGTTCCAGGTATATCCGGATATTTCCCATGACTCGTCCACGCTTTCTGCCCGATAACTTCACCCTGGCCTTGGTCACGGTGGTAATCATTGCCAGTTTTCTTCCCGCCAGCGGCCAAGTCGCGGTCGGCTTTGGCTGGTTGACCAACATTGCGATTGCGCTGCTGTTCTTTCTGCACGGCGCCAAGCTGTCCCGCGAGTCGATCATCGCGGGCGCAGGCCACTGGCGTTTGCACTTGCTGGTATTCGGGCTGACGTTCGTGGGGTTCCCGTTGATCGGCCTGGCGCTCAAGCCGCTGCTGTCGCCGCTGATTGGCAAAGACCTGTACATGGGCATCCTCTACCTGTGCGCGCTGCCTGCGACAGTCCAGTCGGCAATCGCCTTCACTTCGCTGGCGCGTGGCAATATTCCGGCGGCGATCTGCAGCGCGGCGGCTTCCAGCCTGTTCGGTATTTTCCTGACCCCGCTGTTGGTGACCTTGTTGCTGAACGTGCATGGCGACGGCGGTTCGACCGTGGACGCCATCGTCAAGATCAGCGTGCAATTACTGTTGCCGTTCGTGGCGGGGCAGATCATGCGTCGCTGGATCGGTGCCTGGGTCGGCCGCAACAAAAACTGGTTGAAGTTCGTAGATCAGGGCTCGATTTTGCTGGTGGTCTACGGCGCATTCAGTGAAGCCGTGAACGAAGGCATCTGGCACAAGATTCCGCTGTGGGATCTGGGCGGTCTGGTAGTTGTCTGCTGCATATTGCTGGGCTTGGTGCTGCTGGCCTCGACGTTGCTGGGCAAGCTGTTCGGTTTCAGCATCGAGGACCGCATCACCATTCTGTTCTGCGGTTCGAAAAAGAGCCTGGCGACTGGTGTGCCGATGGCTCAGGTGCTGTTCGCCGGAAGTACCATTGGCGTATTGATTCTGCCGTTGATGCTGTTCCATCAGATCCAGTTGATGGTCTGCGCAGTGCTGGCGCAACGTTATGCCAGACGCAATGAGTCAATCCCGGAAATGATGGCGCAGGTCGATCCTTGATCTGATGCAGCCACCCAAGAAAAAGCCCCGATATTCGGGGCTTTTTCATTTGCGATCATTGCTCTTCGAGCTGTTCCTTGTATTCCTTCTCGTAGCCACCGGCGAGCGATTCCTTTTGCTTGTCGTCCAGCAGCTTCCCGGCCATCTGGAAGAACTTCTGCTCTTCTTCCTTCAGGTGGTGATGGACCTTCTCTGACAGTTTTTTCGCTGTCGCCAGCCAGGCCGGGCTGGACATGTCGGTTTCGTCGAGTTCCTCCATCATCTCGTCCATCTCGTGGTGTTCGGAGATGGCGTGGCGGCTGAGGTCGACGCCATTGTCGTACTTCATCAGCGGTATATAGAAGAAGCGTTCTTCGGCAGTTTCGTGAGCATGCAGTTCGGCCTTCAGTTGTTCGTAGGCCTCGACACGGTCTTTACTGTCGCCGTGGGTCTGAATCAGCGCATCGGCGTAGCCGCGTTGCCGGTCGTGGCTTTCTCTCAGGGCTTCGAAGATGTTCATGGTCATTCCTCAATCGGCTGTAGGTCTGGGTTCAGGATGCTTATTGCTAGACCGCGTGCTGTGATCGAGCGTTCCATCGACCTGCGGGCATAAGCTTAGAGCTATACGTTTCTTTCATAATTGGCGAAGGTTTTTATAATTAAATCGACTTTAAATCGTCTCGCTCATGTCTTTATTGGATGCTGCAGCGCCCCCTCCATCGCCGACCCTTCAAAGGATTGCCATGCCCCTTCGCAAACTCATCGTCGCCGCCGCTTTGCTGCTGGCGACCGTCACGGCGCACGCCGAGCAGGTCATCAATATCGGGTACCAGCGATCTTCCACGCTGTGGCTCCTGCTCAAGAACGATGGCCAGATCGAGCAGCGCCTCAAGCCATTGGGTTTCACCGTGAACTGGCATGAGTTCAGCAGCGGCCTGTTGAGTGCGATGAATGCCGGCAGCGTCGATCTACATGCCGACGTGGCGGACGCCTTCGCGCTGTTCACCCAGGCTGCGAACACGCCACTGACCTACTACGCGCGGGAGAATCCTTCGCCGACTGCGCAGGCCATCATCGTGCAGGACAGTTCGCCGATTCGAAGCGTCGCCGATCTCAAGGGCAAAACCGTCGCTGTCTCCAAGGGCTCTGGGAGCAATTTCCTGTTGATCTCGGCGTTGAAGAAGGCTGGTCTGACCCTCAATGACATCACCCCGGTCTATCTGGAAGCGCCGGACGGCGTCGCCGCGTTCTCCAGTGGCAAGGTCGATGCCTGGGCGATCTGGGACCCGTTCCTGGCGACTCAGCAGCGTGAACATCATGTGCGGGTGGTGGCAGACGGCACCGATGGCGTCGCCAACTACAACCGTTTCTATGTCGCCAACACCAGCTTCGCCAAGGCTCATCCCGAGGTCCTACAGGTGGTGTTCGATACCCTTCACGATGCCGGGCAGTGGGTCAAAGGTCATCCGCAGGAGGCGGCGAAAAACCTCGCGCCGCTGTGGGGGAACATTCCGCCTGAAACCGTGGAATTGGCCAACAGCCGTCGCAGCTACGACATCGTTCCGGTCAAGATCGATCAACTGGCCGAACAACAGCGCATCGCCGATTACTACTACGACGCGAAGCTGATTCCCAAGCCGCTGAAGATTTCCGACATCGCCGTCTGGGTACCCAAGGCCAAATAAGGCAGGAGAAGGTTCATGAGTCGTCAAATTCACCTGTCTGCGTTTCTGTTGACCGGGCCGGTCATTCACAGCCACGCGGTGTGGCGACATCCGGAAACGCTGGGCAATTACCTCGATCCTGAGTACTACGCGCGCACGGCTCGTGTGGTGGAAGAAGGGTTGTTCGACTTTCTGTTTTTTGCCGATCGCCTGGCCGTGGGCGATCAGATGGGCGGCTCCCGTGACGTTGCCCTGCGTTATGGCGCACAGGACGCGACACGTTTGGACCCCTTGCCGATCCTGTCGTATCTGGTCGGCCAGACCCGCAAGCTGGGCCTCGGCGCCACCCGCTCGACCACCTATTACGAGCCGGCGCACATCGCGCGCGAGTTCGCGACCCTCGATCATCTGTCCAAGGGGCGCGCAGCCTGGAACATCGTGACCTCGATGAACGACAGCGAAGGACGCCTGTTCGGTAAGGACAAGCATCTGGAGCACGACCTGCGTTACGACCGCGCCGACGAGTTCGTCGAGGTGGCGCTGAAGTTGTGGCGCAGTTGGGCGCCGGATGCATTGGAGCTGGATCGCGAAAGCGGCGCACTGGCCGACCCGTCGAAAATCACTTCCGTGCAGCATCAGGGCGAGTGGTTCAAGGTCGAAGGGCCGTTGAACATTCCGCGCACGCCGCAGGGCAGGCCGGTGTTGATTCAGGCGGGGTCGTCGGGGCGCGGTCGGCGTTTTGGCGCGCGCTGGGCCGAGGCGATTTTCACCATTCATCCGCATCTCAAGGCGATGCACGCGTTCCGCGAAGATGTGCGAGACCAAGTCGTGCAGCAGGGCCGCAGCGCCGACAGCTGCAAGGTGCTGACGGCGGTGATGCCGTTCATTGGAGGCAGCGAAGCCGAGGCGCGGGCCAAACGCGACAAGCACAATGCCTTGGCGCGTCCGGAGTTGGGCCTGGTGACGCTGGCTTCGCAGTTAAATGTCGACCTGTCGCCATATCCGTTGTCGGCGACGCTGGCGCAGATCGCGCGGTCGCCGTCGATTCACCCGGCCGCGGCGGAAAAGCTGTTGATGCAGGGCCCGGACACTACGCTTGAAGAGCTCGGCCGGATTTTCGCCAGCAGTGTGCGTGTTCCTCAGTTGGTAGGCACTGGCGCGCAGGTTGCCGACCAGTTGGCGGAGATGTTCACTCAGGGCGGCTGCGATGGTTTCGTGATTTCGCCGGCGTATCTGCCGGGATCGTTCAGCGAGTTCGTCGAGAGCGTGATTCCGCATCTACAGCGCAAGGGGCTGTTTCGAACCGCGTATGAGGGCTCGACGTTGCGTGAGCATCTGGGGCTTGGCGCGTTGGCGGACTGACCCGGTAAGCGGCAAAAATCTGCAACCGGTACAGCATTCTGACAGCATCCCCTGATCGATTACGGGCTGACATCCGAGACATGCTGCGTATGATGGGCCCGACGTTTTTCTGAAAGGGCCCGTTTCAAATGATGAAGTTTTTCGCTGCGCTGCTCTGTGTGTTCACCGGTTTCGCTCACGCGGAACCGGCCATGCTCACCGATCTTGCCCTGCCATATCTCGCTGCGGCCCCCGCAGACTCCAAAGACAAACCTCTGATCATCTTCCTGCACGGCTATGGCAGTGACGAACGCGACCTGTTCGGCATCAAGGACGAGCTCTCGCAGGATTACACCTATCTCTCCGTGCGCGCGCCGCTGGAAGTCGATGGCGGCGGTTACAAGTGGTTCACCCAGGACACCGATCAGGCCGAGTACGAAGGCGTGACCAGCGATGTCGACAAGAGCACCGATCTGCTGCGCACCTTCATCGAACAAGCCACTGAAAAATACGCCACCCAGCCGGATAAGGTGGTGCTCATCGGCTTCAGCCAGGGCGCGATGATGAGCTATCAAATCGGCCTGCAGCACCCGGAACTGGTGCACGGAATTGCGCCGTTGAGCGGCAAGATTCTCGCGGCGCTGAATGCGCGGCTGAAGCCGGCCGATGGTCTGAAATCGCTCAAGGTGTTCATCGGGCACGGCTCGGCCGACAACCGCGTGCCGTTCTCCGGCGCGACTGAGGCGCAAACGATGCTGGAGAACCTGTTGATCACCCCGGAGTTTCATTCGTATGCGGGGGCGGGGCATACCATTACCTCGGCAGAGGTTACCGATTTGAAGCGGTGGCTGGAGGGAGTATTGAAATAGCCTGAGCGATCAGCGTCGTCGCTTGGCGTCCTGACCTGAGTGCACGGCAAATCCCGATACAACGCATAACCTGTGGGAGACGCCGGAGGTCACGACGGCAGCGATGGGGGGTTGGCAGTAGATTCATCTATAACTGACCCACCGCTATCGCTGCCGTCGTGACCTCCGGCGTCTCCCACAGAGATCGGTTTTCTTCAGTGATTTCCTTGCTAAAGAGGTCGGGTTTCTTCGGTGAATTCTTGCCAGAGAGATCGCGTTTCTTCGGTCCATGAGTCAACCAGTCACAACCCCTGACTGCCGCTGATCAACTCCTGTGGCCGCCGTGCTAGGGGGTTTACGGTATTACGGCGGATACAAAGCCGGCGGGTATCGCTCAAGGCGGTCATCTGGCTTGGCTCGGCGGGCAACCGTCAGGGACCTGAGTGCACGGCAAATCTCGATACAACGCATAACCTGTGGGAGACGCCGGAGGTCACGACGGCAGCGATGGGGGTTTGGCAGTAGATTCATCTATAACTGACCCACCGCTATCGCCGCCGTCGTGACCTCCGGCGTCTCCCACAGAGATCGGGTTTCTTCAGTGAACTCCTTGCTAAAGAGGTCGGGTTTCTTCGGTGAATTCTTGCCAGAGAGATCGGGTTTCTTCAGTGATTTCCTTCAAAGAGGTTGGGTTACTTAAGTGAATGCCTTGCCAAAGAGGTCGCGTTTCTTCAGTCCATGAGTTCAACCAATCACAACCCCTGACTGCCGCGAATCAATTCATATGCCCGCCGTGCCAGCGGGTTTACGGTGTTGGGCCTGATCCACAGGTGGTAGGTGACGTCGGGCATTCTTGGCAGGCCATCGGCTTCCCCCAGAACCCGCATGTCCGGCCCGAGCATTTCCATGCTGCGGGCCGTTACGCCTAGCCCTGCGCGGGTGGCGGCCTTGATGCCGATCAGGTTCGAGGCCAGATAGGCTTGGCGCCAGGGAATGTTGGCGCGCTCCAGCGCCTCGATGGCGTAGCGCCGATAGATGCTCGGCTCGTCCACCAGAATCAGCGGAATTGGTTCGCCCGGCACGTGTTGGTATTGGGCCGAGCAGATCCACCACACCGGTGATGTCCTTAACGCAAACCCTTCCAGCCCCGGATCTTCGCGGGTCGAAATCACCATATCGACCTTGCCGCGATGCAGATCGTCCATCAGAAACGGGCTTCGGCCCACGTCGATTTCCAACCTCAGCTTCGGTGCCGAGCGGGCGATGTGGCTGAGGATCGGCGGCAGAATGGTGTCCGCGATGTCGTGGGGCGAGCCGATGCGCAATACGCCGCTGAGGCTGCTTTCCCGCAAGGAATTGAGTGCATCGTCATTGAACGACAGCATTTGTCGTGCATGTCGCAGCAGTTGGCGGCCGGGTTCGGTGAGTTGCTTCTGCCGTCCCTGCTTCTGAAACAGGCTGACGCCAATCTGCTGTTCGAGGCGCTGCATGTGCTGAGTGACAGACGACTGGGTACGCGATAGCCGAGCCCCCGCTTCAGCGAAGCTGTGGTGGTCGACGACGGCGACGAAGGTGCGCAGCAGTTCGAGATCGAGAGTGGTAGACATGGTTTTCATATCAGGTGGAGTGGTTAATACATTACGGAATTTTATGTTTTAGGGAATTCATTTCTGACGAAAGTCTGTTAAGTCCCGGAGATTCAAAGCTTATAACCAATTTTCCAAAACGCTAAAACCATAAAGTTATAACCATATTTGATATTTGAATTTCCGTTGCCCGATTTTGCTCCCTAGGATGCGTGTCATTACAAGGCGCCGACGTACACCGTCGCAAGCGCCGAGCCGATGACCATTCGAGGGGAAATCCATGCCATACACGCGCTCGCCAGTTGCCCGTTTGTTGCCGTTGTTCGTCGGGGCGATGGCTGCCCTGGGCGCAAGCTTCGCGGCCCATGCCGATGCCACACTGGACAAGATCGAGCAGCGTCACCGCCTGGTGGTCGGCGTGCTGCTCTCCGGTGGGCCGTTCGGCTCCATTGATCCCAGCAATCAGAAGCCCAAGGGCCTGAACGTCGACATGGCCGAAGACCTGGGTCGTCAGCTTGGCGCCGAAGTCGAACTGATCCCGGTGTTGCCCGCCAACCGCGTGCAGTTTCTGCAGCAGGGCAAGGTCGATCTGCTGATCGCCAACATGGAGTGGACCGCCGAACGGGGTCAGCAACTGGGCTTTGTGCCGACCCCGTTCTATCGCGTCGGCGGCACAGCGGCGGTGCTCAAAGACAGCAAGATCACCCGTTGGGAAGACCTCAAAGGCCAACCGGTCTGCACCTCCCAAGGCAGCAGCTACGTCAAGCCGCTGACCGAATTCGGCGCTGAACTCAAAGCCTTCAAAAGCTCTTCGGAATCCCTGCTGGCTCTGCGCGGCAACAACTGCGTAGCGGCGGTCCACGACGCCACGCTGATCAATCCGCTGGTCGCCGACAGCCCTGAATGGCAGAACTATCGAGCCATCACCACGGAACTCAACCCCGCGCCTTCGGTGATCTGGACCCGCCCGGGCGAAACCGACACCCAGGCCAAACTCGATGCCATCGTCAAAGGCTGGCACCGCACGGGCTGGCTGATCGAGGCCGAAAAGCGCCACCACATCACCCCGGCGTCACCCGCGTTGGTCGAGCTGCATGACAAGTTCCAGGCCGCGGGCGCCTGAAGCGTTTACCGACCGTTCAGGCATTTCATACAAGGCATTCGTTGATGAGCAGTTTTTCCATCGGTAAAACCCTGTCAGTGTTTGGCGTTTTTCTAGGCCTGACCCTGTGCGCCACCCTGGCCCAGGCGGACGCGACGCTGGACAAGATCCAGCAACGTCACAAGATCAGCATCGGCGTGATCCTCAGCGGTCCGCCGTTCGGCACCATCGACCCCAAGACTGGCGAGCATCTGGGCTACAACGTCGAGTTGGCCAAGGGCATCGCCCAGAAGCTGGGCGTCGAGGTCGAGACCGTTTCGGTGCTGGCGCCCAATCGCGTGCAGTTCCTGCAGCAGGGCAAGGTCGACATCCTGATCGCCAACATGCAGTACACCGACGAGCGCGCCGAAATTCTTGACTACGTGCCAACCCCGTATGAAGAAGTCGGCGGCGCGGCGCTGATCCGCAAAGGTGCCGGCATCAGCAAGTGGGAAGACCTCAAGGGCAAGCCGGTCTGTGTGTCTCAAGGCAGCAACTTCATCAAACCGCTTCAGGAAACCTACGGCGCGCAGATCAAGGCCTTCCGCAGTCAGTCCGAGTCGCTGCTCTCGCTGCGCGGCAACGGTTGTGTCGCTGCAGTTCATGTCAGCCCGACCATGCATGCGCTGCTGGATGACCCGGAGTGGGCCGACTACAACATCCCTTTGGCGAGTGATCTGATCCCCTCGAAATCGGTGATCTGGGTGCGCAAGGGCGAGCATGACACTCAGGCGAAACTCGACGCGATCATTCGCGACTGGCACCGCAGCGGCTGGCTGATCGAAGTGGGCGAGCGGACCGGCATGGCGCCGTCCCAGGCACTGCGCGATCTGCATGAGCAGTTCCGCAACGCCGCGCCGCTTGCCAATAACTGATCTGCCAGGAGCCCTTCGATGAGCAGCGATCTGTTCCAGACTTTGCAGCAATTGCTCGGCATCGGTTACGTACTGCCGGGTGATGCATCGCAGACACAACTGACCGACAAACAGGGCACCTACGTCGGCAAGGCGCTGGCGCTGGTTCGTCCGGCCAATACAGAAGAAGTCGCGGCCGTGGTGCGCGCCTGTGTTGCTCACAAAACCCCGATTGTGGTCCAGGGCGGCAACACCGGGCTAATGGGTGCGGCAACGCCGGACGCCAGCGGCAGTTCGGTATTGTTGTTGCTGGACCGACTGAATCGGGTACGCCAGATCGATACCGACAACGACACGTTGACCGTCGAAGCCGGCTGCATTCTGCAGAATGTGCAGGACGTGGCCCGTGACGCCGGACGCCTGTTTCCCCTGAGCCTCGGCGCCGAGGGCAGCTGCACCATCGGCGGCAATCTGGGGACCAACGCTGGCGGCACGGCAGTCTTGCGCTACGGCAATACCCGGGAGCTGACACTGGGCCTTGAAGTGGTCACCGCCGAAGGCGAAATCTGGAACGGTTTGCGCGGTCTGCGCAAGGACAACACCGGTTATGACCTGCGCGATCTGTACATCGGCAGCGAAGGCACGCTGGGCATCATCACTGCAGCGACCTTGAAGCTGTTCCCGTTGCCGAAAGCCCAGTCCACGGCGTTTCTGGCCTTCGACTCACTCGGCCAGGCGGTGAGCTTTCTATCCCATGCCCGCGCCGGTTTTGGCGCCAGCCTCACGGCTTTCGAGCTGCTGACCGCCGATTGTCTGGCCCTGTTGCGCGAGCAGTTTCCGGAAGGGGCACAGCCGTTTTTGCATGCGCCGCAACCCTGGTTCGCCTTGCTCGAACTGTCCGATAACCACAGCGAAGCCCACGCCCGTCAGGCGTTCGAGGACGTGCTGGGAAGCGCTTTTGAAGAGGACTTACTGGCCGATGCCCTGATCGCCGGAAGCCTGGCCCAAAGCGAAGCTTTGTGGCTGCTGCGGGAAAACATGAGCGAGGCGCAGAAGCTAGCGGGGCGCAACATGAAGCACGACATTTCGATTCCGATCTCGCGCATCGTCGAGTTCGTCGAGCACACCGACGCATTGCTCCAACAACACTTTCCCGGCGTGCGCAATTTCACCTTCGGCCACCTGGGCGACGGCAACCTGCATTACAACGTCGCTCATCCGCTGAACTCCACGGTCGAGGCGCACATGGCGCACTACGCCGAACTCAGCGAACGGGTGCATGACAGCGCCCATGCCTTTGGCGGCTCGATCAGCGCCGAGCACGGGATCGGGCAGCGCAAGCGGGCGATCCTGCCGCGCTACAAGAGCGCCGTCGAACTGGACCTGATGCGTCGCGTGAAGCAGGCGCTCGATCCCCTCAATCTGCTCAACCCAGGCAAGGTTCTGGCGAGTGTCGAAAACCGGAGCACTGAACAATGAGCGTTCGTCTGTCTCGGCGCGTGCAGCGCGTTTCCCTGTCCGCCAACGCCGCCGCCAAATCCCAGGCCACCGCCCTGCGCGAGGCAGGTCGCGACATTCTCGACCTGACCACCGGCGAGCCTGATTTCGACACCCCCGAGCACATCAAACAGGCGGCCTACAAAGCCATCGACGGTGGCGCGACCAAGTACACGCCGACGCCAGGGGTGAAAAGGCTGCGCGAGGCGATTCAAGGCAAGTTGCAGCGGGAAAACCGCCTTGACTACGCGCTGCCTTCCATCGTCGTCGGCAACGGCGCCAAGCAGGTGATCTTCAACGCCTTCGCCTCGACCCTCGATGACGGCGATGAAGTGCTGGTGTCGGTGCCTTACTGGCCGTCGTTTCCGGACATCGTGCGGGTCAACGGTGGGGAGCCGGTCTTCATCGAGTGTGGTCTGGAGCAGGGCTGCAAGTTGACGCCCGAGCAACTGGAGCAACACATCAATGAGCGCACCCGCTGGTTGATTCTCAACGGGCCGGGCAATCCCAGCGGCGCGGTGTACAGCGAGGCCCAATTGCTGGCGCTGGCCGAGGTGCTGCGCCGACACCCGCAGGTCCTGGTGTTGCTGGACGAGCTTTACGAGCACATCCGTTTCGACGGCCAACCGGCCTTGAGCCTGCTGAACGTCGCGCCGGACCTGCAATCCCGAGCGCTGCTGGTCGGCGGTGTCTCGAAAACCTACGCCATGACCGGCTGGCGCATCGGCTTCGGTGCTGGTCCTCAGGAGCTGACCAGCGCGATGACCGTCATCCAGTCGCAATCGACCTCCGGTGCTTCGTCGGTGGGGCAAGCAGCAGCACTGGCGGCGTTCGAGGGTGGGCTGGCGTTTCTGCCGGAGCAGGTGCAGGCCTATCAGCAACGTCGCGATCTGTTGGTAGCCACTTTGAGCGAAGTGGATGGCCTCGATGTGCTGATACCGGAAGGCGGTTTCTTCGTCTTCGTGCGTTGCGAAGGGTTGCTGGGCCGGGTTCGCCCCGACGGCCAGCGCCTGAACAACGACGGTGACGTGGTGGATTATCTGCTGGAGCAGGGCGTGGCCGGTGTGGCGGGGAGCGCGTATGGCTTGTCGCCGTGGTTTCGCCTGTCGATCGCCACCGCCACCAGCAGTGTGATCGAAGCGGGGCGTCGAATCGCCAACGCCTGCGCACAGCTGCGGGTGGAGGCGCTGGCATGAGTCACTGGCTTGCCTTCAATGAATGGCTGACAGGGTTTGTGCAGTGGACGGCGAAGTTCGGTCTGAACTACAGCTTTCTACTGGACGCCTATCAGCGCGGCTCGATGGTTGAGGGCGCGCTGACCACGGTCTTGCTGTGCCTGTTCACCATCGTCGGCAGTCTGGTCGCGGGCTTGGTACTGGCAGCGATGCTCACCAGCGGCAAGCCTTGGCTGGCAAAGCCTGCGCGGGTGTTCATCGAGGTCACGCGCAATACGCCGACGCTGGTGCAGCTGTACTGCGCGTTTCTGGTGTTGAACATGTTGCTGACCCAGGCGGTTGGCACTGCAAATCCGCTGACGCCATTCGCCTGGGTGGTCATCGTGATTTCCCTGCACAAAGGTGCGTTTCATGCCGAGGCCTTGCGCGCCGGCATCGAAGCCGTGCCCGCCGTGACGATGGAGGCTGCCAATTCGCTGGCGTTCAGCAGCCGTCAGTTGCTGTGGAATGTGCAGCTGCCGCTGGCAGTCCGGTTTGCCTTGCCATCGCTGATCAACAACCTGATCGACCTGGTGAAGATGACGGCTGTCGCTTCGGCGATCGCCGTGGGCGACATCACCTATGCGTCGATCATGATCTGGACCCAGAGCGATAACGTGCTGGAACTGATGATTCTGCTGCTGGCGTTTTTCGGCCTGCTCAGCTTCGTCGTCAATTGTGTGGGCCGTGCCCTCGAAGCCAGATTGAGGATGCCCGGTTATGGCCATTGATTCATCCGTGAGCGTGCCGCAGTCCTGGCCGCGTCGGCATCCGGGCAAGCTTGTAATCGTTGCCGTGATTGCGTTGTTCGTGATCTTTGGCGTCCCGCAGAACCCTGTGTTTGCTGCGTTGTACGAGTGGTCGCCAGCGTTGGCGGCTGGTTTCGGGCAGAACATCCTGATCAGCCTGCTGGCGATTGCGATTGGCTCGGTGCTCGGCTTGTTGATTGGTGCGCTGGGCGTTTCGCCTTTGTGGATCACCCGATTGCCGGCGAGGATCTGGGTCCAGGTGTTTCGCAATGCGCCGTGGCTGGTGCTGATCTACTTCACCACTTACGTGTTCCCGTTCGAACTGCACATCGGCAAATCCTGGATCGCCTTTCCTGATTGGGTGAAGGTGACCATTGGTCTGGCATTGCCGGCCAGCGCCAACGTCGCGGAAATCTTTCGTGGCGCCATCGGTTCGATCCCCAGTACCCAATGGGAAGCCTCGCGTTCGCTGGCCTTCACTCGCGGGCAGATCTTTCGTTCGATCATCCTGCCGCAGTGCTTCAAGCGCATGTTGCCGCCGTGGATGAACCTCTACGCGGTCATCACCATGGGCACCGCACTGGCCTCGCTGGTGGGTGTGCACGATCTGATCGACACCGCGCAGATCGCCAGCAACACGGTCAACCGGACCGGTTTTACGGTGCTGATCTATTTCAGTGTGCTGGCGTTGTTCTTCGCTTATTGCTACCCGATTTCCCGACTCACTCAATACCTGGAGCGACGTTATGCCTTCTCCTGAAACGCGCGCCGACCAGCCCTTGATCAGCTTGCGCGACATTCATCTGTCGTTCGGCAGCAACAAGGTCCTCAAGGGCATCGATCTGGATGTACAGCGCGGTCAGGCGGTGTCGATCATCGGCCCGTCGGGTTCGGGCAAGTCGACCATTCTGCGCTGCATCACTGGTTTACTGCAGCCGCAACGCGGCGCGATTCGTGTTGGCCAAACTGAGGTGCACACGCTCAATAACGAGGCGCAGCGCATTGAGTTGCGCAAGCGGGTGGGCTTCGTGTTTCAGCAGTACAACCTGTTTCCCCACCTGTCGGTGCTGGAAAACCTGGTGATCGCACCGCGCAAAGTGTTGGGCCGCAACGCGGTGGACGCCGAGAAAGAAGCCCGCGCGTTGCTGGCCAAGGTGCGCATGGAACACAAGGCCGATGCCTACCCTGGGCAGTTGTCCGGCGGTCAGCAACAGCGCGTGGCGATTGCCCGCGCGCTGGCGATGCGCCCCGAACTGATCCTGTTCGATGAGGTGACGTCGGCGCTGGATCCGGAAACGGTCGGCGAGGTGCTGACGGTGATTCGCGAGCTGACTGAGGAGGGCATGACCTGCGTGCTGGTCACCCACGAAATGCGCTTCGCCGAGGACATCAGTGACGTGGTGTATTTCACCGAGAACGGCCTGATCGTCGAACACGGCAGCGCCGAACAGATTTTCCAGCGCCCCACCAGCGAGCGCACCCGGACCTTCTTGCGCCACGCCCTGGGCGATGCCGGACGTCGCCCGGTGGCCGGTGGCGACCCGTTTCTATTGAGCAATATCAGCCGGTACAGCCTGTCGGTTTGACAGGTGGTGACTGGCGATCAATGACTAATAAAAGGAGCACCTGATGAGCACCGAAAATCGCAGCCAAGTGATCGAAGATTTCCTGCAGAAAATCCGCGTCATCCATCAAAGGGGCGTTGATCGCCAAGCGTTGCAAGAGATCGTCAGCCTGCTCGAAGGGCTGGCCGAGCGTCGCGATCTGTTCAATTTCGACACTTTCCCTGCGCCAGTGCCGGGCGAGGGCGATACGGCCTTTCGGTATCGTCTGAACGACGACGGCGAGACGCCGACGCTGTACATGAATTCCTTGCTGCCGGGCAAAAGCACGCTGCCGCACAACCACGAAACCTGGGCGGTGATCGTCGCGGTGGAAGGTCAGGAAATCAACTATGTGTGGGCGCGCACCGACGATGGCAGTGACCCTACATTTGCCAAGCTTGAGCTGGATAAGGAAGTAGTGGTGCAGCCGGGCACGTCGATCAGCTTCCTGGGGGAAGACTTGCACGGCATCAAGGTCGATGGCGACAAACCGACGTTGCATTTCCACCTCTACGGCCGTCCGCTTGAATCATTGAACGGGCGATACGGCGTCAACACCGAAGGCAGGGTGCTCAACTACAACGCGTCGCAAATGGCCCCGTCGATCAAGGCCTACTCATGATCGATCTCTATTACTGGCCCACCGGGAACGGCCTCAAAGTCGGCATCCTGCTCGAAGAACTGGAGCAGGCATACCGCCTGCGGCCCATCAATATTCGCAGTGGCGAGCAGAAACAGGACTGGTTCCAGGCGATCAGCGCCAACGGGCGAATTCCGGCGATTGTCGATCACGCGCCTGTTGCAGACGGCCAGCCGCTGAGCCTGTTCGAATCCGGGGCTATTCTCAATTATCTGGCGGACAAGGCCGGGCGTTTTTTACCGGCGCAAGGTACGGCCGAACGTCAGCGGGTGCAGGAATGGCTGTTCTGGCAGGTCGGGCATGTGACGCCTTACCTGAGCCAGCTGCAGCTGTTCAAGGAGAAGGCGCCGGAGCCCATCCCGTTCGCCCTCGACCTGCTCGGCGCCGAAGCCGCGAGACTCTACGGCGTGCTGGAAAAGCGTCTGAGCGAAGTGCCGTTCGTGGCGGGGGAATATTCCATCGCCGACATCGCGATCTTCCCGTGGATTCAGCCGCTGCGTCAGGGCCAGGACCTGGCGCACTACCCGAATATCAATGCCTGGCGCGAACGCATCAAGGCCCGACCGGCCGTGCAGAGAGCCTATGAAAAGGGCAGGGAAGTGGCGGCGGGCGAGAAGTCGCTGGCGTTGCAGTAACCGGGAGTGAAAGTCCTGCAAACGCCGGATCTTTCTGCGTAGCACATTTCCTGTGGGAGGGAGCTTGCTCGCGAAAGATCGTTTGCACGATAGAGATGTTTCGTCGGTACGGGCCATTCGCGAGCAAGTTCCTTCCCACAGGTTTCGCGCCTGGCACTGAACCCAGCCAAGAATGAGAATCACGAGAATTCCATGAGCCAGAAAGTCACCCCGCAACACCTGCAGACCTGGTTGTTCGACGGACAGGAAATCGCCCTGTTCGATGTGCGCGAGCATGGGCAATATGGCGAAGCGCATCTATTTCACGGGGTGAATCTGCCCTACAGCCGTCTTGAGCTGGAGGTGCGTCGGCTGGCGCCCAACCCCAGCGTACGATTGGTAATTTACGATCAGACTGGCAGCGACATTTCGGTTAACGCAGCGCAGCGTCTGCATGATCTGGGTTACACCCGCGTTCATGTACTGGAAGGCGGCGCCGATGGCTGGCAGGCGGCGGGTCTGCAATTGTTCGCCGGGGTTCACGTGCCGTCCAAGGCCTTCGGTGAGTTGGTGGAAGAAGCCAGCGACACCCCGCACATCAGCGCGCCCGAACTGGCGGCATTGCAGGCCAAAGGCGAACCGCTGGTGCTGCTGGACGGTCGGCCATTCGACGAATACCGCAAGATGACCATTCCCGGTTCGATCTGCTGTCCCAACGGCGAACTGGGCTATCGGCTGGCCGATCTGGTGCCTGACGAAACCACCCCTATCGTGGTCAATTGCGCCGGTCGTACGCGCAGCATCATCGGTGCTCAGACCCTGATCGACCTCGGCGTGAAGAACCCGGTCTATGCGCTGGAAAACGGCACCCAGGGCTGGTATCTCGCTGATCTGCCGCTGGAGCACGGCAGCAGTCGGCGTTACCCGGAGGTGTCCGCAGGCGCGGCGTTAAGCGAGCAACGTGACGCCGCGCAACGTTTGGCGCAGCGTGCGGGCGTGCAGACCGTCAACGCCGAGCAGGTCGCCGTCTGGGCTAAAGACGCTAAGCGCAGCCTGTTCCTCTGCGACGTGCGCACCCCTGAAGAATTCGCCCTCGGCAGTTTGCCCGGCGCGCAACACACGCCGGGCGGGCAGTTGATTCAATCCACCGATCTGTACGTCGGCGTGCGTGGCGCGCGGCTGGTGCTGGTGGACAACGACGGGGTGCGTGCGCCCATCGTCGCCAGTTGGTTGCGTCAATTGGGCCATCAGGCTTACGTGTTGGAAGGTGGTCTGCACAGCGGACTGGCGTTGCCGAGCGGCCAGTCTCCTGTGGCGCCGACCTTGAGTGTGATCACCGCCGCCGAGCTCGATCACTTGCTCCGGGACGATGCCGTTGCGTTGGTGGATTTGCGTGGGAGCGTGGCCTTTCGCAAAGCCCATATAGCGGGTTCGAGCTGGTCAATTCGGTCGCGTCTGGTCGATGATCTGGCGTCTGAATCAAAGCCTGTAGTGTTGGTGGCCGATCATTCCGACATTGCAGCGGTTGCAGTGCTTGAATTGCCAGAGCAGCAGCGTGGAGCAGTGCGTTGGCTGGATTTCAAAACCTGGCAAGCGGCGGGCCTTCCCCTGAGTGAAGACGTCAGTAATCCGCCGGACGAGCAGTGCATTGACTTCCTGTTCTTCACCCATGATCGGCATTCCGGTAACAAGGACGCGGCCCGCCAGTATCTGGCGTGGGAAATCGGTTTGCTGGGGCAGATGACACCGCAGGAAATCGCCAGCCTCAAGCCCTTGGCTGCAAACGGAGGTGAGAGCCGGGTGCGCACCCGGCTGATCCATGCCGCCCGTGGCGCAAAGGGCAGTGGCGTGCGCGGCGTTAACCCTCCGGTGTCGCGTATGAGCACCGTGCTGTTCGACAGCCTTGGCGAGATGCGCGATGCCCGCAAACGTCGGGACACCGAACGCGTGCTGAGTTACGGCGCCCGTGGCAACCCCACGGCATTCGAGCTGGAGGATCTGGTCACCGAACTGGAAGGCGGCTATCGCACGCGCCTGTTCGGCACCGGTCTGGCGGCGGTGGCGCAAACCTTCCTCGCTTACCTGCGCCCCGGCGATCATGTGCTGATTACCGACGCGGTGTACTCGCCGGTGCGTCAGGTTGCCGAGGAGTTCCTGCAACCGTTCGGCATTCAGTACAGCTACTTCGCCGCCGATGGCAGCGGGCTTGAGGACAAACTGCAGGCCAACACCCGAATGGTCTACGCCGAAGTGCCCGGATCGCTGCTCTACGAGCTGGCCGACATTCCGGCCATCGCCACGCTGTGCAAATCCCGGGGCATTCTGCTGGCCGTCGACAACACCTACAGCTCGGGTTATCAGTACCGGCCGCTGAAGTTGGGCGCGGACATTTCCATCATGGCCCTGACTAAATACCTGGCCGGACATAGCGATGTGGTGATGGGCAGCGTCTGTACAACCCAGGCGGTGTGGCAGCCATTGGCGGTGATGACCGACACCTTCGGCAGCACCGTCAGCCCCGACGATGCGTATCTGGTGCTGCGCGGCGCCCGCACCCTGGCCGCACGGCTGGATGTTCATCAGCGCCAGGCGCTACACGTGGCCCAGTGGTTGCAACAGCATCCGCAGGTCCAGCGCGTTTTCCACCCAGCCCTGGCGGATCACCCGAATCATGCCCTCTGGAAACGCGATTTCACCGGCAGCAACGGCTTGCTGACTTTCGAACTCGCCGACCATGACCCCAGACATCTGGAGTCCTTTATCGAGGCCTTGCAACTGTTCGGGCTCGGGGCGTCATGGGGCGGTTTTGAAAGCCTGATCATCGTCGCCAGCGTCAAGGATCGCGACAACGCGGCAGACAAAGCCCTGAACCCGCTGTTGCGACTGCACATCGGGTTGGAGGATGTGAGCGCGTTGATCGAGGATCTGGAGCGCGGGTTTGCGGCGATTCGGTGACTTGGCACTCTGCGTTTTGGTCGAAGCGAAAATCATGGACATATAGATAAGTACCGCACAGTGAGGATTCCCGGACGTCATCATTCATTACCTTCTGTAGGCGACTCATAACATGAGCGCCATTGGTCAGACGCGGGAGGTGTCTATGAGCGTTAAAAAACGCAAGGCAAAGATGCAATTGATTGTTGACCTTAGATCCGACGCACGCTCGATTGCAGGTATGGGATTGTCTGAAAATCAGAAGCATTTTTTACGAGTAGGGCTTGCCCTTGGCAAGGACCTCGAGCCTGCGGGGCCGATGGCCGGACTCAGAGCTTGACCCCTGAAAAAAACCGCCAGAAATGGCGGTTTGTTATTTAGCGTAATTGTTGCCTACGAGATCAAAATCCCGCCTTACCCACCGATGCCCCACCGTCGACGAATAACGTCTGGCCGGTGATGAATCCGCTCTGTTCGGACAGCAGAAACGCAATCGCCGAAGCGATTTCTTCGGGTTGGCCGAAACGGCCCATGGGTACGCCGGCGAGGTAGCGTTTTTCGCCTTCACTGCCCACTGGGTTGTTCTGCCGGAACAGTTCGGTTTCGGTCGGACCGGGCGCGACGGCGTTCACGGTGATGCCGGTCTGCGCCAGTTCCAGCGCCCAGGAGCGGGTGAAGCTGATCAGTGCGGCCTTGGCGGCGGCATAAGCCGTGCGCTGAGTGATGCCGAGTACCGTGAGGCTGGAAATATTGACGATACGGCCCCAGCCCTGTTCGCGCATATGCGGCAGCAGGGCCTGAGTGGCGAGCAGTGCTGAGTGCAGATTAACGCTCATGACTGCGTCGAAGTCCTCCAGCTCGATCTGCCCCAAGGGTTGAGGGCGAACCAGACCGACGTTGTTCACCAGCCCGTCGAAACGATAATGCTGGGCCAGTTCGGCCATACCGCAGCGGGTCTGATCCTTGTCGCTCAGATCGAGCTCTTTGAGGACCCCGGGAAAGGTCGGATCGTCGGCATTGCGGGCGATGCCCACCACTTGATGGCCAGCGGCGGCAAGGTATTCGGACAGCGCGCGGCCAATGCCTTTGCTGGCGCCGGTGATAAGAAAGGTGCGTTGGGACATGTGAGGTCTCCGTTGAATAGCGGTGTCAGGTGCACCATGGGGGCGACATGAATGCCACCTCGAAATCGTTCGTAGCAGTCCGGTCAGGCGGCTACGGGGAAATCCATGCGCTAGAAGCAGCGGCGCCGGGTTCGTCGGTCATTTGGTTGCTGAGTTCTTGATAAACGCCAGCAGCGCGAGCAGCGGAAAAGCGCTCCCGGCGATGACGATCCAGATCCAGCCGCCGTGGTCGTACAGGGCGCTGGCGATCACCGAGCCAGTGGCGCCGCCGATAAAGATGCTGGTCATGTACAGGGCGTTGAGGCGGCTGCGGCTCCTGGCATCCAGGGCGTAGACCGAGCGCTGGCCGAGAACCATGTTCATCTGCACGCAGAAATCCAGAACGATGCCGGTCACCGCCATGCCGATCACTGCGTAGGCCGGGGTGATCAGGCTGGGCAGAAAGCTCAGTGCGGCGAAGAGCATGGCGCACAGGCTGGCGACTCGGGTGTGGCCAGCATCGGCCAGACGTCCGGCGATTGGCGCGGCGATGGCGCCAATAGCACCCACCAGCGCGAAAATGGCGATCTGGCTTTGCGATAACCCGTAATGGCCAGCCAGCTCCAGCGGCACCGCCGTCCAGAACAGGCTGAAAGTGGCGAACATGCAGGCCTGATAGAACGCCCGCTGACGCAAAACCGGCTGCTTGCGCAACAAAGTCCACAGCGATTTGAGCAGTTGCCCGTAGCTGGCGTTGTGCGCGGGTTGGTGTTTGGGAATGGTCGTGGCCAGCACCGCGCTAATGACCAGCATCACCACTGCGGCGGTACCGAACACGGCACGCCAGCCGAAGTGGTCGGCGATCAGGCTGGAGGCCGGTCGGGCCAGCAGAATCCCCAGCAACAGGCCGCCCATGATGCTGCCAACCACGCGCCCACGGGTTTCCTCCGGCGCCAGATGCGCAGCCAGCGGAATCAGGATCTGCACCGCCACCGAGCTGAAGCCCACCAGCAGCGACGCCAGCAGGAACAGGTTCGGCGTTTGGGCGAACGCCGCACTCAACAGGCTGAGAATCGCGACGCCGGTGGTGGTGATCATCAGCTTGCGGTTTTCCAGCAGATCACCCAGCGGCACCAGAAAAAACAGGCCCAGCGCGTAGCCAATCTGGGTCAGCGACACGATAAAGCTCGCCAGCGTGCTGGACAGCCCGATATCCGGAGCGATCAGGCCAATAATGGGTTGCGCATAATAGATATTGGCCACGATCGCGCCGCAGCAAAACGCGAACAGCACGGCCAGCCCCTTGGTCATCGTTGCACCCTGGGTTGCGTGAGGCATGGAAGTCATCCGGAAACTCGACTGGCATCGCACCGCACCGAAAACGGCTCTGGCGCGGCACATGGGAATGGATGCGCGAGAGGCTAACGCTTTTTCGTTGCGTTAAGAAGGGTTGTTGGGGTGATATGTTTTATGCGTGAAAAGAATGATGCCGGCGTGCCACCCCCCCACACCCGTCATCCTTCCGAAACTTTTCCTCACTCCCCCCGGTCACTCCTACACATACTCCAAGGGAATTACGGCGATGGCTCGGGCAATCTGGAAAGGCGCAATCAGTTTCGGGTTGGTGCATATTCCTGTCGCACTGGTGTCGGCGACCTCGCAGCAGGGAGTCGATTTCGACTGGCTGGACAAGCGCAGCATGGACCCGGTCGGCTACAAGCGGATCAACAAGGCCACGGGAAAGGAAATCACCAAGGAGAACATCGTCAAGGGCGTGCAGTACGAAAAGGGCCGCTATGTGGTGATAAGCGAAGAAGAGATTCGTGCCGCGCACCCCAAGTCGACGCAGACCATCGATATCTTTGGCTTTGTCGATGCCAAGGACATTCCGCTGCAGAACATCGATACGCCGTACTTTCTTGCGCCCGACAAGCGTGGCGAGAAGGTCTACGCTCTGTTACGACAGACGCTGGTCGACACAGGCAAAGTGGCGCTGGCCCATGTGGTGATCCGCACCAGCCAGCATCTGGCGGCGGTGATGCCGCTGGAGTCGGCGATCGTGCTGGTGTTGTTGCGCTGGCCTGCCGAGGTGCGGGGGCTGGACACTCTGGATCTGCCCAAAGAAGCCACTGACGTCAAGCTCAGCAAGAGTGAACTGGACATGGCCAAGCGCCTGGTCAAGGACATGAGCACCGAGTGGACGCCGGACGCTGAGGAATACCGCGACACGTTCCAGGACCAGATCATGACGCTGGTCGAGACCAAGGCCCGGGAAGGCAAGATCGAGGATGTGGAGACCGACGCTGGCGAGACCGAGCGTAAGTCCGCTGATGTCATCGATCTGACAGAGTTGCTCAAACGCAGTCTGGGCAGCCGAGGCGGTTCCGCCAAGGCCCCGGAAAAAACAAAAACAGCCAGCAAGAGCAAAACCGCAGCCGCTGATGATGACGTTCCGGCAAAACGGCGCGCCCCTGCCAGGAAAAAGGCAACCAAGGCGTCCTGAGAATGGGTAGCTCTGGAACAAGGTGCAGAGGTCTGATCGATCATGGCAAAACCCGTGAGTGAGTACACCCGCAAGCGCAATTTCGACATCACCTCCGAGCCCCCTGAAACCGCGGGACGGGCTCGAAGCGGCCAAGGCAAGGCGCTGAGTTTTGTCATTCACAAGCACGATGCGCGCAATCTGCACTATGACTTTCGACTTGAGCTGGACGGCACCCTGAAGAGTTGGGCTGTGCCCAAGGGGCCGAGCCTTGACCCGAAAAACAAGCGCCTGGCAGTACACGTCGAAGACCATCCGCTGGGGTATGGCAGTTTCGAAGGCAGTATTCCCGAGGGCCAATACGGCGCCGGGGACGTGATCGTCTGGGATCGCGGCATCTGGCAGCCCCACGGCGATCCGCGCGAAACCTACAAGGCCGGCAAACTCAAGTTCACCCTGATCGGCGAAAAGCTCACCGGCGACTGGGCCTTGGTGCGCACCCATCTGCAAGGCAGTGGCGACAAGGAGCAATGGCTGCTGATCAAGGAAAAGGACGAGGCGGTGCGCTCTGCCGACGAGTACGACATCGTCGCCGACAAGCCTGAAAGCGTGGTGAGCGGCGCAACGGTGGGCGAGGGCCGCGCCTCGGCCAAAAGCAGCACACGCAAGACCGCAGCGACCGCGCCAGTGGCAGAGAAAAAGCCCGCAGGCAAAACGGCGAAGAAACAGGCCGCGAAAAAAACCGCCATTCCTCAAAAGCTTTCCCCGCAACTCGCCACGTTGATGGATACGCCGCTCGAAGGTGAGTGGCTGTACGAGATCAAGTTCGACGGCTATCGGATCATGACCCGGATTCTCGACGGTGAGGTGCGGCTGATCACCCGCAATGGGCATGACTGGACCGAGCGTCTGCCGTTGCAAGCCAAGGCTATCAGCGAACTGAACCTGGGCGATGGCTGGCTTGATGGCGAAATGGTGGTGCTCAACGACGCGGGGTTACCGGACTTTCAGGCGCTGCAAAATGCCTTCGACATCGGCCGTAGCAAGGACATCGTTTATTACCTGTTCGACGTGCCATTCCTGAATGGTGAAGACCTGCGCGAAAAGCCCGTGGAAGACCGCCGCGCAGCCCTCAAAAAGCTGTTGGGCAAACAGAAGAAAGGTTTGCTGCGATTCTCCGATGCGTTTTCTGCAGGTCATCGCGACATCATCGAGAGCGCTTGCCTGCTGTCCCTTGAAGGGGTGATCGGCAAGCGTGCCGGCAGCGTCTATCAGTCCCGACGCAGCCCGGACTGGATCAAGCTCAAATGCAAGCTGCGCCAAGAGTTCGTCATCGTTGGCTTCACCAAACCGCAAGGCACACGCAGCGGCTTCGGTGCGCTGCTGCTGGCCGTGAACGAAGAGGGCGCGGGTTTGGTGTACGCCGGGCGGGTGGGCACGGGGTTCAATCAGAAAACGCTCGCAGAGCTGTTCGAGAAGATGCAGCCGCTGGAACAGGACGCGTCGCCTCTGGGCAAAAAACTCACCAGCGCTCAAGGCCGGGGAGTGCACTGGATTAAACCGACACTGGTCGGCGAAGTGGAATTCGGTGAGTGGACCCGCGAAGGCATCGTTCGTCATTCGGCTTTTATTGCACTGCGCAGCGACAAACCTGCCAGCGAAGTGGTCCATGAGTATCCCAAGACGCCCAAAGACATCAAGGCGCCATTCAGGCCCAATGCTTCCAAGACCAGCGCATCAAAAACGGATGAGCCTGCAGGAAAGCCCAAGGCTGCGAGCAAACGCGATAGCAAGGACAAAATTGAAGTCGCAGGGGTACTGATCAGCCATCCCGAACGGGTGATCGACAAGAAAAGCGGCTTGCACAAAATCGATCTGGCGCACTTCTACGAGTCGATTTCCGACTGGATTCTGCCGCACCTCGACCACCGTGCCGTGGCGCTGTTGCGCTGCCCGGAAGGCGTGGAAGGCGAGCAGTTTTTTCAGAAGCACGCCGAGCGTCTGGCGATTCCCAACATCAAGCAACTGGACCCCAAGCTGGACCCCGGTCATGCGCGGCTGATGGAAATCGACAGCGTGCAGGCGCTCGTTGGCGCCGCGCAGATGGGCACTATCGAGTTACACACCTGGGGTTCGACCTACGACAAGATCGAGTTGCCGGATCACTTCGTCCTGGACCTTGACCCGGACCCGGCGTTGCCATGGCGGAGCATGATCGAAGCGACGCAGATGACCTTGTCGGTGCTGGACGAGTTGGGCCTGGACGCCTATATCAAGACCAGCGGCGGCAAGGGCATGCACATCATCGTACCGCTGGCGCGCAAGGCCGACTGGGACACCGTCAAGGCCTTTGCCAAGGCTTTGGCGCAGTTCATTGCCGAGCAGTTGCCGGAGCGCTTTACCGCGACGTCAGGGCCGAAAAACCGCGTCAGCAAGATCTTCATCGACTACCTGCGCAATACCCGTGGCGCCAGTACCGTGGCGGCTTACTCAGCGCGGGCCAGGCCAGGGTTGCCGGTGTCGGTGCCGGTCAGCCGGGACGAACTGGCGAGCCTCAAGTCATCTGATCAGTGGAACATTGCCAACCTTCAAAAGCGCCTGCGCAAGCTCAAGGCCGATCCGTGGGCGGGGTACAAAAACACTCAGCGGATTACCAGGCCGATGTGGAAACGGTTGGGGGTCAAGGCTCCGACGTGAGGTCGGCTGAAGTATTTGTAACAGCACCGCTTGCCGGAGAGTGTGGGGGATCGGTGATAGTTTAGTGAATGCCATACCGCTTTCGCTGCCCTCGTCACCTCGGGCGTCTCCCACAGGGTCTTCGTTGAACCTGGGGTTTGCGGGCGTCTCCCACAGGGTCTTCGTTGAACCTGTGGTTTGCGGGCGTCTTTGACAGGGCTTTGTTGAACCTGCGGTTTGCGGGTGGTTTCAGGTTCAGTAGGTGCGGGCGTATTCAGGAAGATTGCTGTTCCAGGCTACGTCGCAATTGCCCCGGCGCCATGCCGTAGGTGTCCTTGAATACCTTGCTGAATGCTGCCTGGGACTGATAACCGACCTGGGCGGCGATGTCGCTCAGGCCGCTCTGCGTACGACTTAACAAGCCATAGGCCATTTGCATGCGTACTTGCGTGAGCAGCGTCCAGGGTGAGTTGCCAGCGAGTTTGGCGAATGCTCGCATGAACGTGGCGCGGGACATGCTTGCCCGTTCTGCAAGGGCTTCGATGGTCCACTCATGGGCGGGGTCTTGCAGCATCGCCTGCCAAGCCCGGCCTAACCGTTTGTCACCCAGCAACGCCAGGCTGCCTTCGCTTTGCGGCGACTGTTGCAGATGCGCTCGCAGTACCAGCGTGAACAGTGCCGAAGTCAGGGCATTGACCATGAACTGGCCGCCCGCCTGATTACCGTCCGCTTCACTGCGCAGCAAGGTCACCAGCGCGGGGAGGGGGTCGCCGTCGTTGAGAGATTGGGTGGAAATCAGCAGGTGATCGGGCAGCGCCGAGAACAGCATGGAATCGCGCTGATAGACAAAGCGCCCGCAGAGCAGATCCAGCTCCGATCCATTGCCGAAGCGCTGCACGGTGAGCAGTCCACCCTCTTCGCGTCTTGGGGCTGACGGCGTCACCCGTTCGCCGCGACTGAGCAGCAGATGGCCGACACCGCTGGGCAGAACCAGAATATCGCCGGCCACCAGCTTCAGACGGCGACCGTCGGGCAGTTCGATCCGGCATTCTCCGGCGAGCACAATGTGATAGGGCGCGATGCCGCCGGCTTCCTGAGCATGGTCAAGCGCCCAGTCGCCCTGGAACTGGCAACGCAGGTCAAGGCTTCCGCGGACGTCAGCTAAAGTGATGAGCGTGTCGATGGCGTTCATATGCGACTTTCTGACAAAGAAATGAGCCAAACGAGCAAGTTACCCGAACGCCCTTGGCGGACACTATTTGTGTTCCCGGCGCAGTCTAGTCGCCGCTCTCAGGAGATACCACCATGTTCAGCAATTGGTCCGACCTCGTTTCCACCATCAAGCAATCCTTTGGTTCGCTGTCCAAATCCAACCCGAAAATGGTCAAGGCCTACATGGCCCTTGGCGATGCTGCTGCCGAAAACAATGTGCTCGATGCCAAGACCCGCGAGTTGATATCCATCGCAGTCGCGATCACCACCCGCTGTGACGGCTGTATCGGCGCTCACTCCGAAGCCGCTATTGCCGCTGGCGCGACCCGCGAAGAAGTGGCTGCGGCGCTGGCTACCGCCATCTCGCTGAATGCCGGCGCAGCATACATCTACTCGATGCACGCGCTGGAAGCGTACGACGCGTTGAAGAAGTAAGGCGGGGATTCACTGGCTGTAGTCGTATGGCTTGTCCACGGTGCCGACCTTGTGAGCGCCACCATAGGCAAGCCGTGCTGCTACTGCGTCAACGTTGGTAGGGATATCGTCTCAAGTCTGTATAGCGCTACCCAAACAAGTCTGGCTGCGTCACCGATACTGAGGACGGTGGCAAAGGTAACACTTATATCCAGGACGAAATTAATGTTCATAAACGGGTTAGTTCAAAAGGATGCCGATGGCTATTCCAAATGTCCCAAGCTTCTTCCATTGATGGTCAAGCGTTTCCAATCTTAGCCATCAACCAGAGACTCACAGCCCCCAGCAGTAGCATGCAACTACCCACTATCGGGCCCGCTGTCCAGAAACGCAGGCTTAGCGGTACCTGATCAGTTTCATTCCGGTCTATTAAGCCTCTTTTTTCAAGTAAAACGCTCAATGTGAAAACCAGCGCCACGGCGCCCAGCCTGTTCAGCATTGCGATCGGACCGTTGCCTTTCCATAGGCGTTTAGTGTCCGAAATGATTCGGCAACCTGTGAGGTACTGTTCGGCGGCGGGGAGTTTTCGGTATGCCGAAAACAGCAGGAGAATCAGGTTCAACAACGTTAAGCCGCACATAACCATGGCAATCCATCCGGAGGTGTCGTTATTCATCGTTCAATATGCTCGAAGAGTTTTTCGCCTGCCTGTTCACCGAAGTGAGAGCCTGCCATACCGCCAGCATATGAACCTAGAGAACCCCCGAATACAGCGCATGCCAAGGTGCCCGCCCCGCCAGTGGGAATCCCGAAAGCAATACAAACAGCCCCTGCGAGATAGGCTCCCGCAGTCCCTCCAACGGTCGCTAAGCCTATACTTGCGGCCGTCTTGCCGCCCTCGACATATTTGGCCCTGGTGCATTCACTCTCTCGTCCGACAGAGCAAGCCTCCTGAATCTCCAATGCCCCCGCACCGACATCCAGCGCGATCCCTACATAGGTGCCTTTACTCATTGAACTCGCCAGTTTGGATACGACTCTGACGTGCCTGGCATACCCCGCAATCTCCCCTGTATGAAGATAGCTCTTGCTCGAAATACCAAGCATTCGCTTCATCTTGCCCCGGTTGTTGAGGTCGGTTCCAACTCGGCCAATGCCTTTTAGCTGGGTTTCCATCCGAGCAAACAAAGTTCGGCGTTGTGCGAAAAACTGATCATTGGTCATCGCGCCGGAACGCCAACGCTGATGCAACGTCTCGATTTCTTTGAGTAGATCTTCAACACTGCTTAAATGCTTGCTCCACGCCCCCGTGCTGGCACCAATCCCGATCGAGCCGTACGACAAGATGCTTTGGAGTACATCAAAATTTTGCACCATGACTTCAGCTTCACTGTTCGTGGTGCCGATCATGGACATGCGCACGTCCTGTGCCAGTTGCATCAACTGTGTTTCCTCAGGGGTACACATGTGCGCAGGTCCATCGCTTACGATAACCACTTCGCCAGGCATGACTACGTTGTTGCGCAGGTAGGGGTTGAGTTGGTCGAACTTGGGACGTAGGGCGACGGGCAGGGCGAGCAGGTGGTCACGCAGGTAGTTGTAGTTTTGGGGCCGGTCATTGACGAATACGTGAGGGCTCGACATGGTTCAGCCTCCTGTTTTACTGGAATGAGGAGGCGACAATAAAGACGCGACTTAGCAAGTGTCATTAAACAAACGGCCAAAAACGGCATGACTACGAGCTTTTCGGAAAGCGCCTACGGAGGGCGCTTCCAAGACATTATCAGGTCAGTGAATAAATGCCTTCGCTTCCGAGGGAGACCGCACAGAGGCCAGGGTCTGGGCAGACGCCTGGAGTTGACGGATATTCATCCAATTGACGCATGGCTGTCGCCCGATTCCGCCGGGTAGAACTCCCCCTCGAGCCCCATTGCCTGCAAGCGTTGACGTACGTCTTCTTCGATGTCCAGCACCTGTTCTGGATCGTCGATGTCGTCAACCACCAGCCAGATACCCCTTACGTTCTGGTCGTGTGTGCCTTCGCTGAGCATGTCGTGGGTAAACGTGTCGTCGGAGCGCCACAGACACAGCTCATCCTCGTTGTGGCCACTTTCGGCGAGCGCCTCGGCGGAAGTCAGCCAGACTTCGTTGTAGGGCCGCAGGTCCGCTTCGGCCAGTTCTTGCAGGGTGATCACCGTCTTCATTTCGTTGCCTCCATGGTCAGTGCTTAAGTTGTGACGCACGGCGGGCAAAGAGCGTTCCCGTGATTTTGCGCCAGCGGACGAAATGGCCGTTGAACCGACCGGATGGTTTGACGGTCGATCAACCAATGCCCGGCTATAGGGGGATGCCATGACCGACTCCGGTCTGTTCAGCCGTAGACGACTACTCACCCTGACCGCAGGTGTCAGCGCCGCGCTGGTGTTCGATTCCGCCGCGGCCGGGGTGAAGTCACCTGGCTCCACCGTCAATGCCGACGCGTCATCCGAGAATCAAGGGGACGAGAAAATGCTCACACGAAACATTCCCGCCAGCGGCGAAGCCCTGCCGATGATCGGCGTCGGCACTTATCGCGGTTTCGATGTCGAGCCCGGCAGCGATGCCTACAAACTCCTGCCCCAAGTCCTGACCGAGCTGTTTCGCGCAGGCGGTACGGTGATCGACAGCTCGCCCATGTACGGCCGCGCTGAACAAACCACGGGCGAACTGCTGTCGATTCATGAGCCGCGGTCTCCGGGGTTCCTGGCCACCAAGGTCTGGACCCGCGGGCGAGAAGCCGGCATCGCGCAGATGGAGGACTCGTTTCGCCTGCTCAAGACCGACCGCATCGACCTGATGCAGATTCACAACCTTCTGGACTGGAAAACCCACCTGCCGACCCTGCGCCAGTGGAAAGAACAGGGTCGCATTCGTTACATCGGCATCACCCATTACACGTCGTCGGCCTACGACGAAGTGGAGGCTGTCCTGAAAGCCGAGCCATTCGATTTCCTGCAGATCAATTATGCGCTGGACGACCGGGCTGTCGAGGCGCGGCTGTTGCCGTTGTGTCGCGAACGAGGTGTGGCGGTGATCTGCAATCGACCGTTCGGCGGTGGTGGGCTGCTCGGGCGCTTGAAGGACAAACCGTTGCCTGGCTGGGCGGGGGAAGTGCAGGCGAAAAGCTGGGCGCAATTAGCGCTGAAGTTCCTGATTTCCCACTCCGCCGTGACCTGCGCCATTCCGGGGACGGGCAATCCGAAGTACATGAAGGAAAATGCCGGCGCGGCGATGGGACCGTTGTTGACCGATGCGCAGCGCCAGCAATTGATTGCGTTGGTGGGATAGGCCGCGCCGAGATTGTCATTGGAGAAAGGCCTTTCCAGGTGCAGGAGCGCGCTTGCCCGCGATGGCTTCCATCCAGGCACCAGACAGGCGCCTGTCACAGCGCATCGCGGGCAAACGCGCTCCTACAAGGTTGTGCCTCTGTTTTAACGGTTAACCAGCTTCGCCGGCAACGCCACGACCAGCAGGCTGCTGAGCAACAGACACCCGGCAAAGAACCACAACGCGCCCGCGCTGCTGCCGGTAACGTCGATCGCGATGCCCATCATCGAGTTGCTGACCAGGCCGGCGATGTTCGCCAATGAACAGGCCAGGGCAAAACCGGTGGCGGCGGCGCGACCCTTGAGGAAGGTCGCCGGGAGGCTGAAGAACACCGGCACCGCACCGATGATTGCCGCCGATGCGATGGCGAACAGCACAACGGTCGCCACTACGTTATGGGTGAAGAACGGGCTCGCGGCCATGGCCACGGCGCCGATCCAGAACGGCACGATGATGTGCCAGCGGCGTTCGCGGCGACGGTCGGAGCTGGCGCCGATCATCAGCATGCCGATCAGTGCGGCGACGCTGGGCAGGGCAGTGAGGATGCCGATGTGGAAGGTGTCGGTGACCCCGGCGTTCTTGATGAAGGTTGGCATCCAGAATCCCATGGCGTAGGCGCTGAGCAGGATTGAAAAATCGATACCGCCGAGCATCCACACTTTCAGGTTGAAGAACCCGTCACGGAAGCTGTGTTTGCTGTCCTTGCCCTCGGCATCGTCCAGACGCAGCTCGCCTTCGAGCAGGGTCTGCTCGCTGGCGTTCAGCCATTTGGCGTCTTTCGGCGCATTGGGTAAGGCCCAGAATGTCAGTACACCCAGCAGCACGCTCGGAATGCCCTCGATGAGGAACAGCCACTGCCAGCCGCGCAGCCCGGCAGCTTGATCGAAGTGCCCCATGATCCAGCCGGACAGTGGACCGCCGATAACGCTCGACAGCGGCAGGCCGATCATGAACAGCGCGATGATGCGGCCGCGACGGTAGGTCGGGAACCAGGTGGTCAGGTAGAACAGCACGCCCGGCAGAAAGCCCGCTTCGGCGGCGCCCAGGAAGAACCGCAGGATGTAGAACTGCATCGGCGTGCTGACGAACAACGTGCAGACCGAGAGCAGGCCCCAGGTGATCATGATCCGGGCGATCCAGATCTTCGCCCCGACTTTCTCCAGCACCAGGTTGCTCGGTACTTCAAACAGGATATAGCCTACGAAAAACAGCCCGGCGCCGAGGCCGAAAGCGGTTTCGCTGAAGTGCAACTGATCGAGCATCTGCAGCTTGGCGAAGCCGATGTTGATGCGGTCCAGATACGCGGCCAGGTAGCAGAAACACAGGAACGGAATGAGCTTCCAGGTGATCTTGTGGTACAGCGCTTTGGTCGGGTCCGCGACAGCTGTCGCGGCGGTTTCTACATTCGCAGAGGGCATGGGTGTCTCCTGGCGGTTCTTTGACCGATGAGCACAGCTCGCGGCTGATCTTGCCTGCGTTTGCTGCGTTCTCCTACGGCCTGTTGTGGTTTTTGTTTGCCGCACATCAAGTACTCTGGCAAGCACCGGATGGCGACTTCCAAAGGCAGTGTCAGAAGACTGGGCACTGGCCCGCCGATCCATGGCGAAGCTGTGTCCAGTGAGTGCGCGAGAAGCCTGCGCGACCAGTGCTCTGTGGCCTGGTTCTGACGGCGGAAATTCCGTTTCTGCCGGGTGTGTTCAGTCAGTTGTATCTCGGGTGTCTGAGTGACCGTTTTCGCGAGCAAGCTCCCTCCCACAGATTCATGGCGATTCACAACATCTGTGCCTGGCAACGAATCCCGTGGGAGTGACCGTTTTCGCGAGCAAGCTCCCTCCCACAGGTCCATGGCGATTCACAACATCTGTGCCTGGCAACGAATCCCGTGGGAGTGACCGTTTTCGCGAGTAAGCTCCCTCCCGCAGATTCATGGCGATTCACAACATTTGTGCCTGGCATCGGAACCTGTGGGAGGGAGCTTGCTCGCGAAGACTGTGTGGCAGACACCGCGGGCATTCCTTCATGGCTACGCTCTGAATTTCGCCATCGCCTCCTGTTTGCTCACCACATCGCCGTACTTGCTGTCGATGTCGAACAGGTTGGCCTCATGCGGATCAGGGTGGCGGTCGCCGACGCACTCACGCACGACGATGGTCCGGAAACCATGCTGCACGGCATCCACCGCCGTCGCCCGGATACAGCCACTGGTCGAGCAACCGGCCAGTACCACGGTGTCGATGCCTTGCGCGTGCAGCATCGATGCCAGCGAGGTGCCGAAGAACGAACTGGCGTATTGCTTGCTGATGACCACTTCTTCCGGCAGCGGCAGCACTTCTTCGCAGAACGCCGCCAGCGGATTGCCCTCGACCATGTCCTTCATCACCGGCGCCTTCTTCACCCACATCCCGCCGTCGGCAAAATGTGACGGGTGATAGCGGATGTTTGTGTGCACCACCGGGATGCCCTGTTGGCGGGCGCAATCGAGCAGCTCGACGCTCTCGGCCACGGCACTGACCACGCCCGGCGCGAACAGCGGCGCGCCCGGTTGGGTGTAGCCCTGCATGAAATCGATCATCAGCAACGCCGGTTTTTTCCCGAAGCCGATGCGGTTGCCCCAGACGCCTTGATAGTTGGCGTCGGCGCTTTGGTTCTGTTCACTCATGGTGTTCTCCCACCAACGGGCTGCCGAGGAAATCGCCAAACGCGGCAAAGAAGCCCCCCAGGTTGTCCCACGGAATCATGTGCCCGGCATCTTCCACGCGAGCGATGACAATCGTCGGCTGCAACTGTCGGATTTCAGCCTCGTCCTGCGCCTGAATCACACCACCACGGGTCGCCACGATAAGCAGGGCAGGGACCGGCAGCTGCGGCAGATCCTGATGGAAATCCACCTCGTGGAAATCGTTGAACGCCCGCACGATCGCCGGCTCGTAACACGTGTGCAGCCATTCGGCGCGCAATTGCAGCTGTTCCTCGGTCCAGGTCGGGCAGAACGCGCGCATGTCTTCAGCGCTCATGCCGTTCTGCGACTGGCGGATCGAGTCCACGTACCACGGCAGCTTCGACGGGTACTCGCGACGGCCCGGGCCGGACACCGGCGGATCGATCAGCACCAGACGTTTCAGGCCCTTCGGGTTACGCACTGCAGTCCGCGCGGCAAAACGCGCACCCATTGAATGGCCCACCAGGTGATAGCTCTGCAAGCCCATGGCGTGGGCGAATGCACTGATGTCATCGGCGCAGGTGTCGACGCTGTAATCCAGATCCGGCCCGGTGGACGACAAACCGCGACCGCGCGCATCGAGTACGTAGGTATCGAAATGCTCACCCAAGCGCTCAGCCACGAAACCCCAGGTGATCGCGGGACTGGTAATGCCTGGAATCAGAATCAGCGCGGGTTTGTCTGCATGTTGGGTGCCGCCGTAGCGCAGGTAGTGCTGACGAATGCCGTTGGCGTGGACGTTGCCACCGTGAATGAAGGCGCTCACGCCGGTACCCCCGATTTCAGGTCCTGACCGTACAGGTCGTAGCCATACACCCAGGCCGGGTCTTCCTGCGTGCGCAGCCAGGTGTTGGCGTTTGAAACCGCCTGAACGCGCGAGGCGCGTTCCTTGCGGTTGGCTTCATACAGCTCGAAGGCGGTGCGGTAGTCAGTCAGGCCGGTTTCCTGCAGGCAGCGGGTCAGCATCGCGGCGTCCTCGATGGCCATCCCGGCGCCTTGCGCCATGTGCGGCTTCATCGGGTGGCAAGCGTCGCCCAGCAGCACCAGACGACCACGGCTCCACAGCGGCAGCGGGTTGCGGTTGAGCAACGGCCATTTGGTCACACTCTCGGTGGACTCGATCAACGCCTGTACGGTCGGGTGATAACCGGCGAAGGCTTCGTACATTTCCTCCTGGCTGCTGTCGACCCAGTTGCTCTGGAAATCCCAAGCCGGGTGGGGCACGCCGGTGACGTAGTAGTACTCATCGCGCTTGCCGGTGGTGTGATAAACCATCATGTGACGGTCTTCGCTCCACCATTTGACGCAGTTCTCGAAATCCAGGTTGTACTTGGTCAGTACTTCGCTGCGGATCAGTGCACGGTGCGCGACCCAGCCGCTGTACAGCGGTTTTTCAAAGCCCAGCAATTCTTCGCGGATTTTCGAGTTGATGCCATCGGCGCCGATCACGATATCCGCGTCGGCGTGAGTGCCGTCGGCAAAGTTCAGGCGCACGCCGTTGTCGCGTTCTTCAAGGGTGGTCAGGCATTTGCTGAAGTGCACGCTACCAGCGGCGAGGGTCGACATCTGCAGCGCATGCAGGTCGCCACGGTGCACGGTGATGTAGGCCGCGCCGTATTCCTTGCGTGAGAACTCGCCCAACGCGATGCGGGACATATAGTCGCCGGTCGCGCCATCGCGGCTGAACCAGAAGTCAGGGTGCGAGCCCATGTCGCTCAGTTGCTGCTCGATGCCCATGCGACGGAAGATTTTCATGATGTTCGGACCCATGTGGATCCCCGCACCAATACGCGAGAATTCCGGGGCCTGTTCGTAGATGTCGACGTGAAATCCCGCCTTCTGCAGCAGCGTGGCGGCTGCAGCGCCACCCAGACCGGCTCCGACGATGGCAATTTTTTGAGTGCTAGGCATGGCGCGCTTTCCTTCGTGTTTCGCGAATCTTTGGTAAGTGTGCGGCGAATCATGCTCATCGCCACGTTGCGTTTTTAAAGTGTATACGCTCAATTTTCAAAATGTGAATAGCTCTTTCAAAAAATAGTCCACCACGTCGCGAACAGGCATGTCACCCTTTGTAACCCAGCAAACTCAGGCTATGTGTGCATTGGTAACGAAATGGCGCGGGTATTGCAGACTGCGTTCGTTTGATGTCTTATCGCTTTTAATTAGTGTGTACACTTCAAAAAATGCACTAGTGTGATGCGGGATGCCTTTCAATGGTGCATTCGGTGCCGGGTGTTTCGCCTGAGCCGGATGTCGAGGAGACGAGAGATGCCAGTTAGCGATTGCGAATTGACCCAGATGTTCGAGCACGTTCTGAAACTGTCGAAAGTGGATACGACCCAGAGCGTCGCGGTGCTCAAGAGCCACTACTCAGATCCGCGCACCGTGCGTGCCGCGATGGATGCAGCGCAGCGGCTCGGCGCCAAGGTGTATGCGGTGGAATTGCCGTCGTTCAATCACCCCAAGGCCATGGGCAACGACATGACGGCTTACTGCGGCGACACCGCGCTGACCGGCAACATCGCCGCGCAGCGCGCGCTGGAAGCAGCCGACCTGATCGTCGACACCATGATGCTGCTGCACTCGCCGGAACAGGAGCAGATCCTCAAGACCGGCACGCGCATACTGCTGGCCGTCGAACCCCCGGAAGTGCTGGCGCGAATGCTGCCGACGATTGCCGACAAGGAACGTGTGCTCGCAGCGGAGCAGGTGCTCAAGTCGGCGCGCTCGATTCATGTGAAGTCCCGCGCGGGCAGCGATTTCCGTGCGCAACTGGGGCAGTATCCGTCGGTCACCGAGTACGGCTTCGCCGATGAGCCGGGGCGTTGGGATCACTGGCCCAGCGGCTTTCTGTTCTCCTGGCCGAATGAAGAAACGGCCGAAGGCACGCTGGTCATCGACATTGGCGACATCGTCCTGCCGTTCAAGAACTACTCCCGCGAGCAAATCATTCTGGAGATCGACAAGGGCTTCATTACCGGGATCAAAGGTGGCTTCGAGGCTGAATACCTGCGCGATTACATGAAGTATTTCTACGATCCCGAGGTATATGGCATTTCCCACATCGGCTGGGGCTTGCAGCCGCGCGCGCAGTGGACGGCCATGGGCCTGCACGACAAGAACGACGGCATGTGCATGGATGCCCGCGCGTTCTATGGCAATTTCCTGTTTTCCACCGGCCCGAACACAGAGGTCGGCGGCACCCGCAAGACCCCGTGTCACCTGGATATTCCGCTGCGTCATTGCGACATTTATCTGGATGATCAGGCAGTGGTGATGGGCGGGGATGTGGTGGCGCCCGAGGCTTCTAAGGCTAATTGACAGTTTGTCCAGATCTTGCTGACCCTACACGGCCTATGTGGGAGGGAGCGAAGCTCGCGATGGCGGTGGATCAGCCACTGAATCAGCGTCTGAACGGATATTTCGCGAGCTTCGCTCCCTCCCACGGTTGGATCTGCAGTGCTTTTTGAAGATTCCCCTGTCTGCCCGCAACCGTTAATGTACCCACCACTTCTATATCCCGCCGAATGAGCCAGCCGTGCCCACTGACAACCCCTCCAACGACAATCAGTCCTACACCTTTTCCGAGCAGGTCGGCCATCTGCTGCGCAAGGCTTACCAGCGTCATCTGGCGATCTTTCAGCAGAATGTCGGCGACTCGCAACTCACGGCGGTGCAGTTCGTCACCCTATGTGCGCTGCGCGATCACGGGCCCAGCTCGCAGACCGAACTGGTCAAGGCCACGGCGGTGGACCAGGCGACCATTCGCGGCATCGTCGACCGGCTCAAGGCCCGGGACCTGATCAGCCTTGATCCGGACCCGCAGGATCGGCGCAAAGTGATCTGCAGCCTGACCGACAGCGGCCTGCAACTGGTGCAGGAAACGGTGCCCCGGGCTGCACAGATATCCGAACTGACCCTGAGCAAGCTCAACCCTGCCGAGCGTGTGGCCGTGTTGTTTCTGCTGCGCAAGTTGATTGATGAGCCGGAGGAGTAAGACCGCTCCGGGTCGATGCGACCCTTTTGAGCGACGCTCCCACAGTTGATCTCCTACTGATCTGAATGCATCGCAAATCCTGTAGCAGTCCGGCCGGACTGCTACAGGTAATTTCTCGCGACGAAACCTCCGCTTTCCTACAGCCATTTCTCCACTGGCACGCTTCCTGCTCTCTTTTCATGAAGTAACCACTTCATAAAAAGCACGAGACGGTTGGTAACAAATGGGGAATGCGAAATGAGCGAGCAGCAGCCGGCGCAGAAGACCGTGACGTTGAACGTCAACGGGCAGTCCTCGTCCGTCACGGCAATGGCGGACACCCCGCTGTTATTGATCCTGCGCAATGATCTGCAGCTCAACGGTCCGAAATACGGCTGTGGGCTGGGGGAGTGCGGCGCCTGCACGGTGATTATCGACGGCGTGGCGGCGCGCTCTTGCGTGTTCCCGCTGGCCGGTGCCGAGGGACGTGAAATCACCACGCTTGAGGGCATCGGCTCGCGGCAATGCCCACACCCGGTGCAACAGGCGTTTATCGACGAGCAGGCCGCGCAATGCGGCTACTGCATGAACGGCATGATCATGACCGCCAAGGCCCTGCTCGACCGCAATCCGCACCCCAGCGAAACCGAGGTTCGGCACGAACTTTCAGCCAACCTCTGCCGTTGCGGCACCCATATCGAAATCCTCCGCGCGGTCATGCGTGCCGCCCGCCAACAGTCTTGAACGGAGCGAAACCCTTGAATCAGTCCATCACTCCGCCCACGACGCTGCCCACGCCCACTCGCGACTATCTGCTGGCCAAAGACGGCGTGTTGCTGATCGTCGATGACATCCTGCCGCCGTCCGGCCCGGTCGCCAAAGGTGGCACGCCGACGGTCAAGCCCAAGGAACTGGGGCTGTTCATCGCCATTGATCAGGACGACACGGTCTATGCCTTCAATGGCCACGTCGATCTCGGCACTGGCATTCGTACCTCGCTGGCGCAGATCGTCGCCGAAGAGCTCGACCTGCGCATGGACCAGGTGACCATGATCCTGGGCGACACCGAACGCGCGCCAAATCAGGGCGCGACCATCGCCAGCGCCACCTTGCAGATTTCCGCGATTCCCTTGCGCAATGCCGCCGCCGAAGCCCGTCGATACCTGCTCGACCAAGCCGCTCAGCGTTGGGAAGCCAGTGCCGACTCGCTGGTCATTGAAAACGGGGTGATCAAGTGTCAGGACGGCCGCACGCTGCGCTTCGGCGAATTGCTGACGGGGCAGCACGTCGAGCTGCGTATTTCCGGTAACGCACCGCTCAAGCGTCTGGAAGACTACAAGCTGGTCGGCACTGTCGCTGCGCGGGTCGATATTCCGGGCAAGGCCACCGGGGAGCTGACCTACGTGCACGACATGCGCCTGCCGGACATGCTCCATGGTCGGGTGATTCGTCCGCCGTATTCGGGTTACGACACTGGCGAGTTTGTCGGCACCAGTCTGCTGGAAGTCGACGAGTCGTCCATCGCGCATATTCCCGGCATCGTACGGATCGTGGTCATCCGCGATTTCGTCGGCATCGTGGCGATGCGCGAAGAGCAGGCGGCCAAGGCGGCGCAAGTGCTGAAAGTCACCTGGAAGCCCTGGCAGCATCTGTTGCCGGACATGAGCGACATCGAGCAGGCGATTCGTGATAACCCCAGCGTCAAGCGGGTGGTGCTGGACCAGGGCAATGTCGATGACGCGCTGGCCAATGCCAGCGAACGGATGACCCGTACATATCTCTGGCCGTATCAGATCCACGGCTCCATCGGACCTTCATGCGGGCTGGCAGACTACCGCGAAGACGGCATTCGCGTCTGGTCCGGCACTCAGAACCCACACATGCTCAGGGCAGATCTGGCGTGGCTGTTGGAATACCCCGAAGAGAAGATTGAAATCATCCGCATGGAGGCCGCCGGTTGTTACGGCCGCAACTGCGCCGATGATGTCTGTGCCGATGCCGTGCTGCTGTCCCGGGCCGTCGGTCTGCCGGTGCGCGTGCAACTGACCCGTGAGCAGGAACACGCATGGGAGCCCAAGGGCACGGCGCAATTGATGGAAGTCGATGGCGGCCTGAATGCCGAGGGCGGCGTGGCAGGTTATGACTTCACCACCCGCTATCCGTCGAACAATTCGCCGACCCTCGCGTTGCTGCTGACCGGGCGTGTCGAGCCGGTGCCGGTGATGTTCGAAATGGGCGACCGCACTTCGATTCCGCCCTATGACATCGAGAATATGCGCGTCACCATCCACGACATGGCGCCGATCGTCCGGGCGTCCTGGATGCGCGGTGTGTCGGCGCTTCCCAATACGTTCGCTCACGAATCCTACATCGACGAGTTGGCGTTCGCGGCCGGGGTCGACCCTGTTGAATACCGCCTGCGTTATTTGCACGACGACCGCGCTTCGGAACTGGTCAAGTCCACCGCCGAGCGTGCCAACTGGACGCCGCGCACTCAACCGATGCAGATCCCCGAAGAGGATGGCGTGCTGCGCGGTCGCGGTTTTGCCTATGCCCGTTACATTCACAGCAAGTTTCCCGGCTTCGGCGCGGCGTGGGCGGCCTGGGTCGCAGACGTCGCGATCGACAAGCACACCGGCGATGTCTCGGTGACGCGCGTGGTGATCGGACACGACGCTGGAATGATGGTCAATCCGGCGGGCGTGCAGCATCAGATACATGGCAACGTCATTCAATCCACCAGCCGTGTGCTCAAGGAACGGGTGACGTTCGAGGAGTCCACGGTCGCGAGCAAGGAGTGGGGCGGGTATCCGATCCTGACCTTCCCGGAGGTGCCGAAGGTCGACGTCATGATGATGCCGCGCCAGGCCGAACCGCCGATGGGCGCGGGAGAGTCGGCATCAGTGCCGAGCGCCGCTGCGATTGCCAATGCCATTTATGACGCCACCGGGATTCGCTTTCGCGAGCTGCCGATCACCGCCGAACGAGTATTGGCAGCGCTTAAAAATGCAGGCGAGGAGGCCAACAGCAATCCCCCGGAGTCGCCGAAGGCCAGGCGTTCGAAATGGCTGTTCGGCTCATTGTTCGCCGCATTTGGCGCGGTGCTGGGAGTGGCCGCGACTGCCTTGCCGTGGCGAGCCGAGATGGCACCGATCACCCCTCCGAGCGCGGGCACCTGGTCGGCCGCCACACTGGAGCGCGGGCGGTTGCTGGCATCAGCGGGTGATTGCGCGGTGTGCCATACAGCGCCAGGCGGCACGGTAAACGCGGGCGGTCTGGCAATGCAGACGCCGTTTGGCACTTTGTATAGCAGCAACATCACGCCTGACCCGGAGACGGGCATCGGCAACTGGTCCTATCCGGCGTTCCAGCGGGCAATGCGTGACGGCATCAGTCGCGATGGCAAACACCTGTATCCGGCGTTTCCCTACACCGCTTTTCGAAATATCGAAGATGCCGACATGCAGGCGCTGTACGCGTATCTGATGTCGCAGACCCCGGTGAAACAGGTTCAACCGGCCAACAGCATGCAGTTCCCGTTCAATATGCGGCCGTTGATGGCCGGCTGGAATGCGTTGTTCCTGCGCAAGGGCGAAGTGCAGGCTCAGCCGCAGCAAAGCGCGCAGTGGAATCGCGGGCAGTATCTGGTCAACGGCTTGGGGCACTGCGCAGCGTGCCATTCGCCGCGTAATTTGATGGGGGCAGAGAAGGGCGGCACGTCGTTTCTTGCCGGTGGCACGGTCGATGGCTGGGAAGCACCGGCGCTCAACAGCCTGTCGAAATCCCCCACGCCGTGGACTGAGGACCAGTTGTTCAATTACCTGAGTACGGGCTACTCCGATGCTCATGGCGTGGCCGCGGGGCCGATGGGACCGGTGGTGTCGGAACTGGCGAAATTGCCGAAGTCGGATGTGCGTGCGATGGCGGTGTATCTGGCGTCGCTCAATGGCTCGGCTGACGCGGCGCCCGTGGCTGAACCGGTTTCAGCACCGAAGGCTGCGCCTGTGGTTTCGGCGCAGTCGTTGAGTAACGGGCAGCGGGTTTTCGAAGGTTCGTGTCAGGGCTGTCATGCCGATGGTCTAGGGCCGAAGTTGTTCGGGGTCAGCCCGTCACTGGCGAGCAATACCAACGTTCATAGCGCGCTGCCGGACAACCTGATCAAAGTGATTCAGCAAGGGATTTCCAATCCGGCGACACGGGATCTGGGCTACATGCCGGGGTTCAAGGACAGCCTGTCGGACACTCAGATCAGCGATCTGGCCGCGTACCTGCGCAACCGCTTTGCGCCGAACGAGCCGCAGTGGACGGGGCTGACGGAGAAGGTGGCGTACCTGAAGGCGAATCCCGGAACGCACTGACGCGAAACAATGCGGGGCAATCGCCGTACGCTCCGGTGCTCCTACAGGTGATCGGCGCCTATCCCAAGGGCGGCAACACCAATACCCCACGCACCACCAGGTCCTGAACAAACGCCAGCCAGTCCTGCCGCTGGCCCTCACCGGCCATGTCCTGACCCAGGAAGGAGGTCAGGGTGTGCAGGTTGGAGTTATAGAAGTAACAGAGCGAGGCGATCATCAGGTAGACGTGCTTGAGGTCCACATCCTGACGGAACAGACCCTGCTGCTGGCCTGCCTCGATGATGGGTCGGAGCACGCCGACCGCCTCACCCGACAGGCGTCGCATTTCGCTGGACTGCTTGGCGTGCTTGCCCTTGTGCAAGTTTTCGATGCTGAGGATCGCGACGAATTCCGGGTGCGTCACGTAATAGTCCCAGACGAACGCCACCAGTTGCCGCAGGGTGTCCACGGGCGTCGACGGGTCAAGCTTGAGCGTGCTTTCGGCAATATTGAACTGCTCGTACGTGTGCTCGAGCACTTTGACGAAGAGCTTTTCCTTGCTGCCGAAGTAGTAGTAGATCATCCGGTCGTTGGATTCGGCCTCGGCGGAAATCTTCTCGATGCGCCCGCCCGAATAACCATCGCGGGTGAATACCGTGATGGCGGCCTTGAGGATGCGTGCGCGGGTTTCTTCGGCTTGTTGCGCGCGGATGCCGGTGTTCTTGCTCATGATGCTCAGAGAATCCGATACAGCAGTCGTTCGACGCGCACCCGGCTGACCCGACGCAGAAAGGTGCGTACGCCCATCGGATATTCGCTCAGGGTGTCCAGCTCATCGAATTTGCCGACGCGATGGGTGTTGCGCATCAACAGCTCGATTTCCTCGTTACGCGGCTTCAGCCATTCGCCTTTGGGGTCGTCGATCAACACGGCGTTTTCCAGATCGAGCTGGAAGGCGCGGGGGTTGAGGTTGTTGCCGGTCAGCAGCGTATAGCGCTCGTCCGACCACAGGCCCTTGAGGTGATAAGTGTTGTCACCGTCCTTCCACAAATGAATGTTCAGGCGGTGCTTGTCGACGGCGGTCTGATGCTTCTGCATGAAGCGTCGCAGGCTGATTTCGTACAGATAGGGCAGCGCGGAGATGACTTTGAACGGCTCTGCTGGCGGGATGAAGAAGTCGTTGGCGGTCTTGTCACCGATGATGATGTCGATCTTCACGCCACGCTTGAGCGCGCGGTTGATTTCGCGCTTCACCGACAGCGGCATGTTGAAGTACGGCGTACACAGGGTCAGCTGGTGCTTGGTCGCGGCGATCAGATCGCACAAGACCTTGCTCAACGGGTTCTTGTTGCCGATACCCAGCAAGGGGATCAGGCGCAACTCGCCGTTTTCGCGAATGCCCTCGTTGATGTCGTAGCTGGCGCGTTTGAGGCGCTGACGGAACTGGCGAATTTCCCCGCGAATGCTGCGAGAGGCAGGCGGTGAGGGCAGGTCGAGGCGATGCACAGCGTCGGACGGCAGGATTTCCTGCGTCACCAGACGCTGGAAGGAATCGGCCAGGGCCTTGTTCTCCAGCAACTGGTAGCGATCCAGGCGGTATTTGCCCAGTTTGTGCAGATAAACGTTGTTGATGCTGGCACCGGTGTAGATCACGCAGTCATCGATGATGCTGCCCTTGAGGTGCAACACCCCGAACAGCTCGCGGGTCTGCACCGGCACGCCGTAGATCGGCACTTCCTGCTCGTGTTCCAGATTCTGCGCCTGGTACCAGGCCGAATTGCCAGCCTGCTTACCCGCGCCGATCAGCCCGCGCTGGGCGCGGAACCAGTCCACCAGCACGACGATATCCAGCGTTGGCCGCGCGGCCTTGGCGGCGTACAGGGCGTCGAGGATTTCCTGACCGGCTTCGTCCTGCTGCAAATACAGAGCGACGATATAGATGCGCTGGGTTGCCGACGCGATCTTCTCGAGCAACGTCCGGCGATAGTCGGCCGCGCTCGGCAGGATGGTGATCGCCGCGCCAGAGGATTCAAAGCCGCGCAGCGCCGCAAGGGTAGAACGTCGGAAGGGAGCCCGCATAAGCCTCTCGATGGGTCGAAATCAACAGCGCACGAGCTTACACCAGAGTGCGCCTTCTGGTGGTTTTGGCAGCAGGATCGTTGACTTGTTCAGCAGATTTTCAGCAAGAAGCGGGGGCGGGAGGGCGTGAATTCGCCCCTGATGGCTTTGCGTCGGATCAAAATGTCGACCTGAGCACGTGTCTCTGTGGGAGCCAGCAAGCCGGCTCCAACAGGTTTGTGTCTCGATCAGAAATCAATGGTGCCCGAGAACTTCACCAGCCGCGGATCACCCTGGGTCAGGTAACCGCCGTTGGCCGACGCCCAGTAATCCTTGTTGGCGATGTTCTCGACATTGACGCGCAAGGTCACGTCCTTTTCCGCCACCTTGAAGGCGTAGCGGGCGCCGGCGTCGAAGCGGTTCCAGGTCGGCAGGCTGAGGTTGTTGGCCTGATCGGCGTACTGGCCGCCCGTGCGCAGGAAGCGGGTGTTCAAGGAAACGCCCTGCAAGCCCGGCACATCCCAGTCGACGCTGGCGTTCATCAGGAAGGTCGGTACGCCGATGGCGTGGTTGCCGTCGGTTGCGCCGCCCGCCGTGTCTTCCAGTTTCGATTCCAGACGCGTGGCGCCTGCCAGAAGGCGCAAGCCTTCAAGCGGTTCTCCGTAGACGCTGAACTCCACCCCCCGGTTGATCTGTTTGCCGTCGCGCACGAACAGATTGCTCGCCGCATCCGTGAAGCCGTCGGTAGGTTTTTCGATGCGGAAGGCGGCCAGATTTGCGCCGAATGAACCCATGTCCAGCTTGATCCCTGCTTCCAGCTGCTTAGTGCGGCCGGGCGGGAAGGATTGACCGGCGTTGAGTACGGTGCCGCTCGCGGTCGGCCCTTGGGCCAGGCCTTCGATGCGGTTGGCGTACAGCGATACGGTGTCGATCGGTTTGTAGACGATGCCGTACACCGGCGTGGTGATCGAATCGTTGTACAACGCACTGCGGCTGCCATCGTTGTTGCCGTACGGCACGCCGCCGGACGTAGTGCCTTCGTAGGTGTAGTTCTCGACGCGAAGCTGCTGACGGCGCACGCCATAGGTCAGCAACAGCGTATCGTCGAACAAGCCCAGGGTATCGGACAGCGCGAGGCTTCGGTTACGGGTTTTGCCAGTGACGCCAGGGTCGCCCAGATCACCACCGGTCAGTGACACGTCGGTCGGTTTGGCGAGGCTTGGCGTGTTGTAGATATTGGTGGCCCTCGTGCGGAAGAACTCGTAGGCGTTCTCTTGCTGAGTCCAGATACTCGACGCGCCGAGGCTGATTTGATGGCTGATCGGGCCGGTCTGCAGCTTACCGTTCAAACCGGCCATGACTGTGGCGTTGTCTTCGTTGTGCGGGATGATCGATCCGCCGATGGTTCCCGCGCCCGTGGCAGCATTGGTCAGTGTCGGTGTGCCGTAAAAGCCGGTTTCCCGGGTGTGCTTGCCCCCGCCGGCCAGGTAGGCGGTCCAGCTGTCGTTGAGATCCCATTCACCGCGCATCATGCCGAAGGTGTCCTCGGTTTCGGTGTAGGTCCAGTCCTGGCCGTAGTTATGATCGGCACTGGGCGCATGGGGAATGCTGGTCAGCCCGGCCCCTAATTGCACGGAGTTGCGCAGGTGATTGACGCGCTCTTTCTGGTAACCGAAGTCGGTGGACAGGCGGAAGGTGTCGCCCCGGTAATCCAGACCGCCGACGAACAGTTTGCTGCGCTGATCCTGATCATTGACTGCGGTTTCGCCCTCGCGCTGGCTCAGGTTGACCCGAGCGCCGAAACGGTTGTCTTCGCCGAAGCGCTGACCCAGATCCAGGTGTTCGCCGATGCGACCGTCAGTGCTGATGTCCTGGGTATAGCGGCGGGTCGGAATTTCTTGGGCTCGCTTGGGTTGCAGGTTCACGGTGCCGCCCAGGCCGCTGCCGGTAGGGCTGGCGCCGTTGATGAAGGCATTGGGACCTTTGAAGACTTCCACCCGCTCGACGGCATCGACCGACAGAATCTGCCGAGGCAGGACGCCATACAAACCGTTAAAGGAGATATCGTCGCCATTCAGGGGCAAGCCACGAATCACGAACGCCTGCGCCTGATTACCAAAACCGGCCGACTGACGTACCGATGGATCGTTGAGCAGAACGTCGCCCACGTTTTCAGCCTGCTGATCCTCGATGATCTTCGAGGTGTAACTGGTCATGGTGAACGGCACGCTCATGTTGTCCTGGTTCCCGAGCACGCCCAGTTGTCCGCCACGTGCGACCTGGCCGCCCGCAAACTCTTCGGGCAAGGCGCCTGGGGTCTGTTTGATGGCTTGAGCATCGATGGCGGTGGCCCCGAGTTCAATGGCTTGATCAGCAGCGTAGGCGCTGACGCTGACCGAGCAGCACAGCGCCAGCAGGGTCGGGCGGGAAGGGAGGCGTAAGGCCATGGGAAGCTTCCTGTAGATATCTAGTCTGCGAAAAGCCTCCCTGGCAATGCGAATGTTTCTTCGGCGCAGATGCTAGCAGGAAGTGATTGCGAATTGTTATCACTGGTGACGACTTTTTTCACCTTTTTTTCACATTGGCGACTCAGACTTTCAGCACCAGTTTCCCGTGGTTCTCGCCCTTGAACAGCATCTGCAGGGTTTCCGGGAACGTGTCCAGGCCTTCGACGATGTGTTCCTTGCTCTTGAGTTTGCCTTGGGCGAGCCATCCGGCCATTTCCATGCCGGCTTTCTGAAAGTTTTCGGTGTGATCCATGACCACGAAACCTTCCATGCGCGCACGATTGACCAGCAGCGACAGATAGTTGGCCGGGCCCTTGACCGCTTCCTTGTTGTTGTACTGGCTGATCGCGCCGCAGATCACTACCCGGGCTTTGAGCGCCAGACGGGTCAGGACCGCATCCAGAATGTCGCCGCCGACATTGTCGAAAAACACGTCCACGCCTTTCGGGCATTCGCGTTTCAACCCCGCGTGAATGTCTTCGTTCTTGTAGTCGATGGCGCCGTCGAAGCCGAACTCATCAATCAACGTCTGGCATTTGTCCTTGCCGCCCGCAATGCCGATCACCCGACAACCCTTGATTTTGGCGATCTGCCCGGCGACGCTGCCGACCGCGCCAGCAGCGCCGGAAATCACCACAGTGTCGCCTTCTTTTGGCTGGCCGACTTCCAGCAGCGCGAAATACGCCGACATGCCGGTCATGCCCAGCGCCGCGAGGTACACCGGCAACGGAAGCAGTTTCGGGTCGACCTTGTGGAAGCCTTTGGGCTCACCGACGAAATAGTCCTGCACACCGAGTACGCCCTGAACGTAATCACCGACAGCGAACTTAGGGTTCTGCGACTCGACGACCTTGCCCACACCCAGCGCGCGCATCACGGCGCCCAGTTCCACCGGCGCTATGTACGACTTGCCCTCGTTCATCCAGCCGCGCATGGCCGGGTCCAGCGACAGGTACTCGCTTTTGACCACGATCTGTCCGTCCGCCGGTTCTGCAACGGGCACGGTCTGGAAGGTGAAGTCATCACGGCTGGCTGGCCCCACGGGGCGACGAGCAAGAAGGAATTGGCGATTGTTCAACGCGGTCATGGCAGGTTCCTGATCGAGAGGGAAACGCCAGTGATAGACCCGGAACCGCTTCAGGGCAAGGAAAGCCGTTGCAGCGAATGCGCGCCGATCCATTCAAGTGATGCTGGCGTTTTTCACTATCACCACAACGCATGATTGCGTAACCGGGGTTTTGATAGTGCTGACCGGATCGCGTATCGGCTGACTACACTCCCTCGCCACGGCCCAGCGCCTTCCCCTATAAAAAGCACAACACAGGACATTTGCATGAGCATGACGTTTTCCGGACAGGTCGCGCTGGTCACTGGCGCAGCCGCAGGTATCGGCCGGGCTACCGCGCTGGCCTTCGCCGAGCAGGGTCTGAAAGTGGTTGCGGTGGATCTGGACAGCGACGGTGGGGAAGGGACCGCCGAGCTGATTCGCCAGGCAGGCGGCGAGGCGTTATTCCTGCGTTGTGATGTGACGAAAGAGGCCGAGGTTCAGCAGATGATGATCAAGGCGGTGGAGGCGTTCGGTCGTGTTGACTATGCCTTCAACAACGCCGGGATCGAGATCGAGAAAGGTCGCCTGGCCGAAGGCAGCGAAGCCGAGTTCGACGCGATCATGGGCGTCAACGTCAAAGGCGTGTGGCTGTGCATGAAGTATCAGTTGCCGGTGATGTTGGCTCAGGGCGGTGGCGCCATCGTCAATACCGCGTCTGTCGCGGGATTGGGTGCGGCACCGAAGATGAGCATTTATGCGGCCTCGAAGCATGCAGTCATTGGCCTGACCAAATCTGCTGCCATCGAATACGCCAAGAAACACATCCGGGTCAACGCGGTGTGCCCCGCGGTGATCGACACCGACATGTTCCGCCGCGCCCACGAAGCCGACCCGCGCAAAGCCGAATTCGCCGCGACCATGCACCCGGTCGGGCGTATCGGCAAGGTCGAAGAGATCGCCAGCGCCGTGCTGTACCTGTGCAGCGATGGCGCAGCGTTTACCACCGGTCATTCATTGGCGGTTGACGGTGGGGTGACTGCGTTTTGATCTGACCGCATGAATCATGCCTCACCCCCTGCAAGAAGCCGGAGATGACGATGTCAACGAAAGCCGTTTCGCCACTGTCGCGCGGCTACGGCGTCTCCCACGAAAAAAGGGGGGGGGCGCAGACTCAGGCATCCAGCGCCTTGAGCAGGGTCTTGCCGGTATTGAGCAACTCTGCCGCCAACTCTTCATCCGCAACCGCTCGGGACAAACCGATAGCCCCGACCAGCGTGCACATGGCCAGTAACGCCTGAGCACGTTTTTTCGCGGGCTGCTTGCTGCTGGTCAGTGCAGAGATCGCCGCAAGCTCGTTCTGCAACTCGCGGGTGTACACCTCACGGATCGACTCACTGCTGCGGGCCACGTCGTTCATCACTGCCGCCAGTGCACAGCCTGATCCCGGATCGTTCAGGTGCCGCTCGCTCAGGTAGCTGTCCACCAGATCGGCCAAGGTCAGCGTGGACTCGGGATCGGTGTACTTTTCAAGCGCCTTGGCGCGTTTATCGAAGGCGCATTGCAGCGCTTCTTCGACCAGTTTTTCTCTGGATTCGAAATGCTTGTAGAAGCCACCGCCGGTCCGGCCTGCCTCTTTCATCAGGTCGGCCACGCCGATGCCATTCAGCCCAACCTCACGGAAACGCTCGGCTGCAAGGTTGACGATATGTTCGTGAATGACGGCTTTCTCTGCCTGCGAGCGTGACATAAGGTTCTCCGGTGACAGCTTTTCATGACGATATGGTGAGCGATCATACGCCAAAAATCACTGCAAGGAATTTTAATAAGGAGTATGGACGAAATCCTAAATAGGAGTATGGTTGTGCTCCATAACGCCTCGGCAAGTGCCGGCGGCCATCCTCCGAACGCGATGAAGGGAAAGAACCATGACTGTTCAAGGCAAGACGATTCTGATCACTGGCGGCAACAGCGGTATTGGCCTGGCCACCGCGCGGCTGCTGCTGGAAAACGGCGCGCGTGTCGCTATCACCGGGCGCGATCAGGCCAAGCTGGACGCCGCAGCCGCTGAGTTGGGCGGTGATGTGTTGGCGATCAAGGCCGACGTAAACAACCCCGCCGATGTCGACGTCGTCGTGAAAAAGATCAGCGAAGCATTTGGCACGCTGGATGTGGTGTTTGCCAACGCCGGAATTTCCGGCGCGACACCGCTGGGCAGCACAACGCTCGAAGCCTTCGAATCCATTGTGCGGACCAACCTGACATCGGTATTTTTTACCGTGCAGGGCGTTCTGCCGCTGCTCAAGGAAGGCAGCTCGGTCATTCTCAACGGCTCGGTGATGCGCGAACTGGGTTCGCCGGGATCCTCTGCCTATTCGGCGAGCAAGGGCGCAATCACGTCGATGGCCAAGGTCTTCGCTTCGGAACTGGCGCCCAAGGGCATCCGCGTCAACACAGTGATCCCGGGCGCAACCCGCACGCCGATCTGGAGTCGTGGCTCACGGGCCGGTTCCAGCATCGATGCCACCGAAAAAGCCATGGCGCCGCGCATTCCAATGGGCCGTTTTTCGGACCCCGAGGAGCTGGCCCAGGCAGTGATGTTCCTCGCTTCCAATGCTTCGTCCGGTATGACCGCCGCAGAAATCGTGGTCGATGGTGGCAACATTGGTGCCCCGTGGGGTATCCCGCTGTTCCGAGGCTGACACCGACCCGTTAGCGGCGCCCCTTTCCTCGCAAGGTATTCAGCTAAGCTGCATGGGCTGTCTACCTTCAGGAAGCCTCGATGGAACATTTGTGGTTTGCCTTTCCCCTGCTCAGCGCATCGCTGCTGTTGGTCATCGATCTGGTGCTGTGGCAAACGCTGCCCCCGCGAATGTTGCGGCGCAAGCTGATCTGTCGGCTGGTGCTGTTCGTGCTGTTCAGTCTGGCCCTGCTCGACGGGGGGTTGAGTCCGCTGTATCCCGTGCCGATTGAACTGTCGGTGCCGCGCCATGTGCTGGCGACGATCCTGACCATCGCCTGGTGGCTGTTCGGGGCTCGCACCCTGACGGTCTTCGCGGTGGTGGTGATGGGCCCGCGTATCGGCGGCAAGGGCCATCTGCTGCAGGATGTCATGGGCGCGATCATCTTCCTTGTTGCGGTCGTGGCGGCGGCGGGGTACGTGCTCGATCTGCCCGTCAAAGGTCTGTTGGCAACCTCCGGCGCAGTGGCAATCATCTTCGGGCTGGCGGTGCAGAGCACCTTGGGCGACGTGTTTTCCGGCATCGTCCTCAATGCCACCAAACCCTTTCGCGTCGATGACTGGATTCGCGTCGACGACATTGAAGGCAAGGTCATCGAAATCGACTGGCGCTCCACGCGGCTGCTGACCTCCGAAGGCAGCACGGCGGTGATTCCCAATGCCATGGCGGCCAAGACCCGCATCGTCAACTTCAGCCGTCCCGATCATTTCCATTCCGTGACGCTGACCCTTGAGCTGTCGACGCGGCTGCGCCCCAGCGTGGTGCTGGACTCGCTGGACAAGGCCTTGCAGGGTTGCCGTGAATTGCTCTCGCAGCCCAAGCCCTCGGCGGTGGTGGTGAAGTCCGGCCTGCGCTGTGTCGAATATCAGGTCACCGGCTACGTCAAATCCCGTGACCGCAGTTCAGCGGTGCGCAATCAGCTGTTCGATCTCATTCATCGTCAGCTTGCGTCGACCGAAACCCGTGGTGATCAATCGCGTCCGGCCACGCGGCAATCGGCGGTGCTCAATACCGTGGGTGCGCTGCGCATGCTCAGCGACGGTGACCGCGCCCAGCTGGAACAGCACATGCATCTGGGGGCGTATGCGGCAAAGGATGTGGTGTTGGCCGAAGGGGTGATACCCAATGCCCTCTACATTATCGAGTCAGGGGTGATTTCGGTTTCCATACAACGCTCCGATGGCTGGGTCGAAGTGGGTCGAATGGGGCCCGGCGAGCTGATCGGCGAGACCGGTTTTGTCGACGGCACCGCGACCGTGGGCCGGTTCTGCGCCTACACCGATTGCATGGTCTACCGCATCGAAAAGGCTGACCTGGAGCCCTGGCTGCAAGCGCACGGCGAGTTGATCGGCGCGCTGGCAGGGCTGGCAAAATTCCGCGCCAAGGCCCGTGCCGCCATGCTGGAGACCAAGCCTGTGGTGATAGATCCGAGTGGTTTCCTCGGCTGGCTGCGCAAGAGTGTCACGCGGTTCAGGGTGAGTGGTGATCAAGGCCCGAATGACAAAATGAGTTGAAGGTTCCCACTCACACCGAAGCTGTTTCCCGATTTTTCATCAGAGGTGTCCTGCCCGCGGCGTCGACACCGAGCGCTGGATTCGAGACAGGGAGTGCTCTACATTGCCGGTTCATTCAAACGTCAGCCGAGTTGTTGAAATGCCTTTGTCCCGCCCGACTCTGAACCCCAATGTCCTGCGTGTCGGTGATGCCGTTGCGCTGGTTTCGCCTGCTGGCCCCGTGGCCGAAGCGAGGGTTCAGGCGGCGGTGCGCGAACTCAGCGCCTGGGGGCTGCGGCCACGTATTTACCCCCATGCGCTGGACGCCGATCATTTTCTCGCCGGCAGCGACGCCAATCGCGTCGCCGATCTGAACGACGCCCTGGCCGACCCGCAGATTCGCGGCGTGCTCTGCAACCGTGGTGGTTATGGCGTGCAGCGAATTCTTGAACACGTGGATTACGACGCCGTTAGCCGCGATCCGAAACTGGTGGTCGGGTTTTCCGACATCACCGCCTTGCACGCGGCGCTCTGGAATCGGGCTGGCCTGGTCACCGTCCATGGCCCCGTGGCTGCGCAGCTGGAACGCGGCGGGATTTTCGCCAGCACGCTCAAACATGCACTCATGAGCACCGAGCCCATGGTGGTGAACGCCGATCAGGCCGAGCCGACCTTCAGCGTCCGGACTTCGGGTGTGGCCGAGGGCGTTCTGTTGGGTGGCAACCTCAGCATGCTCAGTACGTGTGTCGGCACTCCCTTCATGCCGGATCTTGAAGGCGCAATTCTGCTGATCGAAGACGTCGGTGAGCTGGCCTATCGCGTCGACCGCCTGCTCACGCATCTGGGCAACTGCGGCATCCTCAAGCGCCTCGCGGGCATTGCCGTCGGCCAGTTCAGCGAGCCGGGTCATGGTAACAATGCGATCAAGCCGCCCGCTGTGCTGATGGAGCGTCTTGGCAATCTGGGCATACCGTTGCTGGGCGGTTTGCCCATCGGTCATGGCGATCGCAACCTCGCAGTCGCCCTTGGCAGCCGCGCAACCCTGGACGCTGATACAGGCACCCTGACAGTTGCACCTGCCGCACGCTGAAACGGTCTTGATGGCGAGCGTTATCGACGCATCATGCGCCACTCAAATGCGCTTTTCGCGCCTCAATGGCGCGTTACCTTTCGTCGCATCGCTCCTGTATTCGGGGCGTTTGCGGCGCCTGTGCCCCTGTTGAAGAATCCGGATACGCCGATAACCGTTCTGGAAGCGACGTTGGCGTAGCTATTTGCCATTATTCCGACGTCAAAGACTTGTTTTGCCGCTGACCCGTTGCGACTCTGCACGAAAATTGAATGGCTGTGCTGACATGGCCTCGTTGTGTGTGCCTTTTAGCTGTGATTGGGGACTGATCGTATGATTTCGGCCGTGCAAACGCGTTTTGCCAATCTCGGGATGGCGAAGAAACTGGGCATCGGATTTTTCCTCGTTCTACTGCTCACGGCATTGGTGGCCGCCATCGGAGTCTGGTCGCTGCGTTCGATCAGCGTGCATTTCGACAGCCTCAAGGACATGACCGCCCTGAACACCGGGCTGAACCGCGTGCGCTTGCTGGAGCAGGACTTCGCCTTGCACAGCGACCCGAAAGTGGTGGACGAACTGCACGCCGGTCTCGAGGCGCTGAACGCTCAGGCCGAGCAGCTTGAAACAAGCTCAGCAGTGAATCAGCGAGTCATGCCCCAGGTTCAGCAGGCGCTGGCTGCGTACCGTAAATCCTTCGACCAATTCGTCAGCATCAGCCAGAGCAAGGACCTGGCGCTGGAAATGGCCAGTTGGTCGGTGTCCAGTGTCGCCAACAATCTGGACGTGTTGCAGGCTGGCCTCGCCGACGACGGCGCTTACAACCTAAAGGACTCTCAGGGCCAGCAGGGCTCGGAGTTCATCGAGCAATCGGCTCAGGTTAGCCAGATTTCCAAATTGATGATGCAGGCCATGGATGAAGCGCGCGTGCGCCTGGACAAGAGCCGCAAAACGGGGTCGGGCGAAGAGGCCAAGAGCGGCAAGATCGAACAGGCGGTACAGGCGCAGGAGTCTGCCGAACAGCTCAAGGGGGTGATCAAGGATCCGGGCTATCTGACCGTATTGACCGAAGTCAGCGGGCACATCACCAACTTCGGCGACAAACTCAACGAGTACACCGGTTTGCTCGCTGATGAGGCCAAGGTGTCGCAGCAACTCGCCGCCAACGCCAAGGCTGTCGTGCAGCAGGTCAATCAGGCTTACGACGCCGAAGATCAATCAATGGTTGCCGAGCTGCAAGCCAACGCGTTGAAGATCATCGGCTCGTCTGTTCTGGCGCTGTTGGTCGGCCTGATCGCTGCTCTCGTGATTACCCGCATCATCGTCGCGCCGCTGCGCAGCGTGATCGCCACCGCCCAGCGCATTGCCGCAGGAGACCTGAGCGGCACGGTGCAGGTCACTCGCAAGGATGAAATCGGCCAGCTGATGCAGGCCATGCAGCAGATGGGCGCCGGCTTGAGCGGTATCGTCAGCGGCTTGCAGGCGGGTATCGAGCAACTGGCGACATCGGCACATTCCCTTTCTGCCGTAACCGAGCAGACCAATCTGGAAGTCAGCAGCCAGAAAGAAGAAACCGAGCAGGTCGCCACGGCCATGAACCAGATGACCGCCACCGTTCATGATGTGGCGCGTAACGCCGAAGAAGCTGCGTTGGCCGCGCAGACCGCCGACACCAAGGTCGACAGCGGCCAGGCCGTGGTGCGTCAGAGCATGCAGCGCATCGAGCAACTGGCGACTTCCGCCAGCTCGGCCAGTGACAGCATCGAAAACCTCAGCGCCGAAATTCAGAACATCGGCAAGGTGCTCGGTGTGATCAAGAGCGTTGCCGAGCAGACCAATTTGCTGGCGCTCAACGCTGCGATCGAGGCTGCGCGGGCGGGCGAGCAGGGCAGGGGCTTTGCGGTGGTGGCGGATGAAGTCCGGGCATTGGCCAAGCGCACTCAGCAGTCGACCGAAGAAATCGAACGGCTGGTCACCAGCCTGCAGAGCGGTGCGCAGGCGTCGGTGGCGCAGATCCAGAGCAGCGGCGAACTGGTAAAGCTGGCGGTCAGCGATGCGTTGCAGACTGAAAGCGCATTGGGCAGCATCGCGGCAGCGGTGTCGTTGATTCAGCAGATGAACCAGCAGATCGCCGCCGCGGCAGAAGAGCAGAGTTCGGTCGCAGAAGAGATCAACCGCAGTGTCACCAGCATCCGCGCCAGCGCCGATCAGTCGGCCCTGGCGATGCAAGGCAATGCCGCCTCCAGCATTCAGCTTGCTTCGCTGGGCATGGAGCTCAAGGGCATGGTCGGGCATTTCAGGTTGTAAGGGATGTTGTTCGTTCAACCCCTGTAGCCGCCCGTCCGGACTGCTACAGGGAACGCTCAACCAGCCATTGCACGGCGAGCGCAGGTACTTGTCACTTGCGGTAGTTAAGAATCACCAGCGTCAAAACCCCCGCCACAATCCCCCAGAACGCCGAACCGATGGAGAACAGTGTCAGTCCCGACGCTGTCACCATGAAGGTAATCAACGCGGCTTCACGCTCCTTCGGCTCATTCATCGCCACGGTCAGGCCATTGATGATCGAACCGAACAATGCCAGCGCGGCAATCGACAGCACCAATTCCTTCGGGAAGGCGGCGAACAGCGCTGCCAGTGTCGCGCCGAACACTCCGGCGATGGCGTAGAAAATCCCGCACCAGATCGCTGCGGTGTAGCGTTTGTTGCGATCTTCATGAGCGTGCGGGCCGGTGCAGATCGCCGCGCTGATGGCCGCCAGGGTAATGCCATGAGCCCCGAACGGCGCGGTGACCAGCGAGATCAGTCCGGTGGCGGTGATCAACGGTGAAGCGGGAACGTGGTATTCATCAGCCCGCAAGACCGCGATCCCTGGCATGTTCTGCGAGGTCATCGCGACCACGAACAGCGGAATGCCGATGCTGATGGTCGCGCCCAGAGAGAACTCCGGCGTAGTCCACACCGGCACTGCCACTTCGAGGCTGAAGCCGCTGAAATTCAACATGCCGAGCATGGCCGACAGCGCCACGCCCACCAGCAGCGTGGCGAGCACCGCATAGCGCGGCGAAAAGCGTTTGACGATCAGGTAAGTGAAAAACATCCCCAGCACCAGCCCGGTGCGATGCTGCGCGGCGACGAAGATCTCGCTGCCGATCTTGAACAGGATCCCGGCCAGCAGCGCGGCGGCCAGCGAGGTGGGAAGGCGTTTGACCAGCTTCTCGAAGCTGCCGGTGATGCCACAGATAAACACCAGAATCGCGCTGGTGATGAAGGCGCCGATGGCTTCCGGATAGGCCACGTGCCCAAGGCTTGTGATCAGCAGTGCCGCGCCCGGCGTCGACCAGGCGACAGTGATCGGCGAGCGATAACGCAGCGACAGGCCGATGCTGCAGATCGCCATGCCCATGAACAACGCCCAGATCCACGAGGAGATCTGTGCCGACGTCAGCCCTGCGGCTTGCCCGGCCTGAAAGATCAGCACCAGCGAACTGGTGACGCCGGTCATCATCGCAATAAAGCCAGCCACGATGGCCGAAGGCGAGGAGTCGGTCAGCGGGCGCAATGGCGTGTGCGTTACGTCAGTCATGCAGTCGATCCCTGAAGCGGCAGTGTGGACAGAACTGCAAGCCTATACGCAGTTGTCACAATTCGTGGCGATACAGCCATAAACGCAATAATCGGCACAGTTTGATGATGTGCTGTGTCACTGACAGGGTGACGCAAATGTCTGGCTTGCAGCGGACAGTGGGAGGGAGCTTGCTCGCGAATACAGAGTGTCAGTTACGACTTGGGGGCTGATCTGCCGCGTTCGCGAGCAAGCTCCCTCCCACACATCAAATCAGTGTGATGTTTGAGATCGTGACGGATCGATCATCGCGGCCCAAGCGTATTACCCAACGCCTGATTCACCGCCAGCCAGCCATCCACCGCATCGCGCCCTGCTTCGGCGAAGACCCGTTGCAGCAGCTTGACCTGCTCGCGGCGTAGCGACTCTTCGAACTTCGCTCCTTCAGCCGTGAGTTCCAGCAGGCGTTTGCGCTTGTCGTCTTCGGGCGCGACGCTCAGTACCAGCTCCATTTCGATCAACTGCCGCAGCGGCGTATTCAGCGCTTGCTTGCTCACCCCGAGCACATTCAGCAATTCCTTCACGCTCAAACCCGGGTAGCGGGCGATAAAAAACACGATGCGCTGGTGCACCCGGCTCAGACCCCGGCGGTCGAGCATTTCATCGGCCTTGGCGGTGAACGCCTGATAGCCGAAGAAAAACGCTTCCATGGCGATTTGTTGCGTCGAAGAATTTTTAAGGTCAAGCATGTTGACGTATCCGGGCAAGTCATCGTAATTTCGGTCAACCAGTTTGACGTATTTCCATTTATTTCCGCCAGCGGTGATCTCATGGCTTTTTCTGAACGCGTCACCCGTTTGAAGAGTTCTCTGATTCGCGAAATCCTGGCTGCTGCCCAGCGCCCGGAGATGATGTCCTTCGCTGGCGGCTTGCCAGCCGAGGCCATGTTGCCGAAGAGCGAGTGGGCCGACATGCCGCGCAGCATCGGCCAATACGGCATGAGCGAAGGCGAGCCACAGTTGCGCGAAGCGCTTGCCGCACAGGCGAGGGCGCTGGGGATCGAATGCGAAGCCAGTCAGGTGATGGTGGTCAGCGGTTCGCAACAGACGCTGGATCTGGCCGCCAAGCTGTACATCGACAAGGGCACCGAAATTCTGCTGGAGGGCCCGACCTACCTCGCAGCGCTGCAGATCTTCCAGCTGTTCGGGGCCGATTGTCTGACCGTGCCATTACAGGCCGAAGGTCCGAATCTCCAGGTGCTGCGTCAGCGCCTGCAAGACCACAAACCGTCGTTTGCTTACCTGATTCCAACGTTCCAGAACCCGTCCGCCGTGCGTTACAGCGAATCGGCCCGGGATGCGGTGGCCGCCTTGCTCGATGAGTTCGGTGTGACCCTGATCGAAGACGAACCCTATCGCGAACTGACTTTCGACGGCGGCAGTGCAAGGCCCATCGTAAGCCGATTGAAAAAAGCCAGCTGGATCTACACCGGCACGGTGTCGAAAACCCTGATGCCGGGGCTGCGTGTGGGTTATCTGATCGCCTCGCCGGACCTGTTCCTACACCTTCTGAAACTCAAGCAGGCCGCCGATTTACACACCAATCGCGTCGGTCAGTGGCAGGCGTTGCAGTGGATCGGCAGCGAAACCTATCAAGAGCATCTGCTGGAGTTGCGTGGGTTTTATCGCACCCGCCGCGACCAGTTCGAAGCGGCGCTAAAGCGACATTTCAGTGATCTGGCCGAATGGAACAGCCCGCAAGGCGGCTTGTTTTTCTGGCTGACGCTCAAGCAAAAGCTCGATACCCGCACGCTGCTCGACACCGCGCTGGCGCAAAACGTGGCGTTCATGCCCGGCGAGCCATTCTTCACCGACCCGGATGCCAATCCCGGTTACCTGCGCCTGAACTTCAGCCATATCGACCCGCAGCGGCTGGACGAAGGTTTGAAGCGACTGGCGAACGTCATCCGACACGCACAGGCAGCCCTGGCAGCCTGATACATTACGCACACGCATCACCGGGCAGAATTGAGGGGAGAGCAGCAGATGTACAAGGTTTATGGCGATTACAACTCGGGCAACTGCTACAAGATCAAGCTGATGCTCAATCTGCTGGGCGCTCAGTACGAATGGGTGCCGGTGGACATTCTCAACGGCGAGACCGAGACCGAAGCGTTCCTGGCGAAGAACCCCAACGGCAAGATTCCGGTGCTGGAGCTTGAAGACGGCACCTGCCTGTGGGAGTCCAATGCGATTCTCAACTTCCTGGCCGAAGGTACGCCGTACTTGCTGACCGAGCCGCGCCTGCGCACGCAAATGCTGCAATGGCAGTTCTTCGAGCAGTACAGCCACGAGCCGACCATCGCCGTGGCCCGCTTCATTCAGTTCTATCTGGGCCTGCCTGAAGCGCGAATGGAAGAATATCGCTCGCTGCACAAGCGCGGTTACAAGGCGCTGAGGGTCATGGAACAGCAACTGGTGCGTACGCCGTTTCTGGTCGGAGACAGTTTCTCGATCGCCGACATCGCGCTGTACGCCTACACCCATGTGGCGCATCAGGGCGGTTTCGACCTGACCCAGTTCCCGGCCATCCAGAGCTGGCTGGAGCGCATCAGGCAGCAGCCGGGTTACGTTGGCATGCTGGATTGAAGCCGCTGGGATACACCCGCGGATAAAAAAACCGGTCCTGGCAGCAGTGACCGGTTTTTTCATGTCTGAATGTTGTGCGCGATAACACCGCAGGCGGCACTGCTTTACCCTGCGTTCCCGTTTGGCTCAGGCCAGGCGATCAATCACGGAAAAGGAGAACTCGATGCGGTACATGATGATCGGCGTTGGCATGTTCATGGCACTGGGCATTGGCTGCTCGGCTCAGGCTGAAGATTGCAACCCCACTCAAGCCTCGATGAACCAGTGCGCAAGCAAGGACTACGCGGCACAGGATGCCGAACTGAACAAGCAGTACAAGGCGCAGATGGCTTACTTGACGAGCCCGGCGCAGAAGAAGGCGCTGCAGGATGCGCAGAAGAAGTGGATCGCGTTTCGTGATGCCGATTGCCAGTACCAGGTGGGCAAACGCGAGGACGGCGGCAGCCTGTGGCCGCTATCCCAAGCGCAATGCCTCACTGCCCAGACCAAGGTTCGGGTCGAGCAGTTGAAGGCGTATACGGCGTGTCGGCAGGAAGGATGCCCGAAGTAGGGCGTATCAAACCGCTGAAAAACGCTTGTCCAGGTAGTCGATGATTACCTTGGACTCATACATCCATACCGTCTGACCGGCTTCCTCGATGCGCAGGCAAGGGACTTTGATCTTGCCGCCTTCGGTGAGCAGGGTCTGGCGGTCGAGTTCGTTGTTCTTCGCATCGCGCAGGGCCACCGGAACGTTCAGGCGACGCAGGGTGCGGCGGGTCTTCACGCAGAACGGACACGCCTGGAACTGATACAGGGTCAGGTCTTTGGCCGATTCATCGACCGCTGCCTGCGCTTGGGGCGAACGCTTTTTCTTGCTTGGACGGGTCAGGAAGTCGACCAGAATGACCAACTGGCCCAGACCGACCCTCAATGCCTTCATCAACATGCTTGAAACCTCGACGGCCGCGATAATGAATCGCGGCGTTCAGGATGCCCGGATCACTTGATCAGGCTGAGGAACTCGGTGCGCGTGGCAGCGTTTTCGCGGAAGGTGCCCAGCATCACCGAGGTGATCATCGACGAATTCTGCTTCTCGACGCCGCGCATCATCATGCACATGTGCTGCGCTTCAATGACCACCGCAACGCCTTGAGCGCCGGTGACTTTCTCGATGGCTTCGGCGATCTGGCGGCTGAGGTTTTCCTGGATCTGCAGACGGCGGGCGAACATGTCGACGATACGTGCGATCTTCGACAGCCCCAGGACTTTTCCGCTCGGCAGGTAGGCCACGTGAGCCTTGCCGATGAACGGCAGCAGATGGTGTTCGCACAACGAATACAGCTCGATGTCCTTGACCACGACCATCTCGCTGTTATCGGAAGTGAACAGGGCACCGTTGGTGACTTCTTCCAGGGTTTGCTCATAGCCGCGGCAAAGATACTGCATGGCTTTGGCCGCACGTTTCGGGGTGTCGAGCAGGCCTTCGCGGGAAACGTCCTCGCCGAGTTGACCAAGGATCGCGGTGTAGTTCTGTTCCAGTGTCACAGGGTTGTGTTCCGTGTGGGTTCAAAAAAACGCCGGCTTGGTGGCCAGCAAAGGCGCACATAGTAGCTTAGCCGGGCGCGGAGGGGTACGGCAGGCGACCGACAAACCTGCGGCATGACGCCGCCGGGCCGCTGTAAAGGCACCTTTACCTAACCTTTACCGAGCGCATATGTCGAAATGTGTCGGCTTGGTGTCTGAGTTAATGGGTGACAGATGCCCGGATGAAGAGAGTATTCATATGTTTAGCCGAATCGCGAAAATCGCCCTGGTGATTGCACTGACGTCATCGGTTTCGGGATGTTTTTTTGGCCCTGGATGGGGCCGTCACGGTGGTTGGGATCATCGCCATTACGATGGTGGTCACTATGATGAAGGCCGAGGAGGCTATGGTCCGGGACCCGGTTATTATCGCCGCTGATCTTCATGAACTGATCGGGTGACGCAGCCCTGATCGCTAACGGACACTGAATAAAGGCCACAACGGGAGTGTTTTCCGGTTGTGGCCTTTTTGTTTCTGCAGTGTTTCTCGTATCAGCACTGATACCTGGCAGCTACCAAGTGGCGACGCGGTTTGGGCGCCTGGTGCTGTCAGACTTTGCAGGTGATGAATGCCTGCTGTTAAGAGAGTGATGAGAATGTTGAGTCGTATAGCGAAAGTCGCGATGGTCATCGCGGTAATGTCGGCCATGTCCGGTTGCTGGCCTTTCTGGGGGCCAGGCGGTGGAGGTCATGGCGGTGGGCATGGAGGCGGTGGCGGTGGCCATTACGAGGGCGGCGGGCCTGGTGGTGGCGGTGGCGGCGGGGGACCCGGCCCTCGCTGATTGGAACCCTCGGCCTTGAAAGGATTTCAAGGCTGCTGCAATGCCTGTGGGAGCCGGCTTGCTGGAGAATGCGATGTGTCAGTCAATGTTGATTTTTATGACCGATCGCATTCGCTGCCGTCGTAACCTGCGACGTCTCCCACAGGAAATTTGTCAGTCACGACAACAGCGGTTGATCCATTCCCGATGAAGAAAAAACGGGTTACTCGTCCCGTCCATCCATCATGGTGCGCTTGAGCATCACGTAAACCGCCCCGGCGCCACCATGTTTGGCGATGCACGAGGTAAAACCCAGCACCTGTTGATGCTGACGCAGCCAGGTGTTCACATGGCTCTTGATCATCGGCCGCTTGCCGTCCAGTCGCACTGCCTTGCCATGGGTGATGCGCACGCAGCGAATTTCCAGCTTCGTTGCCTCAGCGAGGAATTCCCACATGGTTTCCCGCGCCAGTTCCACACTCATGCCGTGCAGATCCAGACTCCCCTCGAAGCTGATCTGACCCAACTTGAGCTTGCGCATCTGACCTTCCTGAACGCCATCGCGCGCCCAGTAGAGGGTGTCTTCAGGCCCGACATCAATCACGAACTGGTCGGACAGACCGTCCACGGTAATGGTGCCGTCGGAACGGACAGTCGCCGCCTGCCGCAGTCTGGCCAGGTTCTTACGATCGGTTTTGGGTTTGCCTACGTCGGCGTGTTCAGTCTTGATCGGCTTTACGCCACGAATTTCACTTCTGAACAGGGAAAAGTCGTCGTCTTGCATGTCGGTCTCCGCGAAGGACGCCAGTTTAACCAAGTCACGCCGTAAACGGCGCGACTAAAAAACGTTCTAACGGCTGCGGATGACGCGGGGAGGGGTCAGTCGTGTTTCTTCATCAGATGAGGAGACATGTTCAATTCACCAGCGCGACGACGGCGGCGGCGACTGCGACGCCAGAACCAGACGCCGAGATACAGCAGAAGCAGCCCTATGACGATGGTGACAATAGCGCCCGCCGGGCTTGCGTTGAGTTCACCCAGTGCAGCGGGGTGGCCGATCAGACTGGCGACGCCAGCCATCGCCAACAGTACGCCGGCAGTCGCAAGAATTGCCGATATTGCTGCGCCAATGCGCATCCGCCAGTTGCTCTGGCCTTTGGGGCGCAGGCGTCGGGCATCAAAACCATCGGATATCTTCATTCCGACTTCCTCTATGGGTATCGGCGCTCTGACCAGCGTATGCCGGTGTGGTTCCCGTCTGGTCAGCGCCCAGAGGCAAACACGAGTGATTAACGGATAGGCGGTTATGTGAGATGAATCACACAACCCGATGACTGCATTTGTACGCTTTTTCTTCAGGAACTGCCGGAAAATGATGTCCGAGGCGCGGTCAAGGCTCTGCGGATCATAGGGCCAGCTCCTGATGAGTCATGAGGGACAGAGCAGATCAGATCAGGTTTTCGGTCAGGGCAAGCTTGGCGAAATTGTCGTTCATGATTGCCATCTCCGCCTGCTGCACGAGCTCGGCCTTGATCACCCCGGTCGGTGTCGGCAGGTCGCGGGTAGCGCAGGCGTCTTCCACCAGGGTGCAGCGAAAACCGTAATCCTTGGCCGCGCGCACGGTGGTACTGACGCTGGAGTGGCTCATGAATCCGCAGACCACCAGATCCAGACGTCCCAGATCCTCAAGCAGCTTGTGCAGGGTCTTGCGGTCGTCAGTGGTGACGGTGCCATTCAACGCGTTGGGCAGGCGTTTTTCGATGATGATTTCGTCGCCCTGGGGTTGCAATTCCGGTACGAACTTTCCACGTTCGCCTTGCGGATCGAACATGCCACCCACGGTGCCCAGATGGCGAACATGAATGATCGGCGACTTGGCGGCGCGGGCAGCTGCGACCAGTTTGACGATGTTGTCGATGGCCTCTTGAACGCCGGTCAGCGCCAGAGGGCCGCTGAGGTATTCCTTTTGCGCGTCGATGATGATCAGCGTGGCATTACTCAAAGTGGCCGCTGCGTATTCACGGCCACTGAGTTGAAACATGGTCTTTGGACCGGTGTTTGAAACAGACATCTGGGGCTCCTTCGAGTGGGGCTTTTGCCACATTGTCCACTGGCTGAGCGATTCTGTGAATCTCAATGCTCACAGGCGTCGCTTTTTGCCGGGCTTCAAGCCGTCGAGCAGGTCGCGGTTGCTGTCATATTGCCTGCAAAATGAAGCAAAGGTTGTGGAAAGTTTTAACCCTCGCACAGCCGTCGGGCGCAGGCATCGTTTGTTGCGGCGATGGCTGCTAGAATCGCCCGTCGTTTTTTCAAGGAGTCTGCCGTGATCACTTCCCGCCTGCGCACCCTGCGCGATCATATCCGTTGGGCCGTCAGCCGTTTTCACGGGGAAGATCTGTTCCACGGTCACGGTACCGACAACGCCTGGGACGAAGCACGCCAGCTGGTATTGGGGGCTTTGCACCTGCCTTGGGAAATTTCGGACAACTATCTGGATTGCAATCTGGAAGACGACGAACTGGTCAATGTCCAGCGCCTGATCAAGCGGCGTATCGATGAGCGCGTGCCGACCGCATATCTGCTCGGCGAGGCCTGGTTCTGCGGCATGTCGTTCATCGTTGACGAGCGCGTGCTGATCCCGCGCTCACCGATTGGCGAACTGATCGAAAACCGTTTCGAACCCTGGCTGGCCAACGAGCCCGCCCGCATTCTCGACCTGTGCACAGGCTCCGGATGCATCGGCATTGCCTGTGCGGACGTGTTCCCGGACGCCGAAGTCGCGCTGGCGGACCTGTCGTTCGAAGCGCTGGAAGTGGCGAATCAGAACATCGAACGGCATGGCCAGGATGAGCGCGTTTACACCGTCCAGGGCGATGGCTTCGACGGTTTGCCGGGGCAGCGGTTCGATTTGATCGTGTCCAACCCGCCCTATGTCGATGCCGAAGATTTCGCCGACATGCCGGACGAATATCAGCATGAGCCCGAGCTGGCGCTGGCCTGTGGCGATGACGGACTGAATCTGGTGCGACGCATGCTGGCCCAGGCGGCGGATCATCTGACCGAGAAGGGTTTGCTGATCGTCGAAGTGGGCAACACCCAGGTGCACGTCGAGGCGTTGTACCCGGAGGTGGAATTCGCCTGGCTGGAATTCCAGCGCGGCGGCCACGGTGTGTTCATGCTGACGGCCGAGCAGTGCCGGGAGCATCAGGCAGTGTTTGCTGCGCGGGTCTGATTCACGATTCTATTGCGCAGGACACTCGGAGCAGTCCGGCCGGGCGGTGTTCCTTTTGCCGGCGGTAGCGTCTTCGAAGACGCCACTGCCGGCAAGCCATAATCAGCTTAAGAGTCAGTAAGGTCCGCAGAGTTCTTCAGCGATGCGTTGCAATCCAGATCAATAACCCGGCCTGGAACACCGCGAAGGTCACCAGACAAGCGATGGTGAAACGCAGACCGCTGTCGTCGCGGCGGTATTTGCTGACCTTGTCTTCGGCCTTTTTGATCGTGACTTCCTGTTCCTGAATCTTCTGTTCCGCCTGCTGCAGCATCTGCGCGGCGTCGAGAATTTCGACGATCTGCACCTTGTCGGTGTTCCAGGTGTTGTTCAGGCTGCCGACCTTGGCATCCTTGATGCTGCCCTTCAAATGCTGAGGGTCGGCGTACACCACCTCGAAGCCGTTTGTCTTGAGAAAGTGGTCGCGGCGCAGGCGAGTGTCTTCGTTCAGCGCGTCCTTGTTGGCCAGAGCCGTACCGGCAATCTTGTATTCCGACCAGCGTTTCTGCGCCCAGTGAATGCCCTGAGCGACCATGAAGCGACCCAATCCACGGTTCCACGGTTCGATCTGCAGACCCGATTCAGGGCCCACGCGCACGGCACGATTGGCGTGGTCGACCCAGATATCCAGATGATTCTGTTCCTTGCGGGTCTTCTGCCCCGGCAAGTGATAACTCATGCGCAGCAGGCTGAAATCCTTGCTGTTGCGCTCGGCGCGGCCGAACTCGACGAACCGCAGCGGACGACCACCGGTGGCCCGATCCGTCGGCAGCGGGGCCAGGCGCAACATCGAAAAATGCTCGGCCTGGACCTCTTCCCACAGTACCGGTGCGGCGACTTCACCTTCTTTGGTGTCGCTGGGGGCGGGCGCTTGGGCCTCAATCGTTGCTTCTGTCATCACGGCGATCCTGTTCTCGACATTGCTCGGCAAACACAATGCCAGCAACCCGCTATCGGCCGTTTTCGGCGGAGCTGAAGGGGGATGCGCGCAGGAACGATGTCGATACGACCTGTAGCCATCTGCAGGCGGTGGCGACCTCGGAATCGCCACCGCCGGCAAGCCGGACGGCTACAGAAGAGGAGCGAGCCTGAGTCTAGGCGGCAGGAACAGAATCGATGAACTTCATGATGCGATCGGACAGCTCGCTGGCGAGCGGCAGTTGCGGGTCCTTGTAGGAGGCGAGCTGACGCTTCATGTCCATCGGCACAATACGCAGGACGTGGTTCATGCCGTCGATGATCGCCAGTTGCGAGTCCGGCTTGGCCTGGTGCAGCCGCTCGGCATCGCCCACCCCCACCTGCATGTCGTTACGGCCCTGAATGATCAGCGTCGGAATCTTCAATTGGCCAAAGGCAACAGCGGGTTTCTGCCGGAACAGCGAAATCAGATAAGGCTGCACGCTCGGCCGGAACACCACCTGCAACTGTTCGGGAACGTTGTCGTCGGTCTTGCCCGCTTTCATTTCCTCGATCAGCTCTTCGCTGCGTGCCAGCAGGGGAGGTGGAAGGCGGTACTGCAATTGCTCGCGTACAACCTGATCCACTGGCCTGCCGGTGCCTGCGACCGAGATCAGCGCCTTGGCTCCGGAGCGTTCGGCGGCCAGCGTCGCCACCAGCGCGCCTTCACTGTGTCCCATCAGAATCAGCTGCCCCAGGCGTGGGTCGGCCTTGAGTTTTTCGCTCCAGGCCACTGCATCGTCGACATATTTCTCGATGGTCAGGTCGCGTTCGTCCGGGGTCGCTGGCCGGCTTGCCGCCACGCCGCGTTTGTCGTAACGCACGCTGGCGATATTGTGCTTGGCCAGAATCAGCGCCAGGCGCTTCATGCTGTCGTTGCGCCCGCCATCCGGATTGTTGCCGTCGCGGTCGGTCGGGCCGGACCCGGCAATGATCAGCACCACCGGCACCGGCGCCTTGGATTTTGGCAGCAGCAGGGTGCCGAACAGCTCGCCGGTGCCGGTGTCGAGACTGATGGGGCGTTGCAGCACGACCGGGGTGCCGGCGTGGGCAAGGGTAGTCAGCAGAGTGAGGGTCAAGGCGATTACTCGCAGCGGCAGCAAGCCGCGGATCAGGGACATAGCACGTAGCATCGCAGGACCATCGTCAATAAAGTGTCAATTGGATGCGGACAATCGAATAAGGTTCGAGGGTGATTCAGGCGATCAGCCTGCGTATACTGGCGGGCTCGTGTGTTTGATCGATTTTTCGGAGCCTTCCCGCATGTCCGGCAATACCTACGGCAAGCTGTTCTCTGTCACCACCGCTGGCGAAAGCCATGGCCCGGCGCTGGTTGCCATCGTCGACGGCTGCCCGCCCGGTGTCGAGTTGTCGCTGGAAGATCTGCAGCGTGATCTGGATCGCCGCAAGCCTGGCACCAGCCGGCACACCACCCAGCGTCAGGAGGCTGACGAAGTCGAAATCCTGTCCGGCGTCTTCGAAGGCAAGACCACGGGCGCTTCCATCGGCCTGCTGATTCGCAACACCGATCAGAAATCCAAGGACTACTCGCAGATCAAGGATCTGTTTCGTCCAGCCCACGCCGATTACACCTACCACCACAAATACGGCATCCGCGATTATCGCGGCGGCGGTCGCAGTTCTGCACGTGAAACTGCAATGCGTGTAGCGGCCGGTGCCATCGCCAAGAAGTATCTGGCCACTCAGGGCATCACGGTACGTGGCTACATGAGCCAGTTGGGCCCTATCGAAATCCCGTTCAAGACCTGGGAGTCGGTCGAGCAGAACGCTTTTTTCAGCCCTGACCCGGACAAAGTGCCGGAGCTGGAAGCCTACATGGACCAGCTTCGTCGCGACCAGGATTCGGTCGGGGCGAAGATCACCGTTGTCGCCGAGGGTGTGATGCCAGGTCTGGGCGAGCCGATCTTCGACCGCCTGGACGCCGAACTGGCCCATGCTCTGATGAGCATCAACGCCGTGAAGGGCATTGAGATCGGCGCCGGCTTTGATAGCGTCGCCCAGCGCGGCACCGAGCATCGTGACGAGATGACCCCTGAAGGCTTCGTGACGAACAACGCCGGTGGCATTCTCGGCGGTATTTCGTCGGGCCAGCCGATCGTCGCTCACCTGGCATTGAAGCCAACGTCGAGCATCACCACGCCGGGCCGTTCGATCGACGTCGACGGCAACCCGGTCGATGTGATCACCAAAGGCCGTCACGACCCTTGCGTCGGCATTCGCGCCACACCGATCGCCGAAGCGATGATGGCGATTGTCCTGCTCGACCATCTGCTGCGTCATCGCGGCCAGAACCTGGACGTACGCGTCACCACCCCGGTCCTGGGCCAACTGTAATGTCGCCATTCGGTCCCGCTGCCACGGCTGTTTGAACGTGGCAGCGCTTCCTTACTGGCGGCTGTCGGGCTTTTATCTCTTCTATTTCGCCTTGCTCGGCTCGACGGCGCCGTTTTTGGCGCTGTACTTCAATCACCTCGGGTTTCCCAGCGCCAGGATCGGTGAGCTGGTCGCGATTCCCATGCTCATGCGCTGCGTGGCGCCGAACCTGTGGGGCTGGCTGGGTGACTACACCGGTCGCCGGCTGGCCATCGTGCGCTTCGGCGCGGTCTGCACGCTGGCGTGTTTCTCGCTCATCCTCGTCGACAAGTCCTACGCCTGGCTGGCCATGGTCATGGCGCTGCACGCGTTTTTCTGGCACGCCGTATTGCCTCAATTCGAAGTGATTACCCTCGCACATCTGCAAGGGCAGACAGCTCGCTACAGCCAGATCCGGCTGTGGGGTTCGGTGGGTTTCATCCTCACGGTGGTCGGTCTAGGGCGATTGTTCGAGTGGTTCAGCCTGGACCTTTACCCGCAGGCGTTACTGCTGATCATGGTCGGGATCGTCGCCAGCAGTTGGTGGGTCCCTAATGCGCAGCCGCAGGTGTCGAGTCAGCGGCCAGCGGGCGAGGGATTTCTGCGACAGTTATTCAGCCCCGGCGTATTGGCCTTTTTCATCAGCGTTGCGTTGATGCAATTGAGTCACGGGCCTTATTACACCTTCCTGACCCTGCACCTGGAGCATCTGGGCTACAGTCGCGGGATCATCGGCATGCTGTGGGCGGTGGGGGTCGTGGCCGAGGTGTTGATGTTCATGGTGATGAGCCGGATTCTGCAGCGCTTCAGTGTCCGCCACGTGTTGATCGCAAGTTTTGCCCTGGCCTCGGTGCGCTGGCTATTGCTGGGTAATCTCGCCGATCATCTGGCCGTATTGATCTTCGCCCAGCTACTGCATGCAGCTACCTTTGGCAGCTTTCATGCTGCTGCCATACATTTTCTGCAACGCAGTTTCGGCTCGCGTCAGCAAGGCCAGGGTCAGGCGTTGTACGCGGCCCTTTCCGGCACTGGCGGGGCGGCGGGCGCGTTGTATTCCGGTTACGCCTGGAACGCGCTGGGTCCGGGCTGGACCTTTACCATTGCCAGTCTGGCGGCGCTGATTGCCGCGATTCTGGCCGCTACACGCATGAAGCCTGAGCGTCTATAGGCTCTGCGCCGAATGGCGCAATGGTCGAAATGGCCTTATATCTGTGAACCCGCGCCATACCGGACTTGATGCCGTGGCGCGTTGACCGAACCGAGGAATACCGTAATGAGCAGCCTTTGCGTCTATCACGTGTCATCTCCGGCGTTGCCGAACAAGGTCCTGACCCATCTGGAGGACATTGCCTCGACCCTCGCCGAGCATGGGGTGACGTTCGATCGTTGGCAGGCAGAGACGCCTCTCGCACGGGACGCCAGTCATGAAGAGGTGATCAGCGCCTACCGTACGCAAATCGACAAGCTGATGACCGAGCACGGCCATGGGCTGATGGATGTGCTCACTGTGAAGCGCGACCATCCGCAGAAAGCCGAGCTGCGTGCCGAGCTTCTTGAAGAGCATCATTACGATAACGATGTAGTACGTTTCTTCGCCGCCGGTCTTGGTTTGTTCAGCTTGCACATCGGTGATTTCGTCTATGCCGTGCAGTGCGAACGCAATGATTTGATTTCCATTCCTGCTGGCACTCGCCACTGGTTCGACATGGGCGAACATCCGCACTTGGTGATGATCCGTCTGGCCCGTGATGCGCAAGGTCGTGCGCCGAAATTCAACAGCGAATCCATCGCCGGACAGTTCCCGCGCCTGGATGATTGAACCAGTCAGGTTCTGAGCATCGCGTCGTGATTTTGCAAACGGCCAATGTCTGTGACATTGGCCGTTTTTGTTTCTAAATCACAAAAAATGTAAGCACGTTTTGGTTGTTTTGTGGGAAGTGGCCTGTTTACAAGTCAGGCATGCCTGTTTGTTTTCACCCTTATGTTTAACCCTTCCAGACTGTGTAACCCTTCGCCTGTCGGGCCCTGACAGTCTTTGGATGAGCACCGGTCGTGCAGTTTTTCTGCAGGACTCGGGGCGTCCGACGGCTGCACATCAACCTAGCGCCATGAAGAGCGTTCGGGGACGACACATGGGTTCTTAAACGGAGGGAAAGATGAAAAACATGCCAACAGGGACGCTGAATCCGTTGATCCAGCAAATGGTCAGTAGCGTGACGGAGCAGGATGGAGACGCGGCGATTGCCAATGCGCTCGACTGGCTGAGGGAGGAGTGCAAGTGTGAGCGGGCGATGCTCTACCAATATCGCAATGGTGATTTGCTCAGTTGCATCACCTCTAATGTCGACCGTTATTGGAAGGACCTGTATTGCCAGGGCAGGTTGATGATCGAGGATCCCATCGTGCGCTGCTTCCGCCACAAAATGGGGTTTCTGAGCTGGACCGAGGCGTTCGAAACCTACCCACCCTCGGCTCCCTACCTGGCGGCGGTGGAAGACTGCCAGTTGCTGCCTGCGTTTTCATACGGATATAGCTGCCAGAACCGCACCAATCATGGCGTGATCACGATCTGCTCGCTCAATGGCATGACACGTCCATTGACCCATAACGACCGGTACCTTCTCACCAGTCTGGTACCCATGCTGCATGTGGCCGGGAAGGGACGACAGTTTCAGACCCGCGCCCTGACACCAAAGGAGCTGGAGATTTTGAAGTGGGCTCGCGAAGGTAAAACGGCTTGGGAGATCGGTTTGATCAAGGAAGTTTCCGAAGCCACCGTCAAGCACCATTTCAAGAGCATCTACGCCAAACTCGGTGTCACCAATCGAGCGCAGGCGGTCGGCGAGGCCTTGTGCCGCGGGATCATTCGTTAGCCCGACCGATGGTCCGACAACCGTCGGATTCGAAGGCAGGCAAAAAAAACCGCGATGGCAGTGAAGGCTATCGCGGTATCTACAAGGGATGCTTCAAGTGGTGCGGGGGTAATCGGCAACGCTTGCTATTAACGGGTGTGGTATGTCGGCAGATCGAAACGGTGTTGGCTTTGCAGCATCGAGATGGCCGGCAGTTCACTGGCCTGAGCCGCGAGGTCGCGGCGGATGGCGCTGATCACCCATTCCAGCTGAACCGGCGTATGCAATTGGGCATAAGACACCGAGCGACGGATCTGTTTGCCCTCACCATTGCGCAGCGACAACAGCAAGCCACCGTCCGGACGCGGTTGGGTGGTGACTTCGAAATCGGAAAATACGGAAGCGAATTTTTCTTGGATGAAAGTCATGTCTAGCGGCTCCATTGCTCAGTGATAACAAGCTTGGAAGAACTAGTGCAGTGACTGTGCCAGTATTTGAAAACGATTAAATCCCTTATGAATCAACACGTTAGAAAATAAGAGAATTTTTGCTTTCGTGCATTTTGCAAGAATGGCCATCGGGCATCCTGCATTTTGCCGGAGAGGGAGGGAGCTAATGGGAGAAAACGAGGAATCGTTGAAATCTCAGACAGCGGTATCCGGAATTTATTTCATGGTGTTCCACAGATTTTTCGCGGAGTCGATCGGCGGCGTTTTTCTATCGGGATAATCGAAAAGGTTTTCTGGCTTAACATAGGCTCGAACTGCCATTGTTGGCGCCTTCAGCGGAACTTCGTCAACGGCATGCGCCTCTGAAAATTTCCGCGAAACAATGATCGATGATGCGCGCCCGTTGCGGCGCTACAGGAGTGATGCAATGTCTGACGCCCCGAAACCCACAGCTTCCGCCACGCGGATGACCGATGAAGAGGCGCTGGAATTCGCCGAGCAGGTATTCGACCGGGCGAGAGCGGGCGACGCACAGATGCTGGATCGTCTGCTGGAAAACGGCCTGACCCCCAATCTGCGCAACCACAAGGGCGACACATTGTTGATGCTCGCCAGCTATCACGGCCACCAGGCTGCAGTCAGTGTGCTGCTGAAACACAAGGCCGACCCCGAAATACGCAACGACAATGGCCAGAGCCCGATTGCCGGAGCCGCTTTCAAAGGCGATCTGGAGGTGGTGCGGATTCTGGTGGAAGGCGGTGCAGACGTTGAAGGGGCGGGAGCGGATGGCCGTACTGCATTGATGATGGCAGCGATGTTCAACCGAACCGCGATTGTCGATTACCTGATTTCCAAAGGCGCCGACCCACATGTCAAAGATGCCAAGGGCGTCACGCCGCTGATGGCCGCGCAAACCATGGGCGCCACTGAGACGGCCGAGCAGCTGACCCGTCTGGGCGTGTGAAGCGATAGAGGCGCGAGGGATTTCCGGCTATCCTTCGCGCCTTGTTTTTTCCCCTGGATACATCGCCATGAAAGCCTCCCTCATCGAATTCATCAGCAAGATCAGCTCCGGCTGCATGACTGACGAGGAAATCGAAAAGATTGCCGACGAGGCCGCTCAGGCCTACGCCGATCCCGACGCCTTTCTGGCCGCCAACCCGGATATCAATTACGACGACAGCTTCCCCATTCCTCTGGGCGAGTGGATCGTGGTGGGCAGCCTCCCGGAAACCGTGATGTTCCAGGCCGATACCTACATGGACTTGTTTTCTGAAATCACCGCCTCGTTCGGGCCTGACGTCAGCTTCAATATCAAGCCCAAACAACTGGCCAAGACCGAACCACTGACCGCGCTGAACCGGATCCAGATTCAGCTCGGCAGCATGAACAGGGAAATGGGCGGTTACGTGCTGATGAACCTCAGTGAGCCGCTGGACGACGAGCTGCAGACCGTGCTGGTCTACGGCAATGATCAGGCGCGAGTCATGGCGCTGGGTGTCGAACTCGGGATCCTCATCGAGCCTGCGCTCGATGCGTTGAAAGCGCAGGGCTGAGGTCACGCTGTGGCAGTGTGAAATATCCCTTCCGACCCACGGAACCCTCGTCGAGCGGTATGACTCCTAAGTGGGCAAGCCTTCAATAAGGAGCAACACCATGGGTTCCACCTTTAATGGTCTGATTGGACTGATCATTCTGGCCCTCGACATCTGGGCGATCATCAATGTCTTGAAGAGCGGCGCCGAGACCGGAATGAAGATTCTCTGGGTCCTGCTGATCGTGCTGCTGCCGGTCTTGGGTCTGATCATCTGGGCTATCGCGGGTCCACGAGGCAACGTCCGAATCTAGAGTGTCACAAGGCTTCAGAATACCGACGCCTGATTGCCTGCTGGCAATCAGGCGTTTTTATTGGGGCTTGCAGTGGACACTCCCATCCTTTGAACCCCTTCGATAGCGCCTCTGTTTTGTATGCGTAACATCGGCTGAATGGGGCAGGGCGAGAGCATGCGCCGAAGGTGTTTGAGGCGATCGAATACGCGCCTGTTTTGTACAGCCGATTCTTTAAATGGCGGCAGCAGAAGTGTCTTTGTAAGCAAATATTTGAACCTCGCCAAAACAACGGAATTTTCACTGCTTTTTCTGGAAAATCCCCATCGCTTGACACCATGGAATCGCCCTATGCCAGGTATTTACCCCAATCGCCCATGAAGAATGCGGCTCATTGGTGGTAAACAGCAGGCGATCACGTAATATTTGCCCCCCGCGACCCAGGCCGGCGTTTCGACGTCACCGGGCGCACCGGCTTTTTGAACTTAAACCTGAATCCAACGGATCCTACAACACATGGCCAAAACGGACGCCCCGGCGCGCGCGCCGCAACCTACCGTCAAATCGCACCTGGCTTACACGCTGTTGAGTGGCCTGGCGCTGATGGTCCTGTACACCCTGTTGCGCGTTGCGCTGCTGGTCTACAACCGCGAGGGGATCGGCGCGACGCCGGCCTCGACGTTCATCGAGGCGTTCGGCAACGGCCTGCGTTTCGACTTGCGTCTGGTGGTCTACATCCTGATCCCGCTGCTGCTGGCCCTGTTCAGCGCACGGTTGATGGCCGCACGCGGGATATTCCGTTTCTGGCTGACCTTGGTCGCCAGCCTCACCACGTTCTTCGGCCTGATGGAGATGGATTTCTACCGGGAATTCCATCAACGCCTGAACGGTCTGGTGTTTCAGTACGTCAAGGAAGACCCGAAGACCGTACTGAGCATGATCTGGTACGGCTACCCCGTCGTTCGTTATCTGTTGGCGTGGGCGTTGCTCACCTGGCTGCTGAGTCTGGTGTTCAAGGGCATCGATCGCCTGACCCGTCCTCGCGGCGGTTTCAATATCGGCAGTTCCAGCAACCGCGTGGTAGCGCCCTGGTACACTCGCATCGGCGTCTTCGTGGTGTGTCTGCTGATTGCGGTGGTTGCCGCTCGCGGCACGCTGCGTCAGGGTCCGCCACTGCGTTGGGGTGATGCCTACACCACTGAATCGAACTTCGCCAACACGCTGGGCTTGAACGGCACGTTGACGCTGATCGCCGCGGCGAAGAGCCGGATGTCCGAAGACCGCGACAACATCTGGAAAGCTACCCTGCCGCAGCCCGAGGCTCAGCAGACCGTGCGTGACATGCTGCTGACGGCCAACGACAAACTGGTCGACCCGGACAGCGCTGCGGTGCGTCGTGAATTCACCCCGCCAGAAAGCAATACGCTGCCGATCAAGAACGTCGTGGTGATCCTCATGGAAAGCTTCGCAGGCCACTCGGTGGGTGCGCTGGGCGACGAATCCAACATCACCCCGTATTTCGACAAGCTGTCTGAAGAAGGTCTGCTGTTCGATCACTTCTTCTCCAACGGTACGCACACCCACCAGGGCATGTTCGCCACCATGGCGTGCTTCCCGAACCTGCCGGGCTTCGAATACCTGATGCAGACTCCTGAAGGCAGCCACAAGCTGTCGGGCCTGCCGCAGTTGCTGAGTGCGCGTAAATATGACGACGTGTACGTGTACAACGGCGACTTCGCGTGGGACAACCAGTCCGGGTTCTTCAGCAACCAGGGCATGACCAACTTCATCGGTCGCAACGACTTCGTCAATCCGGTGTTCTCGGACCCGACCTGGGGTGTGTCCGACCAGGACATGTTCGACCGTGGCGCACAGGAGCTGAAGGCTCGCGAAGCCAAGGGCAAGCCGTTCTATGCCTTGTTGCAGACCCTGTCCAACCACACGCCATACGCCTTGCCCGCCAACCTGCCGGTGGAGCGCGTGACCGGTCACGGGACGCTGGATGAACACCTGACCGCCATGCGTTATTCAGACTGGGCGCTGGGGCAGTTCTTCGAGAAGGCCAAGAAAGAGCCTTACTACAAGGACACGCTGTTCGTGGTGGTCGGTGACCATGGTTTCGGTAACAACGAGCAGATCACCGAGATGGACCTGGGTCGTTTCAATGTACCGATGCTGATGATCGCGCCGGGCCTGCAGGACAAGTTCGGCAAGCGCAGCAGCATCGTCGGTACTCAGATCGATATCGTGCCGACCATCATGGGTCGTCTCGGCGGCGACACGGTGCATCAGTGCTGGGGTCGTGACCTGCTGAACCTGCCTGCGGGCGATCTGGGCTTTGGTGTGATCAAGCCGTCGGGCAGCGAGCAGACAGTTGCGCTGGTGACGGGTGATCGGATTCTGATCGAGCCCAAGGACATGGAGCCGAAGGTTTATAGCTACGCGCTGGGGACCAAGCCGCACGCCGAGGTGATGCCGAATGCGCCGGACGTCGCCGAGTTGCGCAAGAAGCTGGATAGCTTCCTGCAGACCGCGACCAAGAGCCTGCTGGATAACACGGCGGGGGTTAAGGACGCCAAGCCTTAGGTTTTTGACTGCATGAAACAAGAGGCCCTTTGGGGCCTCTTTTTTTTGTTGCGCAGACTTCCAGGGGATCTGGACGTTTGTAGGAATGCTCGACTCAGCACCGGCAAAAACGTTGAACGAATGCCAAAAATCCACAGTCCGATTTCGGTAGGCCGGCTCCCGGCCTGACTGAGGAGACATTGATGAAAGTCTGGACTATTTCGTTTCTGGATAAAGAAGGTGTGCAGCAGACCCTCGATCTTGAACTCGAGCACCGTCCCAGTGAGGAGGAGGCTGCTCAATGTCTGCGTCCGCGCCTGTTCCCGGTCACCAATGACCTTGATCTCAATGACCTGGATGGCCGAACACTAGAACCCACGGTCAAGACACTCAAGGAACAGAACGCGGTACAGATCATTTCCATCGTCGAGGCTTCATGAAAAAACCTCGGCAATCACCCCCATCTGCCAATTGGCAACACGCCAGCAATGGGCGTAGTCTGCAAATGAGGCCGGTGAAGCATCTACCCGACCCAGCTCGCGTATAGATGCCCGGTTTGTAAAAGCAGCACCGGCCTTGTCAGCGACATGCTTGAGTCCCGGGCGACAGATGAACTGTCGCTCGACGTCCCGTCCGAGGGGCGTTCAGGGATCGTTGAAACTCTATCTATCGTTGCATAGGAGGACGTTTCATGAGCACGACCTATCAAGAAGACATCAGCAGTCACGTACTGCGCCGCATGAAAGAAGGCGGTTTTGACTTCGCACGTATCCACCCCATCGAGTTCTATGCCGTGTTTCCGGATGAGGAACGTGCGCGCCAGGCCGCCGAAAAGTTTCGTGGCGAATCCCTAAATACTCAGATCAACGCCCGAGAGGACGGGGCGTGGCACCTGCAATTAAGCAAAATCATGTACGCCACTTACGACGGAATAGGAGATTTCGAGCAGGACTTTCAAACCGCGATCCTGGGGCTCGACGGTGAGGTTGAAGGATGGGGCGTGAAGCAGGAGATCAAGCGGCTGCATTGATATTGACGCTCGGCTGTATAAAGCCTGTGGGAGGGAGCTTGCTCGCGAAGACGGACGACAGACACACCCCGTCATGTGACCGCAATCGCGAGTCAGCTCCCTTCCGTGGTGCCTGCACCTAATTCACGCCTTTGCCAGACCTCGGCATGGCGCAAGCCCGAATCCAAAAACGGGGCAAAAAAAAGCCGCTCGGGTGTGAGCGGCGTAAAGGGAATTTCGTTGGGAATCCGATAACACATGAACATCGCTCATCGAGTCTGGAGCGGGCTATCTGCGTTGATGGCGCGATTATCCGGAAACAAAGTCCTGTCCGGAAATCAACTCTGGCTATGCTGGTGATAGTTTTTTCTGCGGCGGGACGCTTCTCTTTGAAGCGTAGGAGAATTGGTTAGAGCGCATCTTGCACAGGAATGGTGCGGGGGCTTCTGCTGTTTTATTCAACCAATTGATTTTAAAGCGTTTATGCCGCTGGCACGGGCCTTGCGAAGGCCCTTGTGTCCATGGTGACAAGGAGTACGGCATGATCCGCACCTTTTATGATGAGATGTACGATGTGGACGGCTCGGTCCGCCCGCATTATCGGGAATTCGCCCGCTGGCTGGGCGAAGCGCCACCTGAGCTGCTGGCTCAGCGTCGGCGTGAGGCCGATCTTTTGTTTCATCGCGCCGGGATTACTTTCACGCTGTACGGTGACGAGCAGGGGACCGAGCGTCTGATCCCCTTCGATACGATTCCGCGCAGCATCCCCGCCAGCGAATGGCGAGTGGTAGAGCGCGGCTGCATTCAGCGCGTCAAGGCGCTGAACATGTTTCTCGCCGACTTGTATCACGATCAACGCATCATCAAGGCAGGGATCATTCCCGCCGAACAGGTGCTCGCCAACGAGCAATATCAGTTGGCGATGCAGGGCCTGAATCTTCATCGCGACCTGTACTCGCACATATCCGGTGTCGATCTGGTGCGTGATGGCGACGGCACCTATTACGTCCTCGAAGACAACCTGCGCACCCCCAGCGGCGTGAGTTACATGCTCGAAGACCGCAAGATGATGATGCGCCTGTTCCCCGAGCTGTTCGCCGCGCAACGCATTGCCCCCATCGATCACTACCCGAACCTGCTGCTCGACACGCTGAAAAGCTCCAGCCCGCTGGACAACCCGAGCGTCGTCGTCCTGACGCCTGGCCGCTTCAACAGCGCGTTCTTCGAGCATGCGTTTCTGGCGCGGGAAATGGGCGTTGAACTGGTCGAAGGCGCGGACCTGTTCGTGCGTGATGACCGAGTGTTCATGCGCACCACGGATGGGCCGAAGGCCGTCGACGTGATCTATCGCCGCCTCGACGATGCGTTCCTCGATCCGCTGGCGTTCAATCCTGATTCGATGCTGGGCGTGCCGGGTCTGCTCTCGGCCTATCGCTCGGGCAATGTAGTGCTGGCCAATGCCATCGGCACCGGGGTGGCCGACGACAAGTCGGTCTACCCGTTCGTGACCGACATGATCCGTTTCTACCTCGACGAAGAGCCGATCCTGAAAAACGTGCCCACCTGGCAATGCCGCAAGCCGGAAGAATTGTCCCATGTGCTGGCCAACCTCGGCGATCTGGTGGTCAAGGAAACCCAGGGATCGGGCGGCTACGGGATGTTGGTCGGCCCGGCAGCTACGGCCGCCGAAATCGAATCATTTCGGGCTCGCCTGAAAGCCAAGCCACACGCGTACATCGCTCAACCCACTTTGTCCCTCTCGACCTGCCCTACTTTCGTCGAGAACGGCATCGCCCCGCGACACATCGACCTGCGCCCGTTCGTTCTGTCTGGCCGCGAAACCCGCGTCGTTCCTGGCGGACTCACCCGCGTTGCGTTGCGCGAGGGGTCGCTGGTGGTGAACTCGTCGCAGGGTGGCGGAACCAAGGACACCTGGGTGGTCGAGGATTAAGGATGCCTGCCAATGCTAAGTAGAACTGCCTCGGATTTATATTGGATGTCGCGGTACCTGGAGCGGGCGGAAAACCTCGCGCGGATGCTGGACGTCAGTTACTCGTTGTCGTTGATGCCTCAGGACGGACGCGGGGATGGTCTCAACGAAATCGCCATGCCTCTGCTAATCACCGGAACCCTGGACGATTATCTGGAGCGCCATGGCGAGTTGCATGCCGAGCGCTTACTGCATTTCTTCGCCCTGGACGCCAGCAACCCGGCCAGCATCTTCAGCTGTCTGGGCGCGGCGCGGGCCAGCGCCCATGCAGTGCGTGGGCGCATTACCGCGGACATGTGGGAAAACATCAACGCCACGTACCTGGAAATTCGCGGCATCGCTGAACAGGGCCTGAGCCGTTATGGCATGAGCCGGTTCTGTGAGTGGGTCAAGGAGCGCTCGCACCTGTTTCGCGGTGCGACCTACGGCACCATCATGCGCAACGATGCGTTCCGTTTCATCCGTCTGGGGACGTTCATCGAGCGCGCCGACAACACGTTGCGCATGCTCGATGCCCGTTACGAAATGCTGGAGCTGCGCGGGCCTTCGGCCAACGCGGCGGCGGACAGCTCAGCTGCCGGTTACTACCAGTGGAGTGCCTTGCTGCGCGCGCTGTCGTCGTTCGAGGCGTACACCGAGGTTTACCGCGATGCACCAGGGGCGCGTCAGGTCGCCGAGTTGTTGCTGTTGCGCGCCGATATCCCGCGTTCACTGCGTGCCTGTCTTGAAGAACTGGACATGATTCTCGCCAGCCTGCCCGGCGCCAATGGTCGTCCTGCGCAACGTCTGGCGGCGGAGCTGGATGCGCGTTTGCGCTACACCGGCATCGACGAAATCCTCGGCGAAGGCCTGCACGAATGGTTGAACGAATTCATTCCGCTGTTGGCCCAACTGGGTAACGTCATTCACACTTCTTACCTGGAGGCTGCATGAGACTCTCAATTAGCCACGAGACCACTTATCACTACGACGATCAGGTCCGCGCCAGCATCCAGTATTTGCGTCTGACCCCTCACGACAGCGAGCGCCAGCAGGTGCTCAGCTGGCAACTGGCACTGCCGCGTCCGGTGCGCGCCCAGGTCGATCCGTTCGGCAATATCCTGCATGTGCTGACCATGGACGAACCCCATGAAGCCATCGTGATCGGTGCGCGGGGGCAGGTTGAAATCGACGAGAAACGCGAAGCGGAGCATGAAAGCCAGTCGTCGCTGCCATTCCTGCGCTTCACTCGCCTGACTGAAGCGGACGAGGCGATTCGTGCCTTCGCCGCCAAAGAGACGAAAAAACGCACCGACCGCAATGCCTTGATCGACCTGATGCAGGCGTTGAATCAGCACATCACGTACACGCCCGGCGCAACCGCGGTTGATACCAGCGCTGCCCAGGCGTTTGCCAACGGCGCCGGTGTCTGTCAGGACCACACCCATGCATTTCTGGCCTGCGCGCGCAGTCTTGGTGTGCCGGCGCGTTATGTGTCGGGCTACCTGTACAGCGACAGCAGCGAGCACCTGGCCAGCCACGCCTGGGCAGAAGCCTGGATTGATGACGCCTGGTACAGCTTCGATGTGACCAACCAACTGGCGATTCCGGAGCGTCACCTGAAGCTCGCGGTGGGCCTGGATTATCTGGACGCTTGTCCTGTGCGCGGAATGCGCCGTGGCGGTGGTTGCGAGCAGATGCACGCCAAGGTGGTGGTATCACCGACGGCGCCGGTGGCCATGCCCGTGGCTGCCGCGCCCAAACCGGTGGTGCAGATGCAGGTGCAACGCCAGTCCTGATCGCACGGTGATTGTGTAGCGGTCCGGCTCGCCGGCGGTGGCTTTCCCCAGATCGCCTCCGCCGGCAAGCCGGGTGCTACAGGTAAGTCTGGCAGGCGGATCATCCGATTACTGACTGACTTTGCGCCCCGCCATATGCTTCAGGTAACTCACCACTTGCCCCAACTCCTCATCCGATAAGACCTCTGGCGTGATCGCCGGCATCTTCGCCTGCGGCCACTGGCGCAGGTTTTGGGGGTTGCGGATGTACAGTTTCAGGTAATCCGCCGCGAAGTACTCGGTCGGATTATGGGGGATGTTCAAGTCTGGGCCGAGCTGCGAATCCCCGGCGCCGTTCAGGCGATGGCAGGCGAAGCAGTTCTTCTGAAACAGCGCGAAACCCTTGTTCACCGAATCGTCCGCCGCCAGCTTCGGATCCGGCAGCATGGCCGGAAACCGTTCGGCAACCGAGGCCAGCAATCGAAACTTGCCGACTGCGTAGGGCCACTGTTCGGGGCTGATCCTGCTGGCGGCCGGGTGGGTCCAGACCAGATAGAACGGCCCGGCACTCGGTTTGTCCTTGCTTAGCCCCGGCCAGGGATGCTCAGGGTCTTCAATCGCCAGCCAGGCCTGAGAACCGGTGGTTTGCAGCAACGGTGCGGCAGGCATCTCTGCCGCGAAGCCGTCGGTGGCCACCGCCTGCAGATGAGCATCGCCCGAAACGCCTTCCAGCAAGACTGCCAGCGGCACCGCGCGATAGTGCATGGCGCGTTTGTAGGACACGTCGTCAGGAATATCGATGTCTTTGGCTTGAGGGTGTTTCAGCAGTTGCCCGGTGTTCCAGGTGCGGGAGCCGTTGGCGAGGTCGACAGTCAGCTGTGCAGCATGAACGGGGAGGGCGAGCAGCAAGCCCGCCAGCATCAGAAGAGATGAGCGCAAGATGGTTGTTACTCCGCAGGATCGTCGGTGACGTCGTACAGCGCGTTGTGCAGTTCGTCGTAGGAACCGCCGTTGATGATACTGGTGTAACCGGCTTTTATCAGCTTGTCCTGTGCTTTGCCCGCGCGGGCGTCGCTCGAGCTGAAAATCACCAGCACCAGATTGCGGTCGGTCATCACCTGCTTGAGCTGGTTGACCAGACGCCGATCATCGACCCGCACAGCGTTGAGCACTGTGCCGGACTCGTAATCGCTTTGACTGCGCACATCGATGGCGAGCTTGCCCTCCTTGATCGCGGCCACCGCCTCGGCCTGCTGAACCGGGCCGGCGTGTGCCGCTATGCTTGAACCCAGTGCGAAAACTGCCAGCCACTGACGCATCTGCTTATCTCCCTGCGATGTTGCAGGAAGGTTGGCACAAATGCGGTCTGTCGCAAGCGCGTATGGAAAAGATCAGCCAACCAAACGAGTCAGGTTCGGCAAAATCAGCAAGAGTGTGGTGGCGAAAACAATCAATCCGGCTTGACGTACTTTCGAATGTTTGAACATGGCGCGTGCCTTTTTTTGTTATTCCTGAGCGACAAAAGCTCACTGCTTCGTTATGGAAAGAAGCGGCAGCTGGCAAAGGTGAAAGCGAAAGAGCAGGTGTCCCAACAATACGGATCGTGGACGGCGGCGCTTGAAGAATCTTTTTTATTGCGCCTCTGCTACTGACTAACCTTAGAGCCCACGTGCGACGCGACTTAGATCGGTTTGATATGAGTAATTCCATCTGGTTAGGGAAAACGGTCATAAGGCCTTTGGCTAGCATTTAACACTCCCTTGCTAGACACGTTGAGGCGAAACGATTCACGTCCGATAGCTCACTACCGTTCGTCTGAGTCCGAAACTTCCTACAACCGGCTAACCTTCCTCACAGTCAAGCGAGCTGAGCACTTTGATCATTGCAACCTGCGGTGTGACAGTTATGGTGTCAGCGGTAAAAAATATTCCAGCAGGGCAGCGAGGAACATGATGAGCGAAGCGTTTATTTTCGATGCGTTGCGCACCCCCCGAGGCAAGGGCAAGGCCGATGGAGCGCTGTACAGCGTCAAACCGGTGAATCTGGTGGCGGGCCTGTTGACGGCCCTGCAGTCGCGCAATCAACTGGACACCCGTCAGGTTGACGACATCGTGCTGGGCTGCGTGACACCGGTCGGCGACCAGGGCGCCGACATCGCCAAGACGGCTGCATTGGTGGCCGACTGGGCTGTCAACGTGGCGGGCGTGCAAATCAACCGCTTCTGCGCCTCGGGCCTGGAAGCCGTGAACCTGGGGGCAATGAAGGTCCGGTCCGGTTTTGAGGATCTGGTCGTGGTTGGCGGCGTGGAGTCCATGTCGCGGGTTCCCATGGGCAGCGATGGCGGCGCGTGGGTGCTGGACCCGCAAACCAACCTGCATACGCATTTCACCCCGCAGGGTATTGGTGCCGATCTGATCGCCACGCTTGAAGGATTCAGTCGTCACGACGTCGACAGTTTCGCCCTGCAGTCTCAACAGAAAGCTGCGCGAGCTCGCGAGAACGGTGCCTTCAAGCGCTCCCTGGTGCCTGTCACTGATCAGAACGGCATGTTGTTGCTGGGCCACGACGAATTCATCCGCGGCGACTCCACACTTGAAGGGCTGGGCAAGCTCAAGCCCAGTTTCGAAACCATTGGCCAGTTGGGCTACGACGCCACCGCGTTGCGCGTTTACAGCCATGTCGAACGCATCGAACACATACACACCCCCGGCAACAGTTCCGGCATCGTCGACGGCGCTGCGCTGATGTTGCTTGGTTCGGCGCAAAAGGGTCAGGCGCTGGGGTTGCGTCCCAGGGCGCGGATCGTCGCCACGGCAGTCACCAGTACCGATCCGACCATCATGCTCACCGGCCCTGCGCCCGCTACCCGCAAGGCGCTGGCGCGGGCAGGGGTCAAGGTCGAAGACATCGACCTGTTCGAGGTCAACGAAGCCTTTGCCTCGGTGGTGCTCAAGTTCATCAAGGACATGGGCGTCGATCCGGACAAGGTTAACGTCAATGGTGGCTCGATTGCCCTGGGGCATCCGCTGGGTGCTACCGGGTGCATGATTCTGGGCACATTGCTGGACGAGCTCGAAGCACGACAGCTGCGCTATGGCCTGGCGACCTTGTGCGTCGGCGGTGGCATGGGGATTGCGACGATCATCGAACGGGTGTGAGCGCTAGCGATTATTCGCTGCTTATTGTTCAACTTCTATATAAGAACAGCTTCAGGAAGAACGACCGCATGACTGACGCCATCCAGTATGAAATCGGCCCCGATCAGATCGTCACGCTGACTCTGGACATGCCCGGCCAGCAGGCCAACACCATGAACCAGACCTACCGTCAGGCCATGGGGGGAACGCTTGAGCGATTGCAGGCGGACAAGGATCAGATTGTCGGCGTGATCATCCGCTCGGCGAAGAAGACCTTCTTTGCCGGAGGCGACCTCAATGAACTGATTCAGGTCGACACATCCCGCGCCCAGTGGTTTTACCAGATGACCCTGGACCTCAAGGCGCAGCTTCGCGCGCTTGAGACCTTCGGCAAACCGGTGGTGGCGGCTATCAATGGCGCGGCGTTGGGCGGCGGCTGGGAGTTGTGCCTGGCGTGCCATCAGCGCATCGCCCTCGATGACAAACATGTGCGCCTCGGCTTGCCCGAAGTCACGCTGGGTTTGCTGCCCGGTGGAGGCGGCACGGTGCGGCTGGTGCGTATGCTGGGTCTGGAAAAGGCCCTGCCGTTGTTGATGGAAGGCAAGACCCTGAGCGCCCAACAGGCGCTAAAAGCCGGACTGGTCGATCAGCTCGCCAGCGACGCCGAGGAGCTGCTGGCAAAAGCGCGCCAATGGATTCTGGCAAACCCCTCGCCGAGCAAGGCCTGGGATGAGCCGGGGTTTCAAATTCCCGGTGGTACGCCTTCGCATCCGAAAGTCGCGCAAATGCTGGCGATCGCGCCCTCGATTCTGCGCAGCAAGACTCAAGGCTGTTACCCGGCACCGGAGAAAATCCTCGCTGCTGCGGTTGAAGGCGCGCAAGTCGATTTTCACACCGCCGAGAAAATCGAAGCGCGGTATTTCACCGAGCTGACCACCGGCCAGATCTCCAAGAATATGATCGGTACCTGGTTTCAGCTCAACGAACTCAATGCCGGCGAGTCGCGGCCCAAGGCGCCACCGGTCTATCACATGCGCAAGGTCGGGGTCTTGGGCGCCGGCATGATGGGGGGCGGCATTGCCTACGTCACCGCGCTGGCCGGAGTCGACGTGGTGCTCAAGGACGTCAATCTGGCCGCCGCGCAGAGGGGCAAGGACTACTCGGTGCGCCTGCTCGACAAACAGGTTGCCAATGGCCGGATGCGTTCCGAACAGCGGGATGTGGTATTGGGCCGCATCAAGACCACCGGCCGCGACAGCGATCTGGAAGGCTGCGATCTGATCATCGAAGCCGTGTTCGAGGATCGCGAACTCAAAGCGCAGGTCAGTGCCGCCGCCGAACAGGTGGTCGTGCCTTATGCGGTGATTGCTTCCAATACGTCGACTCTGCCGATTACCGGGCTGGCGCAAGCCGTCAGCCGCCAGGAGCGTTTCATCGGCATGCATTTCTTCAGCCCGGTGGACAAGATGCGTCTGGTGGAAATCATCAAGGGCGCGCGCACCAACGACATGACCCTGGCTCGCGCGTTCGACTTCGTGCAGCAGATCAACAAGACCCCGATCGTGGTCAACGACGCCCGCGGCTTCTTCACCTCACGGGTGTTCGCTACCTTCACCAACGAAGGCATCGCCATGCTCGGTGAGGGTGTTTCGGCGGTGATGATCGAAACCGAAGCGCGTAAGGCCGGAATGCCGGTCGGGCCTTTGGCGGTGTCGGATGAAGTGTCTTTGAGCCTGATGAGCCACATTCGTCAGCAGGCGCGCAAGGATCTGCAAGCGCAGGGCGAGACCGTTGTCGATCATCCGGCCACGGCGGTGATCGATCTGCTGCTCAACGAATACAAGCGCGCGGGCAAGGCCGCAGGTGGCGGCTTCTACGATTACCCAGAAGGTGCGCCTAAACGTTTGTGGCCTGAACTCAAAAGCCGGTTCGAGAAGCCCGGGGCGCAGATCGCCGGTCAGGAGATTCGGGACCGTTTGCTGTTCATTCAGGCAATCGAAACCGTGCGTTGCGTGGAGGAAGGGGTGTTGCGCTCGACCACCGACGCCAATATTGGCTCGATCTTCGGCATCGGCTTTCCGGCCTGGACCGGCGGCGCGCTGCAGTTCATCAACCAGTACGGGCTCAAGGATTTCATTGCCCGCGCGCAATACCTGGCCGAACACTACGGAGAGCGTTTCGAGCCGCCCGCATTGCTTTTGGAGAAGGCGCTCAACGACAGGCTTTTCTGAGCTCCTCAAGAGTAAATCCCGACCCTGTAGCAGTCCGGCTTGCCGGCGGTGGTGACCTCAATGACCTCCCGCCGGCAAGCCGTACTGCTACAGCGGTGGCGATCTTGTGACCTTACAGCGCCCGTTCAGTTACCCGCGGCATCATGGCTCAAACGGCCCTTGCCTTGCCTGAGGCTTCAAGGCAGGCTTGGGCATACGCATTTTCGCCTTGTCGCTTCAGGTATTTTTATGTCGTTACGCATCTGCATTCTGGAAACCGACGTTCTTCGCCCGGAACTGGTCGATCAATATCAGGGTTACGGGCGCATGTTCCAGAACCTGTTCTCCCGCCAGCCGATCCCTGCCGAATTCGTCGTCTACAACGTCATGCAGGGCGACTACCCACCGGATGACGAGCGCTTCGACGCCTATCTGGTCACCGGTTCCAAAGCTGACTCATTCGGCACCGACCCTTGGATTCAAACCCTCAAGACCTATCTGCTGGAGCGCTACACGCGTGGCGATAAGCTGTTGGGCGTGTGCTTTGGCCACCAACTGCTGGCGCTGTTGCTGGGCGGCAAGACCGAGCGCGCGACGCAAGGTTGGGGTGTCGGCATTCATCACTACACCTTGGCCCCGGCCCAGCCGTGGATGTCGCCTGCCATGGACAAACTGACCCTGCTGATCAGCCATCAGGATCAGGTCACCGCACTGCCGGAAGGCGCGACGGTGATTGCCTCGAGCGACTTCTGCCAGTTCGCCGCCTACCACATCAACGATCAGGTGCTGTGCTTCCAGGGTCATCCGGAATTCATCCACGATTACTCGCGCACCTTGCTGGATATTCGTCAGGAAGCGTTGGGTGAGCAGGTCTACAGCAAGGGCATCGCCAGCCTTGAGCACGATCATCACGGCGCCACGGTGGCGGAGTGGATGATGCGGTTTGTGGCGAACAAGCCTGAAGTGGCGTGAAAACCGAGCCGGGTGCTGCCCTGGTTCGAGAACTCCACGCAAACCCTGTAGCAGTCCGGCCGGACTGCTACAGGCGAGTGGGGTGCTTCACAACCAGCCCGAGCGCTTGAAGCTCGCAAACAGAATCCCGCATCCGCCAACAATCACGCCCAACACGGCAAAGTAGCCGTAATGCCAGCTCAGCTCCGGCATGTTCTGAAAGTTCATCCCGTAAATCCCGGCAATCGCCGTCGGAAACGCCAGAATCGCAGCCCACGCGGCGAATTTGCGTTGGGTCAGGCTTTGCCTCGATGACTCCAGTAGCAGCCCGATTTCAATCGTCTGGCTGGCGATGTCCCGCAGGTTCGCCAAATCTTCCATCTGCCGCTTCACATGGATTTCAACGTCGCGAAAGTAGGGGCGCATGTTCTTGTCGATGAAGGGGAAGCTGAGCTTCTGCAGTTCTTCGCCGATCTCCACCATGGGCGCCACGTAGCGACGCAGGCGCAGCAGGTCGCGGCGCAGGCTGTGAATGCGGTGGATGTCGGATTCGTTGAGTTCGGTGCTCAGTACGCTGTGTTCCAGCTCTTCAAGTTCGCAGTGGATCGCCTCGGTCACCGGCTGATAGTTCTCGGTGACGAAATCCAGCAACGCGTACAGCACGAAGTCTTCGCCGTGCTCCAGCAACAACGGCCGCGCCTCGCAACGTTGGCGCACCAGTCCATAGGACTTCGAGTCGCCATTGCGCGAGGTGATGATGTAACCCTTGCCGGCGAAAATGTGAGTCTCGATGAAGATCAACTTGCCGTTTTCGCGGATAGGCGCATAGGTGACGATGAACAACGCGTCGCCGAAGGTTTCGAGCTTCGGGCGGCTGTGCACTTCCAGGGCATCTTCGATGGCCAGTTCGTGGAGGCAGAACTGCTTTTGCAGTGTGGCCAGCTCCTGAGCGTTGGGCTGCTCAAGGCCGATCCAGACGAAATGCCCGGGCTTTGCGGCCCAGGCGGCCCCTTCGTCGAGGGTGATATCGGTGACTTTCTTCCCGGCGCTGTAAACCGCGGCAGCAACAACTCGGCCCATGTTGATTCGCTTCTTCTTTTAGGAGGGACTAATGCGCAGCTTAGCGCGCTGTCCCATTAAGAGTCGGCGAAATTCAACGAGTTCGAGGGTTTTGTGCAAGCTGTTCAGCGACGGTTTGGGCTGACGCCTTGGGGGCGCGCAACTGGGCGTCCATCTGCTCGATGCTGGCTTGCATCTGGCTGTGGCAGAGTTCGATCAACGTCGGGATGTCGTCGCTGGTCATGCCGGTGGTGGCGATTGCAGGCAGCGAGCGAATCATCACGCGGCCGCTGTTCCAGGCGTTCAGGCGCATGTCGCGCACATAGGTGCTGACGCAGACCGGCACGATGGGCGCGCCTGCATCGATGGCCATCTGGAACGCGCCGCGCTTGAACGGCAGCAGGCCGTTGCCCAGGTTGCGCGTGCCTTCGGGGAAGACCCAGATCGAGGTGTCCTTGCGTTGCAGGGTTTCGGTGGTCTGTCGGATGGAAAGACGTGCGCGCAGCGGATTGCCGCGGTCGATCAACACATTGCCCGCGAGCCAGAACAACTGACCGAAGAACGGCACCCACTTCAGGCTCTTCTTGCCGATGCAGACGGTGCGCGGCGGCACAATGTTGCCGAGGATGAACAGGTCGTAGTTGGACTGATGGTTGCAGACGATGACGCAAGGGCGGGCTTTGTCGAACTGCACGCCCATCTCGGTCTTCAGGCGCAGACGCAGTATCCACATGGCTGGCAGGGCGTAGAGCCTGGCGCACAAGCGGCTGTTGTCGGGGTTGAACGGGCGGCAGAGACCGAGCAACAGACCCAGAACACCAGCGACGATGAAGTGCAGCCCCATCAGCAACATACGCAGGACAAACAGCATGCAGACCACTCAGTAGACAAAAGGTGGCGCAGTGTACGGATGTGCACTTAATTCGGCAAATACCGGACAGACCGGTGGTGTTGGGCGAAGATAACCGAATGTTTCAAGGAACAGCGATAGCGATGGGCGGGGGCGGGAGGTTTGAAGAGGCTGGTGGCATGAATGCTTGCTGTGGGAGCGAATTCATTCGCGAGAGGCCGCTACAGTCGATGGCAATTTATCGACCGTAAAACCCATCGCGAATGAATTCGCTCCCACGGGGTATTCATGGGCTGCCGGATTTCTGCTTGCCGAGAATGGACGGTGCCCCATCCAGCCGATCAGAACTGATGCTGACGATCCAGCTCGATGGCCTTGTCCAGTGTTTCCAGGAATGCCTTGCGAACTTTGAGCTTGGTCTGCTTGTGGGCCTTCATGTTGATTTTCTTTAACTGCAGGGCCACGGTGCGGGCGGCGTCGGTCAGTTCTTCCGGTGCGACGACCTTGTCGAGGAAACCGGCTTGCAACGCGCCTTTTGGATCGAACATTTCGCCGTTGATCACCGAGCGTCCGAATGCACTTGTGTTCAGGCGATCACGCGCCAGTTCGATGCCTGCGTTGTGCATGGTCATGCCGATCTGCACTTCGTTCAGGCCGATGCTGAAAGGACCGTCGACGCCAATGCGGTAATCGGCCGACAGCAGCAGGAACGCGCCCTTGGCCACGGCATGGCCGGTGCAGGCAACGACGATAGGGAAGGGGTGCGACAGCATGCGGCGGGCCAGGGTCGAGCCGGCTGCCACCAGATCCATTGCCGCCTCTGGGCTCGACGTCATGATTTTCAGATCGTAACCACCGGAAAGGATCCCCGGCCCACTGGTGATGATCACCACGGCGCGGTCCTTTTCTGCCTGATCGAGCGCCGCGTTGAAGCCGGCGATCACCTCGTTGCTGATGGCGTTGACCTTGCCGTTGCTCAGGGTCAGCGTGGCGACGCCGTCGTCCAGCTGATACGCGACCAAATCACTCATGGGGACGAGTCCTTGTTGTTTTGAAGTGGCGCAGAAGTTACCCACACGAAGGGGCGAGGTAAAGCAGAAAGGGTGACCGACAAGTCAGGATTTCGGGCCGCGCGCAGGGCAGGAAAGGCAGCGGCCCGAAGGAGGGTGAACCGGGTGTTATACCGCGACAGCGTTCAGTGCGCAGTATTCATCCCAGTCCATATCCAGGGCCTCGGCGGCCTCCTTGTGAACAGCCAGCCGGAGCGCCTTCACTTCTTCCTCTGGCTTGTTGCTGAAGCTCAAGGCCAATTCCCAGGTTTCAATGCTCAAAGCCTCTGCTTCGTCCTCAAAAGCCCAGCGGATCTGGTCTTCCTGGTCTTTCTGGCTCAGGCCTGATATCTCTTCCTGCAAAGCCGGGTTGGTCAGGATGTAATTCGGCAGCGCAGCTTCGATCCATTCTTCTTTATTCATGTGAGGTAGATCTCCTGTGGTTCGAGCTGACATTTTCTATTGTAGGGATGCTGACGTGAGGGTCGATTGTGCGACATGTAACTGACTCATGCCAGCCGAGTGTAGTCCGTTGGTCGGTGCCGGAAATGTAAAGGGCCCACCTGCGGGTGAGCCCTTCGTTTTATCGCTGTCGGGAAATCAACCGATGGCCATCGGTTTCTTCACGTTGCGGTGAGCGTTGTCGCCAAGCAGCGGATGCGGGCCATGCTCGCCGTACACCCCGACCGGCTCCGGGAAGGTGCGCAGCAGAGTGATATACAGCAGCGCCGCAAGGCCCAGCGTTATCGGCAGGCTGATGTCGATGCCACCGGCCAGATTGCCCAGCGGGCCGACGAATTGCCCCGGCAGGTTGACGAAGCACAGCCCCACCGCAGCGCTCGGGATCCAGGCGCCCAGACCGCGCCAGTTCCAGCCGTGTTCGAACCAGTAATGACCGCCGCTCTGACCGCGGGTGAACACTTGCAGGTCGGCGGGGTGGTAGAAGCCGCGGCGGATGATCAGGCCCAGCACCATGATCACGATCCATGGCGAGGTGCAGGTGACGATCAGTACCGCGAAGGTCGACACGCTCTGCACCAGGTTGAAGGCGAAACGGCCAATGAAGATGAAGGCAATCGCTGCGATACCGATCAGAATTGTCGCCTGAGCGCGATTGAGCAGGCGCGGGAACATGCTCGACATGTCCAGACCCGTGCCATACAGCGAGGTGGTGCCGGTGGACATGCCACCGATGATCGCGATCAGGCACACCGGCAGGAAGAACCAGCTCGGCGAGACTGCCAGCAGACCGCCGACATAGTTGTTGTCGGTGATGTACTGCGGTGCCTGAGTGGCGACGATGGTCGCGGTGCACAGACCGAACAGGAACGGGATCAGCGTGCAGATCTGCGCCAGAAACACCGAAGCCATGATGCGTTTCTTCGACGTGTTGCGGGGTATGTAGCGAGACCAGTCGCCGAGGAACGCGCCGAACGAAACCGGGTTGCTCATCGCCAGCAGGGCCGCGCCGATGAAGGCCGCCCAGAAGCCTTCGCTGCCTTGATTCACTGTACCTGCGAAGCCTGCATCGAAGCTGCCGCTGAAGGCGAAGATGCCCAGCAAAAACAGCAGGCTGGACGCGAACACGGCGATCTTGTTGACCCACAGCATGAAGCGAAACCCGTAGATGCACACCACCAGCACCAGCACGGCGAACACACCGTAGGCGACGGCAAGGGTCAGGTCGTTTTCCGGCAGGCCAGCCATGCGCTTGGCGCCGCCGATCAACGCGTCACCCGAGCTCCACACCGACAGCGAGAAGAACGCCACTGCGGTCAGCAGCGACAGGAACGAGCCGACGATTCGGCCATGAACCCCGAAATGCGCCCCGGAGGACACCGCGTTGTTGGTGCCGTTGAGGGCGCCGAACAACCCCATCGGCGCCAGAATGATCGAGCCCAGCACAATGCCCAGGATGATCGACCAGACCCCGGCCTGGAACGACAGACCGAACAGCACCGGGAAGCTGCCGAGGACCGCCGTGGCGAAGGTGTTGGCACCGCCGAAGGTCAGACGGAACAGATCGATGGGCGACGCATCGCGTTGATCGTCCGGAATCTGTTCGACACCGAAGGTTTCGATACTGGTAGTGGGATGAGACATGACGTATTCCTGCGCGCTGTCGTGTTGTTATGAGGCCGGCATCGAGTGCTGGCCCGTATTGTCGACCGGAGCGAGTCCGGTCGTGGCATTGGCAGTGGTCACCAGAGCGACCTTAAGTACTGGCTAAAACTGTTGTTGTGTTTGAAACGCTGGGGCGGCGCACTCTAAAGATGCGCTCGCCCGTCGACCTATTCCGGCTGGGTCGACAGATGTTCGTGACAGGCGAGCCAACGGCCGCCGTCATGGCGGAAGACGATGGTTTCCCGCTCGTGGAACTGATTCTCCTCGCTACCGAAACGCACGCGCGTGGCAACGTCGTGCATGAAGATCGCCACATCACCCTGCAGGCTTATATGGGCGTTGCTCGACTGGCAATCGAGCACGGCAAAGCCATCCGCTTGCCAGCCTTTCCAGACTTCCTGATAGGCGGCACGGGACAGGAGCGGAGCAGGGAGGGTGTAGAACAGGAAAGTGGCGTCCTCGCTGAAGGCCGCGAAGTAGGCTTCGGTGTCATTGCCGGCAAACGCGGCAATCAGTTCGTTGGCCGCTTGCTGTACATGTTCTTTGAGGTGAAGCGTGGAGGTCATGGCCGTCTCGTTGTTGTGATTCTGGCGATGGGGCATGACTGTATGCAGCTCTCGCATCTCGTAACATCGTTGCCGATAAAAACTTAGTTCAGATAATTCGGAAGTGAGCTGGATAGGTCGAGCGAAAGCCGCGATAGCGGTGGGTCAGATGGCTTATTTGCTAACTGATCTACCGCTATCGTCCGAATCGCGGCCCGTACCGTCGTGGCCTCCGGCGTCTCCCACAAAAACCGCGTCTGGCGCTGAACCTGTGGGAGCTGCTGGAGCTGTGCGACAGCCGCGATAGCGGTGGGTCAGATGGCTCATTTGCTAACTGACAAGCCGCCATCGCTGCCGTCGTGACCTCCGGCGTCTCCCACAGTGATCGCGGTGGACACATGACCCCAGCGGTGGGTCAGATGGCTTATTTGCTAACTGATCTACCGCTATCGTCCGAATCGCGGCCCGTACCGTCGTGGCCTCCGGCGTCTCCCACAAGAATCGGGTTCAATTCGCGCCTGAACTGAAGAGCTTGCCTCTCACCGGCTGGCGAACTTTCCCTCCGGATGGATCGAAGCAGGCGCTGTTGTAAACCGGCGCTACGCACACTGAAGGCACGCCGGGGGGAGGCGGGCGGATGGCTTGCATGCGGTCGGAGATTTCTTTTTCGTTGGTGATGATGAGCCTGTTGCGTCGGCTGATCTGCAGGATTTCCACTGCGTTCTTGTTCACCCGATCGGGGTAGTCGGCTTCTTCCCAATCGCTGGAAAGCCGCTGGCCCGGCCGTTGCGGCACGGCCTCACCGACGTAGTCCGGGCACGGCGTTGCGGCAAAGCTGATCTTGCCTTCACGCGTGACGCACTTGAAAACTTCCCCATTGGCAACGCCGCTGCCAAGCAACGTGATGGCTGCCAGCGCGATAAAACGACCTTTCATTGACGCCCTCCCTGTGTGGCGCAAGGCTACCACTGCAGGAGGGCGATGTCAGCGAAGCCTCAATGGGTTTCGTGATTGGCCTTTTGCACCTTGGCCAGCGCCAGTGCGACGAACATATCGGCGTCGCCCTGCAGCACACGAAGATGGTCCTCGACGTGGTCGCCGCTCTGCTCCTGGGCCTTGGAATCGATCAGTCGCGTGACCTCGCACAGCGCGTTGGCCGTGACCCACAGGCTATGGCGCAGCTGGCCGATGATCCTCACCACGCTCTCGGCGCTGTCGTGCTCATCGTCGTCATATCCGGCCTGCCCTTGGGGCAGCGTGGGCAGCATGGGCACTTCCAGCCTGTTTCTGGAGTCGATACCGGTGACCACACGACTGATGTCGACGCCAGCGGCTGCGATACGGAACAGATAGTCGGCTCGGGGCAGACGTTGTCCGCTTTCATAATGGCCTTGAGCATTCGCTTCCACGCCCCCGATGGCTCCGAGTGCGCTCTGCGTGAGCTTCAAGCGTTTCCTTTCTTGCCTCAAACGTTTGCCAATACCGTTCATCAACCTACTCCTGCGGAATCCGCGCCCCGTTTATCGTTTGAGTGGGACGCGCAATGGGGGCCGGAATACGGGCTGGGGGATCCAGGGTAGAACTAGCCTCGTACTAAGTTGTTACTCCCAAAGTTAGGGGGCGACGGATAGACAGTAGCTGGTCATTCGATTGGGTGAAGAGGTTTCCGATGTTCTGCGTTAAGTAAATGAACGGGAAGTGGAAACGCCGTAGGAAATCTGTCGCGTTGGATGGGTAAGTCATCCGAACGAATGGGATGGGGGGTCGATAGGCATAGATGGATATAAACGAAAAACCCCTGAGTTCTCGAGGAATCTCAGGGGTTTCGTTTACATCGAATTTGGCGGTGAAGGAGAGATTCGAACTCTCGATACAGTTTCCTGTATACACACTTTCCAGGCGTGCTCCTTAAGCCACTCGGACACTTCACCGTATCTCTTCAGACGTTCAGTCTGTCGAGGCGCGCTAATGTAGTCGAAAGTTCTTTCGAAGGCAAAACTTTTTTTCAGAATTTTCATGCGCTTAAGCAAAAAGCAGGAAGCCCCGGCTTCTGGTGGAAGTTCGGGGCTTGGAGTTGCGGGTGCCAGGCTTGGGCTCAGGCGCCGAAGCCGCCGTCGATGGTCAGGCTGGCGCCGGTGACGTAACCCGCTTCAGGGCCTGCGAGGTAGGCCACCATGGCGGCGATTTCCTCGGCCTTGCCGTAGCGAGGGACTGCCATCAGACCCATCAGCGATTCGGCGAAGTCACTGTCCGCCGGGTTCATGTCGGTGTCGACCGGGCCGGGCTGCACGTTGTTGACGGTGATGCCGCGAGGGCCCAGGTCACGCGCCAGACCTTTGGTCAGGCCTACCAGTGCCGATTTGCTCATGGCGTACACGCCGCCACCGCCGAAGGGCATGCGGTCAGCATTGGTGCTGCCGATGTTGATGATGCGGCCGCCTTCCTTCATATGACGGGCTGCTTCCTGGCTGGCGATGAACACGCTGCGTACGTTGATGGCCAGGGTCCGGTCGAAATCTTCCAGCTTGAACTCTTCCAGGGGCGCAATGGCCAGCACGCCAGCGTTGTTCACCAGGATGTCGACGCCACCGAAGGCTTCGACGGTCTTGGCGACTGCGTCGCGAATTGCTTGCTCACTCGCGCTATCGGCCTTGATGGCCAGGGCTTTGCCGCCAGCTGCGGTGATTTCGTCCTGCAGGGCGCGGGCCTTGTCTTCGGAGCTGACGAAGGTGAAGGCAACCGCTGCGCCTTGCTCAGCAAGACGTTTGACGATGGCGGCGCCGATGCCGCGGGAGCCGCCTTGAACCAGTGCCGTTTTGCCGATCAGGTTGGTTGGGTGAGTCATGTCGATCTCCTGTAACCAGTGAGTAAAGAGTGGATGGGCGTCAGTATCTGTTGTGGATTAGGTTCGCGGTAGCCGGTAATCGCTATAGTCTGTGTAAACCAAAAGTTGTGAATGAGTGCATGGAAAACTTCAGCAGCATTGAGTGTTTCGTTCGCAGCGCCGAGGTCGGAAGCTTCGCCGAAGCGGCGCGGCGTCTGAGCCTGACCCCTGCGGCAGTCGGCAAAAGCGTGGCCAAGCTCGAGACGAGGTTGGGCGTGCGGCTGTTCCAGCGTAGTACGCGGCGGCTGACATTGACGGAAGCCGGGCAACGATTTCTCGATGAGGTCCGAGCCAGTTTCAATACCATCCAGAACGCGGTGGCCAACCTTGCCAGCGCCGAGGGCAGTCCCGCAGGCACGTTGAAAGTCAGCGTCGGCACGGTGTTCGGCTGTTTATACGTGGTGCCGCTGCTGGGCGAATTCTTGCGACGCTATCCGGCGATTACCCCGAACTGGCATTTCGATAACCGTCAGGTGGATCTGATCGGGCAGGGCTTCGATGCCGCCATTGGCGGCGGATTCGAGCTGCCCCAGGGTGTCGTTGCGCGCAAACTGGCGCCCGCGCACCGGGTTCTTGTGGCGTCCTGCGCATGGCTCAAGGCGCATCCAGCGGTTCAGCACCCCGATGACCTGAGCGAGTGCGACGGTATTCTGATCCGCTCACCGCAGACCGGGCGCATACGCTCCTGGCCGCTGACCCATCGCAGCCAGGAGCAAACCCCGCTGCGCCTGAACGTGCGCATGACCATGAGCGATTCGGAGGCGGCGTGTCGGGCGGCGGAGCAGGGGTTGGGCGTCGCGTTGGTGAGCATGCCGTTCGCGCTGCCTTATCTACGCAGTGGGGCGTTGCAGCGCGTGTTACCTGACTGGTACGTCGAGGATGGCAATATTTCCATCTATTACAGCGAGCACAAAATGCTGCCCGGGAAGACCCGGGCTTTCGTCGATTTCATCATCGAACAGTTCGCCGAACAGCAGTTGGCGCGGCATTTCAGCGCTATTTGATCAGAGAGAAACCATGGATATTTCCCGCAAAGCCGCGTTGGTCATCATCGACATGCAGCAAGGTATCAACCATCCGAAGCTTGGCCGGCGCAACAACCCGCAGGCAGAGCGGCAAATGCTCGCGCTGCTGGAAGCCTGGCGCCGCACCGAGCGCACGGTGATTCACGTTCGGCATTTTTCCCGAGAACCCGATTCGGTGTTCTGGCCGAAACAATCAGGTGTCGAATTTCAACCCGAGTTCCTGCCATGGAACGGCGAAGGCGAGTTGCACAAGCAGGTGCCGGACGCGTTCTGCCATTCGGCGCTGGAAGGCTGGTTGCGTGCGGACGGGATCAACCAGGTGGTGATTGTCGGTGTGGTGACCAACAATTCGGTGGAATCCACGGCGCGAACGGGCGGCAATCTGGGGTTTGAGGTGATCGTGCCTCATGACGCCTGTTACACCTTCGACGGTGCGGACTTTTTTGGGCACCCGCGCAGTGCCGAGGAGATACACGCAATGTCGCTGGCGAACCTGCACGAGGAGTATGCGCAGGTGGTGGGGACCGAGGAGATTTTGCGCGCTCTGAGGTAGTGAGCCGTTCATGTGGGAGGGAGCTTGCTCGCGAAGGCTTGGGCACATCCGCTGGAGATGCTGCGGATGCATGGCCTCTTCGCGAGCAAGCTCCCTCCCACGGTTGCGCGTTCTGGCAGAAATTGATGATCGTTCCCACGCTCCAGCGTGGGTACCCCTTGCTGGACGCTCTGCGTCCACCGCGACGCGGAGCGTCGAACACTGCGTTACCCCGCGGGGCGTGGGAACGATCATGGTCGGTTACAACCTGAACCGCGCCATTTGCGCCGCGAGGTGTTCGGCCTTTTGCGACAGCTTCTGGCAATCCTCGCGGCAGGCTTTCACATCGGTAGCCGTGGATTGCGCCAGATCGGCGATGCCCTGCACGTTACGGTTGATCTCTTCGGTGACGGTACTCTGTTCTTCGGTTGCCGCAGCCACTTGATGGTTGCGGTCGGTCAGTTCTTCAACGTGGCCGGCAATGGCGTCCAGCGAGTTCCCGGTTCTGCGACTGGCTTCCACGCCGGTTCCGGTCGCGGCCTGCCCGGCGCGCATGGAGGTCACGGCCTGATCGGCGCCGCTTTTCAGCTCACCCATCATCTGCTGGATTTCCGACGTGGCGCTTTGCGTGCGACCGGCGAGGGTGCGAACCTCATCGGCGACCACCGCGAAGCCTCGTCCCATCTCGCCCGCGCGCGCGGCTTCGATGGCGGCGTTCAGCGCTAGCAGGTTGGTTTGCTCGGAGATGCTGCGAATCACGCTGAGCACCTGGTCGATGGTGGAAATCTGCGTGGCGAGGTTTTCTACGGCGCCGGCCGCTGTGCCCACGCCGTCGGACATGCTCTGGATATGACCGATGGATTCGCCGACGACTCTTTTGGCGGACACCGCTTCCTGATGAGTATTACGCGACACATCGGCTGCGGCGCCAGCGTTGCGGGCGATTTCCTGCACGGTCAGGCCCATTTCATGAACGGCCGTGGCGACCATGTCAGTCATCTGCTGTTGCTTGAGCGCACGAGAAGAGGTGCTGTCGACTACACGCGCCACGTCCACCACGCTGTGACGCAGCTGTTCGCTGGTCTGCAAGACGTCGCCGATCAGCAGGCGCAGGCTTTCGATGAAACGGTTGAAACCTCTGGCCAGGTCGCCCAGCTCGTTGGCGCGGCTGTCGTCCAGGCGTCGAGTCAGATCACCCTGACCACCCCCGATGTCCACCAGCGCAGTGGTCACCTGTTGAATGGGTCGCACGATGCCACGGGCGATCCAGGCGACAAACCCCAGGAAGCACAACACCACCGCGAGGCTGATCGCCGAAATGGTGGTCAGCGCATCCTTGGCCGGGCCGTAGACCTCGGCCAGCGGGACTTCACTGACCAGCGTCCAGCCAAGAGAATCGACCGGTTTGGCGACCGCCACAAAAGCCAGACCATTGCGTTCGAACTCCAGTGCCTGACCGTCGCCCTTCTGGCTCAGCAAGCTGCGGGCCGCGCTGTCGCCGACCAGTTGAGTCAGGGATTCGTGATCATTGAAGTCAGCGTTCGGATGGACCTTGATCTTGCCGTCGGGGCTGACCAGATACACCTGGCCCTCCTTGCCGAAGTGGAAGTCGCGGACCATCTGCGACAGCGCACTCATGCTGAAACCCAGCCCGGCCACGCCGACCACGGCGCCGTTGTGTTCAATGCGCTGGTTAATGAACAGCGTCGGCACCTTGGTCGTGGCGTCGATATCGATGTCCAGTGAACGCTGCTTGTTGCTGTCGAGGAAACCGTAGAACCAGTTGTTTTCCGCCGGGCCTCGTTGCAGCGTGCGGTCCGCGCCCTTGCTGGTGATGTAGTGGCCGCTGTCCTTGGCGACGATGAAGGTCGTCAGCGCGTTGTGTTGCTCCTTGATTTTCGCCAGGTAGCGAATAAACGGCGGCTGCTGGGCTGGATCCTCGCCATTGCCCAGCCATTCGGCAACCAAGGTGTTGTCGGCAATGTCGCTGGCCGCTGTCAGAGGGGCGGCGAGCAGGCGTTCAAGGTCATTGCGGATCGCTTCGACGCTGGCGGGCATGGCTTGCTGCAACAGATAACGGTCGGTCAGTTTGTTCAGCGCGAAAGCGTAGATCGCGATCACGATCAGGCTGCTGATGACCAGCGCTGCACCCATGCTCAGGGTCAGTTGCCACTGAATACTTTTTCGCCAGACAGGCATAGAAAACTCCGCAGATACGAGCGCACGACCACGATGGAACAGTGCGGGTAACTCGCCCGGAGCAATAACCGGGCCACTGAGTTGACCAAGTGGTCAGCTAATTGCGCGGCATCCCGATGAAAAGCTCTGCAACAGAGGGCTCTAGACCTTCCGGCGGATTATTTCCAAGACGCTTCAAATTAAAGTTGTGTACAAAGAATGAGTATTTTTGTATCGATTTCAAGTGGCTTGCGCACAAATGTGGCAATCGGCGGGAAACAGCGCCCCGATTTTGTCATTCGGCTGACGCCTGACTCGAACGCGGGCCTGGTCTCACAACTGTCAACAGGCGCCCATAAAACCTTCACTTGCGGTTGATATAAGCCTCTGCAGCGGCCGAAAAGCGTTGGCCATCGAGCAGGCTATCCGGGCAGAGCTTATTTATGGAAGTGAACGTTCTGCCTCACCGCAGAAAGATACTGGTCACCGGTGTCGCGGGGTTCATCGGGTTTCACACGGCCAGGCGCTTGTGCAGAGACGGCCATCAGGTCATCGGCATCGACAACGTCAATGGCTATTACAGCGTCGAGTTGAAACAGGCCCGGCTGTCACAGCTGACGGGCATTCGCAATTTCCAGTTTCAGCGGATGGACCTGGCCGACAAGCCAGCGCTGCTGGAGCTGTTTGCCGAACATCGGTTCGATCAGGTCATCCACCTCGCGGCTCAGGCGGGCGTGCGTTACTCCATCGACAGCCCGGACACTTACGCGCAAAGCAATCTGGTGGGATTCCTCAATGTGCTGGAAGCTTGCCGGGCCCATGTCCCGGCGCATCTGATCTACGCCTCCAGCAGTTCGGTTTACGGGCTGAACGACCAATTGCCGTATGCGACCAGCGACTCGGTTGAGCGGCCCATGTCGTTCTACGCCGCCACCAAGCGCGCAAACGAGTTGATGGCCCACTCCTACTCGCATCTGTACGGCATCCCGACCACCGGCCTGCGCTTTTTCACGGTGTACGGCCCCTGGGGGCGGCCAGACATGGCGCTGTTCAAGTTTACCGAGGCCATTCTCAACCGGCGCAGTATCGACATTTACAACGATGGCGCGATGTCCCGGGATTTCACCTACATCGACGACATCGTCGAAAGCATCGCACGCCTGATTCCGTTACCCCCCGAAGCCCAAACCGGTGCGCGCAACAAGGTCTACAACATCGGTTTCGGTTCGCCCGTGAAGCTGCTGGATTTCGTCGAATGCATCGAGGACACCCTGAACATTCGCGCCATCAAAAACTTCATGCCCATGCAGCCAGGCGACGTCCTCAACACCTGGGCGGACACCCGCGAGCTGGAACAGCGCATCGGCTTTCGTCCGCAGATCACCCTGGCCACTGGCGTGCCGTCGTTCATCGACTGGTACTGCAGTTATTACCGCGTCTAACCCCCTCACTTTCCAGACTTGTGACAGGAACTTCATGTCCGAAAACCCTTATGTGTCGGTGCTCATTCCGGCGAAAAACGAAGCAGGCAACCTCATTCCTCTGTTGGAGGAGGTGCGCCTGGCGCTGGTCAATGAAAGCTTTGAAGTGATCGTTGTCGACGACGGCAGCACCGACGCCACTGCCGCTGAATTGCGTGCATTGAAGGCGAGTGGCTACCGCCAGTTGCGAGTGCTCAGCCATGCGCGTTGCCTGGGGCAGAGCACCTCGATTCACCATGCCGCCGAAGTGGCGCGCGGACATTGGCTGGCGACTCTGGATGGCGACGGTCAGAACGATCCGGCCGACCTGCCGAAAATGCTGGAACGGGTGCGCGGTTCGGAAGGCAAGCCCGAGGGCATCAAGCTGGTGGCCGGGCATCGGGTCAATCGTCAGGACACTGCGAGCAAGCGTTGGGCGTCTCGATTCGCCAACAAACTGCGCGGCAGTCTGCTGCAAGATCAGACCCCTGACACCGGTTGCGGCATCAAATTGATCGAGCGCGAGGCGTTCCTGCGTCTGCCGTATTTCGATCACATGCACCGCTTCATTCCTGCGCTGATCCGCCGTCATAACGGCCGAATGCTGGTTCAACCGGTGAACCATCGCGAGCGCGGGGCAGGGGTTTCCAACTACGGCAACCTGGACCGGGCACTGGTCGGCATCCTCGACCTGTTCGGTGTCTGGTGGTTGATCAGGCGCACTCGTCTGGACGTCAACGCACAAGAGACCGAGGTCTGACATGGGCAGAGAATCGATGTGGCTCGCGGTCGGTTTTATCGGACAGTTAGCATTCACCGGACGCTTCGTTCTGCAATGGCTGTACAGCGAATACAAGAAGCGCAGCGTCATCCCGGTCGGGTTCTGGTACCTGAGCATCATCGGCAGCGCGCTTTTGCTGGCGTACGCGATTTACCGACAAGATCCGGTATTCATCGTCGGCCAGTCGTTCGGTTTCATCGTCTACCTGCGCAACCTGCAACTGATCGCCAACTACCGCGAACAGCCGATTGCCGAAGCGGACAAGAAGGGCTGACCCGTGCGGATACGATTGTCCTCTGCGCGGCGGGAGCTGTGGGCGTGTGTGCTGCTGTCGGTGCTGCTGTTGGGAGCCGGTCTCGGTTGGCGGCAACCGCTGAATGTCGATGAAGAACGCTTTCTCGGCGTTGCTCTGGAAATGCTGCAGAACGGTTCCTGGTTCATCCCTCATCGAGCGGGCGAGATCTACGCCGACAAACCGCCGCTGTTCATGTGGACGGTGGCGCTGTTCGTGCAATTGACCCATCTGCCCAAGGTTGCCCTGTATTTGCCTGGGCTGTTGGCAGGAGCGGTGACCACCGCGTGCTTGTATGACCTGGGGCGACGCTTATGGGACCGGCGTATCGGGTTCATTGCGGTGCTGCTGTTTCTCGCGACCTATCAGACCTACAGCATTCTGCAAACGGGGCAGATCGATAGCTTTCTGGCGCTGTGGATGATGCTGGGCATCTACGGCCTGTGTCGGCATCTGTTGCTGGGCCCTGCGTGGGCCTGGTTTTATGTGGCCTGTGCGGCCATGGGGTTTGGGGTCATCAGCAAGGGCGTCGGCTTTCTGCCGATTCTGATGTTGATCCCTTACGCCTACGCAGTGCGTAAAGGCTGGCGTGGCGTGGTGCCGATGCCCGGCAAGGCAAAGGCGTGGTGGCTGGGGCTGCTGGTGGCGTTGGCGGCGATTGCTGTGTGGCTGGTCCCGCTTATCGTGATTGTGCTCCAGGGCAGTGCCGACAGCCTGGCGTACGCACAGGAAATCCTGCTCAAGCAAACGGCGGGGCGATACGCCAACGCCTGGGATCATCGCGAGCCGTTCTGGTATTTCTTCGTTCAGGTGATCCCCAAATACTGGATTCCCATCGTGTTCATGCTGCCGTGGCTGGTGCCCGCGTGGCGCAGGCAGTTGCTCAAGCACGACGGCCGAGTGCTGGTGCTGCTTGGCTGGGTGGTGTTGGTGCTGGTGTTTTTCAGCCTGAGTACCGGCAAGCGCAAGATCTATGTCTTTCCCGCCGTGCCCGCGCTGGTGCTGGTTGCCGCGCCGCTGATTCCCTGGCTGCTGCGCCGCTGGTTCAGCCAGAAGCAGTGGGGCAAAAAGATGTTCGTCGCGTTGACCGCTATCTGGATGTGCGCCTGGCTGGCACGGGGGTTCATCGAACCGGTCAAGGAGGGAATCAACCCTCACGAAACCATGATGCGCGATGTGGCGAAGCTGACGGGCAATGCCGAGCTGGTGCTGGTGGGATGGCGTGAAGGGCACTGGCTGTTCGCGCAGCAACCGGTGGTGCATTTCGGCTTCATGGACCAGAGCCCGCTGGAGCACTCGGTCGTCTGGCTGCGCAGTCATCCCCAAGGGTACGCGCTGGTGCCAGCAGCCGGTATGGAACGCTGTTACGACCCGGCAAAGGCCCGCAGTGTGGGCGATACGTCACGGGCCGAGTGGCTGCTGGTGAGGGCGGACGCGGACAATGGGCGTTGCCAGGCTCCTGAACCGCGGAAGGTCTATTCCTTTGCCTGGGAGAGCGGGGCGTGAACGAGTGACATCACGCAGACCCCACCGATGACGCAAACCCTTGTGTTTTGCATTGATCTCACAAGGGCGTTCGCGGCTCGATGATTCGGCACTGTCAGTGCTGCACACCCGCGCGCTTGAGCAGTTTCTTGCAGCGCTCGGACAGGTGCACCACGCGCAGATGCTTCCCGGCTTTCTGATAGCGCTCGCGCAAGGTCATCAGCGCGGCGATTGCCGAGTAGTCGACGAAGCTCAGATGGCGGCAGTCCAGGGTCACGTGTTCAGGGTCGTTCAGGTGATCGAACTGATCGAGAAACGGCGTGGTCGAGGCGAAGAACAGCGTGCCGTGCAGGTGATACATCTTGCTGCCATCGGCCTCGGTATGGCTGTCGGCATACAGCTCGCGGGCCTGTTGCCAGGCGAAGTTGAGCGCGGCGATGAGGATGCCGAACAGCACGGCGGTGGCCAGATCGGTGAGCACGGTGACGATGGTGACCGCGATGATCGCCAGCACATCGTTCAGCGGCACCTTGCGCAACACCCGCAGCGAAGCCCAGGCAAACGTCTGCTGAGCGACCACGAACATCACCCCGACCAGGGCTGCCAGCGGAATACGCTCGATCAGCGGAGACAGGAACAACACGAACATCAGGATCATCACCCCGGCGACGATCCCCGACAGACGCCCACGGCCTCCGGAACTGAGGTTGATCACGGTCTGGCCGATCATCGCGCAGCCACCCATGCCGCCGCAGAAGCCGGATGCCATGTTGGCCACGCCCAATGCCACGCATTCGCGATCCGGGTAGCCACGGCTTTCGGTGATTTCATCGGTGAGGTTGAGCGTCAGCAGGGTTTCCAGCAGCCCGACCAGCGCCATCAGAACGGCATAGGGCGCGATGATGTACAGAGTCTCCAGATTCCAGGGCACGTCAGGCATCGACAGACTCGGCAGGCCGCCAGCGATATGGGCCATGTCGCCCAGCGTGCGGGTGGGCAGGCCGAACAGGTAGACCAACAGACCCACGCCAAGAATGGCGACCAGTGCAGGCGGCACCGAACGGGTCAGACGCGGCAGCAGATAAACGACGGCCATGGTCAGGGCCACGAGCCCGATCATCAGGTACAACGGCGGCCCGCTGAGCCAGGTGTCGCCGCTTTTGAAGTGTTCGAGCTGCGCCATGGCAATGACGATGGCCAGGCCGTTGACGAAGCCGAGCATCACCGGATAGGGCACCATCCGCACCAGTTTACCCAGCCGCAGCAGGCCGAATGCGATCATCACCAGACCACCCAGCAGCACGGTTGCCAGCAGGTATTGCACGCCGTGCTGCACCACCAGCGCGACGATCACCACCGCCATCGAGCCCGCCGCACCGGAAACCATCCCCGGCCGGCCGCCGAACAGCGCGGTCAGGGTGCAGATGATGAACGCCCCGTACAGCCCCATCAGCGGGTTGAGATGAGCGACCAGGGCAAAGGCGATGCACTCGGGCACCAGAGCGAAAGAGGTGGTGAGTCCGGCAAGGACATCGGCGCGTAAGCGGGCGGGTTTCATGGGTTACCTGAAGGACAGAGCGGCTCTGGGACGGCCGCAGCGGGCGAAAAAGACCGAATGTTACGGAATGTGATCGCGTGCGGCCAGCCAAAAGCGGATCTGCGGGTCGGGATGTCCGACGCAAGGCCCAAATACACCGAGATCCACTGTGGGAGGGAGCTTGCTCGCGAAGACGGCGTTGTAGCCCGGCAAATGGGGCGGATGTACCGACTTTTTTTCGCGAGCACGCTCCCTCCCACAGGTTGTGCGGTGTTCACGAGAGCATATGACCCGCATGACGACCACAGCTGGTTGAAATGAATTCTTCTCAGTGTCCAGTCAACGGCGATTGTGTAACGATGTTTGCCTTGAATGACCCTGCCGATTCACTCCGCCATCCATGAAGGACAGAACACGGATGCTCGCCGCCCTCAGACATTACCCTGCCTCAGTCAACCTCCTGCTGTCGTCGTCGCTGTTTTTGACGCTGGGCAGGGCGATCACCTTGCCGTATCTGGTGATTTATCTGTCCTCGAACTTCACCTTGAGCATCAGCGACATCGGCATGATCGTCGGCAGCGCGTTGATCGTCGGCTCGCTGTTGAGCCTGTATGGCGGCTACCTCACCGACAAACTCTCCAGCTACAAGCTGATCCTGTGCTTCACCGGGTTCTTCGTCGCAGGCTTCGTCGGAATGTGCGTGACCGGCAAGCTGTGGCTGTTCTTCCTGTTTCTGGTCTTCTTCAACTTTGCCTATTCGGTGATCGATATCGTGGTCAAGGCCGCGTTCGGCAAACTGCTGCCGGTGGCCGAGCAGAGCAAGGTGTTTTCGGTGCGCTACACCCTGATCAACATCGGCTACGCGGTGGGGCCTTTCATTGGCGCCGGGCTGGCGCACTGGAACATGAAGCTGCCGTTCCTGATGTCGGCGGCGTTGGGCTTCGGGTTCTTCGTGGTCTATTCGCTGTATGGCGATCGCAAACTCAGCTCGGCGGACCCGGCCAATGCGCCGGTCTCGTTCCTTGCCGTGGGGCGGATTCTGCTCAAGGACTATCGGCTGGTCTGCTTCACCGTCGGCGGCGTACTCAGCGCTGTGGTGTTCGGCCAGTTCACGGCGTACATCTCGCAATACCTGGTGACCACCAGCACCCCGGAGTTCACTTATCAGGTCATCAGTTCGGTGGTCGCGGTCAACGCCACCGTGGTGATCTGCCTGCAGTACTTCGTCGGCAAACACATCAGCCATCAGTACCTGAACCAATGGCTGACCGCGGGTTTCAGTCTGTTTCTGATGGGGGTGGTCGGTTTTGCCCTGTCGACCACGGTGCTGCACTGGTCGTTGGCGGTGGCGATTTTCACCCTGGGCGAGATCATCGTGTTCCCGGCCGAATACATGTTCATCGACCGCATCGCGCCGACGCACCTGCGCGGCATGTATTACGGCGCGCAGAACCTGTCCAACCTCGGTGGCGCGCTGGGGCCGGTGCTGTGCGGTTTTGCCCTGGCGACGCAGTCAGCGCACTTCATGTTCTATATGCTGGCGGACTTTATCGTGGCCGGCGGCTGTTTCTATCTGCTGGGCGCGTCGTACTCCAGACGCCACGACTCTACTTCCAGCACGCGGTGACCGTTTTAGATGAGCGCGCTTTCCCCACTAGACGCCTGGCAACAGGCGGTCGATAAGCAGGTTTTTCAGCCGGACGAGGCGCAGCATCAGGCCGCGCAGAAACTTCAGGAATGCTGGCAGGCCCTGCGCGACGGCAAGCGCCATGCCTCGCCCAAGGGCGTGTACCTGTGGGGGCCGGTCGGGCGCGGCAAGACCTGGCTCATGGACCGTTTCTACGAAGGTTTGCAGATCCCCGCGCGGCGTCAGCATTTTCATCACTTCATGCGCTGGGTGCATCAGCGCCTGTTTCAACTGACGGGCGTGGCCAAACCTCTCGAAGTCCTGGCCCGCGAGCTGGGACAGGAGGTGCGCGTGCTGTGTTTCGACGAGCTGTTCGTCAACGACATCGGCGACGCGGTGATCCTCGGGGGCCTGTTGCGGGCGATGTTCGAGGAAGGCGTGGTGCTGGTCTGCACCTCCAATCAATTGCCCGAGCAGCTGTATTCCACGGGGCATAACCGCGAGCGTTTCGTGCCGGCGATCACCGCGATCAACCACTACATGACGGTGGTCTCGGTGGACGGCGGCGAAGACCATCGTCTGCATCCGGGTCAGGCGCAGCAGCGCTACTGGGTGACCGGTGATAGCGGCCCGAGCCCGTTGCTCCAGGTGTTCGAGGACCTGAGCAGCGGCGAAACGGTGTCGATTCAGCCAGTGCCGGTGGGGCGTCGTCATGTGAAGGTGGTGCGTTGCAGCAAGACCGTGATCTGGTGCCGCTACGCCGAGTTGTGCGAGCAGCCGCTGGCGGCCATGGACTTCATTGAGTTGTGCGATCGCTACCGGGCGGTGTTGCTGAGCGAAGTGCCGGCGTTAAGCGCGCCGCAACGGGAAGGGCGCATTGCCCGCGGCACCGAAGACGGGGTCGAGCAGGTGGCGGCGGGCGATCGCGAATTGCCGCAGTTGTCGCCTTACGACGACGGCGTGCGACGCTTCATTGCGCTGGTGGACGAGTGCTACGACCGCAAAGTGCCGCTGTACGTCGAAGCGGCGCTGCCGATGCAGGAACTCTATACCGAGGGTTACCTGGCTTTCGCCTTTCGCCGAACCCTGAGCCGGTTGCAGGAAATGCAACTGGCGCGGTTCGGGCACTAGCCGTCAGCTTTGATTTCTGCGGCGCTGCGCCAGCACATGCTTGGCGCCTTCGCCGACCAGCACCATGACCGCCAGCCAGATCGGCAAGTAAGTCATCCATTCGTCACGGCCGATGGACTCGCCCAGCAACAGCGCCACGCCGACCAACAGCACCGGTTCGACGTAACTCAACAGGCCGAACACACTGAACGCCAGCAGGCGGCTGGCGAGAATGTAGCTGACCAATGCCAGCGCACTGATCGCACCCAGCACCGGAATCAGCAGATAGAAGCGCGGGAACTGTTCGACCACCGAAGGGTTGCCTTTGCAGATGAACAGCACCGCTACCGGCAGAATGAGCAGCATGTCCCACCACAGGCCGCCCAGGTTGTCGGTCTTGAACTTGCGTCGCAGGACGAAATACAGCGGGTAGCCCAGACATACCAGCAAGGTTTCCCAGGAGAAGCTGCCCAGGCGAAACAGCTCGTTGCCCACGCCCACCAGCGCGCAGCAGGCGGCGATCTTTTGCAGGTGAGACAGATGCTCGCCATAGACTACGCGTCCGGTGAGGATCATGGTCAGCGGCAACAAGAAGTAACCCAGCGACACTTCCAGACTGCGCCCGTGCAGCGGCGCCCACATGAACAGCCACAGTTGAAGGCCCAGCAGCACTGCCGATAACGCCATCACCGCCAGCAGGGACGGGGTCTGACGCAGGCGTGCGGTCAGCGCGCGCACCAATTTCCAGTCGCCGCTGGTGAGCATGAAGATCGTCACGCAGGGCAGGGTCAGCAGCATTCGCCAACCGAAGATTTCTTCACCGCTGAGGGGTTTCAGCAATGAGGTGTAGAAGTACATGACCGCGAAGAGGCAGGAGGCCATGACCGATAACGCAACACCCTTGTACACAGGGTCTCCTTGGTTTCGATGCTTGGGGGAGTGAGTACGTCCGGCTCTGATGGCCAGATCGTGTGTAGGAAAACGCCGCACAGTTTATCTGAAGGTTCCTCGAACATTCGCCCACAATCTGGTAAACGCCAGATGAGCTGGCAGTAAACGATGCACGTTTGGCAGAGAACGAGACCGCGTGCCGATTGAGCGCAGAACCGCTGTCCCTCAGACTTTTCCTCAACGCGCCAGACCGGCGCGATCAATCGAGGAAGACCTCCATGACTCAAGAAATCGCCGGTATCAAAATCCCTGACAGCGCTCTGGCCCGCGCCACCACCGACTACATTCGCGACGAAGAAGACGACCTGCTGTTCAACCACTCTCGTCGGGTGTTCCTCTGGGGCGCGCTGACCGGTGAGCGCAAAGGCCTGAAGTACGACGCCGAACAGCTTTACGTCGGCGCGATGTTTCACGACCTGGGCCTGGTGAAAAAACACAGCAGCGCCGACCTGCGTTTCGAAGTCGACAGCGCCAACGCGGCACGTGCCTTTGCCAAGCCGTTCGGGCTGTCCGAAGGCGATCTCGAGCAGGTCTGGTTATCCATTGCGCTGCACACTACACCGGGTGTTCCGGAGCATCTGCGTCCGAACGTGGCGCTGGTGACCGCAGGGGTCGAGATGGACGTGCTCGGCATCAACTACGACCAGTTCAGCGACCAGCAACGCGAAGTGGTGACCCACGCTCACCCTCGCGGCGAGGCGTTCAAGGAATGCATCCTGTGCGCCTTCGCCAATGGCTTCCGTCACAAGCCGGATACCACGTTCGGCACCGTGAACGCCGATGTGCTGGTGGATGAAGATGCGAAGTTCAAGCCGTTGAACTTCGTCGAGATCATCCGCACCTCGCCCTGGAAGGCGTAAGCGGTAGTTGACCTCGACCCTGTAGCCGACCGGCTTGCCGGCGGAGGCGATTTTCAGGGGGGGTACTTGAATTCGGGCCCAACGCAGCACCTGTGGGAGGGGAGCTTGCTCGCGAAAGCTGTGGCACAGCCGACATGATCGACGCTTTGCGTGGGAATGCCACCCTCGACGCTCCGCGCCCACTTACGGTGACGCTGAGCGTCACAGGATTCATTCCCACGCGGAGCGTGGGAACGATCAGCAGTCTTCGCGAGCAAGCTCCCTCCCAGCGTTGTGTAAGTCAGCCAGATGATCAGCGCAGCAGCGCTTCTGAGGCATTCCTGAGGCCATATCCCTCAACATCCCTTCTTCGGCATTGCGCCAACCTTTGTTAGGCTCTGTTTTTGTCGGCCCATGATGGGCGGGCTGGTTTTCAAGGGAGCGGCAATGACGTCCATCGGTACCGCAGCGCCCACCGTTCCGGGGCGATTGGAACACTTCTCCACGCGCGTCGCCTATTTCATCACCGGTTTCAGCATTTCCGCCTGGGCGCCGCTTGTGCCCTATGCCAAGAGCCGCATGGGGCTGGACGACGCCAACCTTGGCCTGTTGTTGCTGTGTCTGGGGATCGGCTCGATAATCGCCATGCCGATGGCGGGCGCGATGACCGTTCGCTACGGCTGTCGGCGGCTCATCATCCTGTGCGGCAGCATCGCCTGTCTGTGCCTTCCCTTGCTCGCCACACTCACCAACGTGCCGTTGATGGTTGCGACGCTGTTCGTCTACGGTGCGAGCATGGGCGCGCTGGGGTGTGTCACCAATATCCAGGCGATCATCGTCGAGCGCGCCAGCGGCAAGACCATGATGTCCGGCTTTCACGGCCTGTTCAGTTGCGGCGGGATTATCGGTGCGGCAGGGGTTTCGGCGCTGCTGAGCGTCGGCGTGTGGCCGTGGCTGACGATGACGCTGGTCGCTGTGCTCATCGCCATCGCCTTGTACAGGGCCGGCCCGAACATGCTCGGCTATGGCAGCCAGGCCGGAGGCCCCGCATTCGCGATCCCTCATGGCGTGGTGCTGTTCATCGGTCTGATGTGCTTCACCGTTTTCCTCACCGAGGGCGCCATGCTCGACTGGAGCGCGGTGTTCCTCAGTGCCCAGCGTGGCGTCGAACCGTCCTACGCTGGTTTCGGTTATGCCGTGTTCGCCCTGGCTATGGCCATCGGGCGTTTATGCGGCGACCCCATCGTGCGGCGCCTGGGTGTGCACCGGATCATCCTGTTCGGCGGATTGTGCGCCGCAGTCGGCATGGCCGTGGCGACGCTGATCCCGTACTGGCAGGCCGCGCTCTGTGGCTACGCGCTGGTGGGGATCGGTTGCTCCAACATCGTGCCGGTGTTCTACAGCGCGGTCGGGCGACAGAAGACCATGCCGGAAAACGTCGCAGTTCCGGCCATCACCACGTTGGGCTACATCGGCATCCTCATGGGCCCGGCCGGGATCGGTTTCGTTGCGCACCTCAGCAGCCTGGGCGTGGCGTTCCTGATCATCGCCGTGATGCTGCTGGGCGTGGCTATCAGCGGTCGTTATCTGAAGGTCTGAAACTCAAAGCGCTCGCGCAGTGCCCGACACGCGAATCGAGCTGCCGGGCACGTCGCTGAACTCGGCGTGAATCCGCGAACGGCTGCCCATGTCTTCGCCCTGCACAATGTCGATGACGCCGCCGTGGTCCCAGCCGATGTCACGCAAGTAACCGGCAAAGGCGGCGCTGGCGGCACCGGTGGCCGGGTCTTCGTAGACGCCACCGAAGGCGAACGGGTTGCGGGTGTGGAACAGACGCGACGATTCGGCGTAAACCAGAAGGATCGTCACCAGCCCTTCGCGGACCATCAGGCCGCGGCCGGTTTCGAAGTCATAGCGCATGCTTTTCAGCGTCTCGCGGCGGTTGACGGCCAGCACCAGATGTTGGGCCCCGCCATTGATTAATGCGGGAGGAATGCGCAGGTCGATGTCTTCGGCCTGCAAGTCGAACAAGCTCATGGCCTCGCTCAGCAATGGGCGGCTGACCGGCTGGCTGTGGGTCGGTGGGGATTGCAGCGCGGCGGCGGTCAATCGGCCCTGTTTTCGGCCCTCGACGCTGATCTGCGCTTCGTTCAGTTGCAGCTTGAAAACCCCATCACCGAAATGCTCGGCCAGCGCCGCACCGAGGGCAATGGTGGCGTGTCCGCAAAATGGCACTTCGGCTTCGGGGGAGAAATAACGCACACGAAAGCCATCGTCTTGCGGTACGGCAAAGGCAGTTTCCGAATACCCCACGTCAGCCGCCACGGCCTGCATGGTCGCGTCGTCGGGGAAGATTTCGCCGATCCATACACCGGCCGGATTGCCGCCCTGGTCTGCGTCGGAAAAGGCTGAAAGCCTGCGGATGTCCATTGCCATGTTCGAGTGCTCTTGCGCCGTGGGGAAGTGGCGCAATTGTTGTCGAAGCGGGCAACGGGCACCAACCAAAAGTGCTTATGCGTTGGATTCAGGCGATTGATGCACGGGCGATGATCACTCCGGAATCATCGCAAAACCGACACCGAAACGGTTCCAGGCATTGATCGTGGCGATCGCCAGGGTGATGTTGGCGACGTCGGCCTCGCTGTAATGCTCAAGCAGGGCTTCGTATTGATGCTGTGGTGCGTGGTGAATCGACAGCTGAGTCAGGCTTTCGACCCAGGCCAGCACGACCTTCTCTTTTTCGCTGAAGAATTGGGTTTCTTCCCAGACGCTCAAGGTTTGCAGACGGGCTTCAGTTTCACCGGCCTTGCGCGCATCGTTGGCGTGCATGTTGACGCAGTAGGCGCAGCCGTTGATCTGCGAAGCGCGCAGACGGATCAGTTCCAGCAGGGAGCTGTCCAGGCCGGACTTACCCAGCGCCATTTCCAGGCCCACCATGGCTTTGTAGGCTTCCGGCGATTTTTGTGCCCAGGCGATTCTCTTGTTCATGACGTGTATTCCGAAGGAAGTTGAAGGAGAAGTTCGTTGCAGGTGGCACTACATTACGCTTGAGGGTTGCAAGCTCGAATAGCCAATGAAACGGGATTGCGGGAGACCAATTGCGCCGCACAACTCTCCTGGAAACACACTTCATGAACGGGCCGGCCACGTTTGAGGCCTTGTCCCATACGCTCAGCGACTTAGCATGTGCGCCAGTTCTTACAACAACTCACAAGGAACCATCCATGTTTGCCGGATTCCAGAAAGACCAGCGCCAGGTCAACGGCGTACAGATCGCCTACCGTATCGGCGGTACCGGGCCTGGCCTGTTGCTGCTGCACGGGCACCCGCAGACCCACGTCATCTGGCACAAGGTCGCCGAGGAGCTAAGCCAGTATTTCACCGTGGTCGCGGCTGACTTGCGCGGCTACGGTGACAGCAGCAAACCGCCGGCCACCGACGACCATTCCAGCTATTCCAAGCGTGAAATGGGCCGGGACATGGTCGAGCTGATGCGCGTTCTGGGGCTGCCGACGTTCTCGGTACTGGCCCACGACCGCGGCGCTCGCGTGGCCCATCGGCTGGCGCTGGATCATCCACAGGTGGTCACGCGCATGGCGTTGCTCGACATCGCGCCGACCCTGGCCATGTACAGCCAGACCAACGAAGCTTTCGCGCGGGCTTACTGGCACTGGTTTTTCCTGATCCGCCCGGCGCCGCTGCCGGAGACCTTGCTGGAGGCCAATCCCGAGCAGTATCTGCGCAGTGTCATGGGCAGCCGCAGTGCGGGGCTCGCGCCATTCACCGATGAAGCATTCGCCGAATACGTGCGCTGCGCCAGCCTGCCGGGTGCGGCCCGCGGCGTGTGTGAAGACTATCGCGCCAGCGCCAGCATCGATCTGCAGCACGACCGCGCCGACATTGAGGCGGGCAATCATCTGACTTTGCCGTTGATGGTGCTGTGGGGTGGCGAAGGGACGGTGGGCAAATGCTTCGAGCCGCTCAAGGAGTGGCAGAAAGTCGCGACCGACGTGCGCGGCAAAGCACTGCCCGGTGGGCATTATCTGGCGGAGGAAATTCCCGAGGCGTTGTTGGCGGAGGTGTTGCCGTTTTTGCGGTGAGGTCGGCTGGATAACGCAAATATTTCCGACACGAACATCACCTGTGGGAGGGCGCTTGCTCGCGAAGACTGACTTTCAGACCCTGAGGATGTGCAAGCTGTCCTGACCTTTTCGCGAGCAAGCTCCCTCCCACAATGGACGGCCTCAGGCTTGAGACCGGGTCGGCGGGTTCCTGTTGGAACGCGCCACAATCCGCTCCCGCAGCTTGTCATACGCCATGTTGAACAGCAGGGTATAGGGCAGAAACAGCAGCAGCAATCCGATATCCAGCAGGAACGCTTCCCACAGGCTGATCGACAGCCACCACGCCGCCAACGGCACAACCGCGACGATCAGGCCGGTCTCAAACGAGATCGCATGCAACGCTCGAGCCTTCAGGCTCATGGCAAAGCCGATGCGCCGACGCAACCGGTCGAAGCCTGCGTTGAACACCATGTTCCAGAGCATCGCCACGGTGGAAATCATCACCGTCATCGCGCCCATCTTGCCCAGTGACTGACCGAGCAACCAAGCCAGCCCCGGTGCAAACAGCACCACGCCGATGAGTTCGAACAGCAGCGCATGAAACGCACGCTCCTTGATGGATTTGGTGGGGACAGCCGACTTCGCGGCTTTCTTTTCGGACATGACGCTGGCAGACATGACAATTCACTTTGTTGCGGGGCAGGCGTGCATTGTCGTGGCGCGTTGGACTAAAGTGAAAATCGTTTCCATCGGAAAAACCGATGGACGAAAGAGCGAACTTGTCATGAGCTATTCCCCCGAAGCCCTGGAAGCCTTTGCCCAGACCATCGCCCTGGGTTCGTTCAGCGCGGCTGCACGGCGTCTGGGCAAAAGCCAGTCGACCATCAGTGAAGCGATTTCAAGGCTGGAAATCGATCTCGGCGTGGAATTGTTCGACCGTTCTTCAAGACACCCCGCGCTGACCGAGGCGGGCAGGGCGCTGCACGGTCGGATCGAGGAGGTATTGGCGGCGTCCGACAAGTTGCGACGCGCCGCTGGGCGCCTGGCCGAAGGCATGGAGCCGCGCCTGACGCTGGTGTTGTCGGACGCCAATCAGTTCGCCGAGTTCGAGGCACGCATGGCCGAACTCGATCAGCGCTTTCCCGAGATCGAACTGGAATGCGTGTTTGCCGAACACGGTGACGCCATCAACCTGATCCAGACTGGCCGGGCGTCGCTCGGCTTGCTGTCGGCCCAGGCCAGTTATCCGCCCGAAGTGGGATACGCGACCATCGCCGAGCGCGCCGACTTTGGGCTGTTTGTCTCGCACCAGCATCCGCTCGCCGCCGAGGACGCTGTCGACTACCGCAAGCTGGCGCAGCACCGGGCGCTACGTCTGAACACTATTATCGATGAGAGCATCCCCACCGACGACCTGCCCAGTGGCGCGCGTCGCAGCTGGTCAGCGCCCAATTACCTGTTGTTGATGGACATGGCCATCTTCGGTTTCGGCTGGTCGGCCTTGCCACGCTGGCTGGTGCGCGGGTATGCCCAGGGGCGTCTGAAGGAATTGCAGGTCCCCGGCTGGCCGCGCAGCTCGGCAGTGGACGTGATCTGGTCGCGGCAAAAAAGCCTGGGGCCTGCGGGGGCGTGGTTGCTGGATACGTTGCTGGAAGGGCGCGGGGATTATTGAGGGTGGAGCGCAGAAAATCTGATGGGGCATAGAGGTTTTTTCCGAAGCAACGACGAATCGCCTGTGCGGGGCCTCTCTGGAGGCTGAAAGTGGTTGAATTCGCCCCACTGCACCAGCGGCGATCTCGTGAAAGGACTGTTCCTACATCGGCTTGAGAGGGGGCCTACCTTGACGTGTAACGGTTGGTGTTCCAACCATCCTGCGGCTCTGACATTGCGATAACTGACCAACAAACGAATGGAATAAAACGCACTCCGGCTTTTCCAGCTTCTCTACCCATGCCCTCAAGAACCTTGCTAGTCCGGCGGAAAAACGAAACCGCTAATGCGGATCTTAGCGTCGTCCGCTTCGCGTATGGCCTCACTCTCCAGGTCCTCCTTTCCGAACGAGTTCTGGGTGCATCGACGACTCATCACGGTCTGATTTCCCTGGGTAACCTCAAGAAATGCTCTAGCTCCAAATGTTTGTTGGGGTACGCCAAACGAGTAACCGTATCTACCCGAGCGAAAGCCGAAATAAGTGGTGTATGTCGCTTTATCCACCCAGCGGGTCAAAGGTCTGTCTTTTGAGAAAAAATATTCCATCTCCAGCTTTTTCTCTGACCCAAACCGGTAGATGACATTCCGTCCCTGCGTGCAAAATGAAAGTAGGCGAGATTTTTTTTCAGCGAGGTGACAACCTCCAATATAGGTTTCCTCCCTGATACAGAGATTCGCCTCATCTGCTGTAGCCTGAGCAGCGACGCATAAAGAAATCAAAAGAGCAACGTAATTTAGAATAAACAGAAAATTGTCCTTTATTTTTTGGCAGAACACGCCGAGTTTCCAGTTAGCCCTTTAATTTCGACCGAACTCGCACGTGTGTGCAGCGTTATCTCTCAATTAGCGGCATCCAACCTAAGTCATATTGTGGATTCCTCAGACTTCGCGATGTCCAGATCCGCAGGTGAGTCACGGTCACCGGCAAATGGTAAAAATACCAAGGTTTCCTCAAGTTAAAAGCAACCGATCATCAACACCACATTGTGTGTGGTGCTTCAACCAATACGGCCAACATTTCAGGCGCCATCGATTCCACAAAAAGTGCTGTCAATTAAGTTTAAAAAACCATTGTGAAATTGTAAGGACTAGCTCTTGCTCTTGGGGCCCTACACCATCATCCACGAGAAGTGTTCCAAACCCATCCAAAGGATTGTCGGTCATCACTGCCATCTCGCCTTCGCTTTCAATGAAATAAATCGGATAAAAACAATAAGGGTGATTTTCATCGCCTGTAGGCTGTTTGGCTAGGCTCACAAACACACTGGCTTGCACTTTTTGCACCTCTATGTCTTCACACACTGGATGCGACGCCATGAAATCAGAAATATATTTTGGCTTTTTCAGGAGAGCGCTCACCGTACTGGTTTTGCCCAAAGTGTAACGTTGAATTTTTATTGGCGAATTATTTTTCCCTGCCAGTACCAACCACCCAACATTCTCGTGCGCGGTACATTCGCACTCACACGTAATCAGCAGAGCTCCCTTTCGATGTTCATTCCAGTTTAAAGCTGCGCGGGGCGCATCGCACACTTCGACCAATGCCGACAAATCATTACTCACATCAAGCGTGCACTCACCTGAAGAGTTGCAGACTGCCTCCCTCATTGGTGTGAATAAAACATTTGCAACGGTACTCCGTGCTGTAGCATCAGTCACGAACGTTGCTGCCAGGAACAGTATTGGCACTAATCTACAGATCACAAACGTGCACTCCTACAAGTTCTGAAAGCAGCTTGAAGTTTGCGTTACTCCTCACTGAGGTAAAGCCTGCAAAGTCGGCCTGATAAGGAGCTCGGTTAATAATGCCCATTCTTCGACTCATGCAGTCGGCGACCCAACGGCTTGAGGCAGTCTTGGCACGTTCCTGGACGCATATCTTTAGTAGATCTTCTTGAGAGGCAGGGGGGGTAGACCTTATTCTCTCCTCGATATGCTGGAGCGTAAGCCTCTTGTCTAGGCCTCCTTGCTGAACACATAAATCGTACAGCGCAACGTAAGACTGAATACTCACCCTCTCCATGAGAGAAAATGAAAAATTTCGCATCGCTTCAATACAGGTCTTTACATTGGCGTGAAAACCTGCGGCCTCATGAAGTTGTATTTCCTGAAATTCAGCAACGTCTCCCAAGGCTCTGAATAGCTTTGCCCATGCGCTTCTATTTTTTGCGAGAAGTTCTCTGGCCCACTCCATCTGCGCTGTTCTGTCAGAGTGTATCAATGCGTTTGTTATAACTTCATATTTCGTGCCTTCTGGAAAGCAACGGGCAAACGCAAAACTATCCTTGGTATACATTTTCAGGAGGAGTGGACCTAATGTTCCTTGCCCGAAATTCCACTGGATCAAACCAAAAGAAGTACCTTGCCCATCAAAATCATCTGCCAGCGCATGGTAATCCAGTCTTGATCGACCCTCGTACCCACCGCTAACTCTTAGTGCCAGAGAGATGCTGTCTGTAAGCGTCAGGCATCCTGATCGTTTTTTAAATTGGGTTACTAGACCCAACGGATGCATGTGATAAACCTTCCCATGCGCCGGCAATCCCACCTGACTCGCCACCTCCCCCCACCAGCTCATCTGTTTGATGCGTTCTTTCTCGGCCAGCCAGTTCTGGTTAGGGGTCGAGTCGCTGTGGCCCAGCAGGTCGTCCAGGTCATCCCATTTATGCTGAGTGTGGTGCCATTCGCTTTCGTAATGGACGATCAGTTGCGAGAGGGATTGGGCGTGGGCTGGCAATCGCAGGGCAGCTTGCAGTTCGCTGGCGGTGATCTGTCCATCGCGGTTGCGGTCGATGATGTCGTAGAGCCGGGTTTTGATCGGGCCTTGGTCCACGCTGTCGGCGATGCCGCTGTAACGCGGGAGTTGTTGATCGTTGATGCGTCGGGCCGCGCGGCTGAAGGAGGCCATCATTCGGCGCGGCGAGTCGAAGTTGAACAAGGCCTCGTAACCTTCCCACGACCAGGGGCTGACCCAAGGGGTGACGCCCACTTCTTCGCACACCCAGCCGTCCAGCAATGCGTTCGTATCGTCGTGCAGCAATCCTTCAAGGCGGTACCAGTTGCAGGCGTTGTTTTCGCCGGATGCGGCGATGGTGATTTTCCGGTCGATGGGTAATCGATCGAGCAGGCTTTTGGGCACCAGCAACTGAGCATCAGTTGGGATGCCGGGGGCGTTCAAAGTGGGCGGTTGTTTGCTGTTGAAACTCGCCTGATGCGTGACCACGGCCGTGCCTTTGGCCAGCTTCAGCAGGCTCTTGTCACTCGCCGGCAGTTTGTTGGCCCAGAGTTGGCTGAGCTTGATGAACATCTCTACGTCATCGCCACTGAACACTTCCAGATGAAGCTGGTTTTCTGGCCGCTGCGCGTTGCTGTCGTGATACTCGCCCACATGGCCGATCAGGTCCCCGGCCTTGATCGCGACAGGCTTGTCGAGCACGACGACGCTGCCACACGTCACGGGTTCAGCCGCGCCGCTGCGCAGTGATGGGTAATGGATGTATTGGTTGACTCGCTCCAGTTTGCGAAATGCTCCCTGGCCGCTGACAGTCACTTCGGTGCCCGCTGCCAGTTCGAAGAGCTTGTGGCCCAGCAGATGCCCTTGCGCTCGCACATTCAGCGTATTGACGCACTCGATTCGGTGCTGCCCATCGGCGATGGGGCGCAGGTAATCGGCGCTGACGTAGCCCATCAGCGAGCCATCGGCGGCGATCAGCCTGGAAGGCCCGAGGCTGTTTTCCAGCTTGCGAAAATCACCCTCACCCGTGAGGGTCACTTCTGCGCCGCGGGGCAACCAGCCAATCACTTTGCCCTTGCTGGGCTGATTGCGCACGTTCAGGCCTTTCTGGCCGGGGTGGTCGACGTGCAGGTCGTTGACGTCGTCTTTGACCTGAAGGCTTGATCCTTCTGCCCAAAAGCCAGGCCGGGCGAACTTCGCATCGGCTTGATAAACCGCCCAGTCCTGCAGATGCATGTACAGGCTGTAAAAAACCAGGCTGGGCGGCGCGTCCGGGCTGCCGTCTACTTTGGGAGGCTGAAGACGATGCCGCACCAGCACGAAGTTGCGCGAGAAGGACTTGTTAACCGCCAGTTTGTGCACGAGGTAGGCCGTGGTCGGTGACTGCTCATTGATGCGATACGCCACGACCTCGCCATCGGCGATGCAATGCACGCTGGACTGGTCGAGAGCCCCCGTCGTGCCGCTATCGAAATGCACCCCACCGTGCCACAGGCCATTGCCACCCAAGGGGTAGCCGCCACCGGCCGCGTTCGCCAGGTGAGTCAGTTGCGCAAATGGGTCGCGCTGGTCTTTGAAAGGATGGCTCCAGTTTTTGATCGGCGGCAGCGCGTCTGCGTTTGATTCGCCAGATGGCGGCGCCTGGGTGTCAGGCGTCGGCAGGATCTGGGCATGCGGGTTCATGAAGTTGTAGAACTGGGTGGCCAGATTGGGCATGTGTCATTCGCTCCTGCGGTGACTGAGGGTTAGCCCGAATACGCGGATAATCGGGCGCCATGAGGCCAACCTCCCTGTTGGGCCTGAGCCTTGAACGGCTTGGGTTTTCAGAGCTTCTGAAGCAACGACGAGTCGCCTCTGCAGAGCCTCTCTGGAGGCTGAAGATGGTTGATTTCGCGGCAATGCACCAGCGGCGAACTGGTAAAAGGACCATTCCTACATCAGCTAGAGAGGGGACCTACCTCGGCGGTTTTCATGGTGGCTATGCGCAACATCTTGAGCGTTAAATGGGTTGTTGCCTCCCAGCGATTAGGGGCAGACAGCGAGTGCGCATTTCTTCGCTCGATTACTCATCGCAAACGATTGCGACCCTCGGCGTCTTTATTGACCAGCGGTCCCAACCCTCTAGATCCGGGGTTTGCACAGGTCAGGCAGCGATGTTCGGCTCGTTTTTGTTCACCCTGCGCAGCCGCCCTACAAAATAGAGGTTGAATAGTCACAGAAAATGTTATTTAAATAACAAAAATAATAACGCTTCGGTGCCTGCCCGAGCGTGAACAAGGTAATGACACACATGAACAAGATCGCGGTCATCGGCAGCAACATGGTGGATTTGATCACCTATATCGACCGGATGCCGGCGCAGGGTGAAACCCTCGAGGCGCCGAATTTCGCCATGGGCTGCGGCGGCAAGGGGGCCAATCAGGCCGTGGCGGCCGCCAAGCTTGGCGCCGACGTGCTGATGCTGAGCAAGGTTGGCGACGACATGTTCGCCGACAATACCCTGGCCAACTTCAAGCGTTTCGGCATCGATACCCAATTCGTGCAACGGGTGCCTGGCGTCTCCAGCGGCGTGGCGCCGATTTTCGTGCAGAGCGATTCGCACAACAGCATCCTCATCGTCAAAGGCGCCAACGCGCACCTCAAACCCGCCGATATCGACGCCGCGCAAGCCGCGTTGCGCGACTGCAAGCTGATGGTGCTGCAGCTGGAAATCGAACTTGAAACCGTCTACCACGCCATCGACTTCGCCAAGGCCAACGGCATCCCGGTGCTGCTCAACCCTGCGCCCGCGGTAAAGGGCCTGAGCCGCGAGCACCTGTTGCAGCTGGACTTCTTCATTCCCAATGAAACCGAGCTGGCGCTGATCACAGGTCAAGTCGTCGACTCCCTCGAATCCGCCCGTTCCGCCGCGCTGCAACTGGTGCAGGACGGCATCCGTCACGTCATCGTCACCCTCGGTGAAAAGGGCGCGCTGTACGTGGGCGAGGAGGGCGAATTCCGCGTCGAGGGGATCAAGGTCAACGCCCGCGACACCACAGGCGCAGGGGATGCCTTCATCGGTTGCTTCGCCCGTCACTGGAGCGAAGACGGCGACATGCGCAAGGCCATGACCCAGGCGGTGGCCTATTCGGCCTGCTCGGTCACAGGCCTCGGTACCCAGAGTTCCTACCCGGACGCTGCCACGTTCGGACAATTCCTCGAAACGCTGTAAGTCACTCATGAGCCGCCGCGCCTTGATCGGTCAATTCGACCGGCAGGGCGGGGTATTCCCTGCACTTCACGGAGAACAACAATGACAAAGCCCGCGCTCCAACAATCCTCGGACGGGTTCTACCTGAACCGCACGCCCTGGTTCGCCTTTCTGCTGCTGTGCTGCTGTTTCGCGTTGTGGGCGGCGGCCGCGAGCATGAACGATGTGCTCATCGCGCACTTCAAGAAGGCTTTCCTGCTCAGCGATTTCCAGACCGCGTTCGTGCAGTCGGCGTTTTATCTGGGCTACTTCTTCGTGGCGATTCCGGCAGCCATGGTCGTCAGACGCTTCAGCTACAAGACCACCATCCTCATCGGCCTGTTGCTGTACATGGTGGGTTGCTCGCTGTTCTTCCCGGCCGCCTCGATGGCCAAATACGGGATGTTCCTGATGGCGCTGTTCGTCATTGCGGCGGGTCTGTCGTTTCTGGAAACCGCCTGCAACACCTATTCGACGCTGATGGGCCCACGCGAAACCGGCACCCGTCGCCTGAACATCTCGCAGACTTTCCACCCGTTCGGCGCCATGGCCGGCGTCTACGTCGGCAGCTTCGTGATGTTCAAGGACACCGATGCCACCCGCGAACAACTGACCCAGATGAGCGCCTCCGACGCGGCGATCCAGCAGCTGGAAATGATCCAGTCGACCCTGCTGCCGTACAAATGGATGATCGCGGTGCTGATCCTGATGTTCGTGCTGATCGCCTTCACCAAATTCCCGGCGTGCAAGGGCAACATCAAAGACATCGCGAAAAAGAGCAGCATCGGTCAGAGCCTGTCCCGCCTGTGGCGCAACCCGCGTTTCACCTTCGGCGTGCTGGCGCAGTTCCTGTATGTCGGCGCGCAAGTCGGCGTGTGGAGTTTCACCATTCGCTTGGCGATGCAGATGGGTGGCATGAACGAGCGCAGTGCGTCGTGGTTCCTGCTGACCACCTTCGCCGCGTACTTCGTCGGAAAAATGATCGCCAACCTGCTGATGCGCAAGATGCACCCGGCCAAGGTCCTGGCGATCTACGGCGTGCTGACCATCGTGCTGCTGGCCTACACCATCCTGGTGCCGAACATCAGCGCGGTTTATGCGGCGGTGGGTGTGAGCATCTTCCTCGGCCCGTGCTGGCCGACCATTTACGGCCTGACCATCGACGGTCTGGGCGAAGACACCGGTGTCGGCGGTTCGCTGCTGGTGATGAGCATTGTCGGCGGCGGTGTGATGCCGATCTTCCAGGGTCTGCTGTCCGACGCCACCCACGGCAATATGCAAATCGCCTACAGCGTGCCGCTGCTGTGCTTTGTGGTGATCGTCGCCTACGCCATCAAATGCCTGCGTGATCCGCGCAGCGAAACGGCGCCGGTCGTTGCGGTGGCTGCATCATGACCTCCCTCGACAAACGCACGACGATCCCGCTGTATCCCGAGTTGTTTGGTGGCGAGGAGAAAACCCTGCTGGAGTCGGCCGACTTTCGCGTGCTGGCCTGGACCTACCCCAGCGGCGTGAAAGCACTGGCGCTGGAGAACAACCGGGGGCGTGTCGTGGTGCTGCCGTATCAGGGGCAAATGGTCTGGTCGGCGGTGTTCGATGGTTGTGATCTGACCATGCGCAACATGTTCGAGCAGCCCCGCCCGACCCCGACGGTGATCGGCACCTACGGCTGCTTCATGTTCCACAGCGGCATTCTGCGCAATGGCTGCCCGACACCGCAGGACGATCATCCGCTGCACGGCGAGATGCCGTGCGCGCCCATGGACAGCGCCTGGCTGGAAGTGGGCGAGGATGTCTCGGGCGTGTTTTTGCGCCTCGGCGGCGAATACGAATACGTGATGGGCTTCGGCGATCACTATCGCGCCCGGCCCAGCGTGACATTGCGTGCGGGTTCGGCACTGTTCGACATCGGCATGGACGTGCGCAACCTGGCGGGCAAGCCGATGGAGCTGATGTACATGGCGCACATGAACTATGCCTATGTCGCCGATGGCCAGTTCGTCGAGCCACTGGGCGTCGAACGCGTACGGGTTCGCAGCAGCGTTCCGGCCCATGTGAAGCCGACCCCGGCGTGGTCGGCATACATGGCCGAGTTGACTGAAGATCCTTCACGCTTGCAGACCTTGAACACGCCCGAGCTATACGACCCGGAGATCGTCTGCTTTTTCGACGGCGTTCGGGCCGATGCGAAGGGCGATGCGCACTTTCTGCTCAAACATGCGCAGGGGCAGGCGTTTTACACGCGTTACAAGCCAGCGCAGTTCGAGCACGCCGCGCGCTGGATTCTGCACAACGCCGATCAGCAGGTCGCAGCCTTCGTGCTCCCCGCGACCTGCGAGCCGGAGGGTTATCTGGCCGAGAAGGCCAAGGGCAATGTGCGGATGCTCGGGGCGGGGGCGAGCGCTTCGTTCAGTGTGACGACGGGGTATCTGGCGACTGGGGAAGTGCAGCAGCTTGAAGGTGCTTTGAAGCGCTGATGGCTTTTTCGCGAGCACGCTTCCTCCCACAGGGATCGCATTTCAACTGACCAAATTCGATCCCTGTGGGCGTTCGCAAAGACGGTTTTCGGGCGCTGCAAATATTGAGGCCGATCATATATCCCGGTGGGAGGGAGCCTGCTCGCGAAGACGGACTGTCAGGCACTGCGAGTCTGGATGTCAGTCACACCACCCACTGCGCCCCATAACCCTGAATCAGATCGCGATACGCCTTGGGCAGCTTCTTGTCGCTGACCACCACATGGAAGTTCTCCAGCGCCGCGAAATGTGCGGTGCGCACGGAGTCGAACTTGGAGTGATCGGCCAGCAGCATGCAGTGACGGGCCTGGCGCAAGACCTTCTGCTTGACCTCCACTTCATTGAAGTTGAAGCAGGTGACGCCGAATTCGTCGCTGACGCCCGCCGCCGAGACGAACGCCCAGGTCAGACGGATGCCATCGAGAATGCTGGCCTCGCTGTGATGCTCGAAGACCTGATTCTTGCGATGAAAGGTCCCGCCGCACAGCACGATCATGCAGTTGGGTTTCTGCTGCAGTTTGAGCAGCACGTTAAGGGAGTTGCACACCGCGGTGAACTCCAGTTCGTCCGGTATGAAATCGATCACGAAGGGAATCGTCGTGCCGCAATCGAAAAACACCGTGTCGCCGGGTTTGATGAACGCTGCCGCGAGCTTGCCGATACGCCGCTTCTCCTCGACGTGGCGAGTGCCTTGCTCGGTGACCTTGTAATCGCTGGCTTCGGAGGGATCGAAGGCGAGGGTGATATGGCCGCCCAACAGATGAAATTTGTCCGGATGACGGCCCAGATCGCGACGCAGAGTCATCTCCGAGACATCCAGCAACGCGGCCATTTCCCGCAGGTGAATGGCTTTCTGGTCTTGCAGGGCTTGCTGAATCAGTTTGACGCGGTCGGATTTTTTACTGTCCACAGGCATCCCGGCTGTCGATTGAATATGGTAGAAAAATAACACTTACTGTTATAGTTACAACATAAATGATGAGCGCTGGGCTTAAGCTTAAGGCTTGTCGCGTTTCAGCGCTTCTTTACCCGTTTGTATTGCCCGTTCCGTATCAGGAAAAAGAACCATGATGAAGATCGAACCCGCAGCACTCGCGCAGTATATCGACCACACCTTGCTGGCCGCCGATGCGACTCGCGATCAGATCGCCACATTGTGCCGCGAAGCGCAAGAACACGGCTTCTATTCGGTGTGTGTGAATTCAGGTCAGGTACCGTACGCCGCTTCGCTGCTCAAGGGCCAACAGGTCAAGGTCTGCGCGGTTGTCGGCTTCCCGCTGGGCGCGGGCCTGAGCAACACCAAGGCGTTCGAAGCGCAGCAGGCGATTGCCGCAGGTGCGGGTGAAATCGACATGGTGCTGAATGTCGGCGCGCTGAAAGACGGGCTGCTGGATCTAGTGCGTGACGACATCGCAGCCGTCAAACAGGCCTGTGGCGCGGTGCCGCTGAAAGTGATTCTGGAAACCTGCCTGCTGGACGACCCACAGAAAACCAGCGCCTGCGAGATTTGCCGCGAGCTGAACGTGGCGTTCGTCAAAACCTCCACTGGCTTCAGCCGCAGCGGCGCCAGCGTTGAAGACGTCGCTCTGATGCGCAAGGTGGTTGGCGCAGGCGTGGGTGTCAAAGCTTCTGGCGGCGTGCGCGACTACGCCACGGCGGTGGCAATGATAGAGGCTGGCGCCACGCGGCTGGGCACCAGCTCCGGCATCGCTATCGTCAGCGGCGCGGCGGCATCGGGCTCAGGTTATTGAGCCCTAAGCGCAGTCGCTAAGCCTTCTCGGCGCAGCAATGGGATGAGCCTGCCGCACCCTCGTACTGGTCGTGCAGGCGCACCCACTCCATGATTTCCTCCTCGTTGCGGCCCTTGGGCGTCAGGTCCAGGTAGTTGTAAGTCCCCACCAGAATGTCCAGGCCTCGGGCGTACGCCGAATAGGTGTGGAAAATCTCTCCCGCGCCGTTCTTGTAGAATACGCTCACGCCTGGCATCTCCTCTTCGGCAATGTCCATAGCTTCGTAGTTGTATTCCATCTTGCCCGCGGCTTTTTCTGCGTCGGTGGCCGAGACATGGAAATCTTCGTTGAAGTCGGAGCCCGCGGATGACACCCATCTGAAGTGCCAACCCATGCGTTTCTTGAAATCCTTGAATGCCTCCCACGGCGCGTGAGACACGGCGACCAACGAGATGTCGTGGTGAGCCAGATGCAGATTGGCGCCGTCCAGATGATCGGACAGGAACGAGCAGCCTTTGCAGCCTTCTTTCCAGTCCTTGGAGAACATGAAGTGATAGACGATCAACTGGCTGTTTTCACCGAACAGCTCGGCCAGCGTCTGCTGCCCTTCGGGGCCGTTGAACGTGTAGGGTTTGTCGATTTTCACCCAGGGCAGGGCGCGGCGCTGCGCACTGAGTTGATCACGCTGACGGGTGAGGGCCTTTTCATTGGCCAGATGCTTGTTGCGCGCGGCCAGCCATTCGGCGCGGGATACCACAGGATGCGAGTCGATATTGCTCATGATGTTCTCCTTGGCAGAGGTCTTCATCGGGCTTTGACACTGGGTAGTCGAATGGCAGGCACGGGAATCGACAAAGGACCGACAAAGATTTCTTGCCATGTGCGGGGCGAGCAGCCTGCAACGAAGACTTTGCCTGCGTGACGCTCAATCTGTGGGAGAGAGCTTGCCCGCGAAAGCCGCCGGTTAGTCACCATTGCAGCGTCAGGACGAACGCTCCGCGAGCAAGCTACCTCCCATGAAAGCGGTCTGCGCGCAGCAGGCCTTTCGGCAGACTGACATGACCTGCCGCCCCAATGAATGGCACACTGCCTGGGTACATCCTCCAACACCGGAAACCGCTCTATGCCGCAACTCTCCCTGGCGCACTTCAAGGCCCGCTGGTTTTTCTGGCTGTGCATGCTGCTGATCGTGGTTGGCCTGCCGGTCGGCTGCGCGGCGTTGCAGCACAAGGAGCGTGAGTTGGTGTTCATGATCGAACCGGGCACCGCCAGCTGGTATCACGGCATTCCTGCGGATGTGCAGGACCTGGAGCTCAAGGCGCCGTCGTTCGGCGTCTCGCAGAACATTCATGCCTGGTGGTGGCCGGGGGAGCAGAGGGATGCGCCGGCTGTGCTGTACCTACACGGCTCGCGCTGGAACCTCACCGGCCAGTTCTTCCGTATCGAGCAACTGCATGCATTGGGGTTTTCGGTGCTGGCCATCGACTACCGTGGATTTGGTGAGAGCAAAGGGCAATTGCCTTCCGAAGCGTCGGTTTACGAAGACGCGCGGATCGCCTGGGAGCGCCTGAAACAACTGCAACCCGACCCGCAAAAGCGGTTGATCTACGGGCATTCCCTTGGCGGCGCCGTGGCGGTGGATCTGGCGGCAGAGCTGGGCCACGAGGCGCAGAAAGGCGACGAACCGATTCAGGCGCGGGGGCTGATCATCGAATCGACGTTCACCAACCTTGCCGACGTCGCCTCGTCGGTGGCCAGCACCCGGACATCGCTGCCGGTGCGCTGGCTGGTGTCGCAGAAATTCGATTCAATCGACAAGATTGCCGACATTCACATGCCGTTGCTGATCGTTCACGGCACGGCAGACCAATTCGTCTCGCCGCGTTTCAGTGAAGAGCTGTTTCAGGCCGCCCAGGAGCCGAAGAACCTGCTGATGGTGCCCGGCGGCAATCACAACAACAGCATGAATCTGGGACGTCAGGCCTATAGCCAGGCGATTCAAGCCTTGCTCAAGGCCAAGGCGCCTGCGGTGCATGCGGGCAACGAACCCGCCGCAGTCGCGAAACAGGCCGGGTAGTTCACATCGTCGAATTGTTTGAATCGCCTGTAGCAGTGCGGCGTTACCCGTGAGCGCTGGAATCATAGCGCGGGCTGATGCTCCACCGAAAACGGCTTGTTGCGCACCGTCACTTTGCCCGGATGACTTTCCGGGACGACGAAGCCTTTTAGCTCCTCCAGCAGTTTTGCCGGGTCCTCAATGGGCAGTTCGGCCAGTTGCTGCGGAGTCAGGTTCCACCACTGGCTGGCCAGCAGGCCTTCGATGATGTGCGGCTCGAAACGGTAGCGCTGCACCTTGGCGGGGGAGCCGACCACGATGGCGTAAGGTGGCACGTCGCGGTTGATCAAAGACTGTGCGCCAATCACGGCGCCAGTGCCGATGGTGACGCCCTCCAGAATCAACACATCCATGCCGATCCACACATCGTGGCCGATCACGGTCTGTTTGACCTCTTCATGAGCGTGCGCCTTACCGCTGGCAGTGTGTCTCAATCCCGCCAGTGCGCTGTGGGTGCTGAGCCAGTCCAGCGGGTGGGATTTGCGGTTCTGGCCAATGGTCACGTCGCGTGCGATGGAGCAGTAGCGGCCGATGCTGGCGACGTTCTGCAGTTCGCTGCCGCTGACGATATCGGTGTAGGCGCCGATGCTCAGTTTGCTGGAATTGATCTTGATCTGGTGCAGTTTGACGCCCTGTTCCAGGGTCAGCTCCATGTCCCGGCGCAGGCCCCGGATGCCGCTGTCCAGCCGGCATTTGTTCTGGGCCAGCGAGCGTTTGAGCTGATTATCGAGCAGGATACGGCGCAGGAAATTCATGGTGGCAGTCCGCAGATACGACGAGTTGATTCAGAAGTCGCGCGCCCACCGACCGAACGAGCGGTGACACGCGAGTTTTCTTGTTGATAAATGTTCTCGATGATTGCACGAGTGACTGGGTCGGGGGAAATCCGCAACCGGCCAGTCACGGGCGGATTGCCTGACAACGCAGGGGGCCGTCTGCCCGTCAGCGCACAGGGACATTCACAATTGCGCCCGCAAGTGGTATCTGTGTTGCCTTGTTGTGTTGCGATCATGAGCCGTCACGATGGACAAATATTCAAACGGGGAAGCCCATCTCGCCCATTCCGAACGGGACTGGGTGGTGCGCGCCAAACCCCAGCCGCAGATGGAGCGGATCGAGGCGTACTTTCATGGTCACGGCTTCGAAATGCATCGGCACGACACCTACGCCATCGGCCATACCCTCTCTGGCGTGCAGAGCTTTCGGTACGGCAAGGAAATGGTCAACAACCTGCCGGGCCAGACCATGGTCCTGCACCCCGACGAGCCCCACGACGGTCACGCTGGCACCGAAGACGGTTTTCGCTACCGCATGTTTTACCTGGAACCGGCCATGATCCAGCAGGTGCTGGGCGGCAAGCCGCTGCCGTTCATCAAGGGCGGCGTGTCCAACGATCCGCGTTTATTCAAGGCCACCCAGGCCTTGCTGCAGGATTTGCAAACCCCGCTCGATCCCCTGGAACTGGACGACGCCGTGTTCGACATCGCCGTTGCCCTGCAGGATGCCGCTGGCGCGCGAAAGGGCCGGCAAAGCGTCGACTACGCCTCGGCCGAGCGGGCCAGAGAGTTACTGATGGCGAGTCTGGAGCAGGGCGTCAGCCTCGATGAACTCGAACAGGCCAGCGACACCGACCGTTGGCGCCTGTCGCGGGATTTTCGCGTGCTGTTCGGCACCAGCCCTCACCGTTACCTCACCTTGCGAAGGCTGGATCTGGTGCGGCATTCGATTTCTCTCGGCGTGTCCCTCAGCGATGCGTCGGTGATGGCCGGGTTCTCCGATCAGAGCCACATGACGCGGCATTTCGTGAAGACCTTCGGGTATCCGCCAGGGCGGTGGTTGAAGATGCTCGGTGCGCGTGGGGTAGATGGATCGGGTCGATCAATCTAGCGCTCTAGCGCTGTCGCTGCCGTCGTCACCTCCGGCGTCTCCCACAGGAACAGTGATCATCCCGGCGGTTTTTGGCTGACCTCAAACCCTGTCACAATCACCGCGGATTGCCGGCGAGCTCAAATCTGTGGGAGACGCCGGAGGTGACGACGGCAGCGAAGGGATCGACGCTGAACTATCAGATTACTTGCAATAACGTACAAGACCCGCTCGCGTGTAATGCCCTAACTTGCTGGCTCCCCGAACCCTTGCGGAGCCACTTCGATGTCCACGTCCCAGACCACCCACACCCCCATCAACTTCGCCCAAAAATACAGCCTCTTCAGCGAGCAATGGCAACCCAAGGTCGTCGCGCAGATGAACGACTACCAGTTCAAACTGGCCCGTCTTGAAGGGGATTTTCTCTGGCACACCCACGCCGACACCGACGAAACCTTCATCGTGATCGAAGGCTGCCTGCGCATCGATTTCCGCGACGGTTTCGTCGAGTTGAATGCGGGTGAACTGTACGTCGTCCCCAAAGGTGTGGAGCACAAGCCTTATGCGGATAAGGAAGTGAAGCTGATGCTTATCGAACCGGCCGGGGTGATCAATACCGGGGGCGATACCAACGAGCGCACTGCGCAGAATGATGTGTGGATTTGAATTAAGCATTAGACCTTTTCGAAATAGAGGTCCTTCACTCATCAACTAACCAAGTATTCTTTCTAAATAAATCACAGGGTTATTGTCCATGTGGGTGTTTTTAATTTGAACAGGACGATTTGAGTTGTTTGCAAGAGGCGATTACGCTTGGTTGCAGGGACGGTTGCAGCGTCCTGGATCGATGGTCTCCAACTTGCTATGTTCGAGAATTCAGGGAGTTAATGATGATGGGTCAAGACGAAACAAACTTGGCGGGTGAGGAAGTCAGTATTTATGACGGTGACACACTTGTGGGTAATGCACCGGTCGTTGATGGTCGGTGGCAGTATACAGTGCCGAGTCTTGCCCTAGGGGGGCATGATTTTAATGCTCGCGTAGGACCATTGACGTCGGACCGCTGGTCTCTAGCCAGAGTTCCGCCGTTCGAGGACTTCACCGATTTTGAAGGCGGTAATCTCAATGGCTGGTGGTCGTACCTAGACAATCGTTGGGCATGGGAGGGGCATGCAGACACGCAACAAGGCAGTGTTGGGAAGCTCACACGGATAGCGGATGGTGAATGGATAACTTTGCTTAAGTCCTTCGCGGCGCCCGCAGTGGGGCGTTATAGGTTTCAGGCCTCACTCAAGGGCTCCCATGCAGGAATGACAGTGAACGTCGGCTGGTCGAGTTCCGAACTTGTCGGGAATTTTCAGATCGTCGCTGGCCAGTGGCGTATGTTCTCTGTGGAAGTTCCAGTAGAGCGGGAAGAGGAAAACCCTCTTTTTCGCTGGAAGGTTAAGGGGGTGGTGGGGAACTCACTTCTTATCGACAATATATCTATTACGCGAATAGGTTAACGCCTAACGGCCACAGTGTTATAGACCGGATCGCAGTTGTCTCTGGTTATTCATCCCTGAGCCGGTATTGAAGCTGATGCTGATCCAGCTAACTGCGGTGGTTAATATTATTGACGATACCACGGTCTTACCACGCAGAATGATGTGTGGATTTGAGTTTCTGAGGGTGCCAAACCACTATTGCGCGACGCGACACCTGTAGCAGCACGGCTTGCCGGTGGTAGCGATTTCAAGGACGCCTGCGCCGGTAAACGGAACGCCGCCCGGCCGTCCTGCTACAGGGGCGGGGTCGCGGAAGAGCTCGCTGCGGCTGACTTCGCGGCATCCGGCATCAACACCGCAATCAACGCCCTGACCACTCCCGGCAGGGCGTCGAGTTCTCTCACCAGAATGCTGCGCTCGCGCACGGCCCATGGCTCGTCGATTTCGATGGTCACCAGTTTCATCGTCCGGCTGTGCCGCACCGCCGCAGACTCGGGAATGATGCCGATCCCCACGCCCGCTTCAACCATCCGGCAGATCGCCTCGAAGCTCGACACCTGAATCCGCAGCGACAGGTTCTGCCCCAAGCGTTCCACGTGATCGCGCAGAAAACTCAGCAATGTGCTGCCTTCATGCAGGCCGATGTGTTGAAACGCCAGGGTCTGTTTCAGGGTGACTTTTTTCTGTTTCGCCAACTCGTGGCCTTGAGGCACGGTCAGCACCAGACGGTCGGTGCTGAAGTGGATGACCTGCAATCCGGCTGCTTCGACCGGGCCTGCGATGATGCCCATGTCGGTGCTGCCATCGAGCACGCCGCGCACGATGTCCCGCGACAAGCGCTCCTGCAAATCCACCGTCACCCCTGGCCGTTGGGCGAGGAATCCGGCCAGCACTTCGGGCAAGAATTCGGTCACCGCTGTGGTGTTGGCGAAGATGCGGATGTGCCCGGCCGAGTCAGTGCCATAGCTGGTGAACTCGCTCTTCAGATAATCCACCTGGCTCATGATCAGTCGCGCGTGCTTGAGCAAGCGTTGCCCGGCCGGGGTCAGTTCGACGCCACGGCTGTCGCGATACAACAGGCGCGTATCGAGCTGGCCTTCGAGGGCCTTGATGCGAGCGCTGGCGGCGGCAGGGGAAAGAAAAGCCCGGCGGGCGCCTTGGGTCAGGCTCGGGGATTCGCCGATATGAATGAAGAGGCGCAAGTCAGCCAGGTCGAAGTGCATGGTTGTATCCGAACGTTGCAGGTGCGTTCAGCATACATGAACGCGGTCTTATGCAAATGCTGATTCACAGAATGCCAGGCCAATCTCATGATCCGTTCATAACAACAAATGCAGAGGGTTCTCTCCCATGAGTGCTTCAGATTCGCCAGTGGATTTCAGTGCCTGGATCGGACGGACCGAGGAAGCTCAGGATCACCTGAGCCACAACCTGATCAAGCGCATTGCCGCCACCTTCGGCGAGCCTACGCCAGCCGACGGCGACCCGTTGCCTGCGCTGTGGCAGTGGTGTTTCTTCCAGGAACCGGTTTTCGAGGCGCAACTGGGCGGCGATGGCCACCCGGCCCGCGGCGGCTTTCTGCCTCCGGCCGACAACCGTAACCGCATGTGGGCCGGTGGTCGTGTGGAGTTCATCCAGCCGTTGAAAGTCGGTGCCGACGCCCATCGCCTGTCGACCATCCTGCACATCGAAGAAAAGCACGGCCGCACCGGCTCGCTGTTGTTCGTTACGGTGCGTCACGACTACTCGCAAAACGGCCAATTGTGCGTGCGTGAGGAGCAAGACATCGTCTATCGCGAGCCCAATCCGCCGAAGCTCAACAGCGGTGAGGCGCCTGAGCAAGGTGACTGGAGCGAGACCATCGAGCCGACCCCCACCTTGTTGTTCCGCTATTCGGCAGTGACCTTCAACGGCCACCGCATTCATTACGACTACCCCTACGTGACCGAAACCGAAGGCTATCCAGGTCTGGTGGTTCACGGCCCGATGATCGCCACCTTCAACCTTCGCGCGTTCATCCGCGGCAACCCTGGCAAGCGCGTGCGTCACTTCGCCTATCGCGGCGTACGGCCGTTGAACGTGCCCGCGGCGTTTCGGGTCGGCGGTCGTATCACCGAACCGGGCAAGGCTCAGCTGTGGGCGGGTAATGAAGCTGGGGTCGCGCAGAGCGCCGAAGTCAGCTTCGACTGAATCCTTCTTCCTTTATATAGCCAGGCCCGCCCATCGCGACGGGCCGCTGGTAGACGCGAGCAGACACGATGAACCCATACGAAAACGAAGACCTGAATGCCATCCGCGAAGGCGTGCGCGCGCTGTGCGCCGAATTTCCGGCTGAATACTGGCGCAAGATCGACGAAGAGAAGGGCTTCCCGGAAGCCTTCGTCAAGGCGCTGACCGACGCCGGCTGGCTGTCGGCGATGATCCCCGAAGAATACGGCGGCTCGGGTCTTGGTCTGGCCGAGGCCTCGGTGATTCTCGAAGAAGTGAACGCTTGCGGCGGCAACTCCGGCACCGTGCACGGCCAGATGTACAACATGTTCACCCTACTGCGTCACGGCAGCGAAGAGCAGAAACGTTACTACCTGCCCAAGCTCGCCAGCGGCGAACTGCGCCTGCAATCGATGGGCGTCACCGAGCCAACCACCGGCACCGACACCACCAAGATCAAGACCACGGCCGTCAAGCAGGGCGACAAGTACGTGATCAACGGGCAGAAGGTCTGGATCTCGCGGATTCAGCATTCGGACCTGATGATCCTGCTGGCGCGCACCACGCCGCTGGCCGAGGTGAAAAAGAAATCCGAAGGCATGTCGATTTTCCTGGTCGACCTGCGCGATGCCATTGGCAATGGCCTGACCGTTCAGCCCATCGCCAACATGGTCAACCACGAAACCAACGAGCTGTTTTTCGACAACCTGGAATTGCCTGCCAACAGCCTGATCGGCGAAGAGGGCAAGGGTTTCAGGTACATCCTCGACGGCCTCAACGCCGAACGCACGCTGATCGCCGCCGAGTGCATCGGCGATGGTCGCTGGTTCATCGAGAAGTCCGCCGCTTATGCCCGCGATCGCGTGGTATTCGGCCGCCCGATTGGCCAGAACCAGGGCGTGCAATTCCCGATTGCCGAGGCGCACATCGAGATCGAAGCCGCCGACCTGATGCGCTGGCGAGCCTGCGAAGAATACGACAGCGGCAAGAATGCCGGCGCCAGCGCCAACATGGCCAAGTACCTGGCCGCCAAGGCCTCGTGGGAAGCGGCCAACGCCTGTTTGCAGACCCACGGCGGTTTCGGTTTCGCCTGCGAATACGACGTCGAGCGCAAATTCCGCGAGACCCGTCTGTACCAGGTCGCACCGATCTCCACCAACCTGATTCTTTCCTACGTCGCCGAGCACCTGCTCGAACTGCCACGCAGCTTCTGAGGACATCGAGATGAGTCATACCCAGGCATTGGCGGGCTTTCTTGCCGAGCTGAAATACGAGCAGATTCCGGGCCACGTGCTGGACCGTACCGAAGACCTATTTCTGGACTGGATAGGCTCGGGCCTGGCCAGTCAGGGCGCCCGGCCGATCCCGATTTTCGAGCGTTATGCCGAACGGATGGGCCCGAGCGATGGCAAGGCGAAGATTCTGGTCAGCGGTCGCAACACGTCGGCGTATTTCGCGGCACTGGTCAACGGCGCGTCTTCGCACCTGGTCGAGCAGGACGACCTGCACAACAGCTCGGTGCTGCATCCTGCGACTGTGGTGTTCTCAGCTGTGTTGGCGGCGGCGCAAGACCTTGGCAAATCCGGTCAGGACCTGCTGCTAGCCTCCGTCGCAGGATACGAAGCCGGGATCCGCATCGGCGAATTCATGGGCCGCTCGCACTACCGCATCTTTCACACCACGGCCACGGTGGGCACCCTCGCCGCAGCCGTTGCAGTGGGCAAGCTGCTGAATTTCGACAAAGAGCAATTCATCAATCTGTTGGGCACGGCCGGTACTCAGGCAGCGGGCTTGTGGGAGTTCCTGCGTGACGCTGCCGACTCGAAGCAATTGCACACCGCCAAGGCCGCGGCCGATGGTCTGCTCGCCGCGTACATGACCGAAGACGGCCTGACCGGGGCGCGCAACATTCTCGAAGGCGATCAGGGCATGGCCGCTGGGATGTCGACCGACAGCGACCCGAGCAAGTTGTCCGATCGTCTGGGCTCGCGCTGGGCGCTGGTGGAAACCTCGTTCAAGTTCCACGCCTCCTGCCGTCACACCCATCCGGCCGCCGACGCGCTGTTGCACCTGATGCAACGCGAAGGCTTGCGCCACGACCAGATCGCCAAGGTCGTGACCCGCGTTCACCAGGGTGCGATTGATGTGCTCGGTCGCGTCGATGTGCCGCAGACCGTGCATCAGGCGAAATTCTCGATGGGTGCGGTGTTGGGCCTGATCGCCGTGCACGGCAGCGCGCAGTTGATCGAATTCCGCGACTTGGCGCTGACCGATGCCGACGTCTCGGCCTTCCGCGAAAAAGTCACCATGGAACTGGACCCCGAAGTCGATGGCGCCTATCCGGCGCGCTGGCTGGGTCGGGTGATCGTCACCACCACCGACGGCCGCACGTTGACCGCTGCCATCGACGATCCGAAGGGCGATCCGGGCAACACCCTGTCGCGGCCCGAGTTGGAGGACAAGGTCCAGCGCCTGCTGGCGTTCTCCGGCGCTCGCACGGTGGAGCAGGGCAAGGCCTTGATCGAACGCGTCTGGCACCTGCGCGATGCGCGGGATCTGGCGGATCTCATTTAACGAACGCAAGACCTCTCTGATCGTACCCACGCTCCGCGTGGTGACGCCTCCCTCGGACGCTCCGCGTCCCAGGCGGTGGCGCAGAGCATCACGGGATGCATGCCTAGGCAGAGCGTGGAAACGATCAGACAGTGGAATGTGGAGGTGCAAGAACATGACTCAACAAAACCCTCGTCCTCTGGACGGCATCACCGTGGTCAGTCTGGAGCACGCCATTGCGGCGCCTTTTTGCACGCGGCAACTGGCGGACCTGGGCGCTCGCGTGATCAAGGTCGAGCGCCCTGGCGTCGGTGACTTTGCACGTGGCTACGATCAGCGTGTCGACGGCCTGGCGTCGCACTTCGTCTGGACTAACCGCTCCAAGGAAAGCCTGACCCTGGACCTGAAACAGGACGAGGCGGGCGACATTCTCGAATCGCTGCTGGCCACCGCCGATGTACTCGTACAGAACCTCGCACCGGGCGCCGCTGCGCGCATGGGCTTGTCGTTCGAAGCGCTGCATGAGCGGTTTCCGCGCCTGATCGTCTGCGACATCTCCGGCTATGGCGAAGGTGGCCCCTATGAAAAGAAGAAGGCCTACGACCTGCTGATTCAGAGCGAAGGCGGCTTCCTGTCGGTGACCGGCGGCCCGGGCGAAAACGAAATGGCCAAGGCCGGTTGTTCCATCGCCGACATCGCTGCGGGCATGTACGCCTACACCGGCATCCTCTCGGCGCTGTTGCTGCGCGACAAGACCGGTGAAGGCAGCCGCATTGACGTCAGCATGCTGGAAAGCCTGGTGGAGTGGATGGGCTACCCGATGTACTACGCCTACAACGGCGCGCCGCAGCCACCGCGCGCTGGCGCCTCGCACTCGACGATTTACCCGTATGGCCCGTTCCCGACCGGCGGTGGCGGCACCATCATGCTCGGGTTGCAGAACGAGCGTGAATGGGCGTTGTTCTGCGAGAAGGTCCTGCTGGACAAGGCGCTGGCCACCGACGAGCGTTTTTCGGCCAACTTCAAGCGCTCGGAAAACCGTGAAGTGCTGCGGCAGATCATCGTCGATGGCTTCGCGGCGTTGAGCGTCGATGAAGTGGTGGCGCGGCTTGAGGATGCGCAGATCGCCAACGCGCGGGTCAACGACATGCAGGGCGTCTGGGATCACCCGCAACTCAAGGCCCGCGACAGCTGGCGCGAAGTGGACAGCCCGTCCGGACCACTGCCGTCGCTGCTGCCTCCGGGACGCAACGCCGCGTTCACCCCGCGCATGGATGGCGTCCCCGGGTTGGGGCAGCACACAGGCAGCATTCTTGGCGAGCTGGGGTTTTCGGCTGAGGATCAGGCGCGGATGGCGGCGGCCGGGGTGGTTTGAGCGTCCGAAGCGTACATCGATCTTGCGCATTCGGCGGTCTTTGCGGGAGGAAGCTCGCTGGCGAATGAGGGTCTCAGGCGGCACAGATGCCGGATCTGAGATCCCTTCGCGAGCAAGCTCCTTCCCACGGGTTGTATGTCCGCCGACCCACCGCGAACGATCCGTCACATCGCAGGATATTTTCATAAGGAAGCACACCATGCCCCAATCCATCGTCCGCTCCGCACTGTTCGTGCCCGGCAGCCGGCCTGAGCGTTTCGCCAAGGCCCTGGCCGCGGGCGCGGATGCGGTGATCGTCGATTTCGAAGACGCCGTCGAAGAGCCGCTCAAGCGTCAGGCCCGCGACCATCTGGCGGCGTTTCTGCAAGGTAATCCTCAGGCTGCGGTTTGGGTGCGAGTCAATGCGCCGGAGCATGCCGAGCACGTTGCGGATCTGGCGTTCTGCAAACAACAGACCGGCGTCGCCGGGGTGTTGCTGCCTAAGGTCGAAAGCGCGGCCCAGGTGGCGGCGGTCTGGCAAACCGGGAAACCGGTGTGGCCGATCATCGAGAGTGCCAAGGGTTTGCTGGCGCTGGAGCAGATCGCGCATGCGCCGGGCGTCGAGCGCCTGTCGTTCGGTGGGCTGGATCTGGGCCTGGACTTGAACTTGAACACCGGCACACCTGCGGCGCAGATGTTTCTCGATCAGGCGCGCATTTCTGTACAACTGCACTCGCGAGGCGCCAACCTGCTGCCGCCGCTGGACGGCGTGCACCCGGCGATCGGTGATCCGGAGGGGCTGCACCGCGCGATCCGTCACGCCTACGATATGGGTTACGGCGGCGCGCTGTGCATTCACCCAAAGCAGGTGCCGGTCATCCATGCAGCACTTGCCCCAAGCGCGGACGATCTGAGCTGGGCAAAGCGGGTGGTCGATGCCAGCGCGGCCGCTAACGGCGCAGGTGCATTTCAGCTCGACGGACAAATGGTAGATGCGCCAGTGTTGTTGCGGGCCCAACGATTACTGGCATTGGCCGCGGGTTGAGCGTCAGCAATAGTGGCACTTTTCACCCAGCGTGCTAGTTTCCGTAAGGCACGCTGTCTAGAACGCGGGTGATGGGGAAGGGGCACACGAGCACCGGCGTTCAGCTATACCGAATGCTGGCTTACATAAAAGCTGATTCTCTAAACACCTTGTCTTGGGCATCGTTAGATGGCACAACGCTCAAGCGTCATCAATTGCTCCTACAAAAATAAGCTCCTACAACAATAAAAAGGTGATATCGATGTTGAAGCTGACCAAGGCGCTTTTCTGCGCCGCTGCAGTGACCATGGCCGGCATGGCACACGCTGATCCAATCGTCATCAAGTTTGCCCACGTGGTGGCGGAAAACACGCCAAAAGGCCAGGGCGCCTTGATGTTCCAGAAAATGGTTGCCGCCGATCCGGCCTTGAAAGACAAGGTCAAGGTCGAGGTCTACCCGAACTCCTCGCTGTTCGGCGATGGCAAGGAAATGGAAGCCCTGTTGCTGGGCGACGTTCAGATGCTTGCGCCGTCTCTGGCCAAGTTCGAGCAGTACACCAAGAAAGTGCAGATCTTTGACCTGCCATTCCTGTTTAACGACCTGGCCGCCGTCGACCGCTTCCAGCAGGGTCCTCAGGGCAAGGCGCTGCTGACCTCCATGGACGACAAGGGCATTCACGGCCTGGCCTACTGGCACAACGGTCTGAAGCAACTGTCCGCGAACAAGAAGCTGATCGAGCCTAAAGACGCTCGCGGCCTGAAATTCCGCGTACAGGCGTCCAGCGTGCTCGAAGCGCAGTTCGTCGCACTGCACGCCAACCCGCGCAAAATGAGCTTCGCCGAGGTCTATCAGGGCCTGCAGACCGGTACCGTCAACGGCACCGAGAACACCTGGTCGAACTACGAAAGCCAGAAGGTCAACGAAGTACAGCCGTTCTTCACCGAAACCAACCACGGTCTGATCGACTACATGGTGATCACCAACTCCAAGTTCTGGAACGGTCTGCCGGAAGACGTGCGTACCGAGCTGCAGAAGATCATGGATCAGGTGACGGTCGAAGTGAACAAACAGGCTGAAGCCCTGAACCAGACCGCCAAGCAGAAGATCGCTGACTCCAAGACCAGCGAGATCGACACCCTCACGCCTGAGCAGCGTGCCAAATGGCGCGAAGTCATGAAGCCGGTCTGGGACAAGTTCTCCGAAGAAATCGGTGCAGACCTGATCAAGGCAGCAGACGATTCGAACAAGGCGCCTTGATCCTCAAGCGGGCTTGATCGACACAGGCAGAGATGTCTGAGTGACCACCCGGACATGGGTGGTCACCCTCTGGTTCGAATACGTTCGGAGAATTCTTATGCAATCGCTGACGCGACTCTGGGAGCATCTGGAGGAGGGCATCATCGCCTTCCTGCTGGCTGCCATGACGCTGGTGACATTCGTCTACGTGGCGCTGAACAACATCTACACGCTGTTTTATTCGCTCAGCGATCAGTGGGCGGTCAGCAGCGACTTTTTCGCAGGGATTGGCGATCACTTGATGGGCTACGCACAGGGCATGACCTGGAGCGTGGCGTTGACCAAGGCCATCTTCGGCTGGCTGATCTTTTTCGGTATTTCCTACGGCGTGCGTACTGCCGGGCACCTGGGCGTCGACGCGCTGGTGAAGAAAACCAGCAAACCGGTGCAGCGCATTCTGGCGATGCTGGCCTGCGCCTGTTGCCTGGCCTACGCCGGGCTGTTTCTGGTGGCGAGTTACAAATGGGTGTCGGCGCTGTTCGTTGCTGGCATCGGCGCTGAGGACCTGGATCGTTTTGGCATCAAGATCGCCTATATCACGGTCATCGTGCCTATCGGCTTCGCTCTGGTGATCGCGCGTTATCTGGAAATCCTCTACCGCATCTGGACCCACCGGCAGACCGGTCTGGGTCTGGCTGACGAAGCAGCGGAAGCGAGCAAACTGGCCAACCCTGGTGAGGAGCAACACTGATGACGGTTATCTGTTTGTTCCTGCTGCTGTTCGTGTTCATGTTCCTGGGCGTGCCCATCGCGATTTCCCTGGGCTTGGCCGGTGCGACCTCGATTCTGCTGTTCAGCCCGGACTCGTTGAGTTCGCTGGCAATCAAGCTGTTCGAGACGTCCGACAGCTATACCTTTCTGGCGATTCCGTTCTTCCTGTTGTCCGGTGCGTTCATGACCACCGGCGGTGTGGCGCAACGCTTGATCGATTTCGCCAACGCCTGTGTCGGCCACATTCGCGGCGGTCTGGCGATTGCGGCAGTGCTGGCGTGCATGCTGTTCGCGGCGCTGTCCGGGTCTTCCCCGGCGACCGTTGCGGCGGTGGGTTCGATTGCTGTGGCAGGGATGGTGCGTTCCGGTTATCCGAAGGAGTTCGGCGCCGGGATCATCTGTAACGCCGGTACGCTGGGCATCCTGATTCCGCCGTCGATCGTGATGGTGGTTTACGCCGCAGCGACTGAAACTTCTGTGGGCAAACTGTTCATCGCAGGCGTCATTCCGGGGATTCTGCTTGGCGTTGCGCTGATGGTGGTGATCTACATCGTGGCCCGGGTCAAGAAACTGCCCGCTCAGCCTCGCGTGTCATTCCGTGTATGGCTGCACACCGCGCAACGTGCCTTTTGGGGCTTGTTGTTGCTGGTGATCATCCTTGGCGGGATTTACAGCGGCATGTTCACCCCGACCGAAGCGGCGGCAGTGGCGGCGGTCTATTCGGCGTTCATCGCGTTGTTTGTCTACAAGGACATGACGTTCAGGGACTGCCCCAAGGTGCTGCTTGAGTCTGGTCGCCTGTCGATCATGCTGATGTTCATCATTGCCAACGCCATGTTGTTCGCTCATGTACTGACCACCGAACAGATTCCGCAGCAGATCACGGCCTGGGTCATTTCCGAGGGGCTGACGCCGATCGGTTTCCTGATCATGGTCAATATCGTGTTGCTGGTGGCGGGCAGTTTCATGGAGCCTTCGGCGATCATTCTGATTCTGGCGCCGATCTTCTTCCCGATTGCCATGAAGCTGGGTATCGATCCGATTCACCTGGGTATTGTGATGGTGGTGAACATGGAGATCGGGCTCGTGCATCCGCCGGTAGGTCTGAACCTGTTCGTGACCTCGGCGGTGACGGGGCTGACGCTGGGGCAGACGATTCGTGCGGCGCTGCCGTGGTTGTCGATTCTGCTGGTGTTCCTGCTTCTGGTGACGTACGTGCCGTTCATTTCGCTGGCCCTGCCGAATTGGCTGGGGATGCCATAAGGGCCGTTTGAGCCTTTGACCGAACTGTGAGCGCAGTGCCTTGGCCCTCGTTGACCTTGAGTCTTCGGGGGCTTTTTTATGGGTTTCTTGGGACGGCACCGGGCTGGGCGTATCCGTTATCTGTGTTGGAGCTTGTATTGGCTCTGGCTAACGCCAGACCTGTTTCGCCTCCGGCGAGTTACTTGAAAAGACACCAAGTAACCAAGTGTCCTGGCTCCTGGTTGGGTTCCTCCTTCGTCGGAATACCCTCACTTCGGCGACGCTCCGTGGGCACGCCGCCATCCGCCATCCATGGCGGGGGGCGGCTCTTGCGGCATCCATGCCGCTCGGCCCACTGCGCGACGCCTGCGTTCGGCCTGCACCCAAGTCGCGATTTGTGTCGTCTGAACTGACGCGCGCTTAGAAGCAAGATCAAGATCAAGATCAACAGCGAACACAGCTGTCCGTCTTGACGCAATTCCTGTGGGAGACGCCGGAGGTCACGACGGCAGCGAAGCGGTGGGTCAGCTATGAAGTTGT